>ENA-UPSB01000495-UPSB01000495.1-bioreactor-metagenome-genome-assembly--contig:-NODE-495-length-65431-cov-32.773755_pt1 | contig 65431 bp, 60 predicted proteins | sample MGYA00238182_ERZ773286 | MGnify/ENA primary metagenome ERZ773286 (study PRJEB29026, sample SAMN07631240) | bioreactor metagenome | isolation source: Switchgrass digestor | place: USA: Dartmouth... | reverse complement strand
TTTCTCTGTAGAGAAACTCGCTTCATGCTCAACAGGCTAAAGCCTATAAATTAAAGCGGGAAGGACTCCCGCTTCCCGCTAACATTCCTGCATAATTTTTATCTGCCGTAACCATGTTTTTAACTGCCTCCAGCTTTAGCCGTCGGACCTTCAGATAGTTGTTAAAGGCACTGCCTATCTGCTGCGTCTGTTGCTCACGTACACTATCAGAAGGATAAACAGCACTGTTCCAAAGCCCGTCCATTTGCCTGCATCGCCCCAACCTAATGCGACCAGCAGGTTGGTCAAGGTTTGCAGGAATATCGAGCCTAAAATCACGCCTAAATAGTTTCCGTCGCCTCCGGCCATTGATACTCCGCCGACTACCACCGCAGCTATGCTTGGCATGACGTAGTTTGAACCCATATCCTTAAATGCGATGCCCATATTGCCGATAAGCAGCAGCCCAATAAGACTTGACAGTACTCCGCTTATTATAAAGGCGATGCATCTTACCAGTTTTACGTTTACACCGCTCAGATATGCGGTTGTCTCATTCGAACCGACTCCGAACAGCATAAGACCCCATTTGGTTTTGTATAGTATTATCATCACAACTACCGTCACAATGGCTAATATGAAAAGTATGTTGGGGAATATGCCCGTCGACTTTGCGGCTATAAGCGTCAAAACCGGCGACGGTTTTCCGGTGATGTTTTTACCGGCTGTGTATACGTTTATTGCGCCCTGCAAAATGTTAGACATGGCCAGTGTAACGATAAGAGGCGGCAGCTTTACATAAGCTGACAACACGCCGTTTATCACGCCTACCACAAGCCCAATGCCCAACGCCACCAGTATAGCTTTCCAGAGATTCTCATTCATCCCATCCATTATGCTTGCTGTTAACACCGCCGTCATCGTAGCGGTATAGCCTACCGACAGATCAAGACCGCCATCGCCGGCCGCTATCACCACCATCTGACACAAGCCAAAAAGCGCAATAAAGGCAGCTAATTTTATAGTCAACAATATCTGTGCAAGGCTAAAAAAGTTGGATACAGTTATCTCGCCCAGTATGAACAGAAAAATTATAAGCAGAAAAGCTATGATAAACTTTTTGTACTTCTCGTAAACATTCTGCAATGCACCATTTTGTATGCTCATCAAATTATTCATGTTATTTGCTCTCCTTCAGCATAGCCCTCTTATTATATAACGTATACGCTTGGGAACCGGCTATAGCGACAATTACTATCACTCCACCCACAAGCGTCTGATAAGCATTTGGAATATTCGCAAAGAATATAATCTTGTTTACAAAGCTTAATATCAGTGCACCAACCAATCCAAAATATACGCTTCCCCGACCGCCTGCCAGTGCAACGCCTCCTACAACCGCCGCAGCTATGGCTTTGAGTGTCATCGGGTCGCCCATCCTCGCGTCGCCGGACTGGTTTTGCCCCACAAAAAACAGAGCCGCCAGCAAAATGAAAATCGAATTGATTATACAGGCTATCATCTGTATCTTAGCAGTATTTATGCCGCTTGCATAAGCGCTATCGCTGTTGCCGCCCACTGCATAAATGTGTCTGCCGGTTCTTGTTTTGCTGATCACAAACCAGAAAGCACATCCTATAAGTACCAACACCAAAGCAGGAGGAATAACCCCACCAATGGCCTTGATAAACTCAGGCATACCCTTTACGGCACCGACGTCGTAAAAGGCTTTGAACCAATCAACGGCCTCCCCGCCGGGTGTAGGCCGCAAAAACAGCGAAATTCCCAACCATATGTAAGATGTGGCAAAAGTTACTATCACCGGTGGAATCCTGAGATAGCCTATGCCGATGCCGTTTATAACGCCCACCAGCAATGCAACGACAATCGTGATTAAAAGCGCATATATCCCTGTTGTCGGGTCATTTTTTTTCATTATCGTTGTCAATACACATGTGAACAACGAGAGCGCTGCGCCCGCGGAAAGGTCCAGGCCACCGGATATTATGACCACGGCTTGCCCCATCGACAGCAAAATTAATGGAGCAAAAGCATTGATATTTCTTATAATAGATTTGATTTCAAAAAAATTCGTCTGCAATATCGCTGTTATTACAAACATTATAATCAATATGAGCAGGCTTGAGAATTCCGGTTTGGAAATAAGCTTCTTAAAATTGATATTGCTTTGAGCTTTAACTGTTTTGTTCATTATCCAGTTCACCTCCCTTTCCTACCCCACATGCTCTCCACCAAAGTCTCTTACGCGCATGGAAGCCGCAACTATAGTATCTTCGTTGATGTCATCTCCTTCAAGAGTAGCGACGATCTGGCCTTCGTACATTATCAGAATCCTGTCGCAGTATTCTATCAATTCCTCGTTATCGCTCGCATAAAGTATAACGCTCATATTTTTCTCTCTTACCTGCCTTACAATGTAATCATATAAGTCCCTTTTCGCCCCAATATCAACTCCCTTCGCAGGGTCGGCAAGCAACAGCACATTGGTATCGAAGGATAACCACTTTCCTACTACCACCTTTTGCTGGTTACCACCTGACAAAGTATTAACAATGGTATCTATGCTGTGGGTTTTGATAGAAAGCGTTTTAATTATCTGCTCGCATTCTTCCCTGTATTTTTTGCGCGGTATGAACAACGGCTGATGCTTTAGTGCCATCTTGGGAAAAATCATGTTTGTGTATACGGAATGCTTAAGAAACAGGCCTTCCTGCTGCCTATCCCCGGGAACAAGCAGAATGTTGTTTCTTATCGCATTTGCGGGTTTGTTCAGCTTTACCCTCTTGCCTTTTACCTCCGCAATGCAACGGACGCCGTGATAATTCCCTGCAAGGGCCAGCATCAATTCATTCTGTCCCTGACCGGCAAGGCCGCCTATCCCCAATATTTCGCCTTTCCTTAATTCAAATGAAATATTTTTGAGGTATTTCCCATAGTTTAAATCTTTTATGCTCAACACCGTTTCATCGGTTAGTACTTTGCGACTTTTTTCAACCTTTGCTTTCTTTGTATCTCCGCTAATATAGCTTATAATTTTTTCCGGATCCTTGCACTCTTTGCTAAAATCCATAGTAGCTACATCCATGCCGTTTCTGAAAATGGTAACGTCGTCACATATTTCCATTACCTCCCACATTCTGTGAGAAGTAAAAATCATCGCTACTCCTTCGGCCGCCAGCTTTCTCATATAATTAAAAAGGCTTTTCACTTGTTCCTGCTCCAATGCGGCTGTCGGCTCGTCCAATATGAGCAACTTTGGTCTATTCGATATAGCTTTTGCTATTTCAACAATTTGCATCTCTCCGGGATTAAGCTCATAGACCTTTTTATTAATATCAAGGCTGGGAAGCAACTGGTCTATGATCTCCTTTGAAAGTTCCTTTGCGCTCTCATCGTTTAAGAACAAGCCATTTTTCTCTTCTGCGCCCAATACAATATTCTGCCAGACAGTCAAGTCGGCGACCAGGCTTAAATTCTGGAACACCATGGCTATCCCGTCTTTTCTGGCTTCATTCGGATTCTTGTATTTTACAATCCTTCCCTCATATTTTATTTCTCCGGCATCAGCACTGTAAACGCCTGTAATTATTTTGGAAATTGTGCTTTTACCGGAGCCGTTGGCCCCCAATAAGCCAGTTATCTTCCCTTTTTGACACTTCAAATTCCCGTTGGAAAGAGCTATTACTCCTCCAAAACGCTTTTTTATCCCTGTTGCTTCTAAGATTATCACAGCATTCACCTATCCTATTATTCTATAGACAAAGGAATCTTTACAATAAAAAAGTAAGTTAATTAGGAGGCAAGTTTAAACTTGCCCCCTAAAACCTGCAAATACCTCATTGAGCTTTCCTCAAATCATCATTATTGAAAGAGTTCGGCTACTTTTTCCTCCGGCATGATTTCGCTCAACAGGTAATCGTCCGGTTTATCCTTCAATATTTCCCAAGCCTCGTCAAAGTTTTCATCAGTATAGAACGAGCTAACTTGATAGTAATATGTGCCGTCCTTCAAAACGCCATCTTTGAATTGCTTGCCGTTGTACAACTGCAAAGCAATACGAAAAGCAGTTCCGCCTATTCCTGGAGGATTAGGCTGAGCACATGCCTTAAAATCTGCGCCCTGATCGCGGAGCTTCTTCCATTCTTTAAAGAATGCGGTACCCGGATCGCCAAACATTACTTTCGGCAGCTTGTTGGCATCGAGGAATGCGGAGAGCGCCCCAAAAGCCATTGAATCCTGTGTGATAACAGCATCAATCTGCTTTCCGGAACCGATGATCTGTGTCGCAACTTCCTTAGCTTTTGTCTGGTCCCAACCGCCGCTGGTGCTGTCAGTCAACTTGATATCGGGATAATTTTTGAGGACGTCTTCCGTAGCTTTAATACGGTCATTGTTCGCAGGATGTCCGTCAAGACCGTATATCTGGATAGCATTACCGCTCTTTAGCGTTGAAGCAATATACTCAACATTCTTTTTGTTCCACGCATAATGGTCAAGAGTTACATTAAGTACATCAGGAGCGGTGACGGTAGCATCAAAAGCAACAACCAGTATACCGGCATCCTGTGCCTCCTTGATAACACCGTTGAGTGCGTCGGGTGAGTTGGGGTTTACCAGAATGATGTCAACGCCCTGGGCGATGAAATCACGGAGTATGTTCGCCTGCTCAGTAGCGTCACCATTGGTAACATTGTTTACAATCTTATAGTTTGCAATTTTGCCTGCATCTTTGTACTCTTTACCAACTTGCTCCAAAGCCTCAATCATGATGTTACGCCAAGATGTTCCAGACGACCCAGTAGAAATGCCGACTACAGGCGGTTTTTTGGTTTCTCCCTGCTTAGGCTCTTCTTTCTGAGTATCCTGGGTTTTGCTTTCCTCTGTTTTGTTTCCTTCAGCCGCCGGTGTCGCACTCTCCTGTTTTCCACAGCCCACTAATAGCATACTGGCTGCAAAAACAACGGTGAAGATCAAAACTGCCAGTCTCACAAATTTTTTGTTCATTTTTAGCTCTCCCTTCCTTTTTATTTTTATATTCGGTGAGTCTAAGGCTCATTTGTTTTGTGAGTCGAAGACTCCCCCTTTGCAGTTTTGTTGAACCTGTTGCTTATGATGCAACTTTAGCATATGTATCACTGAATGTATGTAACGTTTATAACATTACTGATATAATATTCTACACTGTTTTAAAAAATCCTTCTTAAATAACTACTTTTTTAATATTTTTATTTATAATTCATGTCCTTTCCTGACATCTTTCAAATTACCGGAATTCCGCCATACTCCCACAAATGACTCTCAAGCTTTATCTTAGCCTTTCCGTAATTACATGGACAAAACCTCATCTATTGAATAAAGAATCTCAAATTGTTATAATAATATTTGGCATTTGCATAGTTTGCTTTTAATTTTTTTCCCGATTTTTATTTAAAGATGTACTAAAGGAGGCAATGCAATGTCAGAGCAATCGGACAAGGCCAATTACAACCTGTTGGAGGAAAGCACGGTACCGCTCTATTACCAACTGATGAACCTCATAAAGAGAGAAATTCATTCAGGGATATTAAAAGAGGGCGATATGATTCCTTCCGAAAGCCAGCTTTGCGCCAAATATGGTGTAAGCCGTTCCACAGTCAGGCAGGCCCTCAACCAGCTAGTGGAGGAGAACCTTATAATACGCAGAAGAGGGAAAGGTTCATTTATAGCCAGCAGGAAGCTTCACAGGAATTTAAGCTATCTTTACAGTTTTACCGAGGACATGCTTGCCATGGGGCTGACCCCGCACTCAAAAGTCCTGGAAAAAACTATCATAGATGCTCCTTCTGATATATTGAATTTGCTGAATATGCCTGCCGGCAAGACACAAGTTTTTAAGCTAACGAGGCTGAGGATGGCAAACAATGAACCTCTTCTTTTAGAAACAACCTATATACCGTTATACCTCTGCCTTGACATTGTAAATGAGGACTTCGCTTCTGCCTCCCTTTACAGCGTACTTAGGACGAAATACAACCTGAACCTTCATAGAGCCATAGAAACCTATGAATCAATAAAACTTAGCAAGGAAGTTGCCAGTCTTCTAGGCTGCAAGAAGTCGACAACAGCTTTCAACATTCAGCGCATCGGCTACCTCGATACCGGAATCGCTTTTGAGCTCACATATTCCATAGCCCGCAGCGATAAGTGCATATTTAAGGTGGAACTATACGCCAATAAGAACAAAGTTAATTTCTCAAGGCAACTGACTCCTTAGTCCCTAAAATTGCTTACCGGTATGCGAGGAACAAAGTAAATAAACCATTATTGATAAACAGGCGGAGGTTTAAATATTGGTTAGGAGGAATAATTTTACCCTCCGCCTGGATAACACTTAATTTTGTCCCTTTAATTCAACAAGCCTGCTATGGCAGTACCTATCAATGTAGCGTTGTCTGCTTTTACAAATTCGCAGTAAGCCTTTTCCCGTTCATTGAGGTAAGTCCTGATATAGTAGTCCAGCTTGCCCCGGAACAGCTTTGACTTATAGAAAGTGGTGCCTTCCGCCGTCACACACACCGGCGCACAGGGATTGCTGCCTTTTCCGGACTTGAGGATAACTGCTGAAAGGTTAGCCGTTACAAGCTTTGCAGCCCTCTCTATCATGCTGTCTATGATGTAGTACATTGCCAGCCGGTCATCGTCGGCGGCGCAGCATTGGGCAAGAGTATTTTCTCCATAAGGATAGTACAGGAAATCATCAATCGCTTTGGAGGACAGCTCCTTCACAGCTGCGACCCTCTCAGTGGAATCCTTGCTCAACAGGCCTTCTTCCGCCGCCTTCTTTATGACAGTCAGCATAAGGCCTCCCTGGTATCCTCCTGATATCATCTTTTCAAATACATACTGGCCGGGATTTACCGTACCGCTGTCAAACTCCAGGTCTATCTTGCCTCTCGGAGCTTTCCCATAGGCTCCCGACTCTACATTGACCAGCATCGACCCTTCCGAAGCGGCAAGACTTTGAACTTTCCTGATGTTTTTGTTCTCTTCGATGTAGCAGGTATTGGTGCCTGTTCCCAAAATGAAGCCTATATAGCTATCAAACTTTCTGTCAGGATATGCAGCTTTGCCGCCAAGCAACGTAGCAACGGTGTCGTTAAGCAGGACAATGCTTTTTTTGCCTCCATATCCCATTTTCTTGATAGTATTGAGCAGGTTTTCGCCTATAAGCTGGCCCTCGACACCCTTCACCTGCACTTCTTTGCAGAACTGTATCAGTCTGCCGTCCCTGTTGGGAAGGATTTCCGTCGGGTAGGAGAAACAAAAACCGATTTTATCGCTTTTGTTAAGCACAGGCTCCATGTACTGGGCTATAGCCTTGAAGAATTCTTCCTTGCTTATTTCACCTTTAGTACCGGGCATAGGATACAGCTTGAAATCCTCTATAACAGGCTTTTTATTCTTATCAAAATAAACCACTGCCACCCGGAAGTTTGTTCCGCCGGCGTCCATCACTATCACAGGCTTTTCCAACGTCACTTCCTTATCCATGCTGATATAGGTGGGAATCATTTTCAGAGAACTTTCTTTCCCCTCAAGCCCAGCCACCATCTCCTGCATGAATACCCGGCAGTTTTTTTCTATGTCTATGCCCTCATGATCCATCTCATATTTCTTTAAAAATTCATTTACTTTTCCCTTCAGCACTGATATCCTCCATTCTTAGCTTAAAAGCAACTATGCTATAAACTGACTCATATATCTATTGCTTAAAATTATGGATTTCTTTCTGTCCTCCAGAGTATCCTCAAAGGCCCTGTCTTCCACTTCTATAACTGTATATCCCTTATATCTTATATCGGTGAGGGCTGAAATAAACTTACCCCAATCTATATCGCCAAGTCCGGGAAGCTTAGGCTGGTGGAACTCCAGCGGAGTGGCCATTATACCTACCTCTGCCAGCTTATTCTTGTATACCTTAGCGTCCTTTATGTGGACATGGAATATCTTATCCTTAAATTCATAAATAGGCTTAATGTAGTCTATCTGCTGCCACAAAAGGTGGGACGGGTCATAATTGAGGCCAAAGTTTTCAGAGGGTATCTCCTCAAACATCCTCCTCCATATACCAGGGGTGGATGCAAGGTTCTTGCCGCCCGGCCACTCGTCCTTTGTGAACAGCATCGGGCAGTTCTCTATGCATACCTTCACATTATTCTCTTCTGCGAATTTTATTATAGGCGGCCATACCTCTTTAAACATCTTAAAATTGTCTTCCACGTTTTTATTCGGGTCTCTGCCTATAAATGTGTTTACAACCTCCACTCCCAGTTTGTTTGCCGCTTTTATTACTTTCTTTATGTGCTCTATATAGAACTCTCTTTTTTCCTTATCCGGGTCAAGAGGGTTTGGGTAATATCCAAGACCTGAAATTTCGATATTCTTTTGTTTTATGTAATCTTTAATGTATGCGGCTTTTTTGTCATCCAGCTCTGATACATCGATATGGGTTACTCCCGCATATCTTCTCTCCGCTTTGCCGACAGGCCAGCAGGCAAGCTCAACACAAGAAAAACCGTTTTCAGATGCAAAGGTCACTACATCCTCAAAGCTCAAATCAGGCAGTATTGCACTTACAAACCCCAGTTTCATCGGTTGATTTTCCCCCTTTTCTCACTTACATTTTTATATGTGTAACTATATTTTAACCCAAGCACCTTTCTTAGCGCTTTCGACTATCTTTTCGCAAAGTTCCATTTCTCTTAATCCTGCTTCAAAAGTAGGATACTCTATGGAATCCTTTACTCCTGCTATCCTGCTGTATATCTTCATGAAGTTGTACTTGAATGTATCGGGGAAGCCCTCATTATGGCCTCCAGGATAACCGACTATTTCTCTTGCTTCAGGATACAAGAGCGACGGGTCTTTTAACAGGGATTCGTTTGCAGTGTCCCTTCTGCCTATCCATACTTCATTGGGGCTTTCAGATACCCAAGATGCAGCCTTCTTGGATCCTGCTATCTCAAAGGCGAGCCTGTTCTTTCTTCCTGCAACCACTTGGCTTACAGTCATGGCTCCTCTCGCGCCGTTATTGAATTTGAATAGTACAGTAGCGTAATCCTCGGTGTTAATGGGCACCTCCTGGTAGTCTTCGGGTTTAAGCAGCTTGCCGGAATAGGTTTCGACAGGTTTTAAAGGCTTTTTCCTTATCTTATGGAAAGTAGCAAAGTCAGCAAACACTTCAGTGATTTTGAGCCCTGTGACGAATTCTACAAGGTCCATCCAGTGGGAACCTATATCGGCAACAGCCCTGGACTCTCCTGACATTTCAGGCTCCAGTCTCCAGTTGTAATCGGTATCATAGAACAGCCAATCCTGCAGGTATGAACCGTGGACAGAGAATATTTCTCCAAGGTCGCCCTTGGTTATGGCAGCTTTTAGCTGATGCATCAATGGATAGAATCTGAGGTTGAAGTTTATAGCATTGACAGCACCCTTTTCTTTCGCAAGGGCAACAAGCTCTTCAGCCTGTTTCTTATTTGTTGTAAGGGGCTTTTCACATACCACATGCTTGCCTGCAAGTAACGCCGCCTTAGACATTTCGTAATGCAAGTAGTTAGGTGTGCAGATATGTACGCAATCGATATCGGGGTCTTTAAGCATCTCTTTATAGTCGCTGTAGTATTTATCAACCCCTAATGCCTCCGCTTTGGATTTTATTATTTTCTCATCATCTGCGACGGCTACCACTTCTACGTTGTTTAACCTTCTCAGCGTTTCAACATGGGCTGCTCCTATAAAACCCACGCCTATAACTCCAGCTCTTATTTTCTTCATCATTATAACCTCCTCGTGAAGTTTTAATTGTTATATGAAGTGGTAATACTGCAGTTCCTTATTCATGATACAAGCTCAGTATATAATACCATATTTTTCTATGATTATCCACCCTTCGTGCTTATTTTTCTTGAAAAACTTACGCTATCCTTGTGCAGCTCCACCTCAAACCTGCACCTGTCACCTCTCATCAGCGATTGGGTAAACTCGAAAACCTCACCTGTCCCAAGATATGAAGTCCTTTCGACAAAATATCCGCACATACCCGGCTTGCAATTCAAAATTGCAGCTTCATTTTTCTTTATTATCACAGGTTCGTAAGTTTCAACAGCGTAAAAAGGGTCGAGCATCGCTCTCTCTTTCAATATCCTGTAAAGAGAATCATTCTCCAACATGCCTTTTTCAAGGAACGGGCAGTATTTTACCGGAACAAAGGTTGTTTCAAGCAGCAAGGGCTCTTCATTTGCAATCCTCACTCTGACGATTTTATATACCATCTCAGAATCCCCGGAAAGGTGCAAGCTTTTCACTATATCGATAGACGGCTTTAATTTTTCAAAATTCAGCATGTGAGATCTTGGAATCAAACCCTGCTGAATCATGTCGTTCGAAAAGCTATACAGGTTATCAAGCCTTCGCCTAAGCTTGGGGTTGGCTATATATGTACCCTTTCCTCTGCGTCTAAAAACCAGCCCTTCAGCCTCTAGGGCGCCAAAGGCCTGTCTGACCGTCGATCGGCTGACCTGATACATTTCACATATTTCAGACTCTGAAGGAAGCATATCTCCAGGTTTCAAAAGCCCACTGGTGATGCTCCTCTTGATTATTCCCACAAGCTGATAGTATAAGGGCACCCCGCTGTTCTCAATCAATCGGCTTTGAAGAACTGGATTTTTTTCCATTTAAACTACTCCTTACCATTTGCTCCTAAAATGCAGATGTATTCCAGCACCCATGCGGGTGCTGGAATACTGTTTATATATATGTTAATTCAAATTGCTGGCTCTCATCTATATCTATCTGCTCATCTGAAGCTGTACATCCCTCGGCAAAGCATTTGTAAGGGTACCGTTTGCATTCATGAATATATCATCGTCAATGATGTAGCCGGCTTCTGCACCATCGGTCATTGCACCGCGTACGTTCCTTACTAGCTTGGAGTCGCCTATGTTGGCAACCTTCAAGCCCGCATCTCTGAATTTCCGGAACAGCTCATCGTTGGGCTCTGTCTTTGCGAGTATTACGTTATCTACTGCGATTGTTTGTTTCTCCATCGTCTTTCCGTTGAGAAGAACTACCTCTCCGTTGTCCTTTATTTCAATAACAGTTGTATTTGTCAGTATCTTTACAGGTATCTTTATAGGATTGCCTTCCAGAGCCTCACCGTTTCCTCCGGCAAATCTCTTCATCATGACATCCCTGTGAATAGTTTCAAGGTTTTCACCCAGTTCTTTGTTCTCGGTGACTATTATTATTTCTTTGCCTCTTAATGCTATAGCCTCTGCTGTGTCGGTAGCGGCATAATGGTCTCCCCAGATAAGGACTTTCTGTCCAAGCTCTACAGGTTTCTTAGTCCTTTCCTTCGGATAGTACTCACAGTTCTTCTTCACGCATACCAACACGTCTTCGAACTTGATAGCCTTTTCAATTCCACGAATGTCAGGTACAACAGTCTTAGCACCGGTACCGCAAAGAACAACGTCATACTTCTTCACTTCATCAAGGGTAGCTTCAGTGTTGAGCTTAACCTCCACATTCAGGGCTTTTATTTGTTCTCTCAACCAGTCAAGATACCATTTCATCTTTGACTTCGGAGGAACCATACAGCAGGTCCTTGCAACTCCGCCGAGCTCGTCGTCTTTCTCATATATAGTTACCTTATGTCCTCTTAAGGTAGCTATCCTTGCAGCTTCCATACCTGCTATACCGCCGCCCACAACGGCAACTTTCATGCTGGTCCTTGCAGGCTTGATGTCAAGGAATCTCGTATCGCCTATGGCAGGATTAACGGCACATCTCATTTCTCTCTTTATCATAAGAGATTCTTTCCAGCATCCTACCAGGCAGGAGATACATTTTCTTATTTCTTTATCTTTACCGGCTTTTGCTTTGTTTGCCCAGTAAGGATCGGCGAGCATCTGCCTCGAAAGGCCTACCATATCAGCCTTTCCTTCAGCTATTATCTTGTCGCAGTATGCAGGAGTCCTCAGGGTATGGCTGGTGATAACAGGAATCTTAACAGCCTTCTTTATAGCTTCAGCAGTATAAGTGTTCCAGCCCTCCTGGTAATACATCGGGTCCATAGTCGGGCCAGGTGCGTCAAATATACCTGCGCTTATGTCAAGAGCAGCTACACCTGCTTCTTCTAACATCTTAGCTATTTCTACGGACTCGTCCAGCGTCCTGCCGCCCGGTACATATTCTTCACCTGAATACCTTACGATTATCGGGAAATCAGGCCCGCATTTATACTGGATTCTCTTGATGATATCCAGGACGAATCTCATCCTGTTCTTCAATGTTCCACCAAAACGGTCGTTTCTCTTGTTGGTATATGGGCTCATGAACTGAGCTATCATGTAACCGTGAGCACCGTGGAGCTCTACAGCATCGAATCCAGCCTGCTGGACTCTCCATGCAGCTTCAGAGAATTTCTCTATCAAATCATATACTTCTTCAACAGTCATTCCTCTGATGTCTTTACCCTTGGCCTCTGCCTGGGCGTATACAACCTCATGCCCTGCCGAACCAGGAATATCCGCAACCATATCGCTACAGGAGATAAGGCCTTTTCTCGGGTAAGCAGCCTGACGGCCCGGATGCTGGATTTGTACAGCACATTTAGCCCCATGCCTCTGCATAGCGCTTGCAAGCCTGTGCAATCCGGGAATGAAGTAGTCGGCATCTACCGATACACATGTTACGGTAGGACGTCCAGATTCCCTGTCAGGAGTTGAAGCACCTACGATTATCAAGCCAGTACCACCTTTGGCAATTTCTTCATGGTATGCTATAACTCTTTCGTTTATAGCACCATCAGAATCTGCGGAACTGATATCGGTAGGAACATGCACAATCCTGTTAGAAACGGTCACCTTACCGATTTTGATTGGTTGAAATAGATGTTCATAAGCCATTTGGAAAATCCCCCTTTGCTTTTAACATATTAGCATTAAAGCTTGAATAGAATTTTTGTTATAAAATTTGAAGTGCTATTAAACTAATATTAATACTACAAATACTACAACATGCAACGCCTCGATTTGTTGAAATTTTACAATTTCATGTCCGGACATTCCATACATTTTATATAAATATTCTAAATCTGCCTTTATGCCAAATCAATGTTATAATAGGTACTAATATTGTTAAAAACGGCTACACTTTTCAAAATCTCTTCCCTCGTAATGTCCGTTTAACCTTCATCCGCCTATTTATCAGCCGATGCGCCGCCGAGACACATTCGGCCCACAAATGTCAAAGCCGTTTTTAGGTATAACTTTGCTGATAACGTTGTCACGGTAGTACTTTCTGTAATCATTTGGAGTCATGGATAAATAATCATAGAATTTTTTATAAAAGTGGTAGGTTCCTGAGAAACCTGCCTTTTCGACTATTTCATTCAGGCTTAAATCTGTTGTGATCAACAGTTTTTTTGCCTCATTCAATCTCAGGTAATTTATATAATCCTTAAAGCTGACGCCTGTCGCCTCCTTAAAAAAATGCCTGAACCTCGAAACGCTCATATGTATAATGTTCGCAACATCCTCCAGGGTGATATTTTCAGTAAAATGCTGGTTAATATAGTTTATAGCCGGCTGTATTTTTATATGGCTGTGTATCCTGGTAGTAGAGTTTGCCCCATCGGTAATTTTATAATGCTTTATCAGCAGCCCCAGTATTCTTATAAGATTAGCATACGCCAGATGTTTATAACCTATATCCTTTTCGTCCCACAGTTTCTTGATCTCATGCATGATGGGAGCTATTTCCTTTGCTGCACTGGTGTTAGCGTCAATCTTATTGCGAAATGTTTTAGAATCATACCAAAATGGAGATAAGTACTCACAGTCGAAAATTCTGCTTCCCGGCACCGCTATAAGGTCAGGCAGGAAAATTATGAACAAAAACACGATGGCTTCATTTGGCTCTGCTAAAGCAGCATGATTCTCAAAATTGTCAACTACGAAAATGTCTCCCGGGGAAACGCTGTATTCCTTATTTCCAAATATGAATTTGCCTTTTCCTTCCAGGCACAGAGCAATTTGCAGATGACTATGCCAGTGAATTTCATCCGGGTTTCTGCAAATAACAAACTCATAGGCAGAAAACGGAAACTCAGGGTCAAGATCGTAGTGCCTTAACGAACCGCTCATACCAAAATCCCCTTTCCATGTGATCAGAATATTTTCAAACCCTGCACAAAAAGCAAAATATTATAAATACTTATCATTCACTGGCATAAAGCAGGATAAATACCTACAAAGCACATCAACGCACTTTCCCGGTATTTATCCTTGCCTATTTAAAATTAGTATCCGCCTTTTAACTCTCCGTCTTCAACCAGTTTCAGCGTTCCTTCTTTCTCTCTCTTGTAAGCCTCATCCATTATCGCTTTCGTTGCTGTAGCGCCAAACCTTTCTGTCCCTACGCTTCTTACAGCAAGAGCGCTATCCAGAGTCCTTACCCCGCCGGCAGCTTTTACCTTTACCTTCGAGCTGCAGGTCCTTCTCATCAGCTTAAGGTCTTCTATTGTCGCGCCGCCCGTTCCAAAACCTGTCGAGGTTTTTACAAAGTCTGCTCCTACTTTTTCGCAGATCTTGCAGGCGATTTCCTTAAGCTCGTCTGTCAGGTAGCAGTTTTCAAGAATTACTTTCACTAGGACTCCTTTTGCGTGTGCTACATCCACTACTGCTTTTATATCTTTTTCTACATAGTCAAAGTCCCTTGAGAGCAGCCTTCCTATGTTCAGCACCATGTCAAGCTCGACTGCTCCATCCTTTATTGCCTCCTCGGCCTCCATTACTTTAATTTCAGTTTTGGATGACCCATGAGGGAACCCTATAACTGTGGTTACCAACACGTCACTGCCTTCCAGCTCAGTTTTGGCCAACGCCACATCGCAGGGCCTGACGCATACGGAAGCCACATCATATTCCTTTGCAAGTTTGCAGCCGTCGATAACCTCCTGTGTGGTCAACTGCGGTCTCAACAGGGAATGGTCTATCATCTTGGCTATATCCCTCGCGGTAACCTTTAACGGTACACCGTAACTGTTTTTGCATTCTTCAGCTTTCATATATTTTTAACTCCTTTCATTTTTTATAAAATTTTAATTGTTGTCACAAATTTTATACCTCTTATGGACGATTTTCCCAAGATTTACCCCTATCCGGAAACCTCCACAGGCATTATGCTTGTGATACAACCTGAGGCAAATGTTTTAAATGTATCATACATTATATACATCTAATATATTCGATATAAAATTAGAAAATCCTCTTTTTTTCTAAAAAAATTTTTTAACGCATAATTTATGAACAGTCTTCTATAACATGCTTGTTTAACTCTCCACAAAGAGCTTTTTCTGAATATAAGATTAAAATCTACATATAATTATATATATAAAATTACTCGGAAGTGATTTCATGAATATTAGAAGAAGACACCCTGCGACAACGCTCAATGAAAATGACAGGAGAATGCTGGAAAAGTACACAAAGTTTTATACAAATTTTATAGAGAGCAGCACGGCCCAGGCAGGGGCCCTTGATGCAAAAAGATTAAGCTCAAACCCCGGACATCAAGACAAGTAATCCTATTCATTTTTTATTAATACTTTTGTCATAGAAATTTAATATTACTACCCCACAAAATATGGTATAATACAATTGCCACAGCCAATAATACTAATTTTTTCATTTTTGTTCCTCCTTTTAATATAGATTGGATGAGTTGAGTTGATTTGATTTGTTTTTGAAAAAGCACTTAATTAAAATTAGGAATCATTTATAATTTATAATATCAAGTGCTTTATTTTTTTTGGAAAAAAATACTTTGTGAATCTTGTGTATATAAAGCTTGATTACAGTGCGTATCTTCGAGTATAATAGAGAGGTAACCTTAATTGGTTGCCTTTTTTAATAAAGTTAATACTTGGCCGTGCTAGGCGGGGAGGTAGCGGTGCCCTTTTCCTGCAATCCGCTATAGCAGGGCTGAATCCCTATTATAGGCTTTTCTCTGTAGGGTCCGCCCTCAGCAAGTGGCAATGAAAACCGGGTCTTACGCAACGGAAACCTGTGAACCCCGTCAGGTCTGGAAGGAAGCAGCGGTAAGCAGTCATTTTCGTGTGCCGCAAGGTTGCCTGGTTAGAGCTAACTACTGAGGTTACGCTTGTGGGGAGAAGTCGAAAATAGGTGCACGGCCAATTAATTAAAACCCTAGTGGGTTTTTTTGTTTATATTTAGACATGGTAAATTACGGTGGACTAAGCCTATACCGGAAGGCGAACAATGAGGAGTATCCTCCCGCTTTGGTTAGGTACTCAATCAACCCCTACTTCCGAAACGGTCTCCGTCGTAGGAAACCTGGAATTCCATAGCGGGGGACAAAATGTTTTGCATTTTGTCAGGGCCCATATGTTTCTACTTTCGGTATAGAGGGTCTTTTTTTATGCCTATGGCTTTGCTATACTATAAATTGAAATCGGAGCAAAGCTGCACCTTGCTCTGAAATGAAGTTATCTGTTGATGAGGAGAAGATATGCCGTATATAGCCCTTTACAGGAAATGGAGGCCTTTAGTTTTTGAAGACATAGTGGAACAGGAGCACGTGGTAAAGACGCTTAAGCACAGCGTCATGACCGGCAGGATAGCCCATGCGTACCTTTTTTGCGGTACAAGGGGCACGGGTAAAACCACTACGGCTCATATCCTGTCGAGGGCGATAAACTGCCTCAATCCCAAAGAAGGCGATCCCTGCAATGAATGTGAGATTTGCAAAGGCATCATATCAGGAAGCATTCTTGATGTCCTTGAAATCGACGCAGCTTCAAACAACAGCGTGGATAACATCCGGGAAATCAGGGATGAGGTCATTTACGCGCCTTCACGTGCCAAGTACAAGGTATATATAATAGACGAAGTCCATATGCTTTCTTCAGGGGCCTTCAATGCATTGCTCAAAACCCTTGAGGAACCTCCGGCCCATGTCGTATTCATTTTGGCTACCACTGAGCCTCACAAGCTGCCTGCCACCATCCTTTCCCGGTGCCAGCGCTTTGACTTCAGGAGAATTTCGGTTGAAAGCATTATGGGAAGGCTTGATGAAATTGCCCAAGCCAGCGGGGTAAGGGTACAAAAAGAGGCTTTAAGGCTGATAGCCAGATTATCTGACGGAGCCCTCAGGGATGCCATAAGCCTTCTGGATCAGTGTATATCTTTAGGTGGCACCGAGATCTCATACAATGACGTTTTATCTGTGGTGGGCATAGTAAACGATACCTTTATGGCGGATGTAGTTGACGCCGTAAGCAACAGGGACATCCGCAGGATGCTTGAACTGATTGAAAAGCTCGTCATGGATGGAAAAGACATAGCCCATTTTGTAGCTGATCTCGTCTTTTATTATAGATGCCTGCTTGTGTGCAAAGTCGTGGACAAGCCGGAGGACATAATTGAAGCGGCCGGCGATGTTATCGGCACAATGAAAAAACAGTCCGGCGCTTTAAGCCAGCAGCAAATAACATATATAATCAAGGAGCTTTCCGCCCTTGAGCCAGCCCTGAAATGGGCCACTCACCCAAGGGTCCTGCTTGAGGTTTCACTTATCAAACTGTGTGAAAACGCCTTGTATTTTGACAGCTCGGACATCCTGTCCAGGTTGGCTGCCCTTGAAAGCAGAATAAGCAATGCGGCCGCCGCACCAAAGTGTGCTCCGGCGGCAGACAGCCATCAAGGAACCGCTTCTCCTGCAACCGCAGCAGGCAAAGAAAAGGCCAAAAAAAAGGCGGCCCCAAGCGGTAAATCCGAATTAAAAAGCTCTTCAAGCAGTTTAAAGGCTCTGGAATGTTGGGACAAGGTGCTGAAAGACCTTAAAAGCAGCGGCAGAGTGGCGCTGTTTGCATACCTGCTGGATACGAAGGCTGTCGAACTGGACGACAAGTTCGTAGGCGTGATATTCAAATCCGGCAACAGTTTCAACAAAATAAACGTGTCAAAGGCAGAAAACCTTGAGATTGTCGAAGGCGTCCTCAGCAAAAATCTGGGCAGGGAGGTCAGGGTAAAATGCCTCGATGAGGAAGTTCTGGCAGAGGGACCTGCCGATGATCAGCCGGAGAACAAGGACGAGTTCGTAGAAAAGGCTCATGAACTTGCTAAAAGGCTTGATGTGCCTTTTAACATAATTGATGAGTAGGCTTGACATTGAAGTTTTAACTTGTATATACTTTGCATATTACTATATAATAAGGATAACACTGCTTAATACTTAAATAGGAGGTAGAACCATGGCTAAAGGTGGCTTTCCCGGATTCGGCGGCGCAAACTTAAACAACCTTATGAAGCAGGCTCAGAAAATGCAGAAGGATATGGCAAAGCTCCAGGAGGAACTGGAACAAAAAACCGTCGAAGCTACCGTCGGCGGGGGGGCGGTTGCAGTTGTAGCAACCGGTAAGAAAGAAATCAAGGAAATCACCATCAAACCCGAGGTGGTTGATCCGGAGGATGTAGAAATGCTTCAGGACCTTATCCTGGCGGCTGTCAATGAAGCTTTAAGGAAAGCTGATGAAATGGTTAGTTCTGAAATGAGCAAAATTACCGGTGGCATAGGTGGGTTTCCGGGCTTGTTCTAAACCGGTTATACATAATAAAAAGTAAGGGATGAAAACAGATGAGCTTTTATGCAAGCCCTGTTGCCAAGCTTATTGAAGAATTTGAAAAGCTCCCCGGAATCGGGCACAAAACCGCACAAAGGTTGGCATTTCACGTGTTGAATTTGCCTGTCGAAAAGGCCGAGAGCCTGGCAAATGCGATAATAGAAGCAAAAATGAAAATAAGATACTGCTCAGTGTGCAACAACCTCACCGATGTTGACCCCTGCAGCATATGCAGCAATCATGCAAGGGAGCCTTCCGTCATTTGCGTGGTGGAAGACCCCAGAGACGTGATAGCCATGGAAAAGACCCGGGAGTTCAAAGGGCTTTACCATGTGCTGCACGGTGCGATTTCACCTATGGAAGGCATTGGCCCTGAGGATATCAAAATCAAGGAGCTCCTTGAAAGGATAAAGGAAAACGATATAAAAGAGGTTATACTGGCTACCAATCCTAATATTGAAGGTGAAGCTACCGCCATGTATATCTCAAAACTGCTTAAACCTCTTGGCATTAAAACGACAAGGATAGCCCACGGCATACCTGTAGGCGGAGACCTGGAATATGCCGACGAAGTAACGTTGGCAAAAGCTCTTGAAGGCAGGCGCGAAATTTAGCCTGCCTGTCTGACTGTATAAACCAAATAAACTCCTTTCATTTTTCAAATGTATGAAACGGGGTAAATAAAGTAGTATTAGAAAACATGGTTTATTAGGGAGAAGAAAAGCCCTGTAGGCCATGTTTTTTTATGTATTAGTTTTAAGGGATAAGGAACAAGGAATAAGGCTAAAAGCCAGAAAAATCAATGGATTAGAAGATTGAATGGAAAAGAAAATGGAATGAAAAATGGACAAAATCCCCCCCTTAATCCTTCCCCCTTAACCCTCAATCCTAAAAGCACTTTATTTTCATTTTTTGCCCTAAAAATTGAGGAATGAAAGGACTTTAGGAAGTAAGGAATAAGGAAATAGGAATTAAATGGGAGATTGGAAGAGAATAACATGTAAGTATTCTCAAGGGTTTGAGGGGTGTTGGTGAAAGGAGTTTATTTGAAAAAGGAAAGAAGTTTATTTGGGTTACATAGCTCCTGTTTTTTGTTGCGTTAAAGAAAAAGAGCCGCAGGGCTCTTTTTCTTTACAAAATTATGGTATAATAATATAAATTTATCCCCAAAAGGTGTGAAACATGGACTTAAAAATGTTAAAAATTCCTGATGAGTTATATAAATTTGTGGATAAATCAAAAATCACCCCGGTTTTAGGGGGAAAATCAGGGGCGCATGTGTATTTGCTTGAAAATAAAGAAAGATTATATTTAAAAATCATGCCAAAAAATATGGGCTTTAGCCTAAAAAAAGAGGCGGATGTTTTAGGATGGCTAAATGGAAAACTCATTGTCCCTGAGGTTTTGCATTTTAGCGGCAATGCTGATTTTGAATATCTTTTGATGACCGGAGTAAAAGGTATAAGCGCGGAAAACTTTTTTGATAAAAAAACACTAATCCAAAAACTTGCCCAAGGCTTAAAAATAATACATTCCATTGATATAACAAACTGCCCCTTTGACAACAGGCTAGATTTAAAATTAAAAGAGGCAAAATACAGAGTGGAAAACAATTTGGTTGACGAAGATAATTTTGATAATGAACACGCAGGTTTAAAAGCGGGGGATTTATTTAAAAAACTGCTTGACACAAAACCCAAAAATGAGGATTTGGTTTTTACCCATGGGGACTATACCCTTCCAAACATATTAATTGATAATGATAAAATTGGTTTTATCGACTGGTCAAACGCTGGGATTTGCGACAGATACCAAGGCTTGGCGCTGGCTTTCCGCAGCATAGAAAGGCATATAGGGAAAGAGTGGGCAGAACTCTTTTTTAAGGAATACGGGGTATACGGCGTGGATTGGGAAAAGATTGAATACTTCATGCTCCTTGATGAATTTTTTTAAGGTGGTATTATGTCAAAATTTGAATTCGGGATTATTGAAAATTTTGAAAATGATAAATGGTACAGCAAGTACGAGCCTGAAAAATACAACTGCGTAAGTGTAAATGATGATACAATAGACAAAATTATGGAAGGCTATCATGATGAACTTGCCAAAATAAAAACCTACTTTCAAACCAAAAGCCAGGAAGGCCGGGGAATTGATTATGCGGGGGTCACGCTAATTCCCCCCGAGTCACTTGAGGGCTTTTTGGCAGTTATAAAAAAGGCAAATGAAAGGCTAAAAGATAAAGAGCTTGAGGATTTAGTCAAAAAAATAAATGAAGCCAAAGCATGCGGCAAACACATAATCTGCTACGGGTTATAAAAAGCGAAGTTTTTAAAAAACTTCGCTTTTTTCATTACGCGATATTTCCAAACTGGGAATAGAAAAGCTTTTGGTAAAACCCGCCCTTTTTCAAAAGCTCCTCATGGGTTCCTTGTTCTATGATTTTGCCATCGTTAATTACCAAAATCCTGTCGGCGTTTTTGATTGTGGAAAGCCTGTGGGCTATTACAAAGCAGGTTTTATCCTTCATAAGCTTTCTCATTGCTTCCTGTATTTTTAACTCGGTGATTGTGTCAATATTTGACGTTGCCTCGTCTAAAATCAGCATGGGTGAATCCATGAGCATTGCCCTTGCTATGGTAAACAGCTGCTTTTGCCCTTGTGAAATATTCAATCCTTCCTCATTTATTATGGTGTCATATTCCGCAGGCAGGCTCATGATAAAATCATGTATGTCGCAGGCTTTGCAGACGCGTATTACATCTTCTAGCGTCGCGTCGTCTTTTCCGTATTTTATGTTTTCATAAATGGTGCCTTTAAAAAGCCAAGTATCCTGCAGTACCATGGCGTATGACGAGCGCAGGCTTTTTAGGGTGGCATTTTTTGTGTCTATGTCGTCCAAATAAATTTTCCCGCTTTGGGGGTCATAAAACCGCATGAGCAGGTTTATGATTGTGGTTTTTCCCGCCCCTGTCGGCCCAACTATTGCGATAAGGCTGCCTTTTTTAACATTCAGGTTAAAGTTTTTCAAAACCATTTTTTCATCATTGTATGAAAAGTCCACATTCTTTAAATCCACTTTACCTTTGACATTTTCAAATTCATGGGCGTTTTCGGGGTCCTTCTTTTCAATTTCCGAGTCAAGAAGGTTAAATATCCTTTCCGCCGCGGCGGCTGCGGATTGGAGTTCTGACAAAATATTCGCCGCCTCATTTATGGGTCCTGAAAATTTCCTTGAATATAGCACAAAGGAAGAGATATTTCCAATCGTAATCTGGTTAAACAAATAAAGGATTGCCCCAAAAATTGAAACCAAAGACAAGGACATATTGTTAATAAAATTCATGGAAGGGCCCACAACGCTTGCGTAATAGTCGGCGTTGTAATATGCCGCCACCGCCTCGTCGTTTTTCACGTCAAACTTTTTTATCATGTTTTCTTCCTGATGGTATGCTTTTATGGTCTTTTGCCCCGAAATTATTTCTTCCACATACCCGTTTAATTCCCCAAGCTTTGCCGAGCGTTTGCGGAAAAGGGGCCTTACAATCCCCGTCATTTTGCGTATGTAAATTACGGAAAGGGGAACAGTAACCGCAAAAATGCTCACCATTTTTGGGGATATCACAATCATCATAAAAAGGGAGCCTAAAACGGTGATAAAACTGGTCATAATCTGGATAAAATCGTTGGACAAGGAGGAGTTTATGGTGTCAATGTCATAGGTAATCCTGCTTATCAAATCCCCCGCCTGAAACTTATCAAAATAGGAAACCGGCATATCCGCCAAATGCTCAAACACGTCTTGGCGCATACGGTATATGATGTTTTGGGATAATTTAATCATTAAAATCGACAATAAATACGAAAGCGCCGAGGACAAAAGGAAAAACGCAATCATTAAAGAGGTATAGTAAAAAACCTTTGGAAAATTAACATTCCCTTTCCCAAGCTCAATATTGTTAATTGCAAGGCCCGAAAGGTACGGCCCTACAAGGGATAGGAGGTTGCTGGATAAAGTGAGGAAAATTATTGTAAACATCAAAAACTTATGCCTTAAGATGTATTTAAATAACCTTAATAAAATCCTGAGTCTTCCTTTTCTGTTCACATCCGCCGTATTTGTCATTACAAAGCCCCCATCTGAATTTCATAAACTTTTTTATAATACTCGCAGTTTTCCAAAAGCTCGTCATGCCGCCCCATATGGGTGATTTTCCCGTTTTCAATGACCAAAATCAAATCCGCGTTTTTTATGGAGCTAACCCTTTGCGTGATTATAATGCTTGTCAGGTCGGAAAGCTTTTGGTTAATCTCCCGCCTCAAATTCGCCGAAGTCCTGTAATCAAGCGCGCTGTCGGAGTCGTCCAAAATCAAAATCTCAGGCCGCAAAACAATGGCGCGGGAAATTAAAAGCCGCTGTTTTTGGCCCCCCGACAAGTTTGTGGCCCTTGTGGTAAGCTCAAAATCCAAATTGTTTTCCTTTTGCATGATAAATTCTTTCGCCTGCGCAATGCTTATTGCCTCATCTATTTGTTCTTCACTCACATTCCTTCCAAAGGCAATATTTTCCCTGATGGTGTCTTTAAATAAAACGTCATTTTGGAACACCACGCCGAATTTTTGATAAAACTCATCATCGGGTATCCCCAAAATATCTTTCCCGCCTATGTAAATGCTTCCTGAATCAGGAACATAAAGCCGCATTAAAAGTTTTACCAAAGTGGATTTCCCGCTTCCCGTCGGGCCGATTATTCCCAAAGTGCCGCCCTTTTTTAGGGAAAAGCTCACGTTTTTTAAGCCCCACTCATCCTTTCCATAGGAAAAGGATACATCATCAAACACGATAAAATCCCCGGTTTCAATTTCCCTCGGGGCCTGAAGCCTGAAATCCACAGGGGTTGAGATGATTTCCGCAATCCTTTCAAATGAAGCGGTGCCTTTTGAAAAGGTCATAAAAATCCTTGAAATCATGAGCATGGAGTTTAGTATAATGGTAAAATACGTCATAAAGGCAATGATTTTACCCGGCTCGGAGTTTCCTGAATTTACCCTGAAAGCCCCGATTATGATTACTAAAGTCAAACCCAGGTTTAATATGAAGTTTAAAACCGGGCTTGTTGCGGCCATAGTAAAGCCGGCCCTTTTTTCCTTATTCACAACGTTTGTGTTTGCGCCCTCAAACCTTTTCTTTTCATAGTCGGTTTTTGAAAGGGCCTTGATAACCCTGACTCCTGTGATATTTTCGCGTATCACACGCACTAAGCTATCCACCGCGATTTGTATTTCGGTATACAAGGGTATGCCTATTTTTGAAATATATAAAACTATCCCAAAAATCAAGGGAAGAAGTATTAGCAAAGTAAGCGCCAAAACATAGTCAAGCATAAAGGTTACAATAACCCCGCCAATTACAATAAACGGGGCGCGGACCCCAAGGCGCTGCATCATGCCGAGTAGGTTGTGGACATTGTATGTATCGGTGGTAAGCCTTGAAATAAGGGTTGGCAGGGTGATTTCATCAATCTGTTTGTTTGAAAGGTACGAAATCCTCACGAAAAGGTCGTGGCGGATATTCCTCGTAATGTTTCCCGCAACCCTTGAGGCCATGCGGTTTGCGATAACATTTGCGATTAAGTCCGTCACCGCGCACAAAATCATGACAAGCCCCCAAAAAACAACCAGCTTCACGTTTTTTTGGGGGACTATGTCGTCTATGATATAAGCTAAAATAAAGGGGATGAGCAAATCCATTATTACCCCTGAAAGCTTTATGGTAAAACCCACAATCATCCGCCCTAAATAGGGCTTTAAATAATCAGTTAATTTAACCATTGATGCCTTCTCTCCTTATAATTTTGCAAAGCGTTGGAAAGCGCTTTTTCAATCAGGTTTTTGAAAATCTCCTTTTCATCGTCGGTAAAATCCTTAAAAATTATCCTGTTCCATTCCCTTAACACTTCAATTACCTCCGGGTAAATGTCAATGGCTTTTTGGGTTGGGTATATTTCGCACTGCCGCTTGTCGGCTTCGCTAACCTTTTTTGTCACAAACCCGTTTTCGCAAAGCATTGCAATCTGTCGGGCAACATTTGACTTGTTCACAAAAATTTCTTCCGCAAGTTTATCCTGGCTAATCCCGGGATTGTTGCAAATGGTTATAATATAAATGTGCTGATGGGCATTCAGCCCGAATGCCGAGAGCTTATCCCCCCTGTACAAAATTGCAAGGCGGGATAGTTTGCTAATGTATTTCATCAAAAAATTATCCTTCATAAAATCATACCCTTAAATTAAATTAGTTGCACTTGCAACTAATTTAATTTTACCACTAACGCCTTTTTAAGTCAACAAGCGGCACTGCAAAAAATACAATTAACAAAACCGGCTCAAAGTAATTGATACTTGTAAAGAATTTGATAATATGTTAGGATAAAAAGGCAAAAAACTTTATTTGGAGGAGTATTTTGTGGAAACAGGGATTATGGGCGAAGCTTGCTTGGTTGTAAGCGAGGAAGTATGCGCAAAAAATGTTGGGAGCGGGGATTTGATGGTATTTTCCACCCCGTCAATGATTGCCCTTATGGAAAAAGCCGCAAGCGAAAGCGTTGCCCCGCATTTGGGGGAAGGGGAAAGCACCGTCGGTGTTAGCGTAAATATTAAACATATAAAAGCAACGCCTTTGGGAAAAAAGGTGAAAGCTTTAAGCAAGCTGATTGAGATAGACAAAAGAAGGCTGGTTTTTGAGGTGTCAGCCTTTGACGAGGACGGCAAAATCGGCGAAGGCGTCCATGAACGTTTTATTATAGATAAAGTTAAATTCTTAGAAAAAATCGGAGGTTAATATGTTAACAGATATTGAGATTGCTCAAAAGGCACAAATGCTGCCAATCGGTGAAGTGGCAAAAAAGGTCGGGATTTTGGAAGATGAGCTTATTTATTACGGGAAATACAAGGCAAAACTGGACTTGTCGTTATATGAAAGGGTAAAGGACAATAAAGACGCAAAATTGGTGCTTGTTACAGCCATAAACCCGACCCCCGCGGGGGAAGGGAAGACCACCACAACGGTGGGATTGGGTGACGCCCTGTCCCGTTTAGGCAAAAAAACCATGATTGCCTTAAGGGAGCCTTCTTTAGGCCCTGTAATGGGGATTAAAGGGGGCGCGGCGGGGGGTGGATATGCCCAAGTGGTTCCCATGGAAGATATAAACCTTCACTTTACGGGGGACATGCACGCCATAACATCCGCCCACAATTTGCTGGCGGCAATGCTTGACAACCACATCCATCAGGGAAACGAGCTTAAAATTGATACCCGGAACATACTCCTAAAACGGGTTTTGGATATGAACGACAGGGCCTTGAGAAATATTGTAATAGGACTTGGCGGGAAAGTAAACGGCGTACCCAGGGAAGACGGGTTTATGATTACCGTTGCCAGCGAAGTTATGGCTATTTTGTGCCTGGCAAACGGCAGGGAAGATTTAAAAGAAAGGCTTTCAAAAATTGTTGTTGCCTTTGACACCGACGGAAACCCAATCACCGCGAAGGATTTAAAAGCCCAGGGGGCAATGACGCTGTTACTTAAAGACGCTATTTTGCCAAACTTAGTGCAAACACTAGAACACACCCCCTGTCTTGTTCACGGCGGCCCCTTTGCCAATATTGCCCATGGCTGCAACAGCTTAATGGCTACAAAAATCGCTTTGAAACTGTCCGACATTGTAGTTACCGAAGCAGGTTTTGGCGCGGATTTAGGGGCGGAAAAGTTTTTGGACATAAAGTGCAGGTACGGAGGCCTTACCCCCAACGCCGCGGTTATAGTGGCTACAATCAGGGCCTTAAAATACGCGGGCGGGCTTAGCAAGGATAATTTGAAAGAAGAAAACGTGGAAGCGGTTAAACGGGGAATTAAGAATTTGGAAAAGCACATTGAAAACATGAAAAAATTCGGGCTTCCCGTTGTTGTGGCATTAAATAAATTTGAACAGGATTCCCCCGCTGAAATTGAAGTGGTAAGGCAGTGCGCGAAGGAAAATGGCGCAAGGTTTGCCTTAAGCGAAGTCTTTTCAAAAGGCGGTCAAGGCGGCTTGGAATTGGCGAAGGAAGTATTAGGGGCAGTTGAAGAAAAATCAAATTACAAGCCCCTTTATGACTTAAATTTATCCATTGAGGAAAAAATCAGAAAGATAGCGCAGGAAATTTACGGCGCAAAGGATATAGCCTTTTCAAACCAGGCTAAAAAGCAAATTGCGGAGTACGAGCGGCTAGGCTACGGGAACTTGCCCATATGCATGGCAAAAACCCAGTATTCCCTCTCCGACGACCCCACCCTTTTAGGGCGCCCCGAAGGGTTTACCCTAAATGTAAAAGCGCTTTCCCTGTCTGCGGGGGCGGGCTTTATCGTGTGCCTGACCGGTGATATTATGACCATGCCGGGGCTTCCGAAAGTGCCGTCGGCGGAAAAAATCGACATTGACCAAGACGGGAAAATCACAGGCCTATTTTAATTTTTCCGGAGGTTTAAATGATTAAATTTGTCAGCAATTCCATAGAAGATACCGAGAATTTTGCAAAGGAGCTTGCAAAAAAAATAACCCCCCCGGAAACCATTCTTCTTTTTGGGGAATTAGGGGCGGGGAAGACCGCCTTTACAAGGGGGTTTTTAGATGGGCTAAATTACGCGGGAAGAGTGTCAAGCCCCACCTTTGCGATAATGAACCAGTATAATGTAAAAGATTTCACGGTTAACCACTTTGATTTATACCGCATAGAAAGCGGTGAGGAACTTTATGAAATAGGTTTTGACGATTTTTTAGACGGGAATTATATAAACATCATTGAATGGCCGGACAATTTTTTGGATTTTATGCCAAAGGACCCAATAGTCGTAAAATTGGAAAAGACAGGCGAAAATACAAGGCAAATTGAGGTGGAAGGAATTTGAAAATTCTTGCGATAGAGGCATCCTGCATATCCTGTTCCGTGGCGGTTTTAGACGGGGATAAAATAACAAGCGAAATTTTTGTCAATAACAAACTAACCCACTCCCAAACCCTTATGCCCATGATTGAAAACGCGCTAAATAGCGCAGGCTTAAAAATTGATGATTTTGACTATATTGCCCTCTCCCACGGCCCCGGCTCTTTTACAGGATTGAAAATCGCGGGGGCCACTGCCATGGGGCTGGCTTTCGGCGCGGGCAAAAAAATAATAGGGGTATCAACTTTGGAAAGTTTATGCTATAATTTACCATGTACCCCCCATTTAATATCCCCCATAATGGACGCAAGGAAAAACCAGGTGTATAACGCCTTGTACAGGTGGGAAGATGAAAAATTAAAAGAAATCACGCCCCCTAGGGCATTGTCCGTTGAGGAACTAAAAGATGAAATAAACGAAGACGTGATTTTCGTGGGGGACGGGGTGGCGGTTTATGAGGCCTACTTTAGTGAAAACCTAAAAGAAAAGGCCCGTTTTGCCCCGCCCAATTTGAGGTACGCAAAGGCCTCGTCGGTGGCGGTTGCGGCAAAAAACAAGGTTTTAGAAAAACCTGATTTTGATTATTCAATAGAGAATTTTAAGCTTGAATATATAAGGCTTTCGCAAGCAGAACAAAATTTAAAGAAGGGTTTGATATTATGAAAATTGCGCTAGGAAGCGACCACGGCGGTTTTTACCTAAAAGAGCATATAAAAAAGTATCTGCAAAATAAAGGCTATGAAGTCAAAGATTTCGGAACGGACAAGGAAGTATCCTGCGACTATCCCGTGTATGCAAAACTAGCGTGTTGCGCGGTTTTAGACGGGGACTGCGACTGCGCTATGCTATTTTGCGGGACAGGCATAGGGGTATCAATCGCGGCCAATAAAATCAAAGGGATAAGGGCCGCCCTATGTTCCGACCCGGTTTCAGCGGCCCTGGCAAAACAGCATAATAACGCCAACTGCATAACTTTAGGGGGAAGGATAATCGGCCCCGTAATGGCGGAAGCGATTGTGGACGCATATTTGACAGCTGAATTTGAAGGCGGAAGGCATAAAAACAGAATTGATATGCTTGAATAAACTTATGGAGGATTTAATATGCGGTGTCCTTTTTGCGGTTTTTTGGAAAGCAAAGTGATTGATTCGCGCCCCATAAACGAGGGCGCCTCTATAAGGCGCAGGCGTGAATGCATGAAATGTGAAAAGCGCTTCACAACATATGAGAAAGTGGAAAGCCTCCCCATTATGGTAATTAAAAAAGACGGGGTGAGGGAAGAGTTTGACAGGGAAAAAATCTTAAGAGGGCTTATGAAGGCCTGCGAAAAAAGGCCCGTGTCCGTTGAACAGCTTGAGAAGGTCATTGACGAAATTGAATCCATAATTTCAAATTCCCTTGTCCGGGAAATCCAATCTTCAAAAATCGGCGAAATGGTAATGGAGCGCTTAAAGCAGATTGACGAGGTGGCGTATGTCCGCTTTGCGTCAGTGTACCGCCAGTTTAAGGATATAAACACCTTCATGGAAGAACTTCATAAATTACTAAATGAAAAGTGAGGTAAAAAATATGGCCCGCCTTGAGTGCAGTTTTTATTCCGGCGTTTTGGGAATGAGGACAAATTTCATTATGTACCTTCCCGAAAAAAGGGAAGAAGGCACAAAGGTTTTATACCTTCTCCACGGCCTTTCCGACACTTTCAGGACATGGGACGAGTATTCTGCCATCGGAAGGTATGTTAGGGATAAAAATATCGCGGTAATAATGCCCGACGCCCAAAAGAGCTTTTATACCGACATGAAATACGGCCTTCCCTTTTATACCTACTTATCAGGAGAGCTTCCCGGATTTATAAAAGAGCAGTTTAATTTGGAGCAAAAGCGGGAGAACACCCATATTGCGGGGCTTTCCATGGGGGGATACGGGGCGCTAAAAATTGGTTTAAACAACCCCCATAACTTTAAATCCATCGGCGCTTTTTCAGCGGTGTGCGACATAGTGGAACTTGTAAATGAAAGAAAGGACGACTTTGCCCCGGTTTTTGGCTATGAAGATATAAAAGACACCATGCACGATTTATTTTATGTGGTAAAAAATTTAGGGGATGTAAAGCCTTCCGTATACCACTGGTGCGGGACTGAGGATTTTTTGTATGAGCAAAACATAAAATTTTCCCGAGTCGCAAAAGAATTTTTGCCTTGCTACACCTATTCCGAAGGACCCGGGGACCACTCATGGCAGTACTGGGACAGGGAAATTGTAAATTACCTAAAAAACTATGTGCTGGGGTATTAAAATGAAAAAAAACATAATATTTGTATTTGTCATACACATAATTTTATCCGCCATTGCCTTTTTGGCGGTGCTTCCCTTTTTTAACATCATTGACGAGGCGGAAAAAAGAAAGTATTTTTTCGTGTTTTTATACACCGTAATTTTTTCACTGCTTTACTATCTTTCAGGTAAAAAATTATTGGCAAAAGAAAAAGCCCGCCAAAATATTTTATCCATATTGCCGTGTTTTCTGTCTTCCCTGCTGGTGACGGTATTTTCAATACTAAATATATTTTCCGATAACTACGGCCTTGCAATTTCGGCAAACCCTGCCTATATGCCCCTTTTGGCGCTTTTAAACAAAAAGGTGTTTAATTTAGGAAATGAATACGGCATAATCACATTAATTTTTGTGCCCCTGCCCTTTTTGTTCATGTTTTTGGGGCTATTAAGGAAAAAAGCTAAATAAACAGAGCCGCCATATGGCGGCTCCTTTTTTATGTCCTAGAAAGAGAGGTCAGTTTTGTATTTCCCTGATATCATATACCCGGTTATAGTCTTTTGTTACCGGGTCTTTCACAACCTCAACGCGGTTTCTGTGCAGTAACCTTACAATGTTGTATACGTCAATCCAGATTTCATTCGGCCCTTCTTTTTGGGATTCGTCAAATATAAGCTGCATACCGAAATGAAGATGGGGGGTCTTTATGTTGTTTACATTTTCCTTGTCGGAATACCCCGTTCTTCCTAAATACCCGATGACATCGCCGCTTTTTACAATGGAGCCCACCTGAAGACTCTTATGATAGGGAAAGTTTTGGCGGAGGTGGGCGTAGTAGTAATACCTTTTTTTATCAAAACTGCGGATACCAATCCGCCAGCCCCCGTATTTGTTCCAGCCCAAAGCCTCAACCACGCCGCCTTCCACCGCCACAATCGGGGTGCCGACCTGTCCCATTAAGTCATTTCCCAAATGCCTTCGCTTAAAACCAAAAGTCCTGCTGTTTCCAAAATCGTCATAGTGGTGGTAGGGAAAGTTTTTGGCAATTGGCGAAAACACTTTTAAGCCGTACCGCTTTTCCCAAATCTTTTCGCCGTTTTCATCAACCCCTACCTGGATTTCATATTCCCCCACAAAATTACCCAAAATCGCGGTATACGCTTCAAGGTAGTATGGATAGTATTTTAAATCCTTTGTCAGTTCTTCCATGGTCTTTCCGCTTCTTAACTCTTTTGCCAAGGCGTCCAGCTGGCTGTTTTTATAATTTTTAAAATTGCCCCCGTTTTTCGCAGCCAGATAGCTTAGCATTTCCACCCAGTTTAGCTTGACTTCCTTCCCATAGGATTCTTTGTCCAGGGTGTAAGCCTTAACCAGCGCCTCATAGGGCACCGTAAAGTCAACCCATTTTATGAAATCACCCTGGGTTGATGAGGTGATAACCACATCTTTTGATATCAGGGAGGCAATTATAATAAAAACAAAAATTATGGTTAAAATAACTAAAGTGGTTTTTTTAATCACAACCGACACAAACAAAGCCACATCACACCCATTATTTTATCTTTAACTATTTTATTATTTACCTTTTATCTTTATGAAAATTGTTGACAATACTCTGTTAAATAGATAAAATATATTAAAGCATTTTGTTTGTGGGAAACAGGCAAAATGAAATCTATTTATCAGAGATTAGAGGAGATGAGATTGATGAGTAAAGATCAGAAAGTCAAAATTTTGCTTGAGGAAAAGGAGATACCAAGAAAATGGTACAATATCCACGCGGATATGCCATTTAAATTGGACCCCTCTTACAGCCCTCAAACTATGGGCCTTGCGACACCGCAAGAACTTTTAAAAATCTTTCCTGAAGAAATCCTAAAACAGGAAATGAGCCAGGAAAGGTTTATTGAAATTCCTGAGGAAGTATGGGAAAGGTATAAGAAGTTCAGGTCAACACCCCTATACAGGGCGTATGACTTGGAAAAAGCGTTGGATACACCGGCTAAGATTTACTATAAATATGAAGGACAAAACGCAACCGGAAGCCACAAGCTAAACACAGCCCTTGCCCAGGTTTATTACAACAAACAATCAGGAATTAAAAGAATAGCCACCGAAACAGGTGCGGGGCAATGGGGAAGCGCTCTTTCCGTTGCGTGCGCCGAATTTGGTTTGGACTGCACCGTTTACATGGTTAAAGTAAGCTATAACCAAAAACCATACAGAAGGTCGTTTATGAGGCTGTTCGGGGCAGAAATTTTCGCAAGCCCCTCCACCCATACCGAGGTTGGAAGAAAAATTTTAGAAAAAGACCCCGACTGCACAGGTTCACTTGGTATTGCCATTTCTGAAGCAGTTGAAGACGCGGCAACCCATGACGACACAAATTACGCGCTAGGGTCCGTACTTAACCATGTATGCTTGCACCAGACAATTATCGGGTTGGAAGCAAAACTTCAAATGGAAAAGCTGGGGGAATACCCTGACATAGTAATTGCCTGCTGCGGCGGCGGCTCCAACTTTGCCGGGATTGCGTTCCCGTTTTTGATGGATAAGTTAGACGGCTCAAAGAAGGATTTGCGCGCCATTGCGGTGGAACCCACAGCGTGCCCCACATTAACCCGCGGGGTTTATGCGTATGACTATGCGGATACAGGCCATGCGGCCCCGATTACAAAGATGTATACATTAGGCGCTGACTTTGTTCCTGCGCCCGACCATGCGGGAGGATTGAGGTATCACGGCGACTCCCCGCTAGTCAGCCTTCTATATAACAAGGGCGTAATTGAAGCCCAAGCCTATGGCCAAAAAGACGTGTTTGAAGCGGCAGTAATGTTTGCAAAAGCCGAAGGCATTGTTCCCGCGCCCGAATCCGCCCACGCGGTAAAAGGCGCCATTGAAGAAGCGCTCCGCGCAAAAGAAGAAGGGAAGGAAAAAACAATCCTATTCTGCTTAAGCGGCCATGGCTACTTTGATATGTACGCGTATGACGAATACTTCAAAGGGTCAATGCAAAACACGGTTCTATCCGATGAGCAAATCAAAGAAAGCCTAATGAAACTTCCAAAGGTTGAATAATTTAAAAATATATATTAAAATTAAGGAAGCCAAGGCTTCCTTAATTTTTTTGCGCCTTGACGCGGCATTTTTTTTATAATATAATATGCTAACAAAATATGGAAAAGAGGGATAGCTATTAATAACTTTTTTAGCGGGGCGATTGTGGACTTTTGCGTTTCGCTTTACGGATTTATCAAAAAAAATATTACGGAAAGCTATCTTTACAACCTGTTTTTAAAGCTTGATTTCAACTGGCAGGGCAGCCTTTTTTACAAGATTTTCCTGCTTCCCCAAAGGGCTTTGGAAAAGCTATATAAAATGTATGAAGGCCAAATCAACGAAAGCAAAACCAAGGAGATTATTTTAAAACTAAAGGATATAGACATATACCTGGTTTTGGCCCTTTGCGCGCTATATCCCTTATTCAGCGACACCGTTTTAAAAATCACAATCCTTTTTGTGTGCCTGTTTTATTATTTGTCAAGCTTCATTTTAAAGCGGGAATTTTCAAAAATTGACGAGTTTGACATGTTCATATTATTATTTATCGCGGTGTCAAGCCTTTTTTCCTCCTACGGGAAGGACTTGTTTGCATTTACCGGGGTGCTTTTGGACTTTGCCATAATGAGCATATACTACCTAAACCTAAAAAACGTAATAATAACAACCAATTCCCAAAAACTTGCCCTTTCCTTGTATGTTTTGTCGGGCCTAACCTGCGCAAGCATGGCCTACATAAACGAGGAAGGCTTAAAAATCGAAGGCATAAGCTTTTTTTACATTTTGTGCCTGCCTATTGCGCTGGACTTGTTTAAAATCCAAAAAGGGGTAATAAAAAAGGCAATTGCGCTGATTTCTGCCCTCATTATGGCCTCATCCTTAATTACGCAGATTTCAAACTACACAAACCCCAAAGCGGCTGTTGTCATGGTCAGCTTCATCGCGGTAAAGGACATCCGCTTCTTTTTAGCGGGGCTATTTATAATTTTATTTTTGCCCCTTTTTGTGTGGGAAGGGAATTTAATCAGCTTAAAAGACATTGAGAAGGCCTCAAAAGTAAACAGGGTTTCCATATACAATACTTTGCTAAACTTTGCCTCAAGCGTAAAAAACGGCATGAGCGGCATAAGCCGCCTTTTTGGCGACATAGCAATCGGCGCTTATTTTATGTTTATCATAATCATGCTAAATACGGTGCTTCGGAAAGCAAAAAACAAAGGGGGGACCCTCAAGGCGCTGATTTTAGCCGCGGGAACCTTCATTTTATACGATTTCGGTTTCAGGGGAAGGCTTATATTTTTAATCTATATCGCGCTAACATCACTAAATGAAGAGGAATATGGGTATGAAAAAGTTAAACAGCTTTGATAAATTCATAATTGCCTTTGTGCTTTTATCCCTTGTGGTGCTTATTGGGTTTTTAGCTTATACCAACAAAATGGATATGGAATATGTCTTTGAGGCGGATTTTCCTACCGACGCTAAAATCAGCGCGGGGGACGTTATATATGTGGATTTTGAAAAGTTAGGGAAAATCGGGAAAATTGAAGTTTCGGAAAGCTACACCATATCGCAGGATTTACAAAAAGGCGGGTTTGTCAAAATACCAAATGAGGGGTATAAGAAGTACCGCATAATTTGCCAAAAAACAAAAAAGCAGGATGTTTTGGCAGGGGACAGGGTGAAAATCACAATCAACGGCTATATGGCAGAAGGGCTTTGCATATCATCAAGAAAAATAAGGTGACGCTATGAAAAAGGAAGGAAAATTTTTTGGGGTTTTAAGCCTGTTGGACATTTGCGTAATAATCATAGTAATTTTTTTGGCGCTTTCTGCCGCCTTTAAAAACATGCGTTTTACAAAGGACGTGGAGTTTAATATCTATATAGATAAAATCCATCCTGAAATCGCAAACTCCATTGGTTATGATAACATATATTCACAAGACAGGCGGCAGAAGATTGGAAAGATTATAGCTATTGAAATTTCCGACGCGTACGGTTATATTATAAAAGATAACGGCGAAAGGGTGCTTGCCCAAATACCGGACCAAAAAAGCGTGGTACTTAAAATCAGGGGTAAAGGCAGTTTTAGCGGTTTAGGATTAACCATCGGGGGGGATACCTATCAAAAGGGGTCCGAAATTGCCTTTTACTCGGATAATTTCAGGCTAAAAGGAGTGTATAGATGAAGGTTTTAGGAATAGATTACGGGGAGGCCCGCTGCGGCATATCCGTAAGCGACCCCTTGGGGATTACCGCCCAGCCCCTTACCACCATATCTGAAAAGGATTTTTCAAAGCAAATTGAAAAAATTATAGAAATCGCAAAAGAGCAAAATGTTTCCGAAATCGTGGTGGGGCTTCCGAAGAATATGAACGGGACATTGGGCGAGCGGGCGGAAAAGAGCATGGAAGTCGCAAAAATTTTGGAAGAAAAAACCGGGATAAAAACAATCCTTTGGGATGAAAGGCTTTCAAGCGCCTCCGCCCACAGGGCGTTGGAAGAAGGGCTGGTGTCCGGAAAAAAAAGAAAAGGCCTTGTTGATAAAATTGCCTCCAGCATAATTTTGCAAAGTTATTTGGATAGCAAAAAAATGTATTGACACAAAAATATACGTATAATATTATATAATGGCAAGTGAAAGAATTTGTAAATCCAAAATTTTTGGGTAAATTATTTAATAGCAAATCTTTTTGAAAGGAATGAAAATTATGAATAATGAAGAAAACAGAGATGTATTGGATGAAATCGAGGAGGATTTTGAGTTTCTGGACACTGTGGAATACAACGATTCGCTTTATTTTGTTCTAATCCCGGCAGGGGAAGATGAAAGCGAAGAAAGCGAAGTTTATATAATGAAACTTGTATCCGACGAAGACGGCGAGGATATGCTGGAAGCGGTTGAAGAAGCCGAAGAATTTGACGCAGTGTATGAAATCTTTAAAGAAAACAACAAGGACGAGTTTGAATTTTTAGACTAATAAAAAAAGGTTTAATATCAAGATATTTCTCTAAAAAAATGTTGATATTTTCAGCGTATGTTGATATAATATTAATAGAAAATTCCCTGCGGTGTTCGTTTAGATAAGGTATTATTTAAACCCAACACCAATTACTAAGGGAGGCTGACTCTTGCTGTGGCGTGTATGCAGGCATTTATGTCTGAAACCCAGGAGCAGCAAGGAGGCCACCCACCTGCGTGAGGGCAGGTTTAAAATATACCTGGAGACGGCATGGCGGGGCCTTCTATTTACTGCAAAGTAAATAGAAGTGTTAATTTCGGATTTTTAATCTTTGTTTTATTTTAATCTCAAAAAGCCGGGGCCAAACTCATTGGAGTTTGGCCCCGTCACTTTTTTATGAAACTTTCGCGGCAAATGCTTTTTTATTTTGTTATACCTTCTTTAAAATCAATGAATTTCCCGCCCGCCATGACTTTTAAAAGGCGCGCTTCAAAATCCAAAGGATGGCGGTCAAAGAATAAAATGTCCGCGTCCAAACCCTCTTTAATTGAGCCGACCCTGTGTCCAATTTGCGCGTTTTCCGCAGCATACCTTGTGATGGTCAAAAGGGCTAAATCCTTTGAAATCCCCGCCTCTTTTGCGGCCAGTGCCGCGCACAAAGCAAGGTGCTTTTGGGGGATAACCGGGTGGTCCGTTATAATTGAAACCCTGATACCTTCATCTAAAAGCGCCTTAACATTTTTAAACGAAAGGTTGGCCAGTTCCGGCTTGCTTCTGTCGGTCAAAAGGGGCCCCACGCACACGCCCACATTTTCTTCCTTTAGGTATTTCGCAATCAAATACCCGTCGGTGCAGTGCTCAATTGTGGCGTTTAGCCCAAACTCATTTTTTATCCTCAAAGCGGTAAAAATATCGTCGGCCCTGTGGGCATGGAATTTCACAAGAAGACCGCCTTCCACAACCTCTTTTAAGGCCTCCATTTTAATATCATAATCAGGCTCGTCTTCTTCCTCTGGGTTTAGCTCGTATTTTTTAAGCTGCTGGGCATATTTTTTTGCCTTGTTCAGCGCTTCCCTGATTAACGCCGCGGTGCCCATGCGGGTGGAAGGGGATTGGTTTTTGGCGTGATACACCCCTTTCGGGTTTTCCCCAAGGGCCATCTTCATGGCGGCAGGCTCTTTAATTTTCATGTCGTCAATCCTTATCCCGTAGGTTTTCATGGCGATAAACTGCCCGCTTACGGGGTTTGCGCTACCGGGGCCCGTCACAACCGTTGTAACCCCGTTTGACAAAGCCTCGCGGAAGGCATAGTCCATGGGGTTTACAGCGTCAATCGCCCGCAAATGGGGGGTTACAGGGTCGGTGTCCTCGTTCCCGTCGTCACCTTCGGCGTTTAATGAGTCCTCCCACATCCCGATATGGGAATGGGAGTCCACAAACCCCGGGCATACATAAAGGCCGCCCGCGTCAAAAGCTTCCTCACATTCAGGGCAGTCTTTCATTCTGCCCACCTTTTTGATTTTTCCCCCCTCGGTTAAAATAAAGCCGTTTTCAATATTTTCCTTATCCATTGTTAATATGTAAGCGTTTTTAATTAACATAGCAACCTCTCTCTAAATAAAAAATTAGTACATAACCCGCAAAAGCGGAATTATGTACTAATAAATTTTATAACATTTAATTTTTGTTGTCAATTGCAAAAACAAGCTGGGCGCACTTTTCCATAAAGGGGATATTCTTTTTGTAAATCCCGAAAACCTTCCACCAGGGAAGCGGGTTTTCCCCAAGCCCCACTTCCACGGTGTAGGCGGGGATGTTTAGCTTGTGTATGCAATAGTCCTTAAACCCCGAAAAACTTGCCACCCCTTCGGGAACATCCAATGCGTACCCGCACGCTTGTGATAACTCCTTTGCCCATTCAAGGCCTTTGGGCGGGCATTTCCCCAAAAAATCCCAGTAAATCACTTCCCCCTGGCTGTGGTACGCCACAACCAGCTTAAAGTCATGGCTTTTTGTGTATTCCACAAGGGCCCTGCTTTCAGGCTCGCTTTCAGGGCTTTCCCCCCCATAGCGGGTTGGGCCGGGGGATGTGTAGCCCAAATCTTTTGCAACCATTTTGGATATGTAAAAATAGGCGTCGTAATTGTGGTTTAGGTCAACGCCCCTTGCGTTTGCCTGCCATGTCTTTGAAAAATCGGGGTTGCCGTTGTTCATTTTAACAAGGCTTTCATAATATTTTGAGCTTTTGGAAACCTTGTTTTGGGCAATGTCCGCCCCGTCGGGGTTGAGCATGGGGATAATATGAAACTCAGCGCCCGGCGGGTGCTTTAAGAAGTATTTTGCGGCCTTTATTAAAAAAAGCGCCGTTATCCACTCAAGCCCATGGTGGGTCCCCACAAAAAGCACGGGATTGCCGGTCCCGGTTACTATTGAATATATGTTTTTGCCCATGACGCTTTTTCCGATGATTTTAACCCTTGCCCCTTTTTTTTCAAGCTTTTTTATATCCCTAAAAACCATATCTGACGTATACATATTCCCACCTCGCAAAATGGAATATATACTATGTATATGAAATATAACCCCAAAAAAGAATAATAAATCGCAAAGCCTAGCAAGAACAAAATATCCCTTAACCTTTTATAGCTTTGGATTTTTAAAGCTTCCCGCCAATTTACCAAAAACCAAAAACAATATTACCGCAAGGTAATTGAAATAAAAAAGCAAGCCGCGCAACGCGGCCTGCTTTTTTAAGAATTTATATTTTATAAGGAAGAAGTTATAGGTAATCTTTAGGATTTACAACTTTTCCGTCTTTATACACTTCAAAGTGCAAATGGCTTTCATCTGCGATTTCAGCCAGCGCCGTATCCCCGACGCCGCTAATGGGAGTGCCTTGAGTTACTTTTTGCCCTTCTTTAACCATTTCAGCGGTTGAAAGGTTCTTATAAACCGTCTTTAGCCCGTTGTCATGGCTGATTTCAATTGTAATGCCATACATATCGTCGGTGTAGATTTTTTCAATTTTACCATCCAAGGCTGCTACTACCCTTTCATTTTTAGGAGCTGCAATATCAATTCCGGAATGGGTGCGGTAGTCATTCATGGTTTTGGAATAAACCAAGGCGTCATGGGAAAACTCTTTGATGATTTTGCCGTTTACCGGCATAATCATCTTAACTTTTTTAGGGCTTTGGGTTGGGGTTGTGGTAGGCTTTGAGGTTTGCTTTGGTGTCTGCGTAGCTTTTGGTGTAGCACTGGGCGCTTGTGTTGGTTTTGCGGATGGTGCAGGGCTTACAACGGGTGACGGGCTTGGGGACGGTGCCCTGCTTATATTTGCTTCTTCTTCAGGGATAATCTGGTTGATGGACACATCTTCTTCAAGGTCTTCCACTCTGTTTAGCGACGCGAAATATCCCCATACCCCTATCATAAACATAATCACTATCAGGGCTATGTAAAGCCCTCCAGCTTTGAGATTGCGTTTCTTATTATCCATGCATTATAACCACCTTTGTTAGTTAGATTTCTAGTATGAGTATTACCAAATTGTGTATATTATATACATAAAATTAATGAAAAATTTACAATTCATTCACAAAGGTGGTTTGACACAAATTGGCTGAAATTATATAATTTTAAAATAGATTTCACATGAAGGGACGGTTTTGATGTTTAAGCTTTTTAAAAAATACCTGCGGCCCTATCTGGGGCTTTTGTTTGCCAGCGTGATTTTAATTGGCATTGAGGCCATTTCCCAGTTGATTTTGCCGGATATAATGGCAAATATAGTAAATGAAGGGATAATGAACAGTAACATTCCCTACATCTTTCAGGAAGGCGCGAAAATGCTTTTGGTATCAATATTAAGCGGTGCCTGCCTTGTGGCGTCGGGGCTGTTTTCGGCAAAAGCGGGCATGGGCTTTGGCAAGGACACAAGGCGCGCCATATTTCAAAAAGTTGGAACCTTTATGCCAAGCGAGTTTGACAAATTCGGCGCCTCAAGCCTAATTACCCGCACCACAAACGACGTGACACAGGTGCAAAACTCAATTATTATGATGCTTCGCGCTATGGTGTCAGGCCCCTTTATGTTAATTGGCGGTGTAATCAGCATTACAAGGTATGACTATACCTTAACTGGGGTACTCCTTTGCGCGGTGCCGCTTTTATTTATGCTGTTTTATTTTATCTCCAAAAACGCAACCCCCATTTTTAAATCCATGCAGAAAAAAATTGATAAATTAAGCCTGGTTTTCAGGGAATATTTAACGGGAATCAGGGTTATCCGCGCCTTTGACAGGGAAAAGGACGAGCAGAGGCGCTTTAAGGAAGCAAGCTGGGATTTAGCCAAAAGCAGCATGAAGGCCCACAGGATCATGTCGCTGAATATGCCCGGCATGATGCTATTGATGAACTTTACCTCAATTTTCATCGTTTGGGTTGGCGCAAAAAGCATAAACAGGCTAAACATGCAGGTGGGGGATTTAATGGCGGTAATCCAGTACGCCACCCAGATTATGGGAAGCCTGATGATGTTCGGCTTGCTATTTGTAATGATACCAAGGGCGTCGGTTTCCGCCTCAAGGATAAATGAAGTGTTAGAACAAAACCCCTCAATTACAAACGAAGGGAATATGAAGATTGGGGATATAAAAACCGGCGAGGTTTTAAGCTTTGAAAACGTAACATTTTACTATCCCGGCGCCGAGTCCCCGGTTTTAGAAAATATCACCTTCACGGCATGCCGTGGCGAAACCGTGGCGATTGTGGGGGGGACGGGCAGCGGCAAAAGCACGCTTGTAAATTTAATCCCAAGGTTTTATGACGTTACGGAAGGCTCTATTAAAATAAACGGCGTGGATATTAAAAAAATCCCGCAGGATGAACTGAGGAAATCCTTAGGCGTTGTCCCCCAAAAAGCGCTGCTGTTTAGCGGCACCATCAAGGATAATATATTGTTTGGCAAAGAGGACGCAACGGACGAGGAGGTTATAAATGCCCTAAAAATTAGCGAAGCGTGGGACTTTGTAAAAAATCTGCCCGGTGGGATAAACTCCTTTGTGTCCCAAGGGGGGACCAACTATTCCGGGGGCCAGAAGCAAAGGCTTTCCATCGCGCGGGCTTTGGTCAGGAAACCTGCCATATATATTTTTGACGACTCGTTTTCAGCGCTGGACGCCAAAACCGACGCTAATTTGAGAAGGAATTTAAGGGAAGTTTTAAAAGACTCCACCATAATTATTGTTGCCCAAAAAATTACAAGCATAATGGACGCGGATAAAATCATTGTCTTAGACGAAGGAAAAATCGCGGGCATTGGAAAACACGACGAGCTTTACAATATCTGCAGCACCTACCGTGAAATCGTTGACTCCCAGATAAGGAGGGAGGGATAATGAGTAATAATATGAACAGGCCGCCGCAAGGGCCGCCTGCGGGAATGCCGAGAAGGGGGCCGGGCGGGCCGCCCCATATGAGAATAGCAGAAAAGCCAAAGGATTTTAAGGGAAGCCTAAAAAGGCTCATCGGGTATTTAAAACCCTACGGGCTTAAAATCTTTATAGTAACAGTTGCGGCAATTTTAAGCATACTCTTTTCAATTTTTTCACCCCTCTTTTTAGGCAGGGCCACAAACTCCATCGCGGATTCCTTAAGCCGCAATTTGCCCATAGATTTTCCCCATTTGTTCAGGCTTTTAGCCCTGACAGGAACCTTTTACTTATTAAACGCGGCATTTAGCTATCTTCAAAGCTATATAATGGCAGACGTTGCCCAAAGCTTTGTGTATAACTTAAGATGTGAAGTGGATGAAAAACTGGAAAGGGTGGGGCTTTGGTTTTTTGACACCAACAGCCACGGCGACATTTTAAGCCGGGTAATCAATGACTTGGACACGGTCAGCATGAGCATACAGATGTTTTTATCCCAAATTATCACAAGCGCCATAACCCTGGTGGGGGTTTTGGCAATCATGCTTACGTTAAGCCCCATATTGACCATAACCGTTTTAATCACCGTTCCCTTGACCACATATTTAACCCGCTTTGTGGCAAAAAGAAGCCAAAAACTTTTCAAAGGGCAGCAAAAAAGCCTTGGGGAGTTAAACGGCCACATTGAGGAAATGTACGCGGGGCATAAAATCGTAAAACTGTTTTCCCACGAGGAAAAAGCAATAGAGGATTTTTGCAAGCTAAACGAAAAACTGTATGACGTGGGCTGGAAGGCGCAGTTTTTATCAGGGCTTATGATGCCGTTAACTTCCATAATAAATAACATCGGCTATGTACTGGTTGCGGTTGTGGGCGCCTTTTTATCCGTAACCACGGGGCTTACATTAGGGGTTATACAAGCTTTCCTGCAGTACCAGCGCCAGTTTTCCCAGCCCATAGGGCAAATCGCCAACATGACCAATATCATACAGTCCACCATAGCGGCGGCGGAACGGGTGTTTATGGTGCTTGACGAAAAAGAAGAAGAAAAGGACCCCGAGTTTCCCATAGAGCCCAATGTGGTGGGAAATGTTTGTTTTTCCCATGTAAAATTTGGGTATTCCCCTGACAAAATCCTCATAAAAGACTTAAACATTGACATAAAAAGCGGGCAGATGGTGGCGATAGTGGGCCCCACAGGGGCGGGAAAGACCACTTTGGTAAACCTTTTAATGAGGTTTTATGAGTTAGACGGGGGCAAAATTACCATTGACGGCGTTGATATCCGCCACATGAGAAGGCGGGATTTAAGAAGGATTTTTGGAATGGTGCTTCAGGACACATGGCTGTTTTCAGGCACCATTGCCCAAAACATTGCCTATGGCAAGGAACACGCCACAATGGAGGAAATCGTCAATGCCGCCCGCATGGCCAGCGCCGACCACTTTATAAGGACTTTGCCGGAAGGATATAACACCATAATCGATGAAGAAGCCTCAAATATTTCAATGGGCGAAAAACAGCTAATTACAATCGCCAGGGCTATTATGGCAAACCCCGCAATACTCATATTGGATGAGGCCACAAGTTCCGTTGACACCAGAACGGAAATGCTTATCCAAAGCGGCATGAAACAGCTGATGAAAGGCCGCACCAGCTTTGTAATTGCCCACCGCCTTTCCACCATAAGGGACGCGGATTTAATCCTTGTATTAAATGACGGGGATATTATTGAAACAGGAACCCATGAGGAACTGCTGGAAAAGGGCGGTTTTTACAAAAAGCTCTACGACAGCCAGTTTTCAGCGTAAAAAAAAGCCAAAAGCTTTTGCTTTTGGCTTTTTTTAATCCGTGAAAACCCTAAAAGCTTCACAATCTTTTGGCAGGGAAAAAGCCGCAAGATGAACTTGCGGCTTTTCCAAAGAAGGAAGCTCAATGCCCATATTCAAAAAAATCTGATACTTTCGCCCTTTAAGCCTGAATTGCTGCGTAGTGTTTGCAAGAAGTAAAATAAACTAAGACTAAAAATCCGGCTTTTGAATTTTAAACTTATGCAATTGAATAAAATTATTTTAAAACTTGGAAAGAGAGGGTTCAAAATAAGTTTGCAGCAACCTTGGCAAAAAGAGCGCGGGTTATGCTATATTATAACGTCAAACATTATGCAATAATATTGAGTACAATTTAATTTTAATAGATTGCATTGTTTTTGTCAAGAAAAATAATGCAAAAATTTATATAAAAATTAATAATATTTGTTGTCATTTTTTACCACATCCACATTGGTGTAGTATACCTTCAGGATTTCATCATATTTTTTCCCCTCTTTTGCCAGCTCATTTGCCCCGTTTTGGCTCATTCCCACCCCGTGGCCGTAGCCCTTTACCGTAAAAGTCACTTTATCCCCGTTAAAGCTAATGGTAAAGCAGTGGCTTTTTAAGTTAAAAATACTTCTGATTTGTGTACCCTTAAAATCCACGCCGCCGATATTTATGGTTTTAACCGCCCCCGCGTCGGTTAAAATTGGGCTTTTTACATCCGCAGGGCTTTGGATATTGGCGTCGGGATTGAAATTTTTAATTCTTTGGCAAAAATCGTCAAATGTAAAGGTGGCGTAGCTTACTTGGTTGTCATAGGGGCTGTCCACACTTAAAAGATAGGGGTAGTACCCTCCCCAGACATCGTGGGCGTTTTCGGTTTTTCCGTGGCTTTGGGAGTGAAAAACCGCCAAAATTGGCTCGTTGTTGTAAACAATGATTTCATCCTGCGTGGCTTTTACGGCTTCTTGGATTTTAGACCAGTACTCGTCAAAATTGTCACCGAATTTTGCTTTTGCGTCTTCTAAACTAATGTATGCCTTACAGTGGGTGTAATCGGTGCAGACCGCCGCCCCTTTGTGTTCAGGGGGGTAATTTCCCGAAAGCATTTTATTTACAATATAAGTCCTTGCCGCGACAGCCTGCGCCTTTAGCGCTTCCATCTCAAAACTTGCCGGCATTTCGGCCGCCACCACATGCACAAGGTATTCTTCCAAATCAAATTCTTTGACAACATCCTCATGCTTTATATAAACCAAAACCTTTGTTGGATAATCCTCCTGCTCTGCAAAAGCTTCAACCGTGGTTTCTTCTTCTTGCTGGTTTTGGGCGTTTATTACATTTTCAATGGAAGTATTTTCTATATTTGGAAACCGCAAAACCACAACCGCAGGCAAAACCGTCAAGGTTATGATGAAAAAACCTATCAAAAACCCCAGCTGTTTCGTAAAACCACCCCCAAAACTAAAATGTAAATTTTTTATAAAAAAATTATAAACATCTGCTTTTTCAAAAATCATTTTTTCAAAAAAGGGTTTTAAAAAAATAATTTTTGAAACATGTCCTATTAATATATATAAGAATTTAGCAGGAAATAGAACAAATTTTGTTAATTTAAAAACAAAAAACAGCTTGTAAAGTGCTTGTTTAAATGGTAAAATATTAAATAACTCATTTTTGGAAAATAAGAATAGGGGGGATAATATGTTGCAAAACAATCCAACATTTCAAAAGCTGGCGGCGCAAGCAAAAAAAGATGTCTACACCATTCCACTTGAGCTATACCGCTTATATAACGTAAAGAGAGGACTCAGAAATGAAGACGGGACCGGCGTTTTAGTTGGGCTTACGAGTATTGGCGCGGTGCACGGGTACATAGTAAGCGAAGGCGAAAAAGAAGCTGTGCCCGGGCAGTTATTTTACCGTGGAATAGATGTGCAGGACATAGTTAATGCCTGCATAAAAGAGGACAGGCATGGCTTTGAGGAAATAATATATTTGTTGCTGTTCGGAAGACTTCCCAAACAAGAGGAGCTTGATGAATTTACAAAACTTTTAATCAGCCTAAGAAGCCTACCTGAAAACTTCACCGAGGACATGATATTAAAGGCTCCCAGTAAATCCATCATGAATAAACTGGCGCGCTGCGTTTTAGCGTCATATTCCTATGACGATAACCCTGATGACACTTCATTTGAAAACGTACTCCGCCAGGTCATAGAATTAATCGCAAGGTTTCCTGCCATGGTGGCTTATTCCTATCAGGCATACAGGCACTATTACCACAAGGAAAGCCTTGTAATCCACCCGCCCAGTGACACATTGGATACCGCTTGCAATTTCCTTCAAATGATCAGGTCTGACAGATGTTACTCAAAACTTGAAGCGGATACATTGGACTTATTATTAATCCTTCACGCCGAACACGGCGGCGGTAATAACTCCGCCTTTGCAACCCACGTTATTGCCTCCACAGGCACGGACACCTATTCAGCAATCGCCGCGGCGGTTGGCTCCCTAAAAGGCCCAAAACACGGCGGCGCGAATGAACGGGTTATGTCAATGATGGAAGATATAAAAAGAAATGTGAAGGACTGGTCAAACGAAAAGGAAGTTGCCGACTACATTGTAAAAATCCTAAGGAAGGAAGCTTTCGACAGGTCAGGTCTTGTTTACGGAATGGGCCATGCGGTTTACACATTAAGCGACCCAAGGGCCGTAATGCTAAAAGAAAAAGCAAGGCAGCTTGCGAAAGACAAGAACATGGAAGAAGAATTCCATTTGTATGAACTAATCGAAAAGCTAACACCCGGTTTATTTAAGGAAGTTAAAAATGACTCCAAAATCATATGCGCCAACGTGGACTTTTATTCAGGCTTTGTTTATAAAATGCTAAATATGCCTGAAGAACTATATACACCGCTTTTCGCGATTTCAAGAATTGCGGGCTGGAGCGCCCACTTGCTTGAAGAAATCGTGGCAGGGCAGAGAATTATGCGACCGGCGTATAAATCCATCGCTAAAAAAAGCGAATATGTCAACATAAAAGACAGATGAAACAAAGATTTTTACATATCACTTCTTCCCAAAAGTGCTTTAGGATTTATCTTAAAGCTCAGCGTATCGGCCAAATACGCTCAAACAAAAGCCCGGGATTCAGGGCTTTTGTTTGAAAACAAGGGCTAACGCTTTGCGGCGCTGCCGCGCCAGCCCTTGCAAGGTGTGGTTTTCGGGGCACATGTACCAAAAAACCGCGGGATTTAGTGGAAAGGGCTTTGCCCCTGAAAACCCCAAAACAATCTAATACGCAGTTTGTCTGCATTCTGAGCTTTAGGATTTATCCTAAAGCTTTTTTGTTTGCTTTATAAATTGAATATAACAAAAATTTAGCGGAAAAATAAAAACAAAGAAATATTTGGCGGTGGGATAAATATGAAAGGGTTTTTTCGCAAGTTTAATTTCACAACACAACTTGAGGGACAAAAAAGGAGAAAAGAACTAATCAGCGCAAATGTGGATGAAAACGTGGACAAATTCAAAAAAATTACCAACAACAGCGCGGATTTCATATACAGGTCCTTAAAATTTAACGGGAAAAAAGTGGTGCTAATTTATATCAACGGGTTTGTAGACAGCAAAGAAATCGGCGAAAACGTTGTAAACCCGATTCAAAAAAACAAGGATAAAGATATAAAGCTAAAAGATGTCATAAATGTGGGAAACATTCAGGACACCAACGACTTTTATGAAATGGTTGACGAAGTTTTGTCAGGCAAAACCGCTGTTTTGCAAGAAGGGGAAAAACTGGTACTTTTAGTTGACTGTTTTTCATATAACAAAAGAAGCGTAACCGAGCCTTTAACCGAGCTTGTGGTAAAGGGGCCGAGGGAAGCCTTCACCGAAAGCATACTGACAAATGTGGCGCTAATCAGAAAGAGGATAAAAAGCCCCAATTTAGTCTTTGAAAACTACACAATAGGAAGAGAAACCAGAACCAGTGTCTCCCTTTGCTATTTAAAAGGCATTGCCAGGGATAGCTTAGTAGATGATATAAAAAACAAGCTCCGAGAAATTGAAACCGACTCAATTATTGATAGCGGGTACATTGAGCAGTTTTTAGACCAAAACCCCTTATCCATTTTCCCCACAATTTCATACACGGAAAAACCTGACGTGGCGGCGGGAAAAATCCTGGAAGGAAGGTGTGCCATAGTTGTTGACGGCTCACCCCAGGTTTTAACCCTTCCCATGTTTTTTATTGAAGCCTTCCAAGCCGCGGAAGACTACTACATCCGCCCCCTTTATGCTTTAATTGCGCGGAATTTGAGGATGCTGGCCTTTGTAGTAAGCGTGCTTTCGCCTGCGTTTTATGTGGCGCTTACAACATACCATCAGGAACTTTTGCCCACAACGCTTCTTTTTACCATTGCCTCAACCCGTGAAGGTTTGCCCTTCCCGGGGATGTTTGAAATCATGATAATGCTTGTGGTTTATGAGATATTGAGGGAAGCGGGAATCAGAATGCCCAGGACAATCGGGCCCGCTATTTCCATCGTAGGCGCGCTGGTAATGGGTGAAACCGCGGTTAACGCGGGCGTTGTAGGACCCGCGGTTTTAATTATCGTGGCTTTCAGCGCTATTGCAAGCTTTGTGGTTCCGCAGCTTGTGGACACGGGGTTTTATATAAGGTTTCTTCTCTTGATTTTAGGCGCGGGTTTAGGATTGTACGGCATAACCATCGGGATTTTGGGCCTTTTAATTCATTTGAGCACATTAAGAACTTTCGGCGTTCCATATTTATCCCCAATCGCGCCCTTTAGTTACCACAACAACAAGGATACATTCATACGGGTCCCGCTTTATTTAATGAAGCGAAGGCCCGACCATTTAGCAGGTGAAAACAAAATAAGAAGCGGCTTTTCCAAAAAATATGTTAAAGAAAAGCTAAGCGACAACAACTATCAAAAATAGGGGGTGATACTTATAAAGAAACTGACGAAACTTTTGGCAGCGGTATTAAGTATTACCTTGCTTTCAGGCTGCTGGGACCAAAACGAGTTAAACGCCAGGGCCATTGTAATAGGGGTCGCGGTGGACAGGGGGGAACACGCGCCGGTTAAAATTACCGCCCAAATCGCAAGGGCGTCTGCAATTGACACCCCCCAAAAAGGAAAGAGCGCAGGCGAAAAATCCTACTGGAACATTGAAAACGAAGGCCAGACCATATTTGATATTATCCGCGGTTTTAACCATGAAAGCAGCCGAAAGTTATATTTTCCCCACAACCAAATCATTATGATAAGCAAAGAACTGGCAGAAGAAGGGATACTTCAGTACCTTGACTTTTTCATGCGGGACCACGAAACCAGGCTTGACGTGGATATTGCGGTGGCGGAAGGGAAAGCGGCACAGCTTTTGGATGTAAAACCAGAACTAGAAACCCTTCCCGCAATTAACCTGTCCATTATTATAAACTCTTATCAGCCAATGAGCCATATCATAAGCGTGGACCTGCATGAGTTTATGGATATGCTCATTGGCTATTCTGCGGCGATATGCCCCATTGTAAACTTAAGCCATCAAAGCGGCATGGAAGTTTTAGGGGTGACCGGCACCGCCGTATTTATAAGGGACAAGATGGTGGGCTACCTGGACCCCAACATGACACGCGGCATGCTTTGGGCAAAAAATAAGGTAAAAGGCGGGATTGTATCAGTTACAGACGGTCAGGGGCAGTTTGAAGTTGAAATAAAAAAAGCCACCTCAAAGCGGAAACTTGAATATGTTGACGGAAAATTAAAAGTAAAAATCAAAGCAAAACTTGAAGGGACGATTGGCTCCCACACCGGCGGGGCCAAAATACAAGACCCCGAAGTGATAAAAAAGATTGAGAATTTGTGCAACCAAAGAATTAAGGAAGAAATTGTTGTGGCCCACGATGAGGCAAAGAGGCTTAAAGCCGACGTGTTTGACTACGCCAATGAGCTTTACAAAAAAAGCCCCAAACTTTGGGAGCAAATAAAACAGGACTGGCCCAACATTTTTGAGAATATGGAACTTGATATAGACGCTTCAACCAACATATCAGGCACAGGCAGGATTGTACAGCCTGTAATCCCGAATTAAAGGCAAAAAAGGTGTAAGTATGAAAGCAATAGTAACTATAATTTTTATCACAATAGGCTACTTTCAGGGTAAAAAACTAAAACAGCAAAACTTAAAAAAGGAATTGATATTTTACTGCTTTATATTGACTTGGTCATATGTTTTAACGCTTTTGTGGCTTATGGAGCTAAAATTGCCAAGCGACCTTAAAGGGGTTCAATATTTATTAAAAAAAATGGGTTTAACATATCCATCATAAAGGGGAAGAAAAATGTCTCTCGAGAAAGGAAGAATAAACAAGCGCCAGCTAATGCTGGGCGTTTCATGCTACATTGTTTCGGCGTTTTTATATAACTCAATTTTAACCAATGTTGCAAAACAGGATGTATGGCTTATTATTTTATTGGGCTTTCTTTGCTTTATCCCGTTTCATTTTATTTACAGCGCTATTCACAAAAGATATCCTGATTTGACAATAATACAGATTTTCGAAAAAGTTTACGGGAAGGTTTTGGGTAAATTTATATCGTTTTTGTATTTTTACTTTTTTATGTCATTGGCAATTATATATTTAGCCGACATTAACGACTTTGTTCACTCCACCCTTTTAGACACCACCCCCTCATATATGATTATAATATCATTCATGTTTATATGCGGCTGGGCGGTAAAACACGGGTGCGAGGGTTTTATGAGGCTAGCCCATTTTTTCTTTGCCCTGGTTTTGTTTTATATTTTTATAACCACGCCACTGCTTTTTGAAGAAATAGATTTTTCAAATCTGCTGCCCGCTTTTAACCAGCCTTTAATAAAATATATACAAGGCATACACACCACCCTTACAATACCCATAGGGGAAGTGTTTGTGTTTTTTATGCTGATTCCCTATGTAACCGAAAAAGAACATGTTACAAAATGCATTTTAAAAGGCGCATTCGCAGGGGCCATGATACTTTTATATGTAACCACCAGGGACATGCTGGTTTTAGGCCCGTCAAGCACCGTGGTTTCAAGCACCACCCTTGAAGCCGTAAGGCTTATTGACATAGGCAACGTATTTACAAGGCTTGAGCTTATATTTACATTCATTTTTTTGGCAAACAGCTTTTTTAAAATGTCGATACTTATATACGCATGTGTATTTACCGTTGCGCAAATTGCAAACACTAAAGACTATGTTTTTATAATTTTCCCTGTTTGCGTAATAATCAGCGTAATCTGCATGTATACCTTTGAATCAACCGGCGACAGGGCAATTTTTGCAATAACAACGGAGCCGACCTTTGCCTCAATTTATTTAATTCTTTTCCCTGTACTGACATTAATTGTGGATACCATAAAAATCAAAATAATTGACAAAAGAAAGTAAATGGGATATATTTAAAGAAATATTAAATCTATTCAAAAAGGGGGATTTCCCCTTTTTTATATATATGAAAGGATGAAAATTTTGAAAAAGAAAGTTTTAATGGCCATGAGCGGGGGCGTGGACAGTTCCGTCGCGGCGGCCCTTTTAAAAGAGCAAGGCTACGATGTAATCGGCGTTACGCTCAAACTTTGGGAAAACGAAGAGGAACTAAAGGCCACAAGAACCTGCTGTTCCATTGAAGACGTTATGGACGCAAGGATTGTGGCTTCCAAAATAGATATACCTTTTTATGTGTTCAACTTTAAAGACAAGTTTAAAAAATCCGTCATAGACTATTTTGTAAAGTCCTATGTAAACGGACTCACACCCAACCCGTGTATTGCGTGCAACCGCTTTATTAAATTTGACGCGCTGATCCGCCGCGCCGACGAAATGGGGATTGACTATATCGCCACAGGTCATTACGCAAAGAGGGAGGTCATAGGCGGGGAATACGCCCTGCTAAAAGGGGACGACCCCACAAAAGACCAGGGCTATGTGCTTTATAACATGACCCAAAAAACGCTTGCAAGAACCCTTTTTCCATTGGGAAAATACAAAAAGGAAGAAGTCAGGAAAATGGCAGAAGAGAGGGGCTTGATTGTTGCAAGAAAGCCCGACAGCCAGGAAATCTGCTTTATCCCCGACAATAACTACGGCGCATTCATAGAAAAATACGCCCCTGATAAGGTAAAGCCTGGGAATATCTTAGATGTAAAAGGCAATATTTTAGGAAAACACAGCGGCATGCATAATTTTACCATCGGCCAAAGGCGGGGCTTAAAACAAGGGTTTGGGAAAAGGATGTACGTTGTGGGGAAAAACCCGAATACAGGCGATGTGATAATCGGGGAAGAAAAGGATTTATACAGGGAAGAAATAATTGCAGAAGATATAAATTTCATAACCCCCTCCCTTGTGAAATTCCCCATGGAGGTTAAAGCCAAAAGCAGGTATTCCCAAAGGGAAGCTGACGCAACAATTTTTGAAGGGGAAAATAACACAATAATCGTGCGGTTTAAAGAGCCTCAAAGGGCGCCAACGCCGGGGCAGGCGGTGGTATTTTACCTTGATAATATTATTTTAGGCGGAGGAACAATTAAAGGATAATGTTTGAAAAACTATATATCGCGCCAAAGGAATATGTGTTTGGTTTTTTTATTGAAGTTTTTGCGTTTTTAGCTTTTATGCTTACTATATCAAATTTAACAGGCATACTAAACCGGTTTTCTTTTTATAATAATTTTTACCTTGCCCTTCTTTTTTGGGGCGCGTATATTTTGGCGCTTTCTAAACTTGGGTTTTGGATTTTTAAAAACAGGTTTAAAAATCCTGAAAAAACCCAAAGCGCTGTGCTTTTGACATACACATCCCTTTTTTTAGCGTGGTCATATTTTGCAAGGGACATACAAAGTGAGTTTTTAACCGTACTTTCATTTATTTATTTTACATCATTTTTGCTTTCGGTTGCCTATGCTTTATTGAAATTTGCCGCAAAAAAGCTTATATGAGCAAAATAATCAAACATAATAAACAAAAAGCAAAGTTGACAGATATGATTATATGTAGTAGTATTTACTTAATGATGAAAATTCCATTTAATCTAAAAGGAGGTATGAATGATGGACAAGCTATTGGTATACAGATGTAAACACTGCGGGAATATGCTTATTATGGTAAATAAAGGCGGCGGCGCTATGACCTGCTGCGGAAGCCCGCTTGAAGCAATCACCCCCAACACCACCGACGGGGCGGTTGAAAAACATGTGCCTGTTGTTGAAAATGTGGGAGGTAAACTCAAGGTTACTGTGGGAAGCGTAATACACCCCATGACTGAAGAACACTACATTATGTGGATTGCGGTAAAAATCAAGGAAAATGTATACTTAAAATACCTAAAGCCCGGGGACGAGCCTGTTGCGTACTTTGACGTTCCAGAGGGCGAAAGCGGCACAGCTTATGAATACTGCAACTTGCACGGGCTTTGGTCATATGATTTTTAATTTTAAAAACGCCCCAAATACCGCATAAAATTAAGTAAAAAAGACTGCGTACGCAGTCTTTTTTAAATACCATGCTCAAAAAATGAATGATATTTTAAAGATTAGGCACACTTTTAATTTGGACAGAAAATTTTTTGGTTTTTGGGCTAAATTTATCAATAATTTAGGAAATAATTAATTGACAATCAAGTTAAAGAATGTTACATTTATAAGGGTGCATAAAAAGGAAGTTATTATTGTTAAAATAATAACAAACTTTAAAAATAAATGCCTGATTTATAACTTTTTTAAATAGGTATAATAACAATATAAGTTTGACCTTATATTGAATTACACTTTATGCAGTTTTCTTTCAATTGGCATAAAGAGGCGAAAAAAGATTTAGGAGGTAAAAAAATGGCTAACAAAATGACAATCGACGGTAACACTGCCGCGGCGTACGTCGCATATGCCTTTTCTGACGTGGCAGCGATATACCCGATTACCCCGTCATCAACAATGGCAGAAGTATGCGATGAATGGGCAGCGCATGGTAGAAAAAACATCTACGGTCAGGTTATGAGAATTACTGAAATGCAGTCTGAAGCAGGGGCTGCGGGCGCAGTTCACGGCTCCCTTGTTGCAGGCGCTATGACAACAACATTCACAGCAAGCCAGGGTTTATTATTAATGATCCCGAATATGTATAAAATCGCGGGGGAACTATTACCCACAGTTTTCCACGTTAGCGCAAGGGCGCTAGCAAGCCACGCGCTTTCAATTTACGGGGACCATCAGGACGTTATGGCTTGCCGCCAGACGGGTTTTGCAATGATTGCTTCAAGCTCAGTTCAGGAAGTTATGGACCTTGCAACTGTTGCTCACCTATCCACTGTCAGGTCCCGCGTTCCGTTTTTGCATTTCTTTGACGGGTTTAGAACAAGCCACGAAATCCAAAAGATTGAAGCAATTGATTATGAAGACATGAAAAAACTCGTAGATTGGAAAGCAATCGAAGAGTTCAGAAAAAGGGCAATGAACCCTGAACACCCGACATTGAGAGGCCAGGCTCAAAACCCTGACATTTACTTCCAAAACAGGGAAGCGTCAAACCCATATTACGCTAAAGTTGTGGACATTGTTAAGGAAGAAATGGACAAAATATATCAGCTAACAGGCAGAAGGTACCACCTGTTTGACTATGTGGGCGCGCCTGACGCTGACAGGGTAATTGTAATTATAGGCTCCGGCGCCGAAGCGGTTGATGAAACCGTTGAATACCTAAACGCAAGAGGCGAAAAGGTTGGCGTTGTAAAGGTTAGACTATACAGGCCATTCTCGGTAAATGACTTTGTAAACGTTTTGCCAAGCACAGTAAAAACCATCGGCGTTCTTGACAGGACAAAAGAACCAGGAAGCCTTGGTGAACCGCTATATGAAGATGTGTGCGCGGCTCTTGCTGAAAAAGGGCTACACCACATTAAAGTTGTAGGCGGAAGGTACGGCGTAGGCCAAAAAGAATTCACTCCTTCCATGGTTTATGCGGTATTTAAGAACCTATCCAAAGCCGAACCAAAGAACCACTTTACAGTTGGTATCGTGGATGACGTAACCTTCGCTTCTTTGGAAATTGACGAAGAAATTGACACCACACCTGCAGGAACCCACAGGTGCAAATTCTATGGTTTAGGCTCCGACGGTACAGTTGGCGCTAACAAAAACTCCATTAAAATCATCGGCGACCACACTGACATGTTCGTTCAAGGTTTCTTCTACTATGACTCCAAAAAATCAGGCGGCATGACAGTGTCCCACTTAAGGTTTGGCGAAAAGCCGATTAAAGCGCCATACCTATTAAACGTTGCAGACTTTGTAGCTTGCCACAACCCAAGCTATGTGACAAGGTACAATATGTTAGAAGGCATCAGGGAAGGCGGGATATTCCTTCTAAATTCACAATGGACAGAAGAAGAAATGGACCGCGAACTTCCCGCTTCCATGAAGAATATAATCGCGCAAAAGAAACTTAAATTTTATAACATAGACGCAATCAAGCTTGCGGAAGAAATCGGCCTTGGTGGCAGGATTAACATGATTATGCAGGCTGCGTTCTTTAAGCTTACAAACATCATTCCCTTTGAAGACGCAGTAAAATATATGAAAGACGCTGTGGTTAAAACCTACGGCAAAAAAGGCGAAAAGATTGTCAACATGAACCACCAGGCAATCGACAAGGCGATTGAAAACATCGTTGAAATTAAGTACCCGCAATCCTGGGCAACCACAACAGAAGGCGCTCAACCTGAAGAAATCGACGCAACCGAATACTTCAACAACTATGTAAAACCAATCCTTGCCCAAGAAGGGGATAAACTGCCGGTTAGCAAATTCAGCCCCGACGGCGTTGTTCCGGTTGAAACCACAAGATTTGAAAAGAGGGGTATTGCAGTTAAAGTTCCAAGATGGATTCCTGAAAACTGTATCCAATGTAACCAATGCTCATTTGTATGCCCCCATGCTGTAATCAGGCCGTTCTTGGCTAAGGAAGAGGACTTAAAAGACGCGCCCGAATCCTTCGTAACACTAGACGCAATCGGAAACGCATACAAGGGATATAAATTCAAGATTCAAATTTCACCTCTTGATTGCACAGGCTGCGGCAACTGCTATGAAGTGTGCCCGGGCAAGAAGGGCAACAAAGCCCTTGAAATGACCCCGCTTCCAGAAATGGTTGAAGTGGAAGAAACAAACTGGAAGTTTGCCGAAACCTTGCCTGAAACAGGCATTGACTATGCTAAAACTTCCGTTAAAGACAGCCAGTTCAGAAGGCCGTTGTTTGAATTCTCAGGCGCGTGCGCAGGCTGCGGTGAAACACCATATATTAAGCTTATTACCCAGTTGTTTGGCGACAGAATGCTAATCGCCAACGCAACAGGATGTTCTTCAATTTACGGCGGAAGCGCGCCGTCAGTTCCGTACTGCACCAACAACAAAGGCCATGGACCTGCGTGGGCAAACTCCCTATTTGAAGACAACGCTGAATTTGGCTATGGATTTAGCCTTGCTATTAATCAAAGAAGGGACCGCCTTGAAATGCTATTAAAACAAGCATTGGAAAAAGGCGTGGAACCAGCGCTTGCGCAAGCCTTCAACGAATGGATTGAAGGAAAAGACGAAGCCGACGCTTCAAGGGCTGCAGGAGACAAGATGAAGGAACTATTGCCTTCTGAAATCGAAAAAGCAAGCGGCGAAATGAAAGAACTTCTACAAGAAATTTATTCATACAATGACCTATACACCAAGAAATCCATCTGGATCTTCGGCGGTGACGGTTGGGCATACGATATCGGATACGGCGGTTTGGACCATGTAATCGCTTCAGGCGCGGATGTTAACATCCTAGTGCTTGACACCGAAGTTTACTCCAACACCGGCGGCCAGTCCTCAAAAGCTACCCCGACAGGCGCGGTTGCTAAATTCGCAGCGGCTGGTAAGAGAGTGAAGAAGAAGGATCTAGGCCTCATGGCTATGAGCTATGGCTATGTATACGTTGCGTCAGTAAGCATGAGCGCAAACCCGGCTCAGCTTATCAAAGCGCTAAACGAAGCTGAAAGCTATAAAGGTCCTTCAATCATCATAGCTTATGCACCATGTATCAACCATGGTATCAACATGGGCAAATCACAGCTTGAAACCAAGCTTGCCGTTGAATCAGGGTACTGGACATTATACAGGTACAACCCAATGCTTGCTTTGGAAGGCAAAAACCCGTTCATTCTAGACTCCAAAGAGCCCACAAGAAGCATGCAGGAATTCCTAAAGGGCGAAATCAGGTACTCATCACTTCTAAAACAATTCCCTGATGTGGCGGAAGAACTATTCGCCCGCGCGGAAAAAGAAGCAAGGGCAAGGTACGACTACTACAAGAAACTTGCAGAAATGCCATATTAATAAAAAGGCGGCGCCAGCCGCCTTTTTTTGTTAAATCAATCAAAAAATTTTGCCAAACCAAAGCAATTTTTGTCTTATAAGTATTATTAAAAACTGTTCACAAATAATAGAGCATGTGGTATAATATCTTCATTAAATTGAGGATAAGAAAGGGTATTTTAATGAAAAACGAGCTAATTTTGGTACTTGATTTTGGCGGCCAGTACAACCAGCTTATCGCAAGAAGGGTTAGGGAACTTAAGGTTTACTGCGAAGTAAAACCCTATTATACTTCAGTTGATGAAATCAAAAAACTAAACCCAAAGGGCATTATCTTTACAGGCGGCCCAAACAGCGTGTATAGCGAAAAAGCGCCCATGTGCGACAAAGAAATTTTTAACTTAAATATCCCCATCCTTGGAATTTGCTACGGGGCGCAGCTTATCGCACACCTTTTAGGCGGCAAAGTTGAAAGCGCGCTGGAAAGGGAATACGGCAAAACCAGCATTACATTAAAGGACAGCCCGATTTTTGAAGGGATTAGCAAAGAAAATATCTGCTGGATGAGCCATACCGACAAAGTGGTAAAGCTGCCTGAAGGCTTTGAAGTTACAGCCTTCACCCAGCAGTGCCCGGTTGCCGCGTATGAGAATAAGGATAAAAAGATTTACGGCGTTCAGTTCCACCCCGAAGTTAACCACACCCTTTTCGGGAAAGAAATGCTAAACAACTTTTTAGTAAATGTTTGCAGCTGCGCCTGCGACTGGGAAATGAGCAAATACGCAAAAGCCTACATTGAAGAGGCAAAAAAGAAAATCGGGGATAAAAAGGTGCTTTGTGCCCTATCAGGCGGCGTTGACAGCTCAGTTGCCGCGGTTTTAATCCACGAAGCGGTGGGCGACAACTTAACCTGTATCTTCGTTGACCACGGGCTTTTAAGGAAAAACGAAGGGGACCAGGTGGAAGAAGTATTCAAAAAACAATTTAACATAAACCTAATCAGGATAAACGCCCAGGACAGGTTTTTGGAAAAGCTAAAGGGTGTTACAGACCCTGAAAAGAAGAGAAAAATAATCGGGGAAGAATTTATCCGCGTATTTGAAGAAGAAGCCAAAAAAATCGGAAAAGTCGACTTTTTAGTCCAAGGCACCATTTACCCTGACGTAATTGAAAGCGGGGTAGGGGACGCGGCGGTAATAAAAAGCCACCACAATGTGGGGGGCTTGCCGAAAAATATTGAGTTTAAAGAAATCATCGAACCCTTGCGCAGCTTATTTAAAGACGAAGTGAGAAAGCTAGGCGAAGAGCTAAATATGCCAAAAGAACTCGTATGGCGCCAGCCCTTCCCGGGCCCTGGCCTTGCGGTAAGATGCATTGGGGAAGTAACAAAAGAGCGCCTGGATATCCTAAGGGAAGCGGACGCCATCTTTAGGGAAGAAATCGTAAAAGCAGGCCTTGACCGTGAAATCAACCAATACTTTGCGGTAATTACCGACATGAAAAGCGTTGGCGTAATGGGGGATGAGCGGACCTATGACTACACAATCGCCTTACGCGCCGTAACAACCACCGACTTTATGACCGCTGACTGGGCAAAAATCCCCTATGACGTGTTAGAAAGAGTGTCAAACCGTATCGTAAACGAAGTAAAACACATAAACCGCTTAGTTTATGACATCACCACCAAACCCCCGGCAACAATTGAGTGGGAATAAGAAAGCTAAACTTTACAGGTTTTAAAACTTTTATATATCTCAAAAAACGCCCAAGCGCAAGCTTGGGCGTTTTTTTAACCAATTCCGTAACCATAAAATTATTTCAAATTGTCTAATTAACATAAAAATGGTTAAATTCGCAAAAAACTGAACATACTAAAAATTAAAAACCCCAAAAAGTTTTGGAGGGATATATGAAAAACAAAATCATTATACTTTCCGCGATTATTTTAACCTTCACGCTGGTTTTGATAAAACCATCTTTTTCAGACACAAAAATAAATGTTTATATAAATGACCAACTAATAAACTTCAAAACCCCTCCCTTAATTAAAGGCGGAAAAACGCTTGTTCCGGCGGATGAACTTCTAAAAGCATTAGGGGCGCAGGTAAATACTAACGGTGAGGGGATTTTTGCAAAGGTAAATGATATAGAGTTAAATTTGAGTGAAAAGACCATGGAAAAAAACGGGGAAACCGTAACACTTTCAGCCCCCATGAAAAATAAAAAAGGAAAGGTTTTTGCCCCAATCAGGGATATAGCACAAGCCTTGGATGTAACTGTTTTATGGGACGAAAAAGAAAAGGCTGTTTATTTATACCACAGCGCAAATGAGGAAGTGGTAGTATCAAGCGAGGAAGAATTGTTAAGCGCCATAAAATCCAACACAACCGTAATTTTAGATGATAAAACGTACAACTTATCAAAAGTAAAGGCCAAAAACACCCAAAACATAAGGACAAACGACGTGTTAGACGGGCAGGAATTGATATTGGAAGGGCTAATAAATTTCAGCCTGATCGGAAAAGGGAACTGCGAAATTGTAACAGAGCCCAGGTACGCCTATGTATTAAAATTTATAAACTGCAAAAACATAAACATTTCAAACATAAAAATAGGCCATACCAACGGCGGGGTTTGTTATGGCGGGGTTTTTTCATTTTCGGATTCAAAGGATATAAAAATATCAAACACCAAAATGTATGGCTGCGGTACGGAAGGCTTAAGCTTAAAAAACGTGGAAGGCGCGAAAATTCAAAACAGCACAATCTATAAATGCACCTATTATATAGCAAACATCGAAAATTCATATGAAATTTCCTTTGAAAACTGCACCTTTTACGACAACAAGGAATTTTCATTGGTAAATATAAAAAACACAAAAAACTTAACTATTGATAACTGCGCTTTTAAAAATAACTTCGCAATCCCCGACAGGGAAGATATTTTTGAAGTGATAAATTCACAAAACATAACCGTAAAAAACACCCAGTTTATTGAAAATGTTGCAAACAAACTGGGCGGGCACGGGATAATAAATTATCAAAACAATTATTTTAAAAACAACAAATTCTCCGACGGCACTGGAGTAGGGGAATAGGCACCCCAAAACACTTGTGTTTATTAAAATGCTAAATAAAAGCAAAATCAGGACTTTTGCGGCGCAATTAACCTTTACCCTAACCTTTCATGCCTTTGCGTATCCGCGTGTTTTACAGCCTTTTTTAGGGGCAAAAACCTAAATATTTCGCCAATCCCTGCCTTTCTTATGAGCATTATCCTGCTTTCTTCAACCGCCGCATTAGTTGTAAAATCCCAAAAATCATCCTTGTCCCAATCGATGTTGTAATTATTTTATTATCAGGGTTAATTAACTGCCTCCTTTACTAAAAGTTAAAACGCCCCAAGGGCGCTTGACATCCCGCGGGGCGTTTTTATGTAACGGATTTATTTTAATCAATAACCAAAATCGTCTCGCCAAAATTCAGGGTTAAAATCTTTTGCTTTATGCGCTTGTGTTTCATGCCTCTTACCATCTTTAACAGCTCATTCCCCTTGCGGTATCCGTGAATTACCCGTATTTGCGTACCTTTTTTGGCGCTATCAATCATTCTTTCAAGCAAAATCCGTGCCTCAATCTTTGTCATATTGTGAATATCCAGTTCAATTTCCATACCCAACACCTTATAAAAAATAAAAGCAGAGAAAAATCTGCTTTAAAATATTTTAAAACATTGAAAAATATTAAATTTAAATACTGTTTGTGAAGGCTGAAATTCCGGGGGAATTAGCTGTTTTTAACTATAACGCTTTCCATCGCGTCGGCCGCGTCTTCAAGTTTGTCCAAAACCGTTTCCATAATATCAAATATATTTTGCCACTTGATAACTTCCAAAACGTCGCTTTCCTTGCTGAATAGCTCTTTAACCGCGTTTTGATACAGCTTATCCCCGTCTTCTTCAATGTGGTTAATTTCCACAATTAGTTCAGGGAGTTTTTTGGACTTTTTAAAGTTTTTAAATTCCTCGGTGGCGTCAAGGAGTATCTTTGAGCCGTTTACAATCAGCTTTGCCATCGCGTGCGCTTCGGTCCTTGCCTTTGACACCGACAGCATATTAAACATGATCGCCACTTCATCAATGGAGTCAATGGTGCCTTCAATATATTTTGAAATTAAAATAATATCTTCCCTTTCAATGGGGGTGATAAACGAGCGGTTTAGGTGGTCAAGCAAAGTGTGCTGTAATTTGTCACCCTCATGCTCAATCTGATGGATTTGAGCAATTCTTTCCTCATCATTGAGTTTTCCGTTTATAAGCTTTTCAAGCTCCAATGCCGCCTTGTGGCAAATTTTTGCCTCCTCAATGAATAGGTCAAAATAATTTACTTCCCTGTTTCTCATACCAAAATCCTTTCATCACTGTTTTTTAAAAAATCATCAAAAATAGTTTTGCCATAAAATAAGCTATAATCCCGCAGCCTGGGAAGGTCAAAACCCACGCGATGACCATTTCCGAAACAATGCCCCAGTTTACCGCGGACAGCCTCTTTGATGCGCCAACACCCATGATAGCGGTGGTTTTTGTGTGGGTGGTGCTCACGGGAATACCGGTAATTGTGGCAATTAAAAGGCATAGCGCCGCGGACACGTCGGCGGAAAACCCTTGGTATTTTTCTAACTTTACCATATCCATACCCACAGCTTTTATAATCCTGTACCCGCCAACGCTTGTGCCAAGGCCAATCGTTAATGCGCAAAGCGCGATAAGCCAAAACGGGATGTTAAATTCCCCAAACTCATTCACAGAAACCATCTTAGGGTCAAAAAGGTAAACCCCTAAAAGGAAAATCCCCATAAATTTTTGCCCGTCCTGGGCACCGTGCATAAAGGCCATCGCTCCTGCGCCAAAGGTTTGCCCCGCGGCAAAAATCCTGTTTGCGGTGCTTCTTCTTAAATTGTAGCAGCTAAATTCAATAAACTTTGTAAACAAAAAGCCCACACCAAAACCCAAAACAGTGGATAAAACAAGGCCGATTATAACCTTTGACCATTCGTTCAGGTTTACGGAAGACAAGCCCCCAAGCGCCATGGCAGCCCCGGTAACCCCGGCAATTAACGCATGGCTTTCACTGGTGGGAATTCCAAAATACCAGGCCGTAACCGCCCACACCACAATGGAAAACATGGCAGCAGCCAAAACCACAAGGGCCATATCGTTTTCCTCGGGTTTAAACTGGACAAGGTTGCTTAGCGTATTTGCGACTTTCGGGCTTATGATGGACATGGTAAATGCGCCCAAGAATTCACAAAAAACTGCGATTTTAATGGCGCGGGAAGGGCTGACAGATCTTGTGGATATAGCGGTTGCTATCGCGTTCGGCGCGTCCGTCCAACCATTTACAAACATAACTCCTAATATCAAAGTAACGATTATAACTAATGGGGCCAAACTCTACACTCCTTTAATTAATCTAAAAGGTCTGCGTCCAAAATGGATGAGACCTTTTAGATTTTTTAAGAATTTACGCTTTTTTAACTTTTCTGTGGGATTTTTGATAATTTTTCCACATTACCCAAAGCGGGCCTGCAAGGCAAATGGTTGAGTAGCAACCACTAATAATACCGAACATCATTGGAAGCGCAAAGCTTCTGATGGAAGAAATATCATAAATTTGTGCAAAGATATATACGATTGTTATGCTTGCAAATGTTGCAAGGTTTGTGTTTACAGACCTTGTTATGGATTGGGTGATGCTTGTGTCAACCAATTCTTCGAAAGAAGCCTTCTTCATTATAGAAGCATTTTCTCTGATCCTGTCGTAAATAACGATGGTGTCGTTGATTGAAAAACCAATGATGGTTAACGCCGCAGCGATGAAGTTTTCATCAAGCGGGATTTTGAAAACGATAAACGCGATAAATACAACTAAAACGTCGTGGATTAGGGCAACAAGCGCCATAACGCCGGCAGAAAGACCGCCGATTTTTCTAAATCTTAGCCATACATAAAGCACGATTAGTACGAATGAAATAAATACTGCGGTTAAGCATTCCCTGAAGAACCTTTTTCCGAAGTAAGGCAATACAACGGTGGAATTGTAAAGTTCAAGTTCATTATCAGCAAATGTTTCCTTTAAAACCTGATCTAGTTTTTCCTGATCCTGTGATGAAATGCCTTCATTGCCCGCAACGTTAATGACAAGCCTTTGTGTCTGGGTAGCCAAATCGGAAGTAACCAGGCAGGAAACATTGCGGCCTAATGCTTCGGAAATAACCCTGTCGGCTTCTTCGGTGTTAATTTCGCCTGTGAAATTATAGCGGAACACTGCCCCGCCTTTAAAGTCAATAGCAAGGTCAATCCCGTTTACAAATCCTGCTATTATACCTATTAACATAATAGCGAGGGAAATTCCTATAAACACATATCTTTTTTTGTAAAACCTAATCATTTTGCAGCCCTCCTTGCGCCGTATAAAGCAGGATTTCTCAAGAAACTAAATCTTGATAGTGAAGAAATCATCAATCTTGAAGCAGTAACCCCTGCTAGGAAGTTTAACGCCACACCGGTAAGTAGTGAATATGCGAAGGAATCCATTGCGCCAGAGCCGAAAATCCAAAGAATAACGGCTACGATAATAACGGTAACGTTACCGTCAAACACTGATGAAAAGGCCCTGTGGAAACCTGAAGAAATTGCGGTATTAAGCGGTTTTCCGCTGTTTAATTCTTCCTTGATACGTTCAGAAACTATAATGTTTGCGTCAACGCCCATACCGATTGACAAAATTACCGCCGCGATACCGGGCAGTGTCAATGTAAACTGCGGCATGGATAGCGCCAATAGCTGGCCTACTGCTTGCAAGGTTAGGGCAATGCAAGCCACAAATCCCGGAAGCCTGTAATAAAGTAGCATGAATAAGCAAACAAGAATGAACGCCAAAAATCCGGCTTTAACCATAACATCAAGGGCACCGCTTCCCAATGTTGGGGTGATTATGCTGTGGTTTTCGGAAACAAGGGAGAACGGAAGCGCGCCTGCCCTGATTTTATCCGCTAGCTGTTTTGCGTCCTCCCTGTCAGTCATACCTGTGATTAAAGCTCTACCATCGGTAATTTGGGTTTGAACGACAGGGTTTCTGATTAGGTTTTCGTCCATATATATCCCAATATTCTGGCCCACAAGCCTTCCTGTTGCTTCGGAGAAAGCCTGCGCTCCTTCGGAGTCAAATTCAAGTTCAACAACATAGGTTAAGGTTTGCTGGTCATAGGAAGGAACGCTGGATACAACGTTTTTGCCGTCCACAATCACGTTGCCGTCAGGATCCCTGAATGTAAGGCGGGCGGTTTCGCCAAGTTCAGTAATCGCCTTTTGAGGGTTAAAGTCAGTATCATCGCTCTTCCATGGGAACCTAACGACTATACTTCCCGTTTCAGGCTCAACAGTAACAGTCCTGTCATAGATATTTTGGCTGTCAAGCCTTTGTTCAATAATCCTCCTTGCGGAGTCAAGCTGGTCGCTTGTAGGCGTAATGCTTTTATCCGAAGGCCTGAAAATCGCTTCAACACCGCCGCGGATATCAATCCCGTAGCGCATGTGTGAAACGCCTTTAAAAGTAATGGCTTTGTTTGCAATAGTAATGGTTGGGCTTGCGAAAGTAATATACGCAAGCAGCGCCACAATTAGCGCAATCACAAAAAATGTAACTTTTGATCTTTGCAATCTGGACAAATTGATGCCTCCCTAACTTTTTTTATTTTTTGCTGTTATTATTATTACATAAGGACAAACCTGCTACTTCTTGCCGTCCTTATTTTTATTCCATACAATTATGGTTGAGTGGCTTTTGTTATGTATATGGAATAATAATAACACCCATAAGATAACAAAAAAATAAACAGCGGCTGTGAAATTGCCTGGCACAAAAAGTATCCGGCAAACAGGAATGGCCAATAAATGAAAATCTGCCTCTTTTATAAAACAAACCGGATAGGAAACACAAAGATAACTTATATATGTATTATTCTCATTTTTATCATTATCTTTTAAAACAAAATTGCCGTTTAAAATAAATGTAAAAACTATAATAAACAGCATAAAAAGAAGACATATTCTGTTTTTCGTCCTGCACTCTTGCACGCCCTGCCTCCTAGTTTTACAAAAAATCCATAATAATTATACAACTTGTCCTATTAAAAAGCAAGATATATATTATAATTACAAATTATATTAATATATATACACTATAAAATTTTTGAAATTATTTTCTTTGCCTTTTGGTAAAAATGCCATAAAAAGTACCGCCTTTGACACAAAAAAAGCGCGCCTTTGAGGGTGCGTCTTAGGGATTATCAATCCCGGAAAAATATCGGCATAGTTTGGTATGTATTTACCGGCTATGCCGATTTTTCATTCTTTGTGGTGGATGTAGAAACCGGTGGATCAAACTCGCCAATGCAGTTCCATACAATTTTGATACGCTGTACCCGCCTGCCATCAATGCGCTCTGCCTTGTAAACATAGATTTTTTCAACGAATTCCCGGATAATTTCGGCTGTGAGTTCCTTTATGTCCGTATACTTTCTAACCAGAGTGAGGAAGTGGTCGACATTGAGAGCGCTTTCTTTTTCCTCTGTCATAATGGATTTCAGTTCCGTTACTCGCTTCTCAAGAGTCTGCTGCTCCGCTTCATAGTTTGCGGTCATCTTTGTAAAACGCTCATCGGATATCTTGCCCTCGATATTATCTTCATAAAGCCTTTGGATAATCTCGTCCAGCTTGGCGATGC
>ENA-UPSB01000491-UPSB01000491.1-bioreactor-metagenome-genome-assembly--contig:-NODE-491-length-65861-cov-6.762468_pt1 | contig 65861 bp, 57 predicted proteins | sample MGYA00238182_ERZ773286 | MGnify/ENA primary metagenome ERZ773286 (study PRJEB29026, sample SAMN07631240) | bioreactor metagenome | isolation source: Switchgrass digestor | place: USA: Dartmouth... | reverse complement strand
GGCGACATCATCGCCATGACCGGCCTGGAGGACGTGAACATCGGCGAGACCATCACCGATCCCGAGAACCCGCAGCCGCTGCCGCCCATCAAGGTCGACGAGCCGACGATGCAGATGACCTTCCGCACCAACGACTCGCCCTTCGCTGGCCGGGAGGGCAAGTACGTCACCTCCCGCCACCTGCGGGCACGCCTCTTCAAGGAACTGGAGCGGAACGTGGCCCTGCGGGTGGAGGAGACCGATTCCCCTGACGCCTTCATCGTCTCCGGCCGCGGCGAGCTGCACCTTTCGATCCTCATCGAGACCATGCGCCGCGAGGGTTACGAACTGGCGGTCTCCAAGCCGAAGGTGATCTTCCGCAAGGACGAAAACGGCAACCGGCTGGAGCCGCTGGAACAGCTGATCATCGACCTGCCCGAGGAGTACATGGGCACGGTCATGGAGGCGCTGGGCACGCGCAAGGCCGAGATGACCAACATGGTCAACCACGGCAACGGCAACGTGCGCCTGGAGTTCATCATCCCCGCCCGGGGCCTCATCGGCTTCCGTTCGGAGTTCCTCACCATGACCCGCGGCTACGGCATCATGCACCACGTCTTCTACGACTACGGGCCGTACCGGGGCGACATCCCGACCCGCACGCGGGGCTCCCTGGTGGCCTCGGAGGCGGGCGTGGCCACGCAGTACGCCCTCTACCAGCTGCAGGACCGGGGAACGCTCTTCATCGAGCCCGGCACCGAGGTGTACGTGGGGATGGTGGTGGGCGAGAGCAACCGCGGGCAGGACATCGACGTGAACGTCTGCAAGACGAAGCACCTCACCAACATCCGGGCGGCGGGCTCTGACGAGAAGCTGCTGCTGGACCCGCCCCGCCTGCTCACGCTGGAAGAGGCGCTGGAGCAGATCGACGACGACGAACTGGTGGAGGTCACGCCCAAGTCGATCCGGCTCCGCAAGCAGTACCTCGACCCGCTCATCCGGGCGCGGGTGGCCAAGGGGAAGGAGATCAACGCCGAGGTGCTGCAGCGGCTGAAGCAGGGGCGCTAGCCGCCCGAGCGGGGGTACAGACGGCAAACCAGTGGAGGGCAGGGATGCCCTCCACTTTTGCATGCGGCGGGCGTTGGGCCGGCCGCACACGGCAACAGGGGGTGCGGCCTCCCGGGACCGGATAAGTCCGAGTCGGCCCGGCCGTGTACGCGGGTGCCGACCGGGCCGAATGGGGTACGCTACCGGAAGGCGTGGCAAGGTGTGGCAGCGGCGCGATATCCAGAGATGGGCGTTCGACAGGAACCGCTTGCCAGACGGTCGAAAGGTTAAGGGGCATTGGTTTCGAAGGAGGAGTCAAGAGTGCGCGCATACGACATCATCTACCGCAAGCGTATGGGTAAGGAACTGACCACCGAGGAAATCCGGAGCCTCATTGCGGGGTATGTCTCGGGCGAGGTGCCCGATTACCAGATGTCGGCATGGGCGATGGCCGTGTGCTTCCAGGGCATGACGGCCCGCGAGACCGCCGACCTGACGATGGCGATGGCCGAGTCGGGCGACATGATCGACCTCTCGGCGATCCGTGGCCGCAAGGTCGACAAGCATTCCACCGGCGGCGTGGGTGACAAGGTCTCGCTGGTGCTGGTTCCGCTGGTGGCGGCCTGCGGCGCTCCGGTGGCCAAGATGTCCGGCCGGGGGCTCGGGCACACGGGCGGCACCATCGACAAGCTGGAGTCGATCCCCGGGTTCCGGGTGGAGCTCACCAAGGAGGAGTTCGTCGACCAGGTGAACCGCGTCGGCTGCGCCGTGGCGGGCCAGACGGGCAACCTGGTGCCCGCCGACAAGAAGCTGTACGCCCTGCGGGACGTGACCGCCACGGTCGACTCGATTCCGCTCATCGCGTCGTCGATCATGTCCAAGAAGATCGCCGGCGGTGCGGACGCGGTGGTGCTCGACGTGAAGGTCGGCTCGGGCGCCTTCATGAAGAACCTCGACGACGCCTTCCGCCTCGCCGAGACCATGGTGGCCATCGGCCGGCAGGTGGGGCGGGAGGTCGCCGCCATCATCTCCGACATGGACCAGCCGCTGGGCCACGCCGTGGGCAACGCGCTGGAGGTCGCGGAGGCGATCGAAACCCTGCGCGGCTTCGGCCCGAAAGACCTGGAGGAGATCTGCCTCCGGCTCGGTGCGCAGATGCTCCGCCTCGCCGGGGTGGCGGCGGACGAGGCCGAGGCGCGCCAGCAGCTGCTGCGTGCCCTGCGCTCGGGGCGCGGCCTGAACAAGCTGATCGAGATGGTCGAGGCCCAGGGGGGCGACTCCACCTACATCCGGCAGCCGGTGAAACTGCCTCGGGCCCGGCGGGTGGTGCCGGTCGTGGCCAGCGAGGGCGGCTTCGTGCAGTCCATCGAGGCGCTGGAGGTGGGCGTGGCGGCCATGATGCTGGGCGCCGGAAGGGAGACCAAGGGGGCGCCCATCGATCTGGGCGTCGGCGTCGTCCTCCGCAAGAAGGTGGGCGAGGCCGTGGCGCCGGGCGACGTGCTGGCGGAGCTGCACGTCAACTCGGAGGCCCGCCTGGCCGAGGCGCAGGCGCGGCTGCAGGGGGCCTACCGGATCGGTCCTGAGAAGCCGGCCGAGCGGCCGCTGGTCTATGGCATGGTGACTGCGGCGGGGACCGAACGGTGGGTGTGATGGTCCCCTGATGGGTCGAGGGTTGGATGGTGCGCCCGGGGGAGGCAAGGTATGATAGGGACAAGGGAAGTGGTCTCATGCGCAGCCTGACGGCGAAGTTCATGGTGGGCATCACGGGCCTGGTGCTCGCGGTGCTCTTCATCGCTCTCTCCTGGGACTTCGCCTACCAGCAGCGGCAGGCCGACGCCGACCTCCTCGCCAAGGCGAGCCTCGTGGCCAAGCAGCAGCAGGCGACGCGCTCGTTCATCTCCCGCTCCAGCGGCGGCGAGTACGTCCACGGCGAGGCCCGCCCGCTGGAGCCCGCCGACGTGGGCCGGGGGGTCAGCGACATCTTCGAGGACCTCTCCAAGTCGCAGGTGAAGCAGACGAACCTGGTGCCCCGCATCCCCGAGAACGCACCGGACGAGTTCGAACGCGCCGCCCTCGAGTACTTCCTCCAGAGCGACGAGAACAACGAGGTGTGGCAGCGGGTGACCCTGGAGGACGGCACGCCGGCGTTCCGCTACGTGATGGCCCTCCGGGCCGAGGAGTCGTGCCTCCGCTGCCACGGCGAGCCCAAGGGCGAGCTGGACCCCACGGGCTACCCCAAGGAGGGCCTGAAGCTCGGAGACCTGGCGGGGGCCATCAGCGTGACGCTGCCCATGCGGGAAACGCTGGCCGCCGCGCGGGCCGAGTCGATCCGGCTCGCCGCCTTCGTCGTCTTTCTGGCGCTGTTCTGCTTCGGCCTGATCTGGATCATCCTCCGGCAGCAGATCGCCGCCCCGCTGGAGGAGCTGGCGGCGGTGGCCACGAGCGTCGGCATGGGCCAGTTCCTCATCAGCAAGGAGCGGCTGCGGCCCCTCCGGGCCAACCACGAGACGGCGGTGGTGGCCGACGCCTTCGAGCAGATGTCAGACCGGCTGCGTGAGCTCTACACCGGCCTGGAGCAGAAGGTGGCGGAACGCACGCGGGAGCTGGAGGAGGCGAACCAGGCCCTGGAGCGGGCCTCCCGCTACAAATCGGAGTTCCTCACCATGATCTCCCACGAGCTCCGCACGCCCCTGACCTCGATCATCACCTTCACCGAACTGCTCCTGAACGACCCGCGGCTGGAGCCGGAGCAGCGCGAGTCCCTGAGCGAGGTGCTGGAGTCCAGCCAGAAGCTGCTGAACATGATCACCAACCTGCTGGACTACTCCCGCCTCGAGGCGGGGAAGGTGAAGCTCTTCCGGGAGATGCTGGACCTCGCCGATCCCGTCCGCGACGTCGTCCGGACGGTGCAGCCGCTCGCGGAGAAAAAGCGGATCCTGCTCACGGTGGACTGCCCGTCGGGCCTGCCGCTGGTCTCCGCCGACCCCCTGCGCGTGTCGCAGGTGCTGATGAACCTGCTCAGCAACGCCATCAAGTTCACCCCCGAAGGGGGGCGGGTGTCGGTGGAGTGCCGGCCGGTGGGCGATGAGCTCCACGTGACCGTGCGGGACACGGGCCCCGGGGTGCCCAGGGAGGAGCAGGAGGTCATCTTCGAGGCTTTCCGGCAGGGCGGAGCGCGTCGGCCGGAGGGCTGGGGGCTGGGGCTGGCGCTCTCGGCGTCCCTGGTGAAAGCGCACGGCGGCCGGATCTGGGTGGAGTCGGAACCCGGGGCCGGCGCTGCCTTCACATTCACGCTACCGACCTGGTCGGAGCAAGGGAGCGGAGGCTAAAGCAAGGGAGCGGAGGCTATGGCGAGCACGAAGAAGCGGATTCTGGTGGTGGATGATGACCCGAAGATCCTGAAGGCGCTGGATCAGGCGCTGCAGCAGGAGGGGTACGAGGTCTACCGGGCGGAGGACGGGCTGGAGGCGCTGCGCCTCGCACAGTCGCTCAAGCCCGACCTGATGATCCTGGACATCATGCTGCCCAAGATGGACGGCTTCGAGGTCCTGGCCCAGCTGCAAGCGACGGACAGCATCCCCACGCTGATCCTCTCGGCCCGCGGCGAGGAGATGGACAAAGTGGTCGGCTTCAACGTGGGCGCCGACGACTACCTGACGAAGCCCTTCCGCCTCTCCGAACTGTTGCTGCGCGTCAAGGCGATCCTGCGCCGCACCTCGGGTCCGGCGCGGCCTGCCGCCGAGGAGCAGGTGCTCCGGTTCAGGGACATCGAGATCAACCGCTCCTCGCGCACGGTGGTGGTGCGGGGCCAGCCGGTGGAGCTCACGCCGAAGGAGTTCGACCTGCTCTGGCTCCTGGCCAGCCACCCGGGCCACGTCTTTAGCCGCGAGGCGCTCCTGCAGCGAGTGTGGCACTCCGACTACTCGGGCGACGAGGCCGCCCTCACGGTCTGCGTGCGCCGGCTGCGGGAGAAGATCGAGCGGGATCCCGGGCATCCCGAGTTTGTCAAGACCATTTGGGGCATAGGCTACAAGTTCGAGGCATAGTATCCTTAGGTAACGATTTTGTCCCTGTTAGGTTTGGGCAATATCGGCGAAAGGATTGTGATAGAATCGGGCGCTACCCTGAAGGTGAGAACGTCCGCCGTTCAGGGGGTGCTCGATTTGTCACATGTCCTCCACGCCGTCGGGCTGCAGCTGCTCTCGTGGTCGTTCGGCCTTTCGGCCGTGTTGGCCTTTCTGGACAGCCGCAGCGGCCCGGTGCGCGATCATCCGCCGCTGGGCTGGCGCGTCGCAGGCATGCTCTCCGGCCCCCTGGCCGGGCTCGGCTGCCTCGCCCTGCTGGCCGGCGGCGCCGAGCGGTGGGTCTGGCTCGGCCTGGCCCTGCCCTACGCGACGATGGCCCTGGTTGCCTCGTGGACCTGGTTGCGGCGCGTCCGGTTCGACCTCCGGCGCCAGCGCGGGCGGGAGGCGGCCATTCTGGGGTTGATCGCGGTGCTCTTCGCCAGCCTCTGCCAGACGGGCGGTGACCAGCTGCCTGCGCTCTCGCTGGCCGCGTCACTGGGCACGGCCGCACTGGCGGGCGGCCTCGGCATCCTGGCGCTCTGCAGCGCCGTCGGCGGGGAGCGCGATGAGGTGGAGGTGGAGGCGGACTGCGACGGGATCCCGGTCCGGGCTATCGCCACCGGCCTTGGCATCACGTTCCTGGCCGCCACCGACGTGGGCCGCGGCCTGCTGCTGGGCGGCATCACCTTGCAGGCCCCGCTGGGGTTCTGGCTGGCCGGGTCGCTTCTGTTGCCGCTGGCGCTCCTGCTGGTGGGCCAGCGCCGGGCTTCGTGGAACTGTCCCGCACTGTCGTCGGCCGCGTGCGCGGCGGCCCTGATCGGACAGTTTGCGCTGCAGACCGCCCTCATCGCCTGAGTCCGGCCGCTTCGCCCGTTCATCGCAGACAGAGAAAGACCAGGGTGGATTAGCACCCTGGTCTTTTGATCTATCCGTCGGAATCGGGGCCTCGAGGGGGTCAGCTCCCCACGGGGAAGTGGCAGGCCACCTCGTGGCCCGTCTCCACGGTCACCAGCTGCGGGTCCTCCGTGCGGCACCGCTCCTGCACGTAGGAGCAGCGGTTCTGGAACCGGCAGCCGGGGGGCGGGTTGACGGGGCTGGGCGGGTCGCCCTCCAGGAGGATGCGCTGCCGGGTGGTTTCGATTTTCGGATCGGGAATGGGCGCAGCCGAGAGGAGCGCCAGCGTGTAGGGGTGCATCGGGTGCCGGTACAGCGTGTCGCTGTCGGCCAACTCGACGATGCGACCCAGGTACATCACCGCGATGCGGTGGGAGATGTGCTTGACCATGGCCAGGTCGTGGGCGATGAACAGGTAGGCCAGCCCCAGCTGGGCCTGCAGGTCTTCCAGCAGGTTCACGACCTGCGCCTGAATGGAGACGTCGAGCGCCGAGATCGGTTCGTCGCACACGATGAACTGGGGCTCCACGGCCAGTGCCCGGGCGATGCCGATGCGCTGCCGCTGGCCGCCCGAGAACTCGTGGGGGAAGCGGTTGGCATGCTCGGGCAGGAGGCCCACCAACTCCAGCAGGTGGTAGATCCGGTCCATCCGCTCCTGGCCGGTGGCCAGGTTGTGGATGTCGATGGCCTCGCCGATGATGTCGGCGGCCGTCATGCGGGGGTCAAGGGAAGCGTAAGGGTCCTGGAAGATCATCTGCATCTTGCGCCGGTAGGGGAGGAACTCCTTCTCGGGCAGGTGGGCAATCTCCTTGCCCTCGAAGTAGACCTCGCCCGCGGTGGGCTTGTAGAGGCGGAGGAGCGTGCGGCCGACGGTGGTCTTGCCGCAGCCCGACTCGCCCACGAGGCCCAGCGTCTCGCCGGGGCGGATCGAGAAGCTGACGTCGTCGACGGCCTGGACGGCACCGATCTGGCGGGGAATCGGGAAGCCGGCCGTGATCGGAAAGTGCATCTTGAGGTTCTTGACCTCGATGAGCGGCTTGGCCTGCTCGTTCACGGCTCCGACACCTCCTGCTCAGGGTTGACGGGCGGAGCGTCCGGGTGCAGCAGCCAGCACGCCGCCTGGTGTTCGTCGCTGAGCTTGGTCATCTGGGGCTGCTCGGCGGCGCAGATGTTCATGGCGTACGGGCAGCGGGGGTGGAAGGGGCACCCGGGCGGTGGTTGCAGCATGTTGGGCGGGGAGCCTGCGATGGCCTCCAGCCGCGCACGCGGCTGGTCGGGGCGCGGCACCGCCCGGAGCAGGGCCCAGGTGTACGGATGCCGGGGCTCCTCGAAAATCTCGGTCACGGTGCCCACCTCGGCCACGCGGCCGCCGTACATCACCGCCACGCGATCCGCCATGCCGGCGACGACGCCGAGGTTGTGGGTGATGAGCACAACAGAGCTGTTGAACTCCTTCTGGAGCCGCTTCAGCAGGTCCAGGATCTGGGCCTGAATCGTCACGTCCAGCGCCGTGGTGGGCTCGTCGGCGATGATCAGCTTGGGATTGCAGGCGAGCGCCATGGCGATCATCACGCGCTGGCGCATGCCGCCGGAGAACTCGTGGGGGTACTGCTTGAGCCGTCGCTCCGGCGCCGGCACGCCCACCAGGCTGAGCAGCTCGATGGACCGCTTGTCCGCCTCGGCGCGGGAGAGGCCCAGGTGCTGCATCATGCCTTCCCGCATCTGCAGGCCGATGGTCAGCGTCGGGTTGAGGCCCGTCATGGGGTCCTGGAAGACCATGGCGATGTCCTTGCCCCGGATCTTCCGCATCTCGCGCTCGGGGAGGCTGATCAGGTCGACGCCACCGAAGATGGCCTTTCCTTCGGTGCGGGCGTTGCTGGCCAGCAGGCGCATCACGGCGAGCATGGTGACGCTCTTGCCAGAGCCGGATTCGCCGACGACGGCCAGGCACTCGCCCTCCCGCACGGTCAGGTTCACGTCCCGCACGGCCTGTACTTCGCCGGCGTAGGTCGTGAACGTGGTGCGGAGTCCTTCGATGGTGAGAATGGGGTTCATGGCCGTTCCTCCCTATCGGCGCAGCTTCGGGTCCAGCGCGTCACGCAGACCGTCGCCGATGAAGTTGAAGGCGAGTGAGACGATGATGATCGCCGCGGCCGGGAAGGCCAGCTCCCACGGGTAGGAGCGCAGGCCCTCGAAGCCGTTGGAGGCCAGCACGCCCCAGGACGCCATCGGGGCGCTGACGCCGAGGCCGATGAACGACAGGAACGCCTCGGTGAACATCGCACGCGGAATCGAGAACGTGAGTTCGACGACAATCGGGGCCATGGCGTTGGGGATCAGGTGGCGGAAGACGAGCCGCCTGCGGCCCGCGCCCAGGGCCCGCGCCGCCAGCATGAACTCCTGTTCCTTGAGTGCCAGCACCTGCGCCCGTACCAGTCGCGCCATACTGGTCCAGTAGACAATGCCGATGGCGACGAAGATCGAGGTGAGCCCCTGCCCCATGATCACGGCCAGCAGGATGACGTAGATCGTGAGCGGGATGGTATCGATGATGTCGACGATGCGCATCATGATGTTGTCCCACTTGCCGCCCAGGAGGCCGGCGGTGGCGCCGTAGGTCACGCCCACCACCAGCTGCAGCAGGCCGGCGAAGAAGGCCACGGCCAGGGAGATGCGGCCGCCGTAAAGCGTCCGCTCGAAGAGGTCACGGCCGTGTGCGTCGGTGCCGAACCAGTGCTGCGCCGAGGGCGGCTGGTCACGCCCGGCCAGGAACTGCGTGGTCGGGTCCCAGGGCGTGAGGAGGGGGCCGATGAAGCAGGCGATCAGGAAGATGACGATGGTGATCAGGCCCAGCAGAGCCAGCGGGTTCGCCTTGAAGCGGCGCCAGGCGTCGGCGGCGAAGCTGATCGGCGGCGTGGTGATCCGCTCGGCCGCTTCCTGCCGGTTGGGGAGGGGCGCAAAGCGCTGATCAGCGGGAATGGCCATTCTGCGTTACCCCTCCTTCTCCAGGCGTACACGGGGATCGATGAACGCCAGGACGATGTCGGCGATCAGCGTGAAGCCCACCAGCAGCAGGCAGAAGAAGAGCGTCATGCCCAGCGTTACCGTGTAGTCGCGGTTGGTGATGGACTGAACGAACTCCCGGCCGATACCGGGGATGCCGAAGACGTTCTCCACGATGAAGCTGCCGGTCAGGATGCTGGCCGTCATGGGCGCCAGCGAGGCGATGACGGGTACCATGGCGTTCTTGATCATGTGGCGGTAGATGACGACGATCTCACGCAGTCCCTTGGCCCGCGCCGTGCGGATATAGTCTTGGTTGATGACCTCGAGCATGCTGGACCGGGTCAGCTTCACGATCCAGGCCAGGTTGTAGCTGGAGAGCGCCAGGACGGGTAGGACGATGTACCGTAACTTGCCGTCGCCCCAGGTCGCCGACGGGAACCAGCCCAGCCTATACGCGAAGACATACTGCAGCACGCCTGCTATGACGAAACTCGGTGCCGCAGCCGTTAAGATCGCCAGGCCGGATATCGTTCGGTCGGTCACGCCGTTGTGTTTCATCGCGGCGAGGATCCCCAGCGGGATGCCGACGATGATCGAAAGGAGCAGTGAGATGCCACCCAGCTTCGCCGAGACCGGGAAGCCGCGGTTGATGACATCGTTCACGGTGAGGCCCTTATACTTGAAGGAAGGCCCCAGGTCCCATACCAAGACGCCCTTCAGATAGTCGAGGTACTGTTCGTGGATGGGCTTGTTGAGGTTGTACCGCCGCTCCAGGTTCTTGAGGATCGCTGGCGGCACGTTCCGCTCCGAACTGAACGGACCACCGGGCAGCGCTCGCATCAAGAAGAACGTGGCCGTCACCACAACGAAGGCAACCACGAACATGGTGATGATGCGTTGCAGCAGGTAGCGGGCCATCGTATCCCTCCATCCCGGTGAGGCGGAATTGTGGGAAGCGCCACCGCGGTAAGCCACGGTGGCGCTTCCTGCACCGTCCTGGTTTCCGGGGCTACTCTTACGGGTTACTTCTTAATCGAAGCGTCGCGCAGGTTCAGCGGCGAGGTCAGCGGCATCGACCACCCCTCGACGTTCTTCGAAACCATGACGACCCGGGTGTAGTGGTAGATGGGCAGAATCGGCATCTCGTCCATCAGGAGGGCCTCAGCATCGTGCATGGCCTTCATGCGCTCGACCGGGTCGGCGCTCTTCTTGGCAATCGAGACCAGCCGGTCGTACTCGGGGTTGCCCCAGTTGGTGTCGTTGTTGCCGCCGTCGGTGACCCACATGTCGATGAAGGTCATCGGGTCGATGTAGTCGCCGATCCAGCCGGCCCGGGCGATCTCATAGTCGCCGGTCTGACGGCTGTCGAGGTAGACGGCCCATTCCTGGTTCGTCAGCTCGACGTCGATGCCCAGGTTCTTCTTCCACATCTCCTGAATGGCCTCAGCGATCTTCTGGTGGGCCTCAGAGGTGTTGTACAGGATCGTCAGCTTCGGGAAGCCCTGGCCGTTCGGGTAGCCGGCCTCGGCGAGCAGCTGCTGGGCCTTCTGCACGTCCTCGGTGAAGAAGTCGCCGCCATTCTTCCGGAAGTCGTTCTCCGAGCCGCTCGGATCCGGAATGCCCTCGGGCACGAGCGAGAAGGCGGGAACCTGGCCGGCCTTGGTGATCTGCTCCACGATCTGCTGGCGGTCGATGGCGTAGGTCAGGGCCTGGCGGACCCGCTTGTCGTTCAGCGGCTCCTTCTCGACGTTGAACAGGTAGTAGTAGATGCCCAGGTCAGGCAGAATGTGCAGCTCGTCCGGATAATCGGCCTTCAGGCGATCCAGCTCGGCGACGTTGACGCCGGACTCGACGATGTCGAGCTCACCGTTCTCAAACATCGTGGTGACCGTGGACTCTTCCTCGATCAGGTAGAACTCGATCCGGTCGAGCTTGATGTTCTTGGCGTCCCAGTAGTTGGGGTTCCGCTCGACAACGATCTTCTCCTTCTCGGTCCAGCTGACGATCTTGAAGGGGCCGTTGCCGATGGTGGTCTTGGTATCGCGGAACCACGCCTCGGGGTTGGCCTCAACGCTGGCCCTGTGCACCGGATAGTAGGTGTGGAAAGCGGTCAGGGAGAGGAAGTACGGGGTCGGCGCCTCGAGGGTGACCTGGAGGGTCTTCTCGTCCAGAGCCACGGCGCCGAAGTCCTGGGACAGCCGCTCAAACTCGGCTGCGATCTCCTCGTCGGAGGCGTTCTCCCACTTGGGATCGCTGGTGAAGGTGTTCATCTGCTCGGCGCCCTTGATGTAGTACAGCTGGTAAGCGTACTCGGAGGCGAGCAGCGGATCGAGGGCCGACTTCCAGGACCAGACGAAGTCCTGAGCGGTGAGCGGGTCGCCGTTGGACCACTTCAGGCCGTCACGGAGGTGGAAGGTGAAGACCGTGTTGTCCTCGTTGACGTCATAGCTCTCCGCGGCGCCCGGAATCGCGTTGCCGTTCTCGTCCAGCCGCATCAGGCCTTCAAACAGGGCGATCTCCACGTGGGCTTCGGGAAGACCGGTGCTGACGCGCGGGTCAATCGTCTGCGGGTTGGTGCCGATGTTGATCCGGATGACCTGGTCGCTGTCCGATCCGCCCGAGGAGCTGGAGCACCCGACGGCAGCCAGCATCACGACAGCCAGCATGCCTGCGACGAAACGACGCATGTGTGCAGACCTCCCTCAGTCATCTGTTTCTCTGTGTGTGCGGATACTGGAACCACTGGTCCGGCCGTCACCTGCCTGGCCGGTCTCGGCTGAGCCACCTCCTTTGAGAGCGCAACCCAGACAGGGCGCCGAGATATAAGGAAAGTTTCCACAAGTTTCGCGCCGGACCATCTCAGCGCTTTATCTGTGGAAAACACCAAAGTATATTCGGTCCCTCTGCGGAGATATCCTTGTCGCCAGGCAATATCGCGCTAGAAACACTCATCAGAACACCTGATCCAGGATGTGATAGTTCGAACAGTAACAGCAGGCCGACTAACCGTCGACCTGCTTGCCTTCTGTGCCGCGTTCCGCCCTGCGCTCGATGTACTGCACGAGCCGGATCGCAGCGAAGCTGGCGAGGGCCACCAGACCCAACAGGACAAGTACCAGGCTGAACAAGGGCAGTGCGTCAGCCAACGCCCGGTAGGGGGTGACCCCGAAGACCCGGCCGATCCACCAGAAGCCAACTCCGGCAGCGATGACCCCCATCACCGCTGCCGTCATCCCCATCTGCCTATGAAGCCGCGCCTTCAGCGCGCGCTCAACCTCTTCATGCGACCCGCGGTGCATGCGAAGCGCAAGCCCTCCCCGTGCGGGACTAGACGGCTTCCACGGCCCGGACTTCCGGCACCTGCTGGCGGATGGCCCGCTCGATGCCCATCTTGAGCGTCATGGTGGACATGGGGCAGCCGCCGCAGGCGCCCACCATCCGCACCCGGGCGACGCCGTCCTCGACGGAGATCAGTTCCACCTCACCGCCATCCATCCGGATCGCGGGGCGAATCATGTCCAGCGCCCGCTCGACGCGTGCATACAGATCCTCAGCCATGCTCGTTCACCCCCGCATCGGTGCGACTGGGTACTTCAAACCCGCCTGTTCGGCCATGTTCAGTGTACCACAGCGCTGTTGCTGTGAAAAGGCAGTCATAGGGACGGAGCATGCTGGCCGATCAGGTGGCGGATCTGAGAGAGGAGCACTTCCAGCCCCGCCTCGTTGTGGGCGCCCTCGGGGATGATCACGTTGGCGTACCGCTTGGTGGGCTCCACGAACGCCTCGTGCATGGGCTTCACGGTGGTCAGGTACTGGTGGATCACCGAGTCGAGGGTGCGTCCGCGCTCGTTGATGTCGCGGATGATGCGGCGGAGGATCCGCACGTCGGCGTCGGTGTCGACGTAGACCATCAGATCGTACATCTCCCGCATGCGGGGGTCCTCCAGGACCATCACGCCCTCCACCACGATGATATGAGAGGGCTCGATGCGTACCGTGCGGTCCTCCCGCAGGTGGGTGGCGAAGTTGTAGACGGGCCGTTCGATGGGCCGGCCCGCCCGCAGCTCGTGCAGGTGGTGGATGAAGAGCTCGTTGTCGAACGCGTCCGGGTGGTCGTAGTTGAGGCGGGCCCGCTCCTCGTACGTGAGGTGGCGGTTGTCCTTGTAGTACGCGTCGTGGGGGAGCAGCGTGACGTGGTGCGGGAACTCAGCGGCGATGCGGTTCGCGATGGATGTCTTGCCTGAGCCGGTGCCTCCTGCGATGGCGATGACCGCCCTCGGGACTGGCATGAAAGATTACCCCCTTCGCGCAGGTGCCGGAGCCAGTAGTCCCCGTTCGATTATGGCCCAGGGGCGGCGAGGGCGCAAGGACGTTCTGGCCCCGAGAGCGCAGCCCTGTGCCGGGGGACGTGTTCCAGGGCCGTGATCCGCGCGGTCTCGGCTTCGCCGGCTTGCGTACGAGGCCCGTGCCGCCGGTCAGGTTGGGCGACAGCAGTTTTGCCACATTCGAGTTGAAAAAGTGGTCGAGTTTGGGTAGTCTAGCAGGGGAGACCGTTCCTCCGCGCCAAGTTCTGGCGTCAAACGAGGTGAAAAGAAACATTTAGAATGAGATAGGAGGGTTTCCTGATGGCTTTCCAGCTTCCGCCGCTTCCGTACCCCACCAACGCGCTCGAGCCTTACATCGACACGCAGACGATGGAGATTCACCACGGCAAGCACCACGCCACCTACGTGAACAACCTCAACGCTGCGCTGGAGGGGCACGCAGACCTGCAGGCCAAGTCCGTTGAGGAGCTGCTCACCCAGATCGACAGCATTCCCGAGTCGATCCGCACGGCCGTGCGGAACAACGGTGGCGGCCACGCCAACCACAGCCTCTACTGGGAGATCATGACCCCCGGCGGTGCCAAGGAGCCCACGGGCGAGCTGGCCGAGGCGATCAAGGCGGCCTTCGGATCCTTCGAGAACTTCAAGAGCGAGTTCGCCAAGGCCGGCGCGGGCCGCTTCGGCTCCGGCTGGGCCTGGCTCGTCGTCACCAAGGACGGCAAGCTGGCGGTCTACTCCACAGCCAACCAGGACAGCCCGCTGATGCAGGGCGACACGCCCATCCTGGGCATGGACGTGTGGGAGCACGCCTACTACCTGAAGTACCAGAACCGCCGGGCCGACTACATCCAGGCGTTCTTCAACGTGATCAACTGGGACAAGGTGGCCGAGCGGTACGCCGCAGCCAAGAAGTAGTGCTGCACTGACCCACGAGGCCGCTGTGCCCGGCATGCCGCCGCCTCCCTCGCGCCATACTAAGCGCGAAGGAGGCGGAACGGCATGGTGTACGATGCGGAGGAGAACCGGCTGACCGAGCAGGAACTGACCTTCGTGCGGCACGCGCTGGACGCGGAGTTCCTCGCCCTCAAGAAGGCGCACCACTACGCAGCCGAGATGGAAGACCCCGACGCCCGGCGGCTCATGCACGAGCATGCCGACATCCACCACCGGCGGATTGACATGCTGCTGGCCCTGCTGGACGCCCCCGGCGACATTACGAAGCACGCCAAGCTGCTCCTGCAGTCTGGGGGAGGGTACCACCGTGCGGATGGCTGACGTCGACCGGCTGCGCGACTGCCTGTGCAGCGCCAAAGAGCTGGCCAGGCTCTATGCCGAGGCCGCGCTGGAGTCCACCAACAACGGGGTGCGGGAGTTCTTCCTGGCCATGCACGGCGAGGAGACCCACAACCAGGAGGTGCTGTTCAGCTTCCTGCGCACCCGCGGCGAGTATCCGATCCGGTGGGCATCGCCCGAACACGTCGCCCAGGTCCGGAGGCGGTTTCAGGCCGAGCACGACCAGCTGGGCCTCACCGAGCCTCCCTCCGTGCGGCGCTACCACACGGCCGACCCGAGAGCGCACCCGGCCCACACCGAACCCCCCGGGCACTACCAGTAAGACCTTCCCTCCTCAGCACTTCCCGCCCCGCCCGCTCGGGGCGGGATTCCTTGTGTTACCATGGAGGCGAGAGGAGGGAGGGGCATGGCCCGCATCCGTGTGGGCACCTGTGCCTGGTCTGATCACGAGGATTATTACCCCCCAGGGCTGCCGCCGCGGGAGCGCCTGACGTACTACGCCCGCCACTTCTCGTTGGTGGAGGTGGACAGCACGTTCTACCGGCTGCAGCCGGCCCGGTTCTTCGCCGGGTGGGCGGCCCGCACGCCGCCGGACTTCCGCTTCAACGTGAAGGCCTACGGCGCGCTGACGCGCCACCACCGCGAGCCGCACCCCGGCGAGGAGGACCTGATGGAGGTCTTCAAGCGCTTCGCCGAGTCGGTGGAGCCGCTGCGGGAGGCGGGGAAGCTGGGCGCCCTGCACTTCCAGTTCCCCCCCTGGTTCACCTGCACGGAGGAGTCGCGGGAATGGGTGCAGGTCTGCCGGGAGTTCTTCGCCGACCAGGTGGTGGCGGTGGAGTTCCGGCACCGTTCGTGGTTCACCGAGGAGAACCGGGAGGAGACCCTCCGGTTCCTGCGCGCGATCCGGGCCGTCCACGTGGCCTGCGACGCGCCGCAGGTGGGCTCAGGGACCGTCCCGCGGGTGGTCGCGGTGACCGACCCGCGCCTGGCGATCGTCCGCTTCCACGGCCGCAACACGAAGACCTGGTATATCAAGGGGGCCAGGACCACGGCCGAGCGCTTCGACTACCTGTACAGCAAGGAGGAGCTGGCAGAGTGGCTGGACCCGATCCGGCAGGTGCTGGCGCAGGAGGCCGAGGAGGTCCACCTCCTGATGAACAACAACCGGTCCAACTACGCGGTGCGCAACGCCCTGGACTTGATGGAACTGCTGGGAATGCCCACGCCGCCGCGGGATGAGCGGGGCGTGCCGCTGGCCCCCGGCGCCCGGCAGAATCCGGAACAGTTGCGACTGTTCTGACTGTGGCACTGCGGTCGGATCGCGTTTGGGAACGCTCTTGCATAACGGGCCGAAGCTGTGCATGCTAATCTTGTAAGATTGTTGTAAGATACCGCCACGCAGGATAGTTCAGACCGGAATGATTTAGCAATAATTATACACGATGCTTTCATATGTGGGGGACAAAGGAGGCAATAGGAGCCATGGCAAGGCAGGCTGGCCTGAATGCGCGGCGCCTTCCCATGGGGGATGAGTCCGGAAGCCCGACTGGTCGTCGCCTCACCGCGGCGAACGAAGAGGCGCTGGGCATGATGATGGAACGTTACGGCGGCGCCTTGCTTCAATACGCCCATCGCCTCGTGGGCGACATCCACACCGCTGAGGAGATCTGCCAGGACACCCTGCTGAAGGCCTGGCAGCACGGCGACCGGTTCCGCCAGGAAGGGCACCTGCAGGCGTGGCTCTTCCGGGTGGCCCGCAACCGTGCCATCGACCTGCTCCGGCGGCGGCGCTACGCCGCGGAGGAGCCGCTGGGCCACTCGGTCAGCCGGTCTCCCGGGCACCTGGAGGAAGAGGCGGAGCGGGCCCTGATGACGGAGGCCCTGCTCGGCGCCCTCGCCGAGCTATCGCCGCAGTATCGGGTCGTCATCGAACTGCGGTTCTTCCGCGACCTTGGCTATCGCGAGATCGCCGAGCGGCTGGCGATTCCCATCGGTACCGTCAAGAGCCGGCTGAACTACGGCCTGAAGGGGCTGGCGCGGATCCTCGAACGCCGCCGCATCGCCGGCGACGTCTGCAGCAACTAGCGCCCGCCGCAGCGCCGCTTCTGCGCTCCACTGCTCTGCTATAATGGGTGGAGACCGTCGTGAAGGGGACACGCCATGAGCAGAGCGGTGGTATTCGCAGCAGGAGAGGTTTACGACATCATGCGCGTGCGCCGCCTGGTGGGGCGGCCGGACCTGGTGATCTGCGCCGACGCCGGACTGCGGCACGCCCGCGCGCTGGGCCTCCGGCCCGACGTGCTGCTGGGCGACTTCGACTCGCTGCCGGCGGATGTGCTGGCCGCCGCCCGCGTGGAGGGCGTGCCCATTCTGCAGGTGCCGGTAGAGAAGGACGAGACCGACACCGAACTGGCCCTCGCGGAGGCCGTGCGCCGGGGGGCCGGTGAGGTGCTGCTGGTGGGCGGCTCCGGCACCCGGCTCGACCACACCGTCTCGAACCTGCTGCTCCTGCCCACCTGCCCGGTGCCCGTTACGATGACGGACGGCAAGAACATCGCCCGCGTGCTGCGGGGTGGGGAGTGGCTCGAGGTTCCGCGTGAGGCCGGTTCCTTCCTATCATTGGTGCCGCTCAGCCCCGCCGTGACGGGCGTGACGGTCACCGGCGTCCACTGGCCCCTCAGCGGTGCGACCCTGCGCTGGGGCGAGTCGCTGGGCGTTTCCAACCGGATCGTGGACCGGTGCGCCCGCGTCAGCGTGGGGGAAGGATACCTGCTCGTGGTTCAGGCATGGGACTAGACAGTTCCGCTCGCTCCGGGCGGAACGGGATGCTGTCGTGCCCGGGAGTCCGCTCCCGGGCCTGTGTTGGCGTGGGGCTATGCACATCAGGCTGTTTGCGTTCGATCTGGATAACACCCTCGTGGACCGGTCCGGGCGGATCTCCGCGTCCAACCGCTGGGCCGTGGAGGCGGCCCGCGCGTCCGGTGCGGAGGTGATCCTCGTCACGGGCCGGTCGTGGCGGTCGACCCTGCCCCTGTACCGGGAGCTGGGGATGACCGGGCCGGCCATCTGCTACCTCGGCGCGCTGGAGGTCGCCGACGGGACGGGACGCGTGAGCTCGCACCGCCCGCTGTCGCCGGAGGCCTGGGAGCGGCTGCGCCGGCTCGCCCTGGACGAGGGGCTGGCGATCACTGCGGCGCTGGCGGTCGCTGGACAGGGCCCATCTCGTGGTGCAGGATTGGCCGGCGCCCCGTTCGCCGTGGACACGGCCCTTGCCACGCGGCGGGCGGACGACTTCAACGGCTGGGAGGACTGGAACCCCTACACGGAGATCGATCCCCTGCTCGGGCGCCTCCCCGGGCCGCCGACCCTGGCGGCGGTGTACGGCGACCGGTCCGTGAGGCGAGTGCTGGAGGCGTTCCCCGCAGGGCTCCCGGACTCGCAGTTCGACCTGAGCGACCGCATTCCGGGCGAGACGGTGCTCCACATCTGGCACGCCGCCGTGGACAAGGGCACCGCCCTGGCCGGCTACTGCCGCCGGCGGAACATCCCGCCGGAGGCGGTGCTGGCCGTGGGCGACAACACCTACGACGTTCCCATGGTCCGCTTCGCCGGCATCGGGGTGGCCGTGCCGGGCAGCCATCCGGCGGCCCTGGAGGCCGCAGACTGGGTGGCGACGCCGGCCGAAGCGGTGGCGCGGGCCCTGCGGCTCGGGGGGTGACGAGGTGCGGGAGAGTACGCCGGCGCACCGGGCCCCGCTGGTTCGAACGGCGCTCCGCTCGCTCCGGCTCGGCTGGGCCGCGCTGCGCCTGCCGGGCCGGCTGCGGCGCGCCCTTCCGCCGGCCGGGCGTGCACTGATGGACTCGCTGGCCGGGGCGGGGCATGAGGTAGCCGTGGTGGGCGGGGCGGTGCGCGACCTGCTCCTGGGCCGCACGCCCAAGGATTGGGACCTGGCCACCAGCGCGTCCCCCGACGAGATCCTGGCGCTCATCCCGGAGGGGAAGCAGATCGGCGTGGCGCGTGAGACCGGCACGGTCCTGGTGCCGCGCGATGGCGTGGTCTATGAGATCACCCCGTACCGCGGGGGCCATCTCGCCGCCGACCTGGCCCTCCGGGATTTCACCATGGACGCCATGGCCTTCGTGCCCGGCCGCGGATTTGTCGACCCGCTGGGGGGCCGCCGGGACCTGGCCGAGGGCCTCCTGCGGGCCTGCGGGCGGCCGGAGGATCGGCTGGCGGAGGACCCCCTGCGCACGCTGCGGGCGGTGCGGCTGGCGGCGGAGTTCCACCTGGAGATCGAGCCCGCCCTGCTGCGTGCGATCCGGGAGGCCGCCCCGCTGCTCTCCCGGGTGGCGCCCGAGCGGATCGGCACCGAGTTCGGCCGCCTGCTGGTGACCGACCGCCCGGCCTGGGGCATGCAGCGTCTGCGGGAACTGAACCTGCTGGAGCAGTTTGCGCCGGAGCTCCTGGAGATGGTGGGGGTGGAGCAGAACCAGTATCACGCCTTCCCGGTGTGGGAGCACGCCCTGATGGCCCTCGCCCTCGTGCCGCCCGCCCTGCACCTCCGGCTGGCGGCGCTGCTCCACGACGTGGCGAAGCCCCGCTGCCTCTCGGTGGACGAGGAGGGCAACCGCCACTTCTACCGGCACGAGCTGGTGGGGGCGGAGATGGCGGACGAACTGCTCCGGCGCCTGCGGTTCGACAACGACATCCGCACCCGCACCGTGCACCTGGTGCGCTACCACATGGACCTTCACCTGGACGGCCCCGTCACCGACGCCGCAATCCGGCGCATGGTGCGGCGGATCGGCCTGGAGTACCTCGACGACCTGGTGCAGCTGCGCCGGGCGGACCGGCTGGCCTCCGGCAAGCGGGAGGGGGATCTCGGCCCGGAGACGATGGCCCTGCTGGATGAGGTCCGGCGGGTGCTGGCCGCCGACGCCGCCCTCAAGGTGACAGACCTGGCGGTGGACGGCCACGACGTGATGGCCGCCTTCGGCCGCGGACCGGGCCCCTACGTGGGGGAGGGGCTGAAGGCGCTGCTGGACGAGGTGGTGGAGGACCCCGGTCGGAACCGGCGGGAGGTGCTCCTGCGGCGGCTGCAGGAGATGGCGGCCGGAGGCTGGAAGGGAACGATGTAAGCGTTCTGGTCGGCGATGATGGATACGTCTGCGCAGGGGAGGCGGAACAGGTGACGGAGAAAGAGTTGCACGATCTGACCGCCGGCTTCGTGCCCTGGAGCCAGTGGGTACGGCCGGTGGCGGAGTCGAAGGTGGCGCTGGTGGCGACGGCGGGCGTATACCTGAAGCATGGGCTGCAGGAGCCTTACGATGAGGGGCGCCCGGGCGGCGACCCGACGTTCCGCGAGTTCCCGGTCGTCGTCCAATACGAGGATCTGGCCGTTTCGGGGCGCCTCCCGCAGCCGGCAGGGGAGGACCTCAACCTCGTGTTCCCCCTGGAGCGGCTGCGGGCCATGGCCGCGTCCCGGGCCATCGACGCCGTCGCCCCCTTTGCGTACAGCTTCAGCGGGAACATCACCGACCCGCTGCCGCTGCTCGCAGGGTCGGGGCTGTCGGTGGCCTACCGCATCCGCCGCATGGGCGCCGATGTGACGCTGCTGTGCGCATCGGGCGAGTCGGGCTGGCTCACCACCGCCCTGGTCGCCCGTCTCATCGAGCTGGCCGGCGTGCCGACGGTGGTTCTGGCCACCGGCGCCGGCGGCCTGCGCGGGATCGCTGTTCCCCGGGGCGTCGTGATCCGCCAGCCCGCCGTGCCGGGCGACGCAGAGGGGCAGCAGCGGGGGCTGCAAGCCGCACTGGAGGCGGCCTGGGACCTGCACGAGCCCGGAACCGTTGAGCTGTGAGATGGGGGTCGCGGGCGGTGTGACGAGGAGACCGGTTGTGGCCGTGGCGGTGAATCGTGGAGTGTGAGCGGTGCGGTGAGGCGGACTGCCCGCAGGCGGGTAGCCGGGGATCCGCAGGTGGCCTCTGCAGGCCGGGAGCCCTGCGGAACGACGTGGCCGACAATCTGGAGGGATGGCCATGGATGTCGAGTGGGTCGAGGTTTACAAGGCGCCGGACCACATCGAGGCTGAGCTGATCCGCGGACTGCTGGAGGGAAACGGCATCCCCGTGCTCACCGATGCCCGGGGCGCCCAGGCGCTGCCCTTTATCCTGGGCCCAGCCCGGGTCGGTGGCTTCATCTCGATTCTCGTACCGCCGGACCAGGAGGAGGCCGCCCGCGAGCTGCTGGCGGCCCGGGAAGAGCCGCCGGCGGAACCGGAAGGTGGCGGAAAGGAGCAGGATGGGTAGCGGATGATGGGCACGGCGGCAGCCGCAGGGCGTGCGGACTGCCGCCGCTCGTGTTTGGGAAGCCGCAGAATGCATGGCCCCGCCCCTGGGCGGGGCCGTGCCCGTTCGCTGCCCCTTCCGCGCGGAACCGCTCCCGTGCGGCGGGCAGGAGCGCCACGACGGCGAGGGGTTCGACCTCGTCTGGCACCCAGTCAGGCCCATGTTCGCGTACCTCGGCGGGGGAACCGGCTGCATCTCGTGAGCGGCAGCACGGTGACGGTTGCCAACCATCTGACGGGGGACCGCGCGTCGTGGCGCCTGGAGGGCGAGGTGCTGAACGTTCGCCTGACCGACAAGAACCTGCTCCTCGTACAGGCGGACCGGTTGACGCTGGTGCCGTACCGCATGCGGAGCGCCGATCCGACCGGGTGACCGCGCTGTGGCACGCCGCCCGGCCTCCGGTCGCGCACACAAAGGGGGCAGCCGCACCGGCTGCCCCCTTATCGACTGGCCTCGACGGTTCTCGGCCCACGGCCCATGCCCTGCGATCCGCCGCTGCAAGCTCACGGCTCGCGGCGTAGGGCACGCGCCTCAGCGCTTACAACCCACAACTCGCGGCCCACCGGCACAGTCCACAGCCATTCTCACCAGTCCTTGCTCAGCCGGGCGCTGACCTCGTGCCAGAGCAGATTGAGCTGGTCCCGGGCCGAGTTCGATTCCAGGATCAGCGCCGCCCTGGTCGACTCGGCCAGGTCCACGACCTTCTGCAGGTCAGCCTTGGCCTGCGCCGGTGCGGCCTCCAGGGCGTCCATGAGCGACTGCTGGGCGATGGCCAGCTCGTCGCGGGCGAGGCCGCGGTTCCCCTCGGCCCAGTACACCTGCGCCAGGAGCACTTCGCCCTGGGCCTTGACCAGGAGGCCCTTCACCGTCATCTCCACGGAGAGCGCGGCGGCGGTCTCCTGCTCCGAGGCGGCGAGCTGTTCCTTCACCGAGTCCTCCAGGGCCTTCATCTTCTGCTCCATCTGCTCCTGGGCGGTGCGGAGCTCCTGTCTCAGCGCATCAATCTCCGCCAGCCGGGACTGCAGCGTGGTCAGTTCACCGTTCTGCTCCATCAGCAGGCCCGCAGACTGCGCTGCCTCTTCCACCCGCTTCAGGTCGGCCTCCAGGCTGGCCTGCTTCGCCTGGATTTCCTCCTCGAGCGCCGTGGTCTTACTCCGCAGTTCCGAGCGCAGCTCGGCCACCTGCTCCATGGTGTCCTGCCTGAGGGCATTCAGGTCGGCGGTCGCACTGGTCTGCACCGCCTGCATGCGGAACTCGAAGGTGAGCAGCGCCGCGCCAGTGCCGACGGCGGCCATGAGCAGCAGCATGCCCAGCCAGCGGAACAGGCGCCCAACCCAACCCCGCCGCGGCGATGCGGGCTCGGGCTCTTGCGAGATGACAGGGCTGCTCATTCAGCCAACTCCTTTCAAATTCTGAATCCCCACAAGAAGGTGCTAACCGTTTCGCGGCGAATCTTGGTCTCCAATCATTCTGCTGCAGTGAAGATTCACTACAGCGATAGGCCAAATCGTGGGGGGTTCAATCATGATGAGAAAGAGTTCCGCTTTCTTCCTTGTTATCCTGCTGCTCGCCACCGTCGTGCTGGCGGCCTGCGGCGGCGCGCAGCCGTCCGACGGGGGGCAGGCGAACGGCGGTGCCGCCGCACAGCAGCCGGCGGAGGGGCAGTCCTCGGAGTCCGGCGGCAGCCAGGAGCCCGGCAGTGGGGAGAAGAAGGAGACCTCTTCGCTGGAGCGCATCCAGGCCGAGGGCGTACTGCGGGTGGGCATCGATGCGTCGTATCCGCCCATGGAGTTCGTCGCTGAGGACGGCAAGACCCCAATCGGCTTCGACATCGACCTGGCCAACGCCGTGGCCGAGAAGCTGGGCGTCAAGGCTGACTTCACCATCATCGACTGGGCCGGCATCCAGGCCGGGCTGCTGGGTGGGCACTACGACGTCATCATGTCGTCCATGACCATCACCGAGGAACGGCAGAAGGAGATGGATTTCGTCCAGTACCTGACGATGGGCATCGCCTACGCCTCGCGCCCCGGCGTTGAGGTGAAGAGCGACGCCGACCTCGCTGACAAGATCGTCGTCGTGCAGGAGGAGACCACGGCCCAGTACTACGTCGAGGACCTCATGGCCAACAAGGGCATCCAGCCCAAGGAGCTGCGCTCCTTCCCGTATGCCACCGACGCCTTCCGGGAACTGGCGAACGGGCGGGCTGACGTGGTAGCCATCGACGCCCCGGTGGCCGGCTACTACGCCCAGCTCGATCCCGACCAGTACCGGGTGACCGGCTTCGCCGAGATGGAGCCTGACCCGATCGGCGTCGCCCTGCGCAAGGGCGAGACCGAACTCCGGGACGCCATCCAGAAGGCCGTGGACGAGCTGCAGGCCGAGGGCGTCATTCAGGAGCTGCAGGTGAAGTGGTTCGGCGACGCGGCCGGGCACTAGGGTTGCACGGCGGAGACGACGGCGCCTGCGGCGCGTCGCGGCTCGGGAAAGGGGTGACTCGGGTTGGACAGGTTCGTTGAGCACAGCATCAACGTACTGCCCGTGCTCTTCGAAGGGCTGGGTGTGACGCTCAAACTCACGGTGATCAGCGCCTTTTTCGGCACCCTCCTGGGGCTGCTGGCGGCCCTGGCGCGCATCTCCCGCAACCCGCTGCTCACTGTGCCCGCGGCTGTGTACGTGAACCTCTTTCGCGGCACGCCGCTGCTGCTTCAGCTGCTCTTTATCTACAACGCCCTGCCCCAGGTGGGCATCCTCATCCCCGCGTTCGAGGCGGCGGTGCTGGGCTACAGCCTGAACGCCGGCGCCTACATCGCCGAGATCATCCGGGCGGCCATCCAGTCCATCGACCGGGGGCAGATGGAGGCCGCCCGCTCCCTGGGCATGTCCTACGGCCTGGCGATGCGGCGGATCATCCTGCCGCAGACCTACCGGCGCCTGCTGCCGCCCATGGTGAACGAGATGTCGGCGCTGACGAAGGACACCTCCCTGGCCTCGACCATCTCCATCCTGGAAGTGATGAAGTACTCGATGCAGTTCGTCTCCCGCACGAACCTGGTGTGGCAGACCTTCGTGTGGACGGCGGTGCTCTACCTCGTGGTCACCATGAGCCTGAGCGCGCTGGCCAGCCGCCTGGAGAAGAAGCTGGAGGCGAGGGGATAGCATGGCCGAGCCGATCATCGTCATCGAGGGGCTGAAGAAGAGCTTCGGCAAGCTGGAGGTGCTGCGGGGCATCGATCTTACGGTCCACAAGGGCGAGGTGGTGGTCATCATCGGCCCGTCGGGCTCGGGCAAGTCCACCCTGCTGCGCTGCATCAACTTCCTGGAGAAGCCCACCGCCGGGCGGGTGCTGTTCAAGGGGGAGGAGGTGGGGCAGCGGCAGGTCGGCGGCCGGCTGGTGCCGCTGCCCGAGAAGGTGCTGGACCAGCAGCGGGCCCGCATGGGCATGGTTTTCCAGCGCTTCAACCTCTTCCCGCACATGACGGCCCTGGAGAACGTGATCGAGGCGCCGATCCGGGTGCGCCGGATGCCCCGGGCCGAGGCCGAGGAACTGGGGCTCCGGCTGCTCCGGCGGGTGGGTCTCGCCGACAAGGCGGGCCAGTACCCCAACTTCCTCTCCGGCGGCCAGCAGCAGCGGGTGGCCATCGCCCGGGCCCTGGCCATGGAACCCGACGTGATGCTCTTCGACGAGCCCACCTCCGCCCTGGACCCGGAACTGGTGGGCGAGGTGCTGCAGGTGATGCAGGACCTGGCCAACGACGGCATGACCATGGTGGTCGTCACCCACGAGATGGGCTTTGCCCGGGAGGTGGGGGACCGGGTGCTCTTCATGGACGGCGGCCTGATCGTGGAGGAGGGGCCCCCGGAGCAGATCTTCGGCGAGCCGCGGCACCCGCGGACGCGGGAGTTCCTCTCGAAGGTGCTGCACTGAGGGGCCGGAGGGATTTCCACGGGCAGGTGTGTGAGCGCCGAGGTGTTGGTTGACAGGAAAGGCCCCCGGGCGTGGGTGCACGCCCGGGGGCTTCGTTTCACCGGAAGTTACGGCTCACGCCGTCCGAACCGCTCGAAGTAGTAAATCTCCTCCAGGGGCCGGCGGTTCCGGGGCGGCTGCGTCCAGCCTTCCGCCGCATGGCCCACGGCCACCACCCCGGCGAAGAGGTAGTCGTCGGCGGGCACGCCCACCGCCTCCTTCACCTTCTCGCCGTCAAAGCCCGTCATCCAGAGGGTGGCGAGCCCGAACTTGGTGGCAGCCAGCAGCATGAACCCCACAGCTGTGTATGTGTTGGGCAGGACCAGCATCTGCCGGTGCAGCTGATCCTCCCGCAGCCGCTTCACCATGGCCTCCCGCTCGGGCGGCGCCTGCCCCGCCTTCACCTGGGCCTCGATGCGGTCGGCCAGGGCGTCTGCCTGCCGGAGCGACGCCAGGCAGACCACGGACGCACCCGCCGTCTGCACGACCTGGGCGTTGCGGCCGGACGTGGCTGCGGCCAGGGCGGCCTTGGTCTCCGGGCGGCGGACCAACACGAACTCCCAGGGCTGATGGTTGTTGGCGCTGGGCGCCTGGTGCGCGGCCTCCAGCAGGGCCAGCAGCATCTCGTCAGGGACGGGATCGGGACGGAACTCCCGCACGCTGTGCCGTCGTGCCATGGCCTCCAACACGTCGCAGGGCTCTGTCTGGTGCAGCATCTGAGGCTCTCTCCTTTGCAAGCGGATTTCCAAGCTAACGGCAGAACCGTTAGGCGGATTACCTGGCGTCACCCGTGCCCAGTCCGGGGGCGAGCGAGGCGCCCCCGGGGCTCAGCTCCGGCTTGACCCCCTTGAGCGGGACGTCGGAGCGGAGCAGCAGGAACCACCCGGTGAGCGACAGCGCGGACACCGTGAGGGTGATCACGCCCAGGCCCATCACGAAGGTTGGCCATGGGAGTGTGCCCAGAATCATGCCCAGGGAACCCATCAGGGTGTTGCCGAAGTTGATGAGCGCAGCGGCCGAGCCCGTGTCCGTGTCCTGCTGGTTCAGGAGGGTATCGGTGGCGACGGGTCGGATCATGCTGGACCCGAACGTGAAGGGCATGAACGACAGCAGGAACGCCAGGGGAGCCAGCCGGCCGAAGAGGAGCACGGCCAGCCCGCCGCACAGGGCCAACGTGAGAGCCGCGGTGATCACGGTGCGGGGCGCGACCCGGCCGTTCAGCCGGATGTAGGAGAGCGGGCCGATAACGGAGACCGCCGCGTTGGCCGCGAAGAAGAGGCTGAAGGCCGACTCCGACAGCCCGAAGTAATCGGTATAGATGTAGGAACTCACGGCAATATACGCCATGAACCCGGCGGGAATCAGCCCGACGACGGCCAGCAGGCTGAGGAACGGCCGGTTTCGGGCCACCACGCCCAGGCGGCCGAGGCTGCCCATTACGCCCTCCCGGAGCCGGGCTTCCGGCGGCAGCGTCTCCTGCAGGAGCAGCGCCGCGGTGAGCGACAGCAGCGAAATGCCGGCCAGCACGAGGAACGTGGCCCGCCAGGAGGCGTACTGGGCGATGAGGGCCCCGATGATCGGCGCGACGATCGGGGCCACGACGGACATCGACTGGATGGTGGCGAGAATCGTGCCCCTGAGCCGGCCGGCGAAGCTGTCTTTCACCAGGGCCGTGGAGACCGAGACCATGCAGCCCGCGCCGAGCGCCTGCAGGACGCGGAACAGGATCAGCAGCCAGATGGATGTGGCGCCGGCGCAGAGGAGGGAGGCCCCTGCGTACACGCTCAAGCCCGCGATCAGCACGGGCTTCCGCCCGAAGCGGTCGCTGAGCGGCCCGAACAGCAGCATGCCCACGGCGAAGAAAAAGAAGAAGCCCACGAGGGTGAGGTTGAGCACCCGTTCCGACACGGCGAAGTACTTCAGCATCGTGGGAACAGACGGCAGGTACATGTCGGTCGAGAGAGGGGCGGTCATGTTGAGCACGGTAATCAGCATGACCAGCCCCGTCTTTTTCAGGTATCGCTGCTCCCGCAATAGACCACTGTTCACGCGTTTGGCCTCCTTTGTCGCCTCGGGCCGGTTCCCTACCCGACACCGTCCGGGGATCCGCTTCGCAGGGCGCTGGCGCTCCCCACTGCATCTCGCTGCTGACCCTGTGCATGCCCCCGGGGCCCGCCGGGACCGGCTCTGTGACTCCCCCTTAGGACCCCCCTGCGGTACCTCCCGATGGGGCGCCCCTGAGGACCGTGTCTAGGGCTGCCCCTGGGATTGCTCCTCAGACTGCTCGTGAGATTGCCCTTGCGGTTGGTCGTTGGGCTGCTCCTGCGATTGCTCCTGAGATTGCTCCTGAGATTGCTCCTGAGATTCCATTTGGGATTCATCGTGGGATTGCACGTGGGTTTGTGCCGGGGACTCCGCAAGCGATTCTCCTTCGGACTGCCCCTGGCCCTGCTCCAGGGATTGCCCTTCAGATTGCCCCTGGGACTGCCCTTCGGAGGGCTGGTGCGATGGCTCTCCCGACTGGCCTTGCGATGCCCCCTGCGACCCTCCCGGAGACTGGCCTTGGGCCTGCGCAGGTGGCTCCCGGCGGGACTGCCCCGGGGGCTGCGCTTGCGTCTGCCCCTGCGGTTGCTCTTCCGCTTGCCTGACGGGCCGCGGCGTCACCACCAGCTGGCCGGCGCTGTCCCAGTGGCCGATCACGTTCTCGCCCACCAGCTGCTCCTGGCTGCCGTCGCGTAGGGCCCGGTAGAGCCGGTTGCCTTTATAGTAGAGCACCTCACGCCCGTCCGGCGAGAGGGTGAGCGCGGCCACTCCGTTCAGCGCGGCGCCAAGCGGCTTCACCTGAGCCGTGAGCGGGTCGGCCTCCAGCCAGCGTCCGGCCGAGTCGCGGAAGAGGAGGGTGGATTCGGGCGTCCGCTGCAGCGGCCCCACCGGGGTCGGCGCTGCCCCGCCCGCTGCGGGGGACGCATCGTCCGGGCCGCCCGCTCCGTCCACCGGCGGGGAAACGTTCGACTGTGCCGTCCCACCCGCCGAGGCTGCCTGGCCGCCCGCCGCCGCTCGGTCCGCGTCCGCCCCCTGCGTGCCCGGCGCACCTTCCGCCGCGCCCTGCGCCGTGCCCGCCGCGGACACGGGCGGCAGCGCAACCTGCCAGATCCAGGCGCCGTCGATGCGGGTGACCCAGATCTCACCATCGCTCAGCAGCGCCCGGAAGAGGCCGTCCGGCGACGGCTCGGCGGTCTCCAGCGCCGCCAGGGTGTCAGCCGACGGGGGGCTCGCATAGAGTCCAGAGAGGGAGCGGCCCTGGAGCGGCGTGCGCTCCCCCGGGAGCGGCATGGCGGGGTAGCCGGCGGCCACGGGGGCCTCCGGGTCGACGCCGCCTGGTGCGGCCTCTTCGGCTTCGTTGGCGGCGGAGCAACCGGAGAGGACGAGGATCGCGAGGGTAAAGGCGGCGATTCGGACGCGGCCTGGCAGCAACGAGAACGACTCCCTTCTGCGAAGGAAACAGCCAAACGGCGGGGAATCTAGAATAAGTTTGGGGCCATCGGAGCCGGAGGACACCTGCAAAGGCTCCACGCTTGAAGTTAACATAGAATCGGGGCGAGGGGGAAGGGCATTCCCCCTCTAGAAAGTAGAGGGAGCATTAATGAACCTCCGATCACGATTGGCAGTCTGGGTGGGCAAGGGCGTGGTGACCGCCACCCGCATGGCGGGGCGCGGGGGCACGTCACTGCCCGGCGCGGTTGCCCGCAAAGTGGACCCCGACCTGCTGCGCAACCTGGCTGCGCAGCCCCGGGAAGGGGTCGTGGCGGTCACCGGCACCAACGGTAAGACCACCACCGCGAAGATGCTCTCGTCGATCTTCGAGGCGGCGGGGTACGGCGTGGCCCACAACCGGGCCGGGGCGAACCTCATCGCCGGCCTGACCACCGCCTTCATCCAAGCGGCCGGCTGGACCGGGCGCGTCGACCGCACGGTGGGGCTCATGGAGATCGACGAGGCCACGATGCCCCGGGCGTGCCAGGAGATCCGGCCCCGGGCAGTGGTGGTGACCAACTTCTTTCGCGACCAGCTGGACCGGTTCGGCGAGTTGGAGCACACGGTGGAGCTCGTCGCCCGCGGGCTCGACCACCTGGCGGCAGGCGGGCGGGCGGTGCTGAACGCAGACGACCCCAACTGCGCCCGCCTGGGCGCCCGAAAGGGCGTGGAGCCGCTCTACTACGGCCTCGAGGCCGACACCGCCTCGCTCTGCGCCCCGTCCCAGACCGCGGACGCCCGCCACTGCGTTCAGTGCGGCCACCCCTATGACTACTCGGCGCTCCACTACGCCCACCTGGGAAAGTACCAGTGCCCGCAGTGCGGCCACCGGCGGCCGGAGCCCCAGGTCTACGCCGATCGGCTGTGGGACGTGGACGCCCGCGGCTCCTCTTTTCACCTGGTCACCCCGGCAGGGGACTGCGACGTCCGGCTGCAGATCCCCGGCCTCTACAACGTCTACAACGCCCTGGCAGCCGCGGCCGGGGCGGTGGCGCTGGGCCTTCCCCTCTCGGTCATCCAGAAGGGGCTGGAGGCCACCACCAGCCAGTTCGGCCGGATGGAGCGCATCGCCATCGGCGACCGGCAGGTCTTCATGGCCCTGGTGAAGAATCCGGCCGGCTTCGACTCGGTGATCCAGACCGTGATGCAGGCCGAGGCCCGCAAGAACCTGGTGATCGCCATCAACGACCAGTACGCGGACGGCACCGACATCTCGTGGCTCTGGGACGTCGACTTCGAGGCGCTGGCCGGCCACCAGGACGAGATCAACTTCGTCATCTGCACCGGCCAGCGGGCGGAGGACATGGCCGTGCGCCTGAAGTACGCAGGCCTCGACGTCGCCAAACTCTCCATCGAAAAGGACCCCGCGCTGGCCGTGAAGCAGGGGCTGCGCTACATTCAGCCCGGGGACCTGCTGTACATCCTGCCGACCTACACGGCGATGCTGCAGATCCGCGGCCTCATCGCCAGGCAGGGCCACACGAAGAAATACTGGGAGGTGTAGGCGTGGAGCGCCCCCGTATTCACATTGGCTGGCTCTATCCGGAGTATATGAACCTCTACGGCGACCGGGGCAACATCATCGTCCTCACACAGCGCTCCCGCTGGCACGGCCTCGACCCGGTGGTCACGCAGGTACGCCTGGGCGAGACCGCCGACTTCCGCCAGTTCGACCTCCTGATGATGGGCGGCGGGCAGGACCGGGAGCAGGCCCTCATCGCCGAGGACTTCATGAAGGTGAAGGGGAACTCGCTGGCTGAGGCCATCGAGGACGGCCTGGCGGTGCTGGCCGTCTGCGGTGGCTACCAGATGCTGGGCAAGTATTTCAAAACGCACACCGGCGAGATGATCCGCTTCACGGGCATCCTCGACCTCTGGACCGAGGGCGGCCAGAAGCGGATGATCGGCAACTGCATCATCGAGAGCGACCTCTTCGGAGGCACGCGGACCATCGTGGGCTTCGAGAACCACTCCGGCCGCACCTACCTGGGCAAGGGGCTGCGGCCGCTCGGGCGGGTGGTGAAGGGCTACGGCAACAACGGCTCCGACCGCACGGAAGGAGTCATTTACAAGAACACCGTCGGGACTTACCTGCACGGCGCCATCCTGCCCAAGAACCCGCACCTGGCCGACTGGCTGATCCAGCGGGCCCTGGACCGGCGCTACGGCGGCGAGGTGAAGATCGGCCGCCTGAACGATGATCTGGAGATGCGGGCGCATGAGGCCATCATCGCCCGGTTCGGCAAGTGATCCGCGTCGAGCGGGCCGGGGTGGAGGCCCGGCTTCACTCGACGCTCTGCGCGGAATGCCCCCACGGCCCCACGGGCTGCTGCGCCTCGCCGCCGGGGGTGGACTGGGCCGACATCGGCCGCATCGTCTCCCGGGGCGGGGCGCAGTGGCTGCTGGGCGAGATCGCCGCCGGCAACCTGCGCCCCGGTCCCCGGGGGCTGCTCCTCCGGCGGGTGCCCAACCCGGGCGCAAACGCCGGGGTCTGGCCCACCAAGTGCGTCTACCACGGGACGCAGGGCTGCACCATTCCCCCCGACCGCCGGGCGGCCACCTGCAACTACTACCTCTGCGAGGAGGCCTTCCTGGCGGGCGGCGAGAACCAGGGCGACCCCGCCGCCCGGGAGGCCCGCGCCGCCCACGACACCCTCGTCAGGCTCTACGGGCAGTGGGACCTGGAGCTGCAGGCGGCGGTGGAGGCGCGCTGGCCGGCCGGCCCGCCCTGGGACGAGCCCTTCCTGGCGTGGGTGGGGGAGGCGTGGCGGCGCCTGGTGGCGCGGGACCGGGCCGTGTGGCAGGCATTGGGGTAGCGACGAGGGGGCCGTCCCCCGGCGGATTGCGCCGCGGGGCCGGCCCTCCCTTTGCGCCGCTTTCCGTGCGGTTCTTCCCGGCGCGGCGGCCGGTCCGCGGCACGCCGGGTCGCTTCCGGATGCGCAAACATTCGCGCAGGAGCCTGGGCATGCAGCGTTGAATACCAGGCAACTGAGTGCAAGAACTCCGCATTTCGGGGGTGCTGGCTTGAACCCTGGGCAGAGCGTGCTTGACCCGCGGGCGAGCAGGCGCCGGACCGGTTGGTGGGGCGTGGTCGCCCGCGGCCTGCTCCTGGGCGTGGGGCTGTTCCTCTTTCTGTTCCTGGCCATCTGGCCCCTGGCGCCGGTCCTCATGCCGGTCGCCGTCCCCCTCCGTTTCTGGCTGGTGACCTTGGCCATCATCCCGATTCACCTGCTGGCCGGCGCGGCGGTGCGGTGGCTGGGCGGGCCGGCCTGGGCGCGCCCGCTCCAGATCGGCGCGGCGGTCCAGGTGGCGCTGCTGCTGGCCTTCCGCCTGTCGCTGGACGCGGGAGGCGAGTCGTATAACCCCATCGCATTCGGGCCGCCCGGTCTCCTCCTGGCCCTGTTCGGCCCGATCCTGGGCGGCATGCTGGGCGCCCGCCTCCCCCGGTGGGAAGCCCGGCGCCTCTCCCCCGAGGGGCGGGTGGCCTTCCTGGTGGCGTCTGCCTGGGTGGTGATGGAGTTCTGGCTCCGCGCGGCGGCGGGGCTCCTGCTCGGCCCGCGGCTGGGCGACTACCTCACGGCGGACCAACTGGCCATTCTCCCGGGGTTTCCCCTCATCGCGCTGGCCATCGGTCGCTTCGCACTCGCGCGGGGGTTGGGTCGGGAGCACTGGGACCTGCGGGCACGTCCCGCGGGACTCCTCGCGGGGATCGCCGCCGGGCTGGGCGTGGTGCTCCTGCTCCCGGTGACCGCCCGGGTCGACGGCTGGCTGTTCGCACAGGCCGGCGCGACGCCGGCCGCCCGCGCGATCCCTGTCCCTCCGCCTGTTCGGGTCTGGGTGCTGTTGCTCACCGCCAACGGCCTGGTGGTGCCGGTGACCGAGGAGCTGGCGTGGCGGGGCGTGGTTCAGACCGGCCTCACGCGCGCCCTGGGCACGGCTGGGGGCATCCTGATCACCGCCCTCCTCTTCGCCTTCAAGCACGTGCTGGTCGACGCCTCCCTCAGGCGGCTCACCACCCTGCTGGTCGTCGCCCTGACGCTGTGCCTGGTGCGGTGGCGCTGGGGCACCGGGGCCAGCATCGCTGCCCACATCGCCATGAACCTGTGCAGCAGCGTTATCGTGCTATTGCTGGCCAGATAAAAGCAGCGGGGGCCGTCCCGGGCAGGATGTGCCCGGGGCAGCCCCCTGCGCGTTACCGCCTGACGACCCGGAACGCGTCGGCGATCACGTAGCCGGTGCCGTTGGTCCAGCGGCTCACCGCGATGACCTCCCGGTCGCCGGCCAGGAGCCGGAACGTGCCCAGGTGGACCCACTTGCCGCCGTTCTGCCGCTGGTTCACGTGGACGGTCACGGGGGTAGTGCCGGTGTTGTTGCTGTTGGCCTGCCAGATCACTACCGGGGTCTTGTCGTTGTAGCCGCTGTTGGCCGGGTACCACATGTAGATGTCGTAGTAGCCCGTGGATGGGATGTTGAACTTGTAGTAGGCGGCGTCGCTCACCGAGGCCGGCTCGGCGAAGCGGTAGTCGCTGCCGTAACGCTGGCTGGACCAGGAGGAGGTGCCCCAGTTGCTGGAGGCCCGGAAGCGGCCGCTGGTGGTGTTGTCCACGATGGCAGACCAGGAGCCTCCCGAGCCCTGGATGACCAGGCTCATGTAGTAGTTCCAGTCCCAGCAGCTGCCCGGGTCGGTGTGCGTCGCGCCCGGCACTTCGTTGTGGCCGATGATGTAATTCCGGTTCATGGGGATGCCGTACTTGAGGGCGATGTTGCGGGTGAGCGCCGCGCTGGAGCGGTACATGGCGTCGGTGAACCAGGTGCAGTTCGACACCCAGCCCTCGTGCTCGATGCCGATGGACTGCGTGTTATAGGTCCAGTTACCGGCGTGCCAGGCGATGTCCTTCTCCCGCACCATCTGCGTGATCGCCCCGTCGCTGGAGCGGATGACGTAGTGGGCGCTCACGTTGGAGCTGGGGTTCTGGAACCAGCTGATGGTCCCGGCGTAGGAGCCCTGGGTCACGTGGATGATGATGTAGCGGATGGAGTGGCTGCTGGGCCGGTTGGCGGCCGTGTAGTTGGACGAGTGGGCCGGCACCCAGGCGGCGGGCCCGTAGTCCTGCGACTGGGCCCTGACCATGCCGGCGTACTCGCCTTCGTTGGGCTTCACGGCCTGCGGCTCGATGCGGATCTCCTCGCCGTCGACCACGGCGTCGATGCCCTGGTTCAGGAAGTCGTACACCTGCAGGGCGTACTCACGGGCCGCCGCACCTTCCAGCCGGCTGTAGCGGGCCACCGCCTCGAACCAGTCGCCCGTGCCCTTCACCGAGACCGTCCCCTGCTGGGCGTAGTGGGCCAGCAGGGCGGCGCCGCCCATGATGTTGGCCTCGGTGTCCACCTTAAGCTTCTCGGGATCGAGTCCCGTCAGGGCGGCCGCCTCTTCCAGCATCTGCACCTCCGGGTTGGAGACCAGGTGCATCATGCCGTAGCCGCCGGCCACGCTGGGCACGCCGTCGTGGTCATCCAGCCGGGTCTCCGCATAGGCCAGGGCGACCAGGAGTTCCACCGGCACGCCGTACTTGTCGGCCGCCTTCTGGAAGGCCTGTCCCAGGGGCCCGTCCAGCCGGTTCCCCCGCGGGAACTCCTCCGGTGCTGCCAGTCCGGCCCCCACCACGCCGAACAGGAACAGCACGAGCACTGCCAGGCTTACCCATCGCCGCACACGCATTGCGAACCCTCCCCTACCGATTCGGATTCAGCCCGCGGTGGGCTGTACGGCTAGTGTGGCAGAGGCTTGTCTGAATAATCAAGACTCTCTCGGGAAAAAGCGTGTGCTTGTTCGAGCAAGCACTATTTCGGGTGTCATGGTGACGCGGGGCCTTCCCGGTGGTGGCGGTGCCGTTGAGGCCGGCTGGCCGGCGAGCACGGGAGCGGCTGCACGCCGGCGCGGGGAGCGTTGCACCCCCCGTGCAGGCGGGGGGCGGGGGAGAAGCGGCAGGTCGGCGCCGGGTGGTCCCCGGGTGCAGGTGGGGAGCGGGGAAGAGGTGGCAGGGGAGCCGTCGTCCCCCCGGTGCAGGCGGGAAGTGGGGGGTGAGGTGGCAGGGTGCCCTGGGGAGCCGTGGTTCCACAGGTGCAGGTGGGGAGCGGGGGCAGAGGTCGCAGGGGAGCCGTCGTCCCCGGGGTGCAGGCGGGGAGCGGGGGCTGAAGTGGCAGGTTGGCGTGGGGAGCCGTGGTCCCCTGGGTGCAGGCGGGGGCGCGAAAGAGTGGCAGGTTGGCGCGCGGAGGCGTGATCCTCCAGGTGCAGGCGGGAGAGCGGGGAGAGAGGTGGCAGGTTGGCTTGCGGGATCCGCAGTCCTGCAAGTGCGGGCAGGAGAGGCACCGCACGGGGGCGAACACGAGTATGAGCGTTTCGCATCACGAAAGGGAGGGTTCCCATGCGCCTGCGATCCAGTCTCCTCGCACTCCTGCTGACAACTCTGGTGCTGCTGGCAGCAGGCTGCGATGGGCCCCGGGCCCGCACCCCTGCGGTTGAGAACGCCGGGCCCGAGCATGTGTCCGACGCGCCCACCCCGGCCGTCGGGGGCGGGTCTGAACCGGCGGAAGGCGAGGACGAGGATGACGTGGGGAGTTCCCTGCTTGCCCTGACCTACGTCGATCCCGAGACCGGACTCTCGGTGGGGATCCCCGGCGACTGGGCGGCCTACGAGACGGAAGACGCAGTGGTGGTGATGGTCAGCCCCCAGGTCGGGGAGGACGACATCTTCCTGGAGAACGTGGTGGTCACCGCCGACGACCACTTTCCCGATCCGACCCTGGATGTCTACGTCGAGGCGATGGAGGCGGAGGTCCGCAACCGGTATCCCGACACCGAGACGCTGGAGAGCGGTGACATCGTTGTCAGCGGCGTCCCCGGCCGCTGGATGGTGGACCGCTTCACCGCCCCGAAGGGTGAGGCCCGGGTCTACCGTACCGTGTTGGTGCGGGAGGGTATCGCGTACGTGATCCACGGCACGGCGCTGGCGCCGACCTTCGACAAGTACCGCCCGATCTTCGAGGCGGTCGTGCGGTCGGTCACCTGGGTGGAGCCGGACGCCGGGTCGGGCGACGCCGAGGGCGGAGGGTAGCGCCGCAGGGGCGCGGGAGCGTTCCCCCCGGGGGGAGCGCTGGCCATGTAGCTCGCCGCCGATATGGTTGAACCACGAAGGGTAACGAAATGAGCCACGTCGTATGGAGGGCGTGGCTCAAATCGTTACCGTTACGTCTGGCGGCAGGGCTTTCCGACGCCCCGTGTGGCGCCAGCCTACCGCGATACCCACACCGAGAGCAACAGCCCCAGCACCAGCAGCACGCCGAACCGGGCCAGCAGTTGTGCGACGCCCTTCACCGCCGGGTGGAGCCGCACCGGCTCGCGTTCCTGGCGGAAGAGCCGCACCGGCCGCCAGGCGGCGGGCAGCGAGAGCAGGACCAGCAGGGCCCACGGTGTGAGGTGCCGGGTGGCCACCAGCGCCAGCGTGATGATGTAGGCCAGGGCGAAGCTGCCAGCCAGCACGCCGACGGCCCGGTCCCTGCCCAGCACGATGGGCAGGGTGCGGCGCCCGCCGGCTCGATCGGCCTCGACGTCACGAATGTTGTTGGCCAGCAGGATCGCACCGATCAAGAGACCGATGGGGACAGACGCCAAGATGGCCGGGGCCGTCACCGTCAGCGCCTGGGTGTAGTAGACCAGCATCATCATCACCGGGCCCATGGTGAAGCCGGCGGCCAGCTCCCCGAAGGGGGTGGAGGAGAGGGGACGCGGCCCGCCCGAGTAGACGAAGGCGATCCCGAGGCAAAGCAGGCCCGCGCCGAACACCCACCACGAACTGGTGGCCGAGATGTAGAGCCCGAGAGCGATCGCCGTGGCGAAAAAGGCCCAGGCCAGGCTGATCACCAGGCGGGGCGAGACGCCGTCGCGCACGATCGTGCCGGCAATACCCACATGCTCGCGGGTATCCAGCCCACGCACGTAATCGAAATACTCGTTGAACATATTGGTGGCAGACTGAATGAGGATCGCGGCCAGGAGGAACGCGAGGAAGCGGCCCACGTGAAAGTGCCCGTCCGCGTACGCCAGCGCCGTGCCTCCGATCACCGGGGTGATGCTCGCCACCAGCGTGAACGGGCGGAGCATGCGCCACCAGACGCCCAGTCGTGCTCGTGCTGCCATCGTTACTCTATCGTTGCTCCTTCGTGCTCAGGTTTGTTGTTCATCATGAATATTATCAGACCAGTAGCGGCATAGCACCTGGCCGGGGCGAAGTTGTCCCAAACCGGACGCAGCGTGCATAACGGCGGGAGGGCGCGGGAAAGCTATCAGCGAGGCTCGCTGCCCGACCAACGCGAGTGGGGCCGGCCTCCCCGCAAGGCGGCGGATTCGCCCTATCGGGCCGTGAGGGGTTCCGGCGGCGCTCCGCCAACGCCGTTCGGACGGCCGGGCGCCCGGTACGTCCGTGCGGGTACCGACGCCTGGAGCTGGTTCTCCAGGATGCATAGCCGAAGGCGTGGACCACGGGTCCGCGCCTTCGGCGCGCGGTGGGGCCGGTACCAGGGCCCGCACCGTTTCCCGTGTGGCCTGGCCTTCCGCTGGCCACCCGCCAAAGACCTGGAGCGACTGGCGGTCGGCGGGTCTGCTGCGGCGGGCTCACGACGGCCGAGCGGGCCAACACGACCCAGCGGGCGTTCTGCGGGAGTGCGGTGGCCGTTCAGCAGCAGCGACTCGCGGTCGGCGGGTGTGCTGCGGCGGGCTCACGACGATCGAGCGGGCCAACACGACCCAGCGGGCGTTCTGCGGGAGTGCGGTGGCCGCTCGGCAGGAGCGACTCGCAGGCGGCGGGTGTGCTGCGGCGAGCTCACGACGGTCGAGCGGGCCCGACACGACCCAGCGGGCGTTCTGCGGGAGTGCAGCGGCCGCACCGCCGGGCGGGAAATAGAGGGAAAATCGGGCGCCTATTTTTGCAGGATTATGGGGAAAACCTGCCCCATATCTCCGGGCGGCCATACCCCCGGGAGTATGAACTCTCGGTTTTCACCCCCTGATGGACCCGTCCGAGGCCCTTTGAGCCCCTCTTCCCCTTGGTCTCCCCCCTCGCCACGACCGATAGGGGGCAGGAATTCCCTCTATCTCACCGAAAATACCGTTCCATTTTTCCCCCTATCGCGTCGACCGCCTTCATACCCCCCGCAACCCACAGTCGGAGATACCCCCGGGGGCATATCTCCACGCTACCCGTGCGACGTCTTAACTGATAGAATGGACGGGAGCGGGGACCGGCGATCTCGTCCAAATCTGTTCCCAGTGGGAGGATGCAGTCGTGCGCAAAGTCGTGATTCTCGGTACCGGACCTGCCGGCCTGACCGCGGCCATCTACACCGCCCGGGCCAACCTGCAGCCCCTGGTCATCGAGGGCAACGAGCCCGGCGGCCAGCTCACCACCACCACCGAGGTCGAGAACTTCCCCGGCTTCCCCGAGGGCGTGATGGGCCCGGAGCTGATGGACAACATGCGCCGCCAGGCGGAGCGGTTCGGTGCGGAGTTCCGCAGGGGCTATGTCACCGCCGTGGACCTGTCGCAGCGGCCCTTCAGGATCACCGTGGATGAGACCGACGTGATCGAGGCCGAGGCGGTGATCATCGCCACCGGGGCTTCGGCCAAGCACCTGGGCATCCCGGGCGAGGACGAGAACATCGGCCGGGGTGTTTCCTACTGCGCCACCTGCGACGGCTTCTTCTACCGCGGCAAGAAGGTGCTGGTGGTCGGCGGCGGCGACTCGGCCATGGAGGAGGCCAACTTCCTCACCCGGTTTGCCGACGTCACCGTGGTGCACCGGCGGGGCGAGCTCAGGGCGTCCAAGATCATGCAGGACCGCGCCCGCCAGAACCCCAAGATCAGTTGGGTGCTCAACGCCGTTCCCGTCGCGGTCGTCGCAGACGAGAAGGGGTTCAAGGCGCTCAAGGTTCGCGACAGGGAGACCGGCGAGGAGCGGCTGCTCGAGGCCGACGGCATGTTCGTGGCCATCGGCCACAAGCCCAACACGGATTTCCTCCGGGGCCAGCTCGAGATGGACGAGCTCGGCTACATCAAGACCGTCCCCGGCACCGCGCATACCAGCGTCCCGGGCGTTTTCGCCTGCGGCGATGTGCAGGATTCCCGGTACCGCCAGGCCATCACCGCCGCCGGGTCGGGCTGCATGGCCGCACTGGACTGCGAGCGGTTCCTGGAAGAGGCCGGCGCGCGGGAGCGGTCCCAGTCCCCGGCGTAGCGCAGGTCGCGGCGCGGTGGGGCCGGCAGAGGCGATGAGCGTCCCGGCAGGCCCTCGACCCGGCACGGCCGGGCGGGCAGCGGGAGAGGTCGTCGCCCGGCGCGGCGCGCCCGGTCGGCCGGAAGGAGGGCGCCATGAAGCACTACATCATCGGAACAGCCGGACACGTGGATCACGGTAAGACCGCCCTGATCCGGGCGCTGACCGGCGTGGAGACCGACCGCCTGCCCGAGGAGCAGGAGAGGGGCATCTCGATCGACATCGGGTTCGCCCGTTTCGAGCTGCCCAGCGGCCGGCGCGCCGCCGTGATCGACGTGCCCGGGCACGAGAAGTTCATCAAGAACATGCTGGCGGGCATCACCGGCATCGACGCCGTCATCCTCGTGGTGGCGGCGGACGAAGGGGTGATGCCCCAGACCCGCGAGCACCTGGACATCCTCCGGCTCCTGGAGGTGAAGAAGGGGCTCGTGGCCATCACCAAGATCGATCTGGTGGACCGGGAGATGCTGGAGCTGGTGGAGGCCGACGTGCGCGATGCCGTGGCCGGCACCTTCCTGGAGGGCGCCCCGTTCTGCCCCGTCTCGGCTGTTACCGGGGAAGGGCTCGATGCCCTGATGCGGGCGGTGGACGCGCTGCTGGAGGAGACCGAGCCCAAGGATGTCACGGCCTTCGCGCGGCTCCCCATCGACCGGTCCTTCGTGCGCCCCGGGTTCGGCACCGTGGTCACCGGCACGCTGGTGGGCGGCGTCATTCGCGAGGGCGACCGGCTGGAGCTGCTTCCCGACGGCCTCGAGGTGCGGGTGCGGGGCTTGCAGGTCCACGGCGAGAAGGTGGAGCGCGCCGAGGCCGGCCAGCGGGTGGCCGTGAATCTCTCCGGCGTGGAGCGGTCGCAGGTGCGGCGCGGGCACGTGCTCTGTGCGCCCGGGATGCTGCGGCCTACCCTCTGTTTCGCCGGACGGCTCCACCTGCTGGAGTCGTGGCCCCGGGAGCTGAAGCACGGCGAGCGGGTGCACCTGCACACGGGCACCAGCGAGGTGTTGGGTCGGGTGCTCCTGCTCACGGGCGACACCCTGAAGCCCGGCGACTCGGCTTTCGTGCAGGTGAAGCTGGAGGAGCCGGTGGTGGTCGGCCGGGGCGACCGTTACATCATCCGCAGCTACTCGCCCGTACACACCATGGGCGGCGGCCAGGTGATCGAGCCGCACGCCCGCTACCGGCGGTCGCAGGCCGCCGCGGCCATCGCCGAGCTGGAGGCGAAGGAGTCGGGCGGCACCGGCGGCGTGATTGCGGAGACGTTGCTCCGCTCCGGCATGGTGCCGCTGAGCTTGGCGGAACTCGCCCGGCGGACCGGCGTGCCGGCCGAGGCGATCCAGGCGGAACTGCCGGGCCTCGCCGCCGACCTGCGGGAGCTGGACGGGGGGCTCTGGATTCACCGCCGGGGCTTCGGCCAGTTCTGCGCCGCCGTGCGCGGCGAACTGGAGGCCTACTACCGGCAGCACCCGCTGCGCTGGGGCCTGGGCAAGGAGGAGGTCCGCCGCAAGCTCGGCCTGGGCGGCAAGGAGTTTGCCGCACTGCTGGGCGCCGCCGAGGCGGCCGGGGAGCTGGCGCTCGTGCGCGACCGGGTGGCCCTGCCGGGCCGCAATCCCGCACTGACGGCGAGCCAGTCCCGGGTGGCCGAGCGCCTGCGGGCGGCCATCGCCGCCGCCGGCTTCAGCCCACCGTCGGTGGCCGAACTGAAGCAACTGGTGCCAGACCGGGATACGGAAGAGGTGATCCTGTACCTCATCGACCAGGGCGAGGCCGTGCGGGTGGGCGATGACCTGATTATCCAGGCTGCGGTCCTGGAGGAGGCGGCGCAGCGCACCCGGGAGCACCTGCGGCAGCACGGCCGGATTACGGTAGCCGAGTTGCGCGACCTCCTGGGCACCTCCCGCAAGTACGCCCTGCCCCTGCTGGAGTGGCTGGACGAGCAGCGAATCACCCGCCGCGCCGGCGACGAGCGACTGCCCGGTCCGAATGCGTAGCACGCGCGCACGTTTCGTCAGTTTCTTGCCCAAATGTACCCAAACGGCACGGAATTTGCAGGAATTGTGTCCAATACTGTCGAAACCGCCACACAGAAGGGGGAGGGGCAGTGAAACGGGCGATTGCGGAGGTGCTCGCCGTGCGGACAGTCGGACGCTTGCTGGTGGTGGACCCGTCGCTCCTGGAGCGTCAGCGGATCGCCGGCATCCTCGAAGCCGTGGGTTACGAGGTGATCCTCTCCGACAGCCCGTCTGACGCCATCGAACAGGTGGTCGGCGCAGAACCGGGCAGCATCTGCGCGGTCATCACGGAACTGAACTTCCCCACAGGCGACGTGAACGACCTGATCCACGCCCTGCGCACGAACCCGGCGTGGGTGCACATTCCGCTTATCGTCCTGACGCCGCAGCCGCCCCTGGCCCGGGTCGTCGAACTGGCTCGCGCCGGGGTGACCACCATCCTTTCCAAGCCCTTCAGCGCGGTGGTACTGCTGCGGCGGCTCCGCGACTGCATGGAGGACTGCGCGGCGCCCGTCGGGGACCAGCGGGTGTCGTGGACCCTGACGGAGTACGTGAGTCGGGAACTCAAGCGGGCCGACCGCTCTCGGTCGCACCTGAGCCTCACGGTGCTCCGCCTGCCGCCCGACATCGAGGAGGAGGAGATGCCGGAGTTGATCCGGAGCCTGATGCGGAACCTGCGGCAGTCGGACCTGGTGGTCCGCATCGCCCCGCGGGAGATCGCACTGGTGCTGCCGGACGCCGACGCCAGGGCGGCCCAGGCCGTGGTGCGGCGGCTGCAGGTGCTCCTGCCGGGCACGGTCACCGCCGGCATCGCCGTCTACCCCACCGAGGCGGCCGACGCCAACGTGCTTCTCCACCTGGCCCGGGAACGGGCCGGGGCGGCCTTGCAGATGGTATGAAGGGGGCGGCACCGCCGCCCCCATACCGCGGAACCGGGCCACCGGGACGGTCCGTCTAACCCTGTGGAATCAGCAAGCGCTGAACCAGTGAGTGCAGGAAGGTGAACAGATGTCTTCTTCCGCGACATGTTTCCGCCTGAAGCGCCTTGCCCTGGTGCTGACGCTGGTGTTGGCCGCCCTGGCCGCCGCCTGCACGTCCGGTGCAGGGCCCACGGCGCTGCCCACCGACAACGGTGCGGCCGCCGGGGACCCGGAGCCGGCGGAGCAGGAGCCGGCCGATGCGGTCGAGCCCCAGCAGCCAACCACCACCGACCCGGAGCCCGGAACCGAACCGGCAGAGGACTCGCCGAAACCCGGGGAGGGACGTGAGGTCAAGCTGGTGGCTAACCCCGATGCCATCGACGTGCTGGTGAACAAGGAGTACGCGCTGCCGCCGGACTATGTGCCATCCGACCTGGTGGAGCCCAACGTGCGCTTCATCTTCTCCGAGTGGCATGAGCGGCGCCTGATGCGCGCCGAGGCCGCGGCCGCACTGGAGGAGATGTTCGCTGCGGCCGAGGAGGACGGCATCTACCTGGCCGGCGTCTCCGGCTACCGTTCCTACGAGTACCAGGAGGCGCTGTTTACGGCCTACGTCAGCGCCGACGGCCTGGAGGAGGCGGAGCGCTACAGCGCACGGCCCGGCCACAGCGAACACCAGACCGGCCTGGCGATGGACGTCTCGGGCAGCACGGGCGAGTGCGCTGCCGACGCCTGCTTCGCCGGTACCCCGGAGGCCGAGTGGCTGGCAGCCCACGCGCACGAGCACGGCTTCATCGTGCGGTACCCGGAGGGCAAGGAGGATATCACCGGCTACATGTACGAGCCCTGGCACGTGCGCTACCTGGGCAAGGAACTCGCCCGGAAGGTGTACGAGTCGGGCCTTACCTACGAGGAGTTCCTGAAGCAGAACCGCTGAGACCGTTCCCAACGGCATCACCGGCCCCGCCTCGCGCGGCGGCCGGTGTTTCGTGTTTGGTAATTGTTGGCTGGTGAAGGATTTCCCCTGCCGCTCGGTGAACAATGGGATACATGATCTGTTCGACATGACAAAAGCAGGAGAACCAGGGCGAGGATGCCAGAGTGGCGCCAAGCCCCCACCCTGCAGCGAGATGGAGGCAGATTGGACGATGCACCGTTCACGGCAGATCGCAGCGGCCCTTGCCCTTTCCGCCTGTCTCGGCCTCTTGCCCGCACCGGCCTCCGCAGCCACCTACTCGGTGATCTCCAACGGCGTCACGCTCACCAACACCCAGCCGGAGATGGTCAACGGACAGTTGATGGTGGCCGTGCGGCCCTACGCCGAAAGCCTGGGTTACAAGGTCAGTTACGACGACAAGAGCAAGATGATCACCGTATATAAGACCGGATACTGGCTTACGATGTGGCTGGGCAACAGCCTCTCCTTCCAGAACGACAAGGCCGTCTGGGCGCCGGTGGCGCCCTACCTGAAGAACGGCCAGACGATGGTGCCGGCCTGGTGGCTGGCGGTGCGCCTTGGCGCCAGCGTCTCCTACTCGGGCTCCACCCTCACGGTCTCCAACGGTTACAAGCCGGCGACGACGAGCGCGGGCAGCAGCAGCCCGACCACCACCAGCGCAGGCACCGGCACCAGCAGCACCGCCAATCCCAACCCCCGGCCCGACTCGATCTTCGCTGACCCCACCTACGTCTTCCCGTTCCCGCAGGGCGCCACCTACTCCGGCTACAGCGACACGATGGGCGCCTCCCGGTGGTGGGACGGCCAGACTTTCGGCCATGAGGGCACCGACATCGTCGCTCCTTACGGCACCCCGGTCGTCGCCGTGGCCTCCGGCAAGGTCGTCCGCTACGGCTGGAACACCCTCGGCGGCTACCGCATCACCATCGAGTTGGACGACCACCCCGGCTACTACTTCTATTACGCCCACCTGAGCCGCTACGCCCCGGGCCTCTACGAGGGGGCGCGCGTGGCCAAGGGCCAGCTGCTGGGCTACGTGGGCAGCACGGGCGAGGGCCCCGAGGGCACCTACGGCAAGTTCGTCGACCACCTGCACTTCGGCATCTACGACTCCAACTGGAAGCCGATCAACTCCTACCCGCTCCTCAAGTACTGGGAAGGGAACAAGGCCAAGCTGTAAGAATGGGTTCTTGCGAGACGGGGCTGACCCCAGGTCGTTGCCGATGACCTGCGGGACAGCCCCTCTGCCTGTCTCACCGGCCCTCATGCCCACGTGTACGTGCGGCTCAAGGTAGGAGACCGGCCGTTTCCCTGCGAAATGCTTGCGGGAGACTAGGGCAGGAGGAGATGAGGCACATGATCCTGGTGAGCGCCTGCCTCGTGGGCTGCCACTGCCGGTACGACGGCGGCACCAAGGAGAAGCCCGACTTCGTGCAGCTGATCCGGGAGGGCAAGGCGGTGCCTGTCTGCCCCGAGCAGATGGGCGGTCTGCCCACGCCGCGCCTGCCTTCGGAGATCGTCGGCGGCGACGGGGAGGCGGTGCTGGACGGCCGGGCCCGGGTGGTCAACTCGGCCGGCGACGACGTGACGGCCCAGTTCCTGGCCGGGGCCCGGGAGGCCCTGCGCATGGCCGAGGCCGCGGGGGCGAGCGTGGCGATCCTGAAGGAGCGCAGCCCGTCCTGCGGCAGCGCGGCCATCTACGACGGCACCTTCAGCGGGGCGACCGTGCCCGGCGCCGGGGTGACCGCGGCCCTGCTGCGGCGGCACGGCGTGCGGGTCTACTCCGAAGAAACCTGGGACGGGGGCACAGGAAATGCGCACACCTGATGGCGAATCCAATGGCACTACCTTGGAAAGAAGGGACGATACCGCGTTGGATCTCACCCAACATCTGGCCGAACTGACCCGCCTGAGCAGCATCACCGGGCGGGAGCGGGCGGTGGCCGAGTACCTGCTCACAGCCTGGGCCCCGCTGGTGGATGAGGCCCGGCTGGACCGGCTGGGCAGCTACATCGGCCTGAAGCGGGGCGAGGGACCCGAGCCCCGGCCGCGCGTGGCGGCGGTTGCCCACATGGACTCCATCGGCGGCGTGGTGACGGAGATCGAACCGGGCGGCTTCCTCCGCTTCAGCCCCGTGGGCGGCGTGGACCGCCGGCTCCTGATGGCCCAGGAGATGGAGGTTCACGGCCGTCGGATCATTCCCGGCGTGGTGGGTTCCAAGCCGCCGCATGTGACCAGCCCCGAGGAGCGCAGGCGCCTGGTGCCGGTGGAGGAGCTCTACATCGACACCGGCCTGCCGGAGGAAGAGGTGCGGGCGCTCGTTCAGGTGGGCGACCCGGTGCTCTTCCGCTACCAGTTCCGGGTGCTCCAGAACGGGCGCATCTCCAGCCGCTACCTCGACAACCGGGCGAGCCAGGCCGCCCTGGCCGTGGCCCTGGAGGAGCTGAAGACGCTGCGCCACCGCGCCGACTTCTACGCCGTCGGCTCGGTGGGCGAGGAGTTCGGCGGCTATCCCGGGGCGGTGGCGGCCACGTACGCCCTGCAGCCCGACATCGCCATCGCCGTGGACGTTACCTTCGCCCGCCACCCCGGCAGCGAGAAGGACGCCTTCCCGCTGGGCGGGGGGCCCACCATCGGGGTGGGGCCCAACTGCACGCCCAGACTGGTGAAGCTCATGCGGCAGGTGGCCGAAGAGGTGGGGATCGACGATCAGCTGGAGGTGATGTCCGGCCCGTCCGGCACCGACGCCTGGGGCATGCAGGTGGTGCGGGGCGGCGTGGCCACCGGCATCCTCTCGATCCCCCTCCGGTACATGCACACGCCGGTGGAGCTGGTGGACCTGGCCGACATCCGGCAGGCCGGCCGGCTCCTGGCCCGGGTGGTGGCCCGGATCGATCAGGCCTTCGTGGAGGAGTTGCGATGCTACTAGAACGCCTGTCCAACGCCTGCGGCGTCTCCGGCGACGAGGGCGAGGTGCGCGCCCTCCTGAAGGAGGTCCTGGCGCCGCGGGTTGACGAGATGTGGTCCGACCCCATGGGCAACCTGATCGTCCGCAAGGGATCGGGGCCCGTGCGGGTGATGCTGGACGCCCACATGGACGAGGTGGGCTTCCTGGTGGGTTCGATCACCGATGACGGGTACGTGTCGCTGAAGAAGGTGGGCGGCCTGGACGACCGGGTGCTTCCCGGCCGGCAGGTGTGGCTCACCCACCGGCGCATCCCCGGCGTGATCGGCGCCAAGGCCTGGCACCTCTGCAGCGACGAGGAGCGCCGGAAGGTCATTCCCTTCGACGAGATGTACGTCGACCTGGGCTGCCGCTCCCGGGCGGAGGTGGAGGCCCTGGGCATCGAGCCCGGCGAGCCGGTCTACTTCGCCACCCAGTTCGAACTGTTGGGCGACCGGGTGGCCAAGGGCAAGGCCATGGACGACCGGGTGGGCTGCACCGTGCTGGCCCGGGTGCTCCTGGAGTACGACTTCCCCGGCATCACGCTGCTGGGGGCCTTCACCGTCCAGGAAGAAGTGGGGCTGCGGGGGGCGAAGGCGGCGGCCTTCCACCTGAAGCCGGACGTGGCCCTGGCCCTGGAGGGCACGGGTTCCGCCAACGTGGCCGGGGTTGACCCGTTTGATACCATCACCAACATGGGGGAGGGGCCGGTGATCTCCCTCATGGACGCCGCCGGCATTCCGCACAAGCGGGTGTGGGAAGAGCTGGTCCGCCTGGCCCGCGCGCATGGCATCCGGCACCAGTTCCGGCGCCTCACCTCCGGCGGCACCGACGCCGGTACGATCGCCCTCGCGCGGGAGGGCGTGCCGGCCTGCACGATCTCGGTGCCCTGCCGCTACATCCATACCAACGCTGCCCTCTGCCACCTGGACGACGTGGACGGCGCGGTGCAGCTGGTCCGGCGATTCCTGGAGAGCGTCGAGAAAGGGGACTTCCGCCCATGAGCGAGAAACTGCTTGAGCGCGTGCAGCAGCTGGCGTCAATCTGGGGCCCTTCGGCCCGGGAGCAGCGGGTGGCCGACGCCCTGCGCGCCCAGATTGCACCGTACGTGGATGAGGTGCGCGCCGACCGGTTCGGCAACCTGCTGGCCGTGCGCAACGGCGCACCGGGCGGCCGCCGGGTGCTGATCTCCGCCCACATGGATACCCCTGGAGCCATCGCCCTCAACGTGAGCGACAAGGGGCTCATATACCTCGCCCCCGTGGGCGGGCTGAAGCCGCATCACCTGGTGGGGAAGCGGGTCGTGTGGGGCAGCGGTGCGGTGGGCGTGCTGCAGGCCGAGCACGGCGAGGAGCCGAAGGACCTCACGTTCAAGAAACTCTTCTGCGACATCGGTGCGACGTCCAGGGAGGAGGCCCTGGAGCGGGTTCCTCTCGGCGACATGTGCACCCTGGCTGGGCCCGTCGAGGCGTGGGACGACCTGCTCGTCGGCCCCAACCTGGACAACCGCCTCGGCTGCGCGGTCCTGCTGGAGGTGGCGGCGCACCTGAAGGAGACCGCCCACACGGTGATCTTCGCCTTCACGTCGCAGGGCGAGGTGGCGCCGCGCGGGGCCGCGGTGGCGGCCTTCGGTGCCGAGCCCGACGTGGCCGTGGTCGTGGACTCGGCGCTGAGCGGCGACCAGCCTGGCGTCCGGCAGCTGACCACCCGCCTGGGCGGCGGTCCGTCCCTGCGGCTGAAGGACTCGGTGTACGTGGCGCACCACGGCCTGGCGGAGGAGATCGCAGCGGTGGCTGCAGCCGAGTTGATCCCGCTGCAGCGCGCGGTGAGCCCCACCGACAGCGAGGGGCGCGTCGTGGCCTCTGCCGGCGCGGGCGTGCCCACGGCGGTGGTCGACATCCCGGTCCGCTACCAGGGCACGGGGGCGGAGATGGCCAGCCTCCGCGATGCACATGGCGCGGCCGACCTGCTCCTCAAGCTGCTGGCCCGTCCGTTGGAACTGGGTTAGCGGTCGGATCAAGAGGGAACAGCACCGGGCACCCGGCGGTCTTGCCGCCGGGTGCCCGCTGTTATGCGACTAGCCTGGGCCCGCGTGGCCAGGTCCGCCGTCTCCGTTCGTCTTGTGTTCTGGCAGGGCCTGAACAGGCCGGGTGCGCGCATTTCCGCATTTCATCGGCGCATCCGGGCGCTGCGGACAGGCACACGGCCGTAAGGTTGCCGCGGGCTCAAGAGCGAAAACCGTGGTCCGGTACGCATCGGGCCACGGTTTTCCTGTGGCGGGCAGCAGCGGGGAGGGAGTCTGCGGCCGCCGGCGGCGGAGAGCGTGTGACTGCACCTGTCCATTCGCACTATATCCGGCGTGTGGTAGGGACTGTTAGGCCCGATGGTCACAATTAGCTATGACTTTTCCTCCGTCATCATCCTTGACCAAGTTCTTCCTGGCCGTCTACGACAAAGATCACTTCACCATAAATGTACATATTAACTACATAACAGATTATGGACTAAGTAAGGGAGGTCGCACGCCATGGACTAGCGTGGTCGGAGAGGGACTGCACCTGCCAAGCGCCGGCGGCGCACGGACGAAGCATCTTCACCAGGCCATTCCCGGTTCTCTTCTACTGTCGATGCGTCACACCAACATCTGCAGGAGGTACAGGTATGCGCTTGCTGAAGCGGCTGACCATCTTTACCAAGGTTCTCGCGGCGCCCCTGCTCGTGATCGTGATGCTCGGAGCCGTCGGTACGTTCACCATCAGCTCCCTGGGCGATGTGGTGACATCCGTGAACGACCTGGGCCGACGCTCCGTGCTGCTCCAGGGCAGTCTGCACGTGAAGGCGGACTTCCTGCAGCAGCTTGCTTACATCCGAAATTACATCCTTTTTGGTGACAGTACGTCTCTGGATAAGATTGAAGACGCCCAGACCAGGGTATATGCGACGCTCGACGACATGTACGCACACGCCCAGTCCCAGGAGACGTTCGGGCGAATTCAGAAGCTCAGATCGTTGCAGGAGCAATATGACGCCGTACTCGACTCGGTCGCGGCGCAGGTGCGCAGCAAGGACACGCAGTCCGCCACCGCCATCCTGCAGTCCCAGGGAGTCCCTCTGATGGAGTCGATCCTCGAAGAGTGAGAACTGGTCGCGGAACGCCAGACGCGGCTGGATACAGAGGAGCGCGCCACGATGCTCGCAGATGCACAGCGGATGCGGATCACCATCCTGGTGACGGTGGGGCTGGCCCTGGTGGGGGGCGTCGTCCTGGCCGTCGCCGTGGCGCGGGCCATCGTGAAGCCGGTGCAGAAGCTGGCAGAGGCCGCCGGCCAGATGGCCCCGGGAACCTGGGGATCAGCGAACTGCAGGTGACGTCGGAGGACGAGGTGGGCCAGACGACACGGGCGTTCAACAAGATGCTGGCCAGCCTGCGGGACGTGGTGCAGGGGATCCACCAGACCTCCGAATCGCTGTTCACGGCATCGCAGGAACTGTCGTCTGCGGCGGAGCAGGCGGCCGGGGCGGCCGAAGGCTCGTCGCAGGCGATCGCCCAGGTGGCGGCCGGCACCACGGAACAGGCCTCCGGCACCGCCCAGGTCAACGCGATCGTAGAACAGCTGCGCAGGACGATCGAGGAGATCGCAGCCAACGCGAGCCGGACGGCCGCGGAGGTGCAGGCGGCCGCGGTGCGGCAGAAGGAGATGGCCGGTGCGCTGGATGAGATGACCCGGGCAGCGGTGTCCACCGCCGAAGAGGCGGCGCAGGCTGCGGAGCGGGCCCGTTCGGGCGCCGATGTGGTGGAGCGCACCCTGCAGGCGCTGAGGCAGGTGGGAGACGCGGTGAGCCAGGCGGCCGAGCGGATTAAGGAACTGGAGCGGCTGTCAGGGCAGATCGGCTCCATCACGGACGCGATCTCGGGGATTGCGGACCAGACCAACCTGCTGGCGCTGAATGCCGCCATCGAGGCCGCCAGGGCGGGGCAGCACGGGCGTGGCTTCGCCGTGGTGGCGGAAGAGGTGCGCAAGCTGGCGGAGCAGTCGGCGGCATCGGCGGGGCAGATTGCGGCGCTGATCCGGGACATTCAGACGGGTACCGCCGAGGCGGTGAAGGCGATGGCCCTGGGCACCGAGCGCGTGGCGGCGGGCAACGAGCTGGCGGCGCAGGCGGGCGAGGCACTGCAGGAGATCCTGCGGGTGGTGCAGCAGTCGGTGGCCGAGGTGGAGCGGATTGCGCACACGGCAGAGCAGGTGAAGGAGAGCTCTGCCCAGGCGGTGCAGACGTTTGGTGCGGTGGCGGCGATGACGGAAGAGAACACGGCGGCGAGCGAGGAGATGGCGGCCAGCGTGGTGGAGGTGACGGACGCGGTGGACCGCATCGCGCGGCTGGCGGAGGAGAACGCGGCGGCCGCGGAGGAGGTGTCGGCGTCGGTGGAGGAACTGACGGCCGCCGCGGAGCAGACGGCGACGTCGGCCAAGGGCCTTTCGGACATCGCCGCCCAACTGCAGGAGCGGGTCAGGCGGTTCCATCTGTAACCTGGCGACGGCCCGCGGCGCAGAACCGCTCGGCCGGCCGATTGAGCCCGAAGGGCCGCTCCCTGTGGGGGGGCGGCCCCTCGGTGTGTCCGGGAGGGTAGCGGTGGTGGCCTCGCGGCGCAGCGGGCCGGACTGGGACCGCTGCTCCTGGGTGGAGTGACGCTGCGTGGCGCCGGCCGGCGGGTGGCAGGGGCATCCCGCGATGGTTGACGCTTGGTGCACGGGCGGGCTACACTTCAGATGTAGGCGGACGCGCGACCGCGTGGACCGCCGGGGAGAGTGGGGAGTCAGGCTACATGGAAGACAAGGAGCAACCCTTGGTCGAACACCTGGCGGAGCTGCGGGAGCGCATCATCAAGTCGCTGCTCGCGGTGGCCGTGGGGGTCGTGATCGCGCTGTTCGTCTCGCAGCCCATCTTCAAGGCCATCATGGACATGGCCCGGGCCGACGGCGTGCAGCTGGTCCAGTATACCTTCGCGGATACGTTTCTTACCCAGTTCAAGCTGGCGATCTTGCTGGGAATCGTGCTCGCCTTTCCGGTGGTGGTCTACCAGGCGGTCGCCTTCATCCTGCCCGCCCTGAGGCCCAACGAGAAGCGGGTGCTCTACATCGGCCTGCCGTTTGCCACGGGGCTTTTCCTTCTGGGCTGGGCGTTTGGCTGGTTCGTGGTGGTGCCCATCACCAAGCAGTTCTTCATGTCGATGGCCGCGACCGCCTACGTCGCGCAGATGATTACGCCCAGCGCCTACCTCTCGTTCGTCCTGGGCATCTGCAACCCGCTGGGGATCGCCTTCGAGCTGCCCCTGGTGGTGCTCATCCTCGCCCGGCTGGGGCTGGTGACCGCCCAGTTCCTGGCCCGGGTGCGCAAGTACGCCTTCCTGGCGATCATGATCCTGGCGGCCGTGCTCTCGCCGCCGGACGTGATCTCGATGCTGATCTTCCTTGTGCCGCTGTACGGACTCTACGAACTGGCGATCATTTTGGCCCGGTTCGCTGCGCCGAAGAACCCGTAGGCGCGCGGCCGGCGCTTTCGACCTCGCCGCATGGACGGGGCCCTGAATCACTGGTCGAGGGCGGGAATGACAGCCCGCCCGTTGCAACACCATTGGCGCAGGTATGGCCTAGCATGCGATGGAGGGATGGCAGATGGATTTCAGCCAGTGGACCAAGCAGCTGATCGGCGGCAAGTGGCGTGAAGGCAGCAGCGAGCACGTGTACACCGATCGGAACCCGTATACCGACGAACCGCTCCTGACGATTCGCATGGCGACGCGCGCAGACCTGGACGAGGCCTATCGCGCGGCGCAGGCGGCGCAGCGGGAGTGGCAACGCGTGAGTCCCTTTGAGCGGTCGGCCATGATGAACCGGGCGGCGGAGGTCTTCGCCTGCCACCGCGACGACATCATCGAAACCCTCCAGGTGGAGACCGGGAGCACCTACGTGAAGGCCTGCATCGAGTTCGACTCCATCATCGGCATGATGCGGGAGGCCGCCACCTATCCCCTCCGGATGCAGGGTCAGATTGTGCCTTCCATCATCCCGGGGAAGGAGAATCGCATCTTCCGCGTGCCGGTGGGGGTCGTGGGCGTCATCGGCCCCTTCAACTTCCCCATGTTCCTGGCCATGCGGGCGGTGGCCCCGGCCCTGGCCTGCGGCAACGGGGTGGTGGTGAAGCCGGCCAGCGACACCCTGGTTGCCGGCGGCCTCCTGATCGGCAAGCTCTTCGAGGAGGCAGGCTTCCCGCCCGGGCTGCTCAACGTGGTCGTGGGCACCGGGTCTGAGATCGGCGATGCGTTCGTGGAGCACCCGATTCCGGGCGTGATCGCCTTCACCGGCTCCACCGAGGTCGGCCGTCGGGTCGCCGAGATCAGCGGCCGCATGCTGAAGCGGGTGGCCCTGGAGCTGGGCGGCAACAACGTCCTCATCGTGTTGGAGGACGCGGACGTGGACAAGGCCGTCCGGTCTGCCACCTTCGGCAAGTTCCTGCACCAGGGCCAGATCTGCATGGCGCTGAACCGCATCATCGTGCACCGGAAGGTCTACGAGCCGTTCATTGAGAAGTTCCGGAACGCCGCCAGCCGCCTGAAGGTGGGCGACCCGCGGGAGAAGGATACCGTCGTCGGCCCGCTGATCAACCGGAAGCAGGTGGACCGGATCCTCGACCTGATCCACCGCAGCGTGGAGCAGGGCGCCCGGGTTGTGCTGGAGGGCAAGGTAGAGGGGAACCTGATGAGCCCCTACATCCTGGCCGACGTCCGGAACGACATGCCCATCGCCCGGGAGGAGATCTTCGGCCCGGTGGCGGCGATCATCCCGGTGGAGAGCGAGGAGGAGGCCATCCGGGTGGCCAACGACACGGAGTACGGCCTGAGCGGCGCCGTCCATGCCGGCAGCCTGGAGCACGGCGTCGAGGTGGCGATGCAGATCCATTCGGGCATGGTGCACGTAAACGACCAGAGCGTGAACGACGAGCCGCTCATCGCCTTCGGCGGCGAGAAGGCCTCGGGCATCGGCCGCTACGGCGGCGAGTGGGCGCTGCACGAATTCACGACGCTGAAGTGGATTTCGGTGCAGCTGAAGGATCGGGAGTATCCGTTCTAGCAGTGGGCTGTGGGTCGTGGGCGGTGGGAGGGGAAGTGGGTGGTGAGCGGTGAGTGGGCATGTGCTTACCGATCGCCAGCCGCTCACTTCCCCTGCTTGCGGCCCATCGACAGAACCGCCGTTTCGATGGCTCTGAGCCCGGCTTGCAAGGGACTGACGAGCAACTGAGCTTGAACCTGCTCAGCCTGCGCATGAGATGACCCCGGCGGTCCGCCGGGGTCATCTTGTAGGGGTTGACGCGGCGACAACGGGGGTCTGCCGCACCAGGGGAGGGGAGCAGGGCAGAAATCGAGAACATATGGAGGGTGTTGGAGCATCCATCTTAGTGATACGCACTGGAACTACTACACTTGTGGGGAGTCTGCTCACGCATGCTGACTGGCGAACTGCGCAATCAGATTGACCGCATTTGGGACGCCTTCTGGTCGGGCGGCATCTCGAACCCCCTGGAGGTGATCGAACAGATCACCTACCTGCTTTTCCTGCGCCGGCTTGATGACCTGCAGATCCTTGAGGAGAACAAGGCCCGGCGGCTCAAGCGGCCCATGGAGCGGCGAATCTTCCCGGAGGGGACCGACGCCAAGGGCCGCCCGTACGACGACATGCGCTGGTCCCGCCTCAAGCATTTCGCGCCTGCTGAGATGTATGAGGTGATGTCGGAGCACGTCTTCCCCTTCCTGCGTGCCCTGGGCAGCGAGGGCTCCACCTACGCGCGGCACATGAAGGACGCGCGCTTTACCATCCCGACCCCGGCCCTTCTCGCCCGGGTGGTCGACATGGTGGATCAGGTGCCGCTGGGCGATCGGGACACCAGCGGTGACCTCTACGAGTACATGCTCTCGAAGATCGCCACTGCGGGGCAGAACGGCCAGTTCCGCACGCCGCGGCACATCATCCAGTTGATGGTGGAGATCGCCGCCCCCACGCCCGACGACGTGATCTGCGACCCGGCCAGCGGCACCTGCGGCTTCCTGGTGGCTGCGGGGGAGTATCTGCGGAAGCATTATCCCGCGATGCTGCGGGATGATGCCAAGCGGCAGCATTTCCATAACTCGATGTTCCACGGTTTCGATTTCGACCACACCATGTTGCGCATCGGGAACATGAACATGCTGCTGCACGGGGTGGAGAACGCCAGGGTCGAGTACCGCGATTCGCTCAGCAGCGACAACGCGGGGGAGGCTGATCGCTACACGCTCATCCTCGCCAATCCGCCCTTCGCCGGATCGCTGGACTACGAGAACTGCGCCAAAGAACTGCTGCAGGTGGTCAAGACCAAGAAGACCGAGTTGCTCTTCCTGGCGCTCTTCCTGCGGCTTCTGAAGCCCGGGGGCCGGGCCGCGGTGATCGTGCCCGAAGGCGTGCTGTTCGGCTCTTCCAAGGCGCACAAGACGATCCGCAAAGAGCTGGTGGAGGGCCACAAGCTGGAGGCGGTGATCAAGCTGCCCAGCGGCACGTTCAAGCCGTACTCGGGCGTTTCCACCGCGATCCTGGTCTTCACCAAGACCAACTCGGGCGGCACCGACTACGTGTGGTTCTACGACGTGCAGGCCGACGGCTGGAGCCTCGACGACAAGCGGCAGCCGCTGCTGCCGTTGGAGAAGCTGGGGCCGGTGCCTGAATGCCCGTTGACGCCCGAGGAGCACGAAAAGAACAACCTGCCCGACGTTCTCCGGCGTTGGCAGGAGCGGAAGGGGAGCGAGCGGGAACGCCCCCGCACCGCGCAGAGCTTCTGCGTGCCGAAGGAGGAGATCGCGGCGCAGGGGTACGACCTCAGCCTGAACCGGTATAAGGAGATGGAGCACGAAGAGGTGGAGCATCGCTCGCCGCAGGAGATCCTCGCCGACTTGGCCCGGCTGGAGGAGGAGATTCAGCAGGGGCTGAAGGAGTTGGGGAGGATGCTGGGATGATGAAACCAGTGATCCGCAAAGTGCCACTCGCTGAGGTTGGTGCTTTTCGTGCCGGTGTCGGGTTTCCTGTTCACTTGCAGGGAAGGCCAACGGGGGAACTTCCCTTCGCCAAAGTGAGTGACATCTCTCGGGCTGCGAAGACGGGGCAGAAGGAACTGGTTACCGCAGACAACTACGTTCACTCCTCCGACCTTGTAGAACTAGGGGCTCGCCCGTTTCCTGCAGGCACCATCGTGTTTCCCAAGATTGGCGAAGCAATTAAGCATAACTACCGCGTGATCTTGGGAACCGAATGTCTGGTTGACAACAACGTAATGGGCTTCGTTCCAGATACGTCGATCGTGGATGTATCCTATGTTTACCACTTTCTCCGTTCAAGGGACTTTTACCAGTATGCAGATAAGACTGCGGTCCCGTCACTGCGCAAGACGACGTTGGAACGCCTACAAATCCCCTTGAGGCCCTTAGATGAACAACGGCGGATCGCCGAGGTGCTCGACCGGGCGGAAACGTTGCGGCGCCAGAGACAAAGCGCCCTAGACTGGCTGTCCATGCTGGTCGACGTAATGTTTGCTGAACTCTTTCAGGGTGCTCTCTCTGCCGCGCGTTGGCCGATTGTCAGACTTGGCGACGTTGCCGCGATCCAGGGTGGGCTTCAACTCAGTGGCAAAAGAGCCGCACTGCCCATAGAAGTTCCATACCTTCGGGTTGCCAATGTATACAGGGGGTACATTGACCTCACAGAGGTTAAGACGCTTCGCGCCACTCCTGAAGAAGTCTCGCGGACGAGGTTACTAGCCAACGACTTACTCATTGTCGAAGGGCATGGGAACGCCACAGAGATTGGCCGCTGTGCGTTATGGGATGGCTCCGTTGATCCCTGTGTGCATCAGAACCACCTGATACGCGTGCGTGTCGACCAGGAGCGGTTGGACCCGGTGTTCTTGTGTCACTACCTAAACTCTCCGCAGGGGCGGCAGCATTTACTCCGTTCAGCCAAGACAACTTCGGGCCTTAACACGATCAGTACCTCGAATGTGAAGGAAACACCTGTCGTGGTGCCGCCAATGTCCCTTCAGAAACAGTTTGTCGAACGAGTCACCCGCGTTGAACGAGTCAGAGCCACTAACTTGGCCTCCCTCGCCCAACTGGAAGCCCTGTACGCCTCCCTCCAGCACCGCGCCTTCAGAGGGGAGTTGTAGCATGAGCAACTTCGCCTTCCTGGCCGCTGAGTGGCCCGAGTTCTTCGAGCACGCCAAGCGGGCCGAGTCCCTGGTGAACAGCGATCCCCGTGCTGCGTGTTTCTATACCCGCTATACCCTGGAGCGACTGGTCCACTGGCTCTACCGCTACGATCCGGCGCTGCGCCGGCCGTATCAGGACAACCTCAGCGCCCTGATCCACGAGCCCACCTTCAAGCAGACCGCCGGCCAGAAGATCTTCTACAAGGCCCAGCTCATCATGCGCCTGGGCAACGAGGCCGTGCACGAACCGGGGCCCGTAGCGCTGGAGGACGCCCTGCTGGCCGTGCGGGAACTCTTCCACGTGACCTACTGGCTCGCGCGCACCTACGCCCGGGGCGCCAGGCCGGATGCGTCGCTTGCCTTCGACCCCGGCCTGCTGCCGCCGGCACAACCCGTTGCCCCTCAGTCCCGGGAGGCGCTGGAGCGGCTGGAAGCCGAGTTGCGGGAACGCGACGAGCAGCTGGCCCGGCTTCAGGCGGACAGGGAGGCCCTCAGCGCAGAGCTGGAGCGGCTGCGGGCCGAGATTGCGGCGGCCAAGAAGGCCAACGAGGCCCAGCCCGACCTGCACGACTACTCCGAGGAGGAGACCCGCGACGCCTTCATCGACCTGCTCCTCAGGGAGGCCGGCTGGGCGCTCGACCAGCCCCGCGACCGGGAGTACCCCGTCGAGGGGATGCCGAACAGCAGCGGGAAAGGATACGTGGACTACGTGCTGTGGGGCACCGACGGTCTGCCGCTTGCCATCGTCGAGGCGAAGAAGACCCGGAAAGACCCCAAGGCCGGCCAGCAGCAGGCCAAGCTTTACGCCGACTGCCTGGAGCGCCAGTTCGGCCGCCGTCCGGTGATCTTCTACACCAACGGGTACGAGCACTGGCTCTGGGACGATACCATGTACCCGCCCCGGCGCGTGCAGGGGTTTTACACACGGGACGAGTTGGAACTCCTCATCCAGCGCCGGACCAGCCGCAAGTCGCTGCGTGAGGCGCCGATCAACACCGACATTGTCAACCGCTACTATCAGATCCGCGCCGTCCGTCGGGTGGGCGAGGCCTTCGAGCGCGACAAGGAGCGGAAGGCCCTGCTCGTCATGGCCACGGGTACCGGCAAGACCCGCACTGCCATCGCCCTCGTCGACCTCCTCATGCGCTGCAACTGGGCGAAGCGGGTGCTCTTCCTGGCCGACCGGCTCGCGCTGGTGAACCAGGCCGTGGGGGCCTTCAAGAAGCACCTTCCCGATGCGGCGCCGGTGAACCTCGTCAACGAGAAGAACACGGAGGGGCGGGTCTACGTCTGCACCTACCCCACCATGATGAACCTGATCGAGCAAAAGCGGGGCGGGCAGCGCCGCTTCGGCGTGGGTCATTTCGACCTGATCATCATCGACGAGGCCCACCGCTCCGTCTTCCAGAAGTACCGGGCCATCTTCGAGTACTTTGATGCCCTGCTCCTGGGGCTCACGGCCACGCCCAAGGACGAGGTGGACCGGAACACCTACCGCCTGTTCGACCTGGAGGAGGGGGTGCCCACCGACGCCTACTCCTACGAGGAGGCCGTCAAGGACAAGTTCCTGGTCCCTTTCAAGGCCGTGTCCGTGCCCCTCAAGTTCCAGCGGGAAGGCATCAAGTACGACGAGCTCCCCCCCGAGGAGAAAGAGCAGTGGGAGCTGCTCGACTGGGGCGAGGGGGAGGAGCCGCCGGAGAGCATTTCGGCCCAGGCCATCAACAAGTGGTTCTTCAACGCCGACACGGTCGACAAGGTGCTGGAGTACCTGATGACCCGCGGCATCAAGGTGGCCGGGGGCGACCGCCTGGGCAAGACGATCATCTTTGCCAAGAACCACGACCATGCCAAGTTCATCGAGGAGCGCTTTAACGCCAACTATCCGCACTTGAAGGGCGAGTTCGCCCGAGTGATCGACTTCCAGACCGAGTACGCGCAAAACCTGATCGACAACTTCTCCAACCCCGACAAGCCGCCGCACATCGCCATTTCGGTGGACATGCTGGACACCGGCATCGACGTGCCCGAGGTTGTGAATCTGGTCTTCTTCAAGATCGTCCGGTCGAAGACCAAATTCTGGCAGATGATCGGCCGCGGGACCCGCCTCTGCCCGGACCTGTTCGGTCCCGGCCGGGACAAGGAGTACTTCTACATCTTCGACTTCTGCCAGAACCTGGAGTTCTTCAGCCAGAATCCCGAGTTCACGGAGGGATCCGTCGGCGAGTCCCTCACCAAGCGGCTGTTCACCGCCCGCCTGGAGCTCATCAAGGAGCTGGACCGGCGGCTGCAGGGCGGCGGCACGGTGGGGGAAGGCGCGGCGCCGTATGGCGACACCTCCACGCTGGCGTCGCTGCGCCAGGCCAACGCCGAACTGCTGCGCACCGAGATTGCCTCCATGAACCCTGACAACTTCATCGTGCGGCCTAAGCGTCGTCTGGTGGAACGCTACTCGGAGGCGGAGGCGTGGGAGTCCCTCACTCCATCCGACTACCTGGACCTCGCCGAGATTGCCGGCCTGCCCAGCGGGCTGGAGCCCGAGCCGGAGGAGAGCAAGCGCTTCGACCTGCTGATGCTGGGCCTCCAGCTGGACCTGCTCCGCGGCAGCCCCCGCTTCAAGCGACTTCAGAGCAAGGTACGGGACCTTGTGGGGCTGCTGGAGGAGAAAGCGGCCATACCCCTGGTTGCGGCGGAGATGGAGCTGATCCTTGACATGCAGACGGACGCCTGGTGGCAAGGTGTCACGGTGGACATGTTGGAGATCGCCCGGCGACGCCTGCGCGGCCTCATCCCCTTCATCGACAGGCAGAGGCGCAAGCCGATCTACACCGACTTCGAGGACGAGATCGGTACGGGGGTCGAGGTGGTGCTGACCGACCTGGGCGGCGGACCTGATCTGGAGCGCTTCCGGGCCAAGGCCCGCCAGTTCCTGCTGGATGTTGCGGATCACGTAACCATTCGGAAGCTCCGTACCAACCGGCCGCTCACCGCTACCGATCTGACGGAGCTGGAGCGCATGATGATGGAAGCCGGAGTGGGCTCACCGGAGGAGCTGGAGGCCGCGAAGGCCGCATCGGACGGCCTCGGGCTCTTCATCCGGTCGCTGGTCGGGCTGGACCGGGAGGCCGCGAAGCGGGCCTTCGCAGACTTCCTCAAGGACTCGACCGCCACGGCGAATCAGATTGAGTTTGTCAACCTGATCATCGATCACCTGACTGACCACGGGGTCATGGACCCCGGGCGGCTGTACGAGTCGCCCTTTACCGACCTCAGCCCTACGGGGCCGGAGGGGCTGTTCTCGCTGGAACAGGTGGATCGGCTGGTCTCGATCCTCCGGGAGATCCGGCAGCGGGCTGTTTCCTAATCCGCGACCGACGGTTCTGGCTGCACAGTACCGGGGGGCATTTTCTGGTTGCGGGGGACGGTTGCTTCTTGCTGAACAGTGGCGAACGAAAGAGCGAACACACCGACAGCCTTCGACAGACCGTGCGGTGTGTTCTGTGCTACTGTGCGTATGGGAGCAATCGCAGGCCCGCCTCCGAAAGGATGATGCCACGTGGTGAAGATCAGCGTGACCTTTACCTTCGAAACTGAGCTCTTCGAAGCTCATCGCGTTCATGCTGACCCTTACCAGGGCATCTCTCCCGCTACCCGGTAGCGGTCGAACCCTCATACAGAGTCCTCGACCGCCGTCTCGAATGATGAGGCGGCAACATGCGGGCTCCGGGGCACTCCTGATCGGAGTGCCCATTCCTCATCTTGTGCCCGCCAAGGAAGAACTTATTCGCGCACCGCTCGTCGCTCAGCGCTCATGGCCCCCCAGCTCCCTTGACTTTCACTTCGCCAACCCCTACACTGGTTACGAAATCTGTTGCCACAGGCGGAGGTACACGACCGTGAAGAGGACGACCGCTTTCTAAGCTGAATACGGCGCCCGCACCATCGGCCGGCTGGCCGACGGACCGGGCGCGGCTTGAAGCGGTCCCGTCACGGTGGCGCCTGTCAGCGCTTGCGTTACGCACTTGGTATTCCATCGCGGAGACCAGGACCACGGGAGGGCCCGTGGTCCTGTTTTGCTTTGCCCGTGCACGGGACCGCCCCGACCATGACGGAGGAGGCGGTTCACGATGATGACGTTACAGGTCCGCAACCTGCGGAAGGAGTTTGCCAACCGAACGGTATTGGACGGCGTCAGCTTCGACCTGGCACAGGGTGAGCGGGTGGGGCTGGTCGGGCGGAACGGCTGCGGCAAGTCCACCCTCCTGCGCATCCTGGCCGGCGAGCTGGCGCCCGACGAGGGTACGCTCCACTGGATTCACCCGGGCGCCGCGTGGGCCTACCTCAGCCAGGAGGACCGGTGGGATCCGGACCGGCCGCTGGGCGAGCAGCTGGGGCCGGTGGATCCCGCCCTGCTGGGCCGCTGCGGGATCGACCGGGCCCTGCTCCGCCGCCCGGCCGGCGCGCTCTCCGGCGGGCAGAAGACCCGGGCGGCGCTGGCGAAGGTGCTTGCCGGGTCCCCGGAACTGCTGTTGCTGGACGAGCCCACGAACCACCTGGACACCGAGGGGCTGGACTGGCTGCAGGACGTCCTGCGCCGGTACCGGGGGACGGTCCTGGTGGTGAGCCACGACCGGTACTTCCTGGACCAGGTGGTCACCCGCATCCTCGAACTGGAGAACGGCCGCATCCGGGAGTACCCGGGAAACTACACCGCCTACGCCAGGCAGAAGCAGGCCGAACGGGAGCGGGCGGAGGCCGAGTACCGGGAGTACGTGCGCAAGAAGAAGCAGCTGGAGGCGGCGATCCGCCGGGAGCGGGAGTGGGCGAACCGGGCCCACAACGCCCGCCCCGACCCCACCGCCAGCCCGTTCCAGAAGGGGTTTGATCGCAACAGTGCCCGCGATCACATGCGGGTGGCCAAGGCGCGGGAGAAGCGGCTGGAGCGGATCAAGGTGGAGAAGCCCCGGGAGCAGGAGCGCGTCCACCTCTCCCTGCGGGGCGGCACCGACGTGGCCCGCAACCTGGTGCTGGCCGAGGGCCTGGGGTTTACCTACGACGGCCGGCGCTGGCTGTTCCGCAACGCTTCCTTTTATGTGCAGCGGGGAGACCGGGTGGCGGTGCTGGGCCCCAACGGCAGCGGCAAGACCACGCTGGTCCGCCTGCTCACCGGGGAGCTGAAGCCCGCGGAGGGGCGCCTGTACGTGGCGCCGGTGAGGGTCGGCTACCTGGCGCAGGAGCTGGAGACCCTGGACCCGCGCAATACGGTGCTGGAGGAGGCCAGCGGTGGCAACCCCGCCGCCGATCAGCCGCACATCCGCACCCTGCTGGCCTGTCTTCTCTTCCGGCGCGATGAAGTGTATAAGCCGGTGGAGGTGCTCTCCGGCGGCGAGAGGGTGCGGCTGGCGGTCGCGAAGCTCCTCCTGGCCGATCCCGACCTGCTGGTGCTGGACGAGCCCACCAACGGCCTGGACCTCGCCTCCCGGGAGCGGGTGGAGGAGGCGCTGGCCGACTACCCGGGCACCCTGATTCTCGTCTCCCACGACCGCTACCTGGTACAGCGACTGGCCGACTGCATCCTGCACGTCGCGGACGGACGGCTCGAGTTCTTCCGGGGAAACTACGCCGAGTTTACCCGGCGGGTCGGGAGCTGGACCGAGACTGCGCGCTCCGCCGCGGAGGAGATTCTGCTGCTGGAGACCCGCCTGGCCCAGCTCAGCGCCGCCCTGGCCGCCCCGCAGGAGGGGGAGGCCGAGGCCTTGCAGGAGGAGTTCATCCGGCTGAGCAGGACCTTGCGCGCTTTAAAGCAAAAAAGGACTTGACGGGGCGACGTTTCACTGGTAAGATGCAGTCAATACCGAAAGGCGAGGATGGGGAACAGTAGAGCGTACCCTCCGCCGGCAGAGAGCCCGGGCCCGCCACCCAGGCGGTGCTGAGAGCCCGGGTCGGCACGAGCCGCTCGAACCCGCCCCGGAGCCGGCGGCGACGAGCCGCCCCGGTCTGGCCAGCCGTTAACCGTGGCCACGGGTTGTCAGACCTGTGCGAGTGGGCCGCAGAGGCGGCCAATGAAGGTGGTACCGCGGAGGCAGCAAGCCCTTCGCCCTTCCATGAGGAGGGCGAAGGGCTTTTGGTTTGAGGCCGGCCGGGCGAACGCTTACGGAGGTGGAGCGGATGTTGACGGGAAACGTGGGCTTCCTGGGGGCTGGCGCCATCGCAGAGGCGCTGATCCGGGGCATGTTGAACGCCGGTATCGTCCGGCCCGAGCAGGTGCTGGTCAGCAACCGCTCCGATCGGGAGCGGCTGGCTTACCTGGCCCGGCGCTACGGCTTGCGCACCGCCGGCAGCAAGGGGTCCGTGGTCGACGTCTGCCAGGTGCTGGTGGTGGCCTGCAAGCCGAAGGATGTGGGCGGGCTGCTGGCCGAGGTGGGCGGGCGCTTCCGGCAGGGGCAGATCCTGCTCTCGCTGGCCGCGGGCATCACCACCCGGTACATCGAGGAGCGGGTGACGCCCGGCGTCGTCGTGATCCGGGCGATGCCCAACACGTCGTGCCAGGTCGGGGAGTCGGCCACGGCCATCTGCGGCGGCCGCTTTGCGACCCCCGAGGCGATGGACTTGGTGACCGCCATCCTGGGCAGCGTGGGCCAGGTCTGCACCGTGCCCGAGGAGCAGATGGACGCCGTCACGGGCCTCTCGGGCAGCGGGCCGGCCTACATCTACCTGCTCGTCGAGGCGATGATCGAGGCCGGCGAGGCGGTGGGCCTCTCCCCGGAGGTGGCCAGGGCCCTCACGCTGCAGACCGTGAAGGGCGCCGCCATGACGCTGGCCGCCACCGGCGCCGACCCGGCGGAGCTCAGGGAGCAGGTCACCTCGCCCGGCGGTACAACGGCGGCGGGGCTGCAGGTCCTGCGGGAGGCGGGCTTCACGCAGGCCCTAGTGCGGGCCATCGCCCGGGCTACCGAGCGCTCCCGGGAGCTCGGCCAGGCGCCGGCCGTGCCCGCCAGCGAGGTGGGGGATTGAGCGAGGTGCCAGAACAAGCGTCGCGGGCCGGAGGGCTTCCCCCGGCCCGCTTCTATTCACGCATCTGCACGAACCAGTAGATCGTCGACTTGTCCCAACCCAGGTCGAACGGGACATGGTAGCGGTCTACGGTGTGCGAGTTGCCCACCGGGTAGCCCCGGCTGTCGAAGCCCGTGATCAGCGCCACGTGGGCCATCTTCCCCTTGTACTGGTAGGCCAGCACGTCGCCGGGCTTCACGAACGACCGGAAGCCGCTCGGCTTGCCGGCGGCGATCTGCCACACGGTGCCGAAGTCGCCCCTGGCCACCAGGTCGCCGAGGCCGGCGTAGCGCAGGTGGGAGATGAGGCCGTCCACCCGGGTGAAGTAGGGCACCGGCAGGTTGCCGCCGTGGCGCAGGGCCTGGGAGACGAAGTTGGCGCAGTCGCCGCCCTCCCCCATGTAGTTCCGGAACTTGGGATTGTACTTGTTCCCGTTGCCGCAGCCCGCCGCCAGGCCGCAATAGGTGTCGGCATACTGCACCGCCCCTTCCCGGTTGTAGCGGCGCGCCGCCAGTTCCGTGGCGGCCCCGGCGGACGTCCCGACCGCCCCTGCGGCCGCGGCAGCCGCATCCAATGTCTCCGGCCCCCCGGCGAGCGCCCGGCGCGGACCGCCCGCTGCGGGCCTCCGCTTGGGCGTCTCCGCGGGCGTCTCGGTTTCGTCACCCAGCGGGTCGGAGTACCACTCCAGGCCGATGAGCCACCGGCCGTCCGCCGTGCGGTGCAGCTCGATGATGTGGTGGCTGCCCACGCCGAACCGGTTCACGACCTCCTCGCCGGGGTACTGGTAGCCCAGCTGAAGGGTCTGGGCCACGTAGAACCGCGCCCGGTCCTCGGTCACCTTGAGCTCCTTCGCCCAGATGTCGCTCCTGGCCTCGACGAACCGGACCCCCCGCTCCCGGGCCCAGGTCTCTACATACTTGTACTTGGCCTCCTCGTGCGCCAGGGCCCACTGTGCGGTCTTCTTCTCCAGCAGGAAGTCGTCCTGGAGCGGCGGCCCGGCCGGACCCTCGACGAACCGCCGGGCCCTGCGCTGATAGATCTCCTTCAGCAGCGCCGGAAAGTCGGGCTTCTCCGGTTCGGCCGGCGACTCAGGCACGGGCGCCTCCCCCGTGTGGGAGCCCTGCTCGCCTCCCGGCGGCGCCGGCCGGGTCTCGGACGGCGCGGCCGCCGGGAGGGCTCCGTCGGTTTCGGCGTGGCCGGTCCCGCTGCCGTCTCGGACCGGGAGGATGGGATCGGGCGAGGCCGCACGGGCGGGCGCGGGCGGGTACGCCGCGGCGCCGAGCAGCGCCGCGCTGAGCAGCGCGCAGAAGAACAGACGGGTCCGCCGCTTGAGCACGCGCATCCCCTCACTTGAGCGGTCGTTGGGCGCCACCTGGCAGTGGCATGCTGGCGTTATTCTGTCCCCTTCCGGCGGCCGTCGTGCATCCTGATTCTGTCTTCCGTGATCGTGACCGGGGCCGGCGCGCATCCAGTTTCTGTCGTCCTGCGCTGCACGCAACATAGCACGGGCACTGCGGTGACAGACTAGGGCGCAGACGATCGGTTTGAACGGAGGGAGCAGACGTGCGCAAGGGGATCGCAGCGGTGCTGGTGCTCTGCGCGGCGTTCGTGCTCGGCCCCGGCGGCCTCCTTTCCCGCGGGCCCGCCGGCGGCCGCGGGGAGGTGGAGGCGGCCGCCCGGCCTACCCTGCGCCAGGGGGCCACGGGGGACGCCGTGCGGGACGTGCAGCGCAAGCTGAAGGAGTGGGGCTACTACAACGGGGCGGTGGACGGCGTCTTCGGCAGCCAGACCGCCGGGGCCGTGCGCCTCTTCCAGCAGCGCAACGGCCTCACCGTGGACGGCGTGGTCGGCCCGCAGACGTGGGAGGCCCTGGGCTACGGCGGGCAGACCCAGGCGGCCACGTCCCGCCCGGGGGTCAACATCGACCTGCTGGCCCGGGTGGTGCGGGCGGAAGCCGAGGCGGAGCCCTACGAGGGGAAGGTGGCCGTGGCCGCGGTGCTGCTCAACCGGGTGGCCGACCCCCGCTTCCCCAAGACTCTGGAAGGGGTGATCTACGAGCCCTACGCCTTCGAGTCGGTCAGCAACGGGCGCATCTACAGCACCCCGCCCACCGCCGAGGACCTCCGGGCGGCCCGGGACGCCGTGAACGGCTGGGATCCCACCTACGGCGCCGTCTTCTTCTGGAACCCGGCCACGGCCGTGAGCCAGTGGGTCTGGTCCCGGCCGATCATCACCCAGATCGGCAGCCACGTCTTCGCCCGCTGAGAAGGGAGGGGTAGCCCGTGCGTCGCAGCCTTGTGGGCGGCATCGCCGCCGGGGTGATCGCGGCGACCGCCCTGGGCGTGTGGGGCGCCTGGACCGCCCACCTGGTCCGGCAGACCCAGGCCCTGGCGTATGAACTCGAGGCCGAACGGCAGCGCAACTTCGCCGAGATGATCAGCCACGTGGAGGCCATGCGGGGCGTGATGGGCAAGAGCCTGGCCGCCGGCTCCACCCGGCAGAACGTCCTCTACATGGGCGAGGTCTACCGCCGGGCGAGCCTTGCCGCAGCGAACTTCATGGCCCTGCCCCTGCCGGAGGAGCTGGGCGCCGCCACGGGCAAGTTCCTGAACCAGGTGGGCGACTTCGCCTACAGCATTGTCCGCAGCGAGGCCGCCGGCCGGGCGATGGAACAGGCGCAGCGGCAGGAACTGGCCCGGCTGTACCAGGCGGCCACCGAACTCACCGAGCAGCTGCGGCAGAGCGGCCAGGCGGCCCTCCGCGACGGCTTCCGCTTTGCGCAGGCCAGCGCGGGGCTGTCGGACCTGTTCTCCGGGTGGCGGGAGCGGCTGACCCTGGCGCGGCGAAACGCCACCCAGGACCAGTCGGAGAAGAGCCTGCTGCCCGGCGGGCTGGACCAGATCGGGCCCCAGATG
>ENA-UPSB01000489-UPSB01000489.1-bioreactor-metagenome-genome-assembly--contig:-NODE-489-length-66162-cov-1014.930416_pt1 | contig 66162 bp, 53 predicted proteins | sample MGYA00238182_ERZ773286 | MGnify/ENA primary metagenome ERZ773286 (study PRJEB29026, sample SAMN07631240) | bioreactor metagenome | isolation source: Switchgrass digestor | place: USA: Dartmouth... | reverse complement strand
CTTGATGGCTCATTGAAATAGAATGCCATGGGATCGTACCTCCTATCCAAAATATTGCTTCCGGGAAAATATTAGATAACATTATACATAAGAAGCATACCTGCGTCAAGGACAGCTTTCGTGAGGGACACTTCTCAATTTTCCTGTTTTGCGGAGTACTTCTCTGGTCCCGGGATAGTTCTCTTATGGGGACAGTTCTCAACTTTCTGTTCATTGGGGACAGTTCTTGATTTTCCCCATGGAACCAGTCCTCAGTATTTATATAATGAGAATATACTCAGCAATGAAATAAGACTTGGTTATGAAAGTGAAGAACTGTCCCCCAATAATCAGCGGAACAGTTACAACTTTGAGGAACAATTCCCTATCCTGATCCCGGCAGCCAAAAGACTGCCTCAAAAGCGAAGGACTGTCCCCATCATCCTTCAAGGTTGAACAGCTTGTTAAGAGTACCGGCCAGTTTGATTTTCGAATCCTGGAACAGTTCAACTATTTTGAATTTTATCTTGATAGGTATATCGCCCTCATCATCCGCCGATGTAACAATACTGTACTCCTCATCAGTCAGGACCTCTTTCAGGTCTTCCTTTATAATATCAGGCACTGTCCCATGTGTCACATCCACGAAACAGAGGGGAGGGAAAAGAACACACCACCAGTTGGATCCCCTGCCGTCTCCGATGACGACCTTTAATGCCTGGTAGTTACCCGCCGGAAGTATTATGTCTCCATAAGCCTTGGTCGGGAACGGATACATTCCAAGAGTAGTTTCCACATCATAGCCGTATCCATTGTCGCGAACTGTTTCCCTTGCAATCCTCGTGATCTCAGGGATCTTATCACAGACAACAGTCCTCGTCTGTTCAATACTGGTCGAATTACTCACTTCATTTTGGACATATGCAAGTATTCTGTCTCTTACAATGCGTTTCAGTTCCTGATCTTCAGGCGAATCGCTGTTAGCCACAACATGAAGCCGGATCAGATTATTTGCCAGCCCATTGCTTACATTCTCCGTGTAAGAGTTCATTTTAAAAACCAAGAATATAAAAGCAGCTACTAATAAAACAATAATGAACCTGCCATAGTATTTGGAACTCCTGATCAGCGATTTTCCTGCCGCCTTGACGATATCCGCAATTCTCTTCATCTGAAATCCCCCTGACAATACCAAGATTATGACGTTTTGTACAGAAAAGGATGTATATTCTGTTATACATCCTTTTCACTATTAAGTATTGTCAGATTGGATAATATTTATACAATCCGTCAACTTTATGCAACTGAAATAAATTAAGGAACATCAGCCAGCAATAAATCAACTTTTCAGGTATTTGACCGCTGCGGCATACTGGCCGTCGTATTTCATAATAAGTTCGTTCAGATCGACATTGAGAAGTGTCTGTGTCTTGACGTCAAGGATCCCGTTCGTATTGATTTTTTTCTCGCTTTGGTACTCCTTCAGCGCCGACTCAAGCTCTTCGTCAAAGTTGATGTCCACATTATCAATGCCATATCCAAGGAGTCTCAGAATAAGTTTGGCATTAAAGATGTCATTGCCTTTGCTGCCCTGCTTAAACACATTCGTTTTGGACAGTTTCTGTACATTAGTTATGTCCACTCCATTGATGTATTCAGGGTCATCAGCCTGAATATCGGGGGTAATGCCAATGCCGTCGATCATTTTGCCGGCAGGTGTATAATACAGTCCCACCGTCATTTGGGCATAACCGTAGATTTCGTCCTGGCCGGGGACTACTCCGTTATTGTACAGATCATATACATTCACGGTATCAAGGCCGAATAGCTGCTTGTATTTGAAATACGCCGCCGGCGTCAGTATCGGCACAGCAGTCTGGACCTTGGCTTTCCCAAAGGTCTTCGTGCCTACAAGTTTGCCGGCGCCCCTGTCCTGGACTGCACCTGCCACTATCTCAGATGCACTTGCGCTGCTGCCGTTGACCAGCACTGCCAGTTTGTATTTCTGCTCCCTGAGTTCGGAACTGTAACTCACATCCACATACATATCTGACTTGTAATCCAGAAACGTAATCGGACCTGCCGGCACAAATTTCTCCGCCAGGCTGACAGCCTGGGCTACGTCTCCTCCGGGATTGTTCCGCAGATCCAGCACAATTCTGCTTATCCCTATTTTGTCGAAATATTTCAAAGCCTCAGTTATATACTCATCAGCGTTTGAGTTAAACAACTCAAGCTTGATATATCCAATGCCATTCCTGCTTTCATATATAACAGGGTTTACCTTTATGATTTCCCTGACAACATCTATGTAAATGGTATCCCCGTTCCTGATCAACCCAAGTCTGACTTTTGTCCCCGGTTGCCCTCTGATTATGTCGGCCGCATCATTGACAGAAACTCCGACAAGGCTTGTTCCGTCAGCTTCAACGATAATGTCTCCCTGGAAGATACCGGCTTTATCTGCAGGCGACCCGCGGTATACATTTACAACAACTATATATTCATCGCTCTGCTGCATTGTAGCCCCGATACCGCCAAAACTTCCTGTAATTGTGCTGTAGAACTCATTTCTTTCATTCCTGTTCATGAACGAGGAATATTCGTCGAGTGAGCCGAACATGCCCCTTACTGCGCCTTCGAGCAGTGCATCGTCCGAAACTTCATCATAATACTGATCCTGTATGAAATCCATCAATCTGACGAAATATGATGAATCATTCCTGACCGAACCTGAAGCATATACCGGTTGCCAAACCAGCAACAAAACGAGTGTGATGCTGCAAACACAACAAAGTGCCCTTCTGACTGAATACTTTTTCACAATAAAATCCCTCTTTTACATTTTAATAAATAGCAATTTGATTTTACCATTTTGAGGGACAGTCCTCAATTTTTTTATCAATCCATCAGGAATTGAAAACGCAAGGATCAAAGTTGTATTTCTGGCAAGCCATTGAAATGACAAAAAGAGCATCTGTCTTTCGGTTTCCTTAACGTGACGGGTTCCGTCCATACTGATAATATCCTAAATACCTGGAAGTAAAAATCTCACAAAGGTATTTACTTGTCACTTTAGTAATAGTTAATAAGCCTGTCCCTGTAATCCTTCCTGATTCCTTCCTGCAGGTACTTTATCAGGTTCTTGAGCATGGCGGCACCTTCGGCCTTTGTCAGTTTTTTATTTGGGTTCATATTTCCTTTGTTGTCGCTTTGAATAAGCCCGATTTTCTGGGCCACATATGCGGCATTCCTTGCATGCTCGGGAATAAGGTCATTGTCACGGAAGCTTGTTACCGCCACCGGGGCAGGCGCCAACGATTCGAATCCAAGCGCTCTGATAAAGACAACAACCGCTTCCGCCTTTGTTATGTACTCGTTTGGGGCAAACCTGTTATCGCCTTTGCCTAGCATTATGCCCCGTTCAAATGCGCTTTTTATTTCATTGAAATAGATATTATCTATCGAAACGTCATCAAATGGTGAAACAACAGCTTCTTTCCCGGTTGTCCGGCGTGTCGTCGCAGTAGTCCTTGTCACAAGCGTCGGATCCTGCGGCACCTCTCTTGCGATTTTCGCCATTGCTGCAGCAAATTCCGCCCTCGTCATATAGTTATCGGGATAAAAATCGGATCCGTTTCCTTTGAAAACTTCAAGTCCGAACATGAGCCTTATATCATTCTCCGCCCAATGGCCTCTCGCATTTCTCACATCGACCGATGGCAGCCGCTTTTGTGTCGGAAACGTTTCAATGATTAAGCTGTCGTTGTATGTAACTATACGGTCTGTCGAAACTCCTTTTGCATCAAATTCCGGCAGCATGCATGTGTATTCCAGCACGCTGCTGTTCATGCGGCTTTGGACATAGCTGCCTGCAAAAGAGATTTGGTTGGGTTTGTTCTCAAAGTATTCCAATTGCTCTGTTGATGTCGAAGAAATTGCAATCGTAGCAGTGCCTCCCCAGACGTCGACACCATCGCCTGTGTTCCTCTCGCCGCTGATAACATAGTCGAGCAGCAGGCTCTCGGCATTGCCCCAATACTGGTCATAGCCGTAAAAATTGCCGGTGCATTCGACTGTAATAGTATTGCCATCATTGGCTGCCCCGACCTGATATACTTTCCTGCTCCATATGCTTCCGGCGTGGTAGCTGACAGCGGGCCTGGGATCGATCAGGTTGGAACGGGCAAATTGGTAATAATTGCGGTTCGGAATGCTGTATGTAATGCCATTTATAATGACACTCTCGCGTGCTGAAGTCAGGCTGACAGTCTCCGTGATCTGGCCATTCTCCTTTTTCTCCGACTCAGTGGTGAAAGTCAGCACACGAGTGAGAGTGTTTTCGCCGTTACGCAGGTTGTATGTATATGTAGTTGTGAGTTTATCCTGTCTCTGGCTCTTTTTTATAAGAAGTGTCCCCTCAAACACGACCGGTTTGCCGCTGATGAACGTAACCTCCTTGTAATCGAATGTAGTATTGTCAGGCACCTCTCCTGATGAAATGCCGCCTTCGTACCCGCAGATGCCTTCCCGTGCAAAAGCCTGGCCGCACATGAGGAATGCAGCAATTATAGCAAGTATCAGTGCTGTGACTCTTTTCTTCATAAATGAAACCTCCGGTTCAAAATCATTCTACTATAATAATGTAGGCATCTCCGTCTGCAGTCCTGTCCCGCTTTATGATCCTTACATCGGTGCCCTTCTTAATGGATGAAGGATCGATAAGTTTGCCGTTTTCAATAGCTATGGTGTTGCTGAGGATATTCACAGTCGTGTCGGCAATATTATCCCACTTATAGGTGGAAGGGTTGTATGCAGTTACCTTACGTATGCTGATAGTACCGTTGCCTGCGGCATATACCGTACCTCTCACGTTCACTGTCCCATATGGTGCGGTACTTACAAGAACTGTGTCGATCCCGTCAGCAACTACATAGACTACATCGTTTATGTAGCTTTCTTCACCGTATCCGACAAAATCACGGACATTCAGAACGCCGTCTTCTGTCAGGATTCTCATATTAAGTGTTATATTGAAAGTTTTTGGCGTATTGTAATACTTCCAGTCAATCCCCTGCAGCTGGGAGAATGACTCAACAGTGAAATCCCTGCTCTCGTTGATGTCTCTGATCCTGCCACGATAAATCGTGAGTGTGTTATTTGGCGGCTCTTCAACATTGACTACGGAAGCATAATAATTGCCGCTCGAATAGTCCCTGTTCAGGGCCATGTAAACCTTGTCATTATTGCTGAGACTGTTGCCAGTCACCAGCCGGCCGTATTTAACTACGATGCTGCCGTCGTTGAATCTTACAGTTCTGTTTTCATTGACCGTTTTGAAGCTCGATGAACCTGGTATAAACTCGCTGATAGTGTCCGCGATTGACGATATTTCCGTGTCAAGGCTGTTACGGTAAGTTACCGCAACCACTTTTTCGATACCGCCATAGGTCCTCTCAACGGCAATATATGCTTCATTCTGGTATAGCAGTCTGTCCGCATCGTTAATGCTGACAGGAGCATCCTTCAGATAGATCCTGTAATTGTCACTCAGCGGAAGTGTCGAAGCTCCTTTTCTGTCAACAAGCTCCCATCTTCCTTTTTTAAAGACCTGCATGCCCATGACCGTAATTTTGTCTGATATTCTGTCTATTTTTGTGATCTTGCCTTTATAAATGTTGTTGATATAATACTCATCGCCTTCAATCGTAATTTCCTTCAATTCCGTCGAACGAGCAGTTTCATTCAGAAGCAGCCTTACGCGGTCGCCGTCTTTTAATGCTGCAAAACCTGCAAGATACCTGTCTTTTATTACTATAATATTGTCATCTACATCGAGAATTTGCTGAGTCCCGTCGTCATACTCAACAATTATCCATGCAGGCATTTTGGAAACAATCCGCGCGTATCTGACAGTATAGTTATCAACAGCGCTCACAGATACGATATAGCCATCGCTGTCAAGGCGCAGATATGCAGTGTCTCCGGCCTGGATGCTGTCGACGTCTGCAGGTTCATGGTTCCTGAATATTTCTATCCTGCTCTGATCAACGTAATTATAAGTCCTGAGCGTAAGCGGATTGCTTCCTGTGCCAGAGCCATCCTCGTTGAAAAGAGTTATATATCCAAGGCTTGGATTGTTTTCTTCGACGATTCCTTTTACGATTCTCCTGGCTTCTGCATTTATACCGATATCCACTCCGTGGATCTCTTTGACGAGATTATTGCCGTCTATGGTAAGGATAACGGTAGCGTCGCTTGTTACGCCTGACAAGTCGGATTTTGACCCGTTAATGGTAACTTTCGCCTGAGGCGAGACCCTATAAGTTGCTTTGGTAGCCTGGGACCAGGAAAACCCATCGTTTACGACAATATCATTCAAATCCGGGTAATCAGTTTCAAACAACTGTATCACGTCGATAAGCCTGTTTCCCTGATCGACACTTTGAACATTGGCGGTTATGTATTTTACATCATTGACATTTGACAAAACATGTACATATTTGATTCTGTTACTGCTGTCTGTTATGTATCGGATCCTGTCGCCTCTCTGCAACAGGCTGCTGTTGCCGATAGAACCGTTTTTGTAGACAACCAGTTCTGCTTCCTGTCCGGGCAATGCCGTCCCGGCATTCTCATCCCTGCCGCCTGATGTCGGCGCTGTCTGCGCGGTTGTCCGGATCAGTGCAAAACTGCCGTCAGCATTAGCAACGTAAATATTCCTGCCTGTTGAAGAAGTTTTGCCAGTATAATCACTGGTTGGGGACAGTTCTTCGATAATACCGGATATCCTGGTATGTCCTGTCGCCTGCAAAACAAAGTCTTCAGCGTTTTTTATGATTTGGGCGCACTGCTCTCTCGTAACAGACTGGCGAGGATTAATGCGGCTGTTGCTTCCCGAAATGATACCATGCCTTAACATTGCCTCGACATATGGCAGTTTTTCAGGATCGATGCTGCGCCAGTCTGTGTAATTGACTACTTCCTGCAGTTGCGTCGCAGGCTCGATTTTCAACGTAAGAGAAAGCCAGTAAATCAGTTCCTGCCGCTGTGCCGGACTGTTTCTTCTGAAACTGTCTTCCGCCAACGATGACTGGTCCGTGACTAAAGCATCGGCCAGATCATTTAAGGAGATCAGGCCCTCGTTTGCAGCCAACTGCAGGAATCCATCGTACCATACTTCCAGAGGATCAGTTTTCCTGTTTGCCTGTAACCGGGCATTGTTGACGGCCGTGCCCAACTGCTGGGCTTCGGCTCCGCGACCTGCCGCCCTGTATGCCACTGCCAGTGCCTCTTCCTTCGTCAGGGGGACAGTTCTTCCAAATCTCCCGCTTGAATCTTTGAATCCTGTTAAAAAGCCAAGCGCACTTGTTTCGTATATAGCTTCACTGGCCCAGTTATCTGCCCTCACATCACTGAATGAAAGGTATCGTATAACAGAGTTCGCTCCCCCATCCCCATAATATACCGTCCTCTGAATCTCCGCAGTAATTGTCTTCAGGGGGAGGGACAGTTCTGCAATTAATATCAGAGCAATGATAACAGCACTAAATTTCAAATTCCCAAGTTTGTTTGTCATCCGCAAAACAAGCACCCTTTCACGATTTGAGCGACATTGAAAAAAACCGATATCAGGCATATGACCTGTTATATATATCGGTTTATAACGCTTGAATTTTAGTTTTTTGCCAGCTTGCAACGATTAAATTTATGTTACATTTTACATGTTACAAGACAGATGGTCCAATATTGAGGACTGTCCCCGGACCGTAAATAAAAAGACGGTCCCGATAAATCAAGAACCGTCCCCAACATCAGGTTGTTGAGAAGTGTCCACAAACTTACATACGTTCGGGTGCATTTATACTCAGAATATCAAGTACATTTTTTATCACAGTTTTGACTGCTGACACAAGTAAGAGCCTTGCTTTCATGAGTTTTTCTTCCTCGCCCTTTACCCTGCATTCGTTATAAAAGCTGTGGAAAAGTGAAGCAACATCGGTGACATATCTCGTCAGGCGGCTGGGCTCCAGCGTCTGTGCTGCTATCCTTATTTCATCAGGGTATTCGGCAAGCTTTTTGATCAAATCTATCTCTTCCGGAGCAGTAAGCAGCGTGAGATCCACCTCATTTGCGGAAGGTACGCTTATGCCCTCGCTTTCCAGCAACCGCAGCATGCTGCAGATTCTTGCGTGCGCATATTGCACATAATAGACCGGGTTTTCATTCGACTGCTTGACTGCGAGGTCAAGGTCGAAGTCAAGATGACTACCTGCGGCTTTCATATTGAAAAAGAATCTTGCTGCATCTCTGCCGACTTCCTCGAGAAGATCATCCAGGGATATGGCCCGGCCTGTCCTTTTGGACATCCTGGCGATCTCACCGTTTTTAAAGAGTCTGACCAATTGGAATAAAACTATGTCCAACCTTGTAGGGTCAACCCCCATAGCCGCAACTGCAGCCTTCATTCTTGCAACATGGCCATGATGGTCTGCACCCAGCAGATTGATAACCCAGTCAAAACCGCGCTTTACAAACTTATTTCTGTGGTAGGCTATGTCAGATGCAAAGTATGTCGGTAATCCGTTGCTCCTGATAATCACTACATCCTTCTCGGCGCCGAAATCCGTCGCTCTGAACCACTGAGCGCCGTCTTTCTCATACAGGAGGCCCTTTTCTTTCAGGTAATTGATTGTTTCTTCAAATTCTCCGCTGTCATAAAGTGATTGCTCCGAGAACCAGACATCGTAATGGATCCCGTACTCCTCCAGGCCTTTTCTTATTCGTTCAAGGTTTCTCGGGAGGGCAAAATTGACCAGTTCCCTGCGCCTTTCTTCAGGATCCGCATCCAAAAGCTTGTCCCCGAATTGCTCGATGTAATCCCTCATATGGTCAATAATATCTTCACCCTGATATCCATCTTCAGGGAATTCTATTGCATCCTCGCCTTTCAGCAATTGTATGTACCTGGCTTCCAGTGAAATCCCGAATTTCTCGATCTGGTTCCCTGCATCATTGACGTAATACTCCCGGGTAACATCATAGCCCGCGGCCTGAAGCACACTGGCAATACAATCGCCCAGCGCTCCGCCCCTGGCATTACCCATGTGCAAAGGCCCGGTCGGGTTCGCACTGACAAACTCAACCATCACTTTTTTGCCCTGGCCTATGTTGATCCTGCCGTAATCTTCACGCTCATGGCTGATGATTTTCAGCGTATCGTACAGCCACGATGTATTAAGGAAGAAGTTGATAAACCCAGGTCCGGCACATTCGGCCCGCTGAATATATGTGTCTGTAAAATCCATATTGTCAATCAATATTGAGGCTATCTGTACAGGCGCTTTTTTCGCCTTTTTAGCCAGCAACATTGCTGTATTTGTGGAAAAATCGCCATGCTCCTTCTCTTTCGGCGTTTCCACGATTATTTCATCGATGGTCACATCAGGCATAAGGCCCTTTTCGGCTGCTGCAGCCAGTGCCTTCCTGACAACGCTTCTGACCTGTTCCCTAATGTTCTCTATTATATTCGTCATTTAGTTGCCCAACCTCCCTGATTGACATCCAGAAATCATTTTCACCTGTTTCGGTATTATCTATTTCCAATTGATAACCAATGCGGATTTCTCCGCCACTGTCATCAATTTTTACATCAACTTCATTTGCAGTAACTCCGACGGTAAAGGCGCCATACTCAGTGTCATAGTAGGATATGTGCTTTTGCCCCTGCTGAAATACAAACTGCGAGTTTATCGTTCCAACCCTGACCAGAGTTACTATCCCGTCCATGACCATCAGCGTGGTCGTGGTTCCGCTCATGCCGGTAACTTCGCTTTCATCATAGGTAATAAAATAAGCTTCGTCCTTTTTATAGTACTTCCCTTCGGTAACGAATTCCATAATTGTGTTCACCTGATCGTTGGTGGACTGCGTGCCCTTTACTGATATTATCACATTCTTGTCCATACAAACACGCACCTCCCCTGCAGCAAGCCGAACATCAGATTTTTAATCACAGCAGTTACTGAAACACGTAATTTTGTTATCAGTATTCCTCGATATCCACCCTCTTCGCCGAATTTATGGTTTTTCCAAGTATCGCACTGCACAGAGGTTCAAATTTCTCGACACTGTCACTTGTATAATAGTGATACATTGGCTTCAGTTGAGGGTCCCGCTGCATATTATTATCCAAAATAATTCTTTTTACAACCCTTGCCACTTCATAAGCAGAACTGACCAGAGTTACGCCTTCTCCCATGACCTTCGAGATTGTGTTTTTGAGCAGCGGATAATGAGTACATCCAAGAACCAGTGTATCGACACCAGTTTGCTTCAGCGGTGTGAGATACTCCTTTGCAATGCTGTAGGTGATATCATTCTCCCACCACTCTTGTCCTTCTTCAACAAGCGGGACAAAAAGGGGACAGGCCTTCTGATATATCTCGATGCTGTTATCAAGTTTGTTTATGGCTTTTTGATACACGCCGCTGCTTATTGTCAAGGGAGTTCCGATTACACCGATCTTCTTGTTTCTGGTTTCTGCAACTGCGGCCATCGCTCCTGCCCCTATAACCTCTATTATGGGCAAATCATGATTCTTACTGACAAACTCGTAACCATGCGCGCTCATTGTATTGCATGCGATTACGACCATTTTTATATCATGCGTCAGTAAAAAACGGATATTCTGAAGTGTATATTTAATAACAGTCTCCCTGGATTTTGTCCCATAAGGAGCCCGTCCACTGTCACCGAAATAAACGAGGCTCTCATGAGGCAACTGTTCTGCGATTTCTTTAAAAACCGTCAAGCCTCCGAGGCCGGAGTCAAAGATCCCAATTGGTCTGTTATCCATATTGATATTTCCTCCATATATATTGCCAGCAAACAATTATCACAAGTAATCTATTTCCTTTTTACTATCTTCAAAACGTTCCAATGCCAATTCTATCAATCTGTCAACCAGTTTTTCATAAGGCATTCCAGATGCAGCCCACAATTTCGAATACATACTGATTTTCGTAAACCCAGGCATGGTGTTTATCTCGTTAATGAATATATCGTAATTGTCTCTTCGCACAAAGAAGTCGACTCTTGCCAAGCCCGAACAGTCAAGTGCCTTAAATGCTCTTACCGCATACTCCCTGATTTTCTCGATCACTTCAGCAGGCAACTCTGCTGGTATAATAATTTGAGAACTGTCCCCGCTCAAATACTTTGCCTCATAATCATAAAACTCATTACATGGTATCACTTCACCTACAGTCGATGCAACAGGATCATCATTCCCCAGCACAGCACATTCTATTTCCCGGCCATCGATAAACTCCTCCACAAGAATGCGCCTGTCATATTTCGCCGCTAACTCCAATGCAGCACGTAGTTCGCCAGTATTGCGAACTTTACTAACTCCGACTGATGACCCGGCATTTGATGGTTTAACGAAGCAAGGATATGATAAAACTCTATTGACATCATCACATATCTTTTCAAAATCTTTGCTGATCTGCTTGCGGTTATATACAAGATATTTACCCTGAGGCAAACCTTCCTTATCAAAAATAATCTTGGCATAAGCCTTGTCCATCCCCAGCGATGAACTTAACACACCGCAGCCCACATAAGGTATCCCGGCAAGTTCCAGCAGACCCTGGATCGTACCGTCCTCGCCATTGCATCCGTGCAAAACAGGAAAAACCACATCGATCTTTCTATTATCTCTTTCTGATTCAGCAATTGCCGTACCCGCAGTCAATAACGCATGATCCTGTTTGACATTTGATTCAGCCAAAGCCTGCCATTCCCCGGTCCCGATGAGTCCTACAGGCCCATCATAGGGCAGCCATCTCCCGTCCTTTGTAATACCAATCATCGCAACTTCATACTTATCGGTATTTATATTCCTGATAACAGACTCTGCTGAATACCTCGACACCTCATGTTCTGAGGACTGTCCCCCAAAAATGACCGCAACCCTGATTTTATCACCCATCAGATATCAACCACCTATTTAAGATAGACCATCCCTAAATATATATTGTTTATTTTACTATTTAAGTACCATGACTTCAACAGTTTGGAGGGGACATTTCTCATAAATATGCAAACCTTATGGCAGTGAAATCCCCACACTTTCTTATTCTTATATATGGACGATCTGCGATTTGATTAAGTTTGCCTTACCTGGTATATATAAATCCTGGACTTGAAACTACACTGTTGAGTAAATACCTTAACAAGAACATGTTGGGGGGGGTTGTAGGTGATAAATCCGCCTCGTAACAAATTTTTCAGTAGATAAAAGGTTTTGGAATAAATTAACAATGGATTATAGGAAATGGGTAGGACACATAAATCTTAATCTCACTATTGCACACGCGTATTATTCATAAGCTGTCAAGTGTTCAACTAAACACTTCAATAGAGCGCAGCATATAGAAGTTCATTAAATACAACTGAATACTGTGAACCTTTCTTTTCCGTCAGTTCGAAACCTTTTCTGCAAAGTTCGGCACACCCTGATATTGTTACATTGAATATGTTCTCACATATCTGTTTGTACCTCATACCGCATAATACACGCAGAACATATGCAGTGAAAGCTCTGTATTCGTTTTGCCTTCTGTCTGTGCTGACTATGCTTTCAACCGACTTCTTCAGCTTCATGGCAATATAAGCCATCACTTTCGCCGGTTTCATGTCCCTGACAATAACCTTCCTCCCGCTATCATATTCATTCTGCAAGTTGAAAACCTCTTCGCAGGTATCGTCCGGATCAATGACTTCCATATCACTTCTCTTTGATACGAATTCTTTGTACCTTCTTATGAAACTCTTTTTGCTCTTTATGCCGAAAATACCTTTTATCAGGCTTTTATCTATCAGCCTGTGAGTATCTTTCCTTATCCCGAGATAAATACCATATGACGAATAAGGGTACTCCTCTTCCCTGCCTCTGTATCCCTCTATATCTTTTGGATTATTGTGTATGTACGCTGACAATACAAGACAGTATCTGTCGTTGTCCACTATCTTGCTCAGGAATCTCCCCTGAAACAGATGTCCATGCCGGTCATATTTCTTGTTGTAATAAATAACGTAAGTAGTGTTTATACTGTGCATCAGGCTTGAAATATCATAACCTCTTGGATCTATATACAGATGGACATGGTTACCCATAAGACAATATGCATATACAGCGCACTTATACTTTCGCGTATACCTGCCGACAAGGTGCAGATAAAAATCCATGTCCGCACAATCCCTGAACAGATTTACTTCCGATATGCTTCTGCACATTATATGATACTGCGCTTCGCTGTGCTTTTCTCGGGCCATTCTGGGCATTTGAATCACCTTGGCTTTTTCGTTTGTACAATAATTGTACCACGGAACATTTGTTCTGTATATTATTTCCATGTTATTTCCCATAAATCCATCCTTTCCTATAAAAAACCAGACCAGAATACTCCTGGTCCGGCATGCACTTTGATTATCCTATAATTCTAAAATTCTGCACTTATTGGCAATCATCTAGTATCAAACATTCCTGCCATCTGCTAAAATAAGAACTGTCCCTCCTCATTCAGCCACCTATTCAAGAATCTCCAGGCCGTCTATTGTTTCACCGTTTTGCCCTGAGGTTTCTTTGGAATCATCAATATAATCGCCGGCATTGTTCCCCTCCAGCAGGAAATCATCGTCTTCTGCTATTCCCGTAGTCGTTTCGGCTTTATCTTTGCTTATCAGTTGAGGACTCCTCGGGAATAAGGCATCAAATTTAAAGTGCCCCATGAACTCTTTCTGCTCCTTTCCCTCTATCAGGAACCTCACCTTTTCTATCTCTTCCAACTCAGTCAATGAGTTGACAATTGAATATATAGTCATCTTCTCAGCATCTTTCCCGCCTGGATGTTTTGTCTTGAACTCCTTCGAGAAGTCTACAGTAGCGACCTTATTCTTAATACTTACCGGTGAGAGCAGCTTCGCTTCAGAGGGGACGGTTCTCTTAAACAGCCGTTCGTCCGAAGGCCCCTTGATCAATTCATTTACAATGGCCGTTGCCATGTTGCTTGTGCTGTCTTTAATATCGGTCGAATCAACATATCTGATTTCCAACTTCAGCTTAGTGTTGTCTTCATTGGCGAAATAGAGCCGCAGCGGTGTCTTGTCAGTCAATTTGCTGGCTTCGGTCTCTCCGATGATGATGCTGCTCACAGGTCTGAGCTCATCCTCCGGCTCTTTCTGCAATCCAAGTTTTTGGAGGACACTGCATCCCGAAAACATTATTATAGAAGCAACTACTAAAATAATCGAGATAATTTTCTTCATAATTCAGCCACCTCACACCAGTACGGCGGTATTTCCCAAGTACGCCCCTTACCGCCGCGTAATTCCATCTAAGGTAATACTATGCCGAGGTGACCGTCTGTATGCGCTATTGAGCAAATTTTTGTCCGGAAAACAACCGTATCGCTGAAAACTCCAACACAGCTTCGGATGATTCGTTGCTGTCTTCGTTAATCAACAGTTGCCTTAAGCCAGGCTTTTCACTCTTTGCTTGTGCGGATCCACCATTTGCATATAAGCAATTCATTTCATCTTTGATCCACCCGGTCCTCATTTTGGAGCATTTATCCCGTTCCACTCTTGATTTGAATACAAAAATTCACTCATGAATACCATGGTTTATTGCACTTTATACAAACTGAGGACAGCAAAATTCATCAAGCATCACATGCATCAATCTTTCATGTCAACAGGCTTCCCGCAATCAGTAGTTTCAACATATGAAACCCCGCTTCCTGATATGCTCACATCAGGCCGGCCAATCTTCCTTGAAACACTTGTACTCCCGAAATCACCCAAATCACCGCTTCCTTCTGCCGTTTTCACATCAGCGGATTCAACAACCGATCTATCCTGCATTACGGTTTTATATACCAGGTACCCTCCATTAAGGTTTTTTACTGACGTAAAACCTCTCCCCGCAAGCATCCTGGCAGCAATGTATCCTCGCAGTCCAACCTGGCAAAACACGTAAATACTTTTATCGACAGGCAATTCACCTATTCTTCCTCTTAATTCATCAAGAGGTATATTTATTGCGCCATCAATAGTCCCCAGTCCAAACTCCGCCTTTGTCCTGACGTCCAGAAGAAGCGATTTCGTCCTGTCAAGCTTCCCAATTTCATCCCAATGAAATATCGAAACATCACCTTTCAGCAGATTCGACGCAACAAATCCCGCTATATTGACAGGATCTTTTGCCGATGAAAAAGGAGGAGCGTAAGACAACTCCAGTTCCTGAAGATCGAACACTGTCATGCCGGCGCGTATAGCTGTGGCAATAATGTCGATCCTTTTGTCAACACCATCATAACCAACAATTTGAGCACCGAGTATAGCTCCGTTGTTTTTTGCGAACAGGATCTTTATGGTCATGGGTGCGGAGCCTGGATAATAACTAGCATGCGAAGGTGAGTACGTAAAGGATTTCTCATAAGCGATCCCGCTTTCCTTGAGCCGCTTTTCATTCACTCCTGTTAATGCAACTGTCATATCGAACAGCTTGATAATGGAAGTAGCCTGTGAGCCATTGTATTTCACGTTTCTACCACAGATATTGTCAGCCGCTATCCTGCCTTGTTTGTTAGCCGGTCCGGCAAGCGGTACTAGAACAGTCCGCGTAAGTTCTGCAAGAGGCCGATCATCAAGGTTGCCATTTGTTGATTCCACGGCTGTCACTTTGTTGAGAACTGTCCCTATAAAATCATGCACTTCGACAGCATCACCTACAGCGTAAATATCTGGATCGGAAGTCTGCATGAATTCATTGACCGCAATGCCGCCCGATTTCCCCAACATCAAGCCGGCGTCAGATGCAAGTTTTACATTGGGTCTGACACCTACCGACAGAATGACCATGTCTGCAGCCAACAAACGGCCATCCGACAGTTTGATGCCGATTTTTTCACCATCAGGAATGAACTCATTTACGCCGGTTTTCAGATAAAGACGGATTCCTTTCGATCTCAGGTATTGGTGCACAAAGGCAGCCATATCACGGTCCAGAGGACCGACCACGTGGTCCGACAACTCAACAATTGAAACGTTTATGCCTCTTTCATACAGGTTTTCGGCCATTTCCAGGCCAATAAAGCCAGCTCCTACAACAACTGCATTCCCGGGTTTGTTATTGTCTACAAAATCCTTGATCCTGTACGTATCCGGGATATCGCGCAATGTAAAGATCCTTTGCGAATCGATTCCGCCCAGTCTCGGCTTCACAGGTTCGGCACCCGGCGAGAGGATCAAGCGGTCATAACTTTCCTTATAGATTTTATTGCTTGTCCTGTCAAGTACTTCAACGGTTTTACTCTTTCGATCTATACCGAGAACCTCACTGTTTGTCCTGACGTCAATGTTGAAGCGTTTTCTCATGTTTTCAGGGGTCTGGACGACCAGCTTCTCTTTTTTCTTGATAACTTCTCCTATATAATATGGAAGCCCACAATTTGCATAAGATATATATTCGCCCTTCTCAAAAATGATTATCTCCGCTGTTTCATCCAATCTTCTAAGTCTTGCGGCCGCACTTGCGCCACCGGCCACTCCTCCGACAATAAGCACTTTCAACGGCATGTTTCTACCTCCTCACTCTAATAACGATGATACTAGTCTATCAGAATCGATTTTTTAAGGTTTCATACTCAAGATATGGTAAGTTCTTATTAATTTTACCCGATCTCAGCTTGATTCTGAATAGAAAATGCAGAACTGTCCCCATCTTGAAAAAAACTGTCCCGGACTTGCAGCCACTGCCCTGCGAAGAACTGTCCCCAACCTCGGTCCGGCTCTGCCTGGTCAGTGAAGTCAGAAGTTCAATTGGAGGCTAGAAAAGAGTAAACAGGTATAGAAGGCATCAAGAAAATAAATCAAAGAACTGTCCCCACTCCAGTAATGCTTTGATCATGAGCCACAGAGATACCAGACCACTCTGTTCATGAAAATTGAGTTATAACATATGCCCTGGATCACTTTTCGATAAAAGAAAAATGGAGAAGCATCCCCCCACTAAAATGAAGAACCGTCCCCAACAACACCAGCTACAGAAACTTCCCCGTTACATTGCTTTTGTGTATCGGTCAGCGAATGCGCTGGCGCAATAGCTTTCAGGCTTGATTTTCGGAACGAAATTCAGGCCCTTGACCATGCCGACCATTTCATTGATCAGGCTTTTGGTCTGCCCCTTAGTCCCGATATCTATATGGAATTCAAATGTGATCCCTTCAGAATGACGATTTGGTCCAAGCGCCTCCTGTATCCGCTTCATCTTGCTTTCATCGAACAAATAAGCAAGCTGCAGGCTGGCGCATGTCTCCAGGTATATTTTTTCGCGCAGGTTTGTCACCGGACGCTGCATTTCGCACTTGTGCAGATACCCGATCGCTCCCTTGCCGACACGATGGACCAGAATGCACGATACAAACACGGTTTTCGAGCCGACCTGGGAATCGGTTCCGACTGAAATACGGTATGAGCTGTCTTTATCTGCCTCTATGAACCTGATTATTTCTTTGAACACTTCTCCAAATGTCAGGTTCTCTTTCTTCAGCCCCTTAAACAAGGTTTCTTCATTGATCTCAAGTTGATTACCAAGCAGCATCGTGACACGTTCCTCCTGTTCTGAAAGAATAAGCCGGTATTGCAATCTGCCTCCATTCCATAATACGATAAAAGCCCTGTGAAGGGCGTACTGTCACAGGGCTTTTTTTATTTGACAAAATCCAAAGACGGCATAGATCCGTCTGCAGCCTATACAATCAACCCAAATATGCCTATTGTGAGTACAGCAATCTACCTGTCGCTTCATCGATCAATCTCCCACTAAATAATAAATTTATATTAACATATGTTATAAACAAAATCAATTCCGCATTTTTCCGGTGTAAATACGCTCGGAACCAGCATCGTCTTGCATTACAGGCTTTTAACATATTCAATTATTGCTTTGCCGGCAACCGCACCTTGCCCGACCGCTACTGAAATCTGCCTGAATTTGCTTGAACAGTCTCCTGCTGCGAACACTCCTTCAAGGTTAGTGCGCTGGTCGCCGTCTGTTGCCACTATATTCCCATCAGTCAATATTCCCAGTTTCCTGGCAAAATCGGTGCTTGACGCACTTTCATACGCTACGAACAACCCGTCGATATTGTCACCTGTCCCGTCGGCAAAATAGATCTTTTCCAGGAATTCGGCGCCGTCAAGCTTCAGTATTTTCCTGGTATCCACGCGGAACCTGCCGAGTTCATTGAGATATTTTCTGGAAATATCAAGTTGCATCCCGTTGGTATAGATCGTGATATCTTTGGTGAAGGTAGTCAGTTCCATTGCCTCATGCACTGCAAAATCCCTGTGTCCAAGCACACCCACCTTCAAATTGTTATAGAAGAAACCGTCGCAAGTAGAGCAGTAACTTACACCCTTGCCCTCGAACTTAACCAGGTTTTCGATCCTGATGACTTTATGCGGCTGTCCGGTAGCCAGCAGTACAGCTTTGCACATGTAGGAGTCCGTACTGGTTAAAACTTTGAAGAGATCATCCTTTTCAACAGATATGACCTCGTCCTCCAGCACCTCTGCGCCAAGCCGCCTTACCTGCATTTCCCCGCTGCGCAGCAGTTCTTTCCCGGATATTGTCTGCGCAAAGCCAAAATAGTTGTCGATCTTGTCTGCTTTCATCAGATTGCTGTCATTTTTCCCTATTATAAGCGTCCTGAGGTTTGATCTCACCGTATACAAAGCGGCTGACATACCTGCGGGCCCTTTGCCAATAATGATTACATCGTACATGACCGTTTCCTTTCTTATCTTTCTGTGTTATCTCCCATGTAAAATCGTATCTGACAGTCTGTCTTCCAATATCTTACTTCCGGATCTGTTATTTTTACTAGGCAACCGACTTGTCTTGCTTTACAAGTTCCGCTGGCTGATCCGAGTTTAAGAAATACAGATACCGGAATATTATTCCGGTATCCATTGCACTCTGCATAATAGCACTGTTTTATTGTAGCTAATGTCAAACCCGGGCTGCTTTTTACACCATAATAATATTATAACACCTTGTATTACGGGAAATATCTGATCACATAAGAATTTTCTTCATTGCTGTGTTTCAGCCAAGTTTGAGTCCTTCTGCTTCACCGCAGTAGTTTAAGGAAATTTCCCGTTTTTCGAACAACTCTCTTTACCAGCAACATTCCGGCGGTAGATCAACCAGATGCCTTAAGCATATCAGCGTCCGGAATATCGGCGCCCGCTTCCAGCGGAAACAATACTGTCTGTTGTACGGTTGCCCAATAAAACTTCGGGGCAAAAAATTACGCATTAACAATTGCCATATTTATAAATACCAAGCACCACCGCTGGAATAACAACCGGCATCAACATTTTATTTTCATTTGAAATATCATAGTTTCACAGTACCAACCTTCATCAATTTTCACTCAACTGTAACCTCACCCCGCTTCCCGGCATATTATGTCAATGGAACACTGTATGCTTACAGGAGGAGGGTTAATATGTCAAACAGCGAATACACCGGCAGACAAGGCGACTGCACACTGCTCTTTTTCATCCTGGTCTTTCTGCTGTTGTTCTATGACAACAGCGCGATCGGCATCCTGAGGCGCGGAAAATTTGGTGTCAACACTTGCAGCAGGAACGATTCACTGCTGTTCTTTATACTGGTATTCCTGAAACTATTCTACTGCTAGGTTTGCCAGGGCATTGCAATGAACGGGGCCTCTTTCCCAGGTAAAACGAAGGCATCGGCAGGAGTAAAAGTAATAAGCTTAATGTACTAATCTTCAGTTGAACAGGTATCTACTGTAATAAACTATTGTCCATGATAAGACAAGCAAAACGGTTGTTCTGAAAGCCCGGTAAACAGGGGCATCCGTTGCCCTTGCGCTGCGGTTCGTCCCAGAACCGGGCTTATTCCGCCTGCCCGTTTTCCCGCAAACAAAATTGTAACACAATCACAGCCGTGATCATAAAATATACTGTTATTTAAGATGCCCGGAGGCAAATCCATGGCTGTTTTCGATAATCTTTCCGGAAAACTGAGAACAATGTTTGACGAAGGACTTGATGAAGTCTTAATTTTTGCAATCATTTTCATCTTTGTATTACTCTCGGGAAGCGGATCTGACTGTGACAGCAATATGGGTTTCGTGCCGCTGATCATCATAGCCGTGTTCCTTCTGTTATTCGCTGGTGTCTGCAGGACAGAAGAAACTGCGGCATAGTCGGCATTACGGCAGCATATCAATGCATAGGGGAAAATCTCTGAAAGTGATAGTTCCGGAAATATAATTCACAGGGTTATGGAGGTTAATCGTTATGGCAAATGGTTTCAGCAAAAAAATGGCCGAACTTCTCGAAAAGATGGATGACAAGGTACTTGCTGCAAAAATCAATGCGGCTATCGACATGCTTAAAAACGAGGATTACGACGAATTGGCAAAAAAGCTCAGAAAAGTAGATAAAAACGAGATAATGGAAAAACTCGATGAAATAGATGATAAAAAATTAAAGGAACTGAAGCTGGACAAATCCGAACTAAGACAAAAAATGAACAGTATCGACCTGGATGCCGTCCAGAAACTCCTGGGTGAAAACGGCCCTGAGATAATCAGCAAAATAAAAGACATTATTAAATAGGTAATGAAATATATTATTAGTGCCTATGTTTGGAGGAAGTTACCATGAACGATGATCTTAACAGGAAAGTTCAGCAAATAGCACAGTTGCTCGGGCATGACAACGTTCCGGACAATGTCAAGGAACTCGTTTCCCTGCTATCAGCCTCCCTTGAAAAGAGTGGGGACAGTTCTTCGAAAGTTGAAGTTTCCGCCGATCCTGCGCAGCCTCCAAAACAGAACGTTCCCGAAAGCAATACGGCGCAAACAGCAGCTGCACAGCCTGACACCGAGAATCCGCCGCAAATAAACCAGGATGTTCTCAATACAGCAAGAAGCGCACTAAACAGGCTGAATACCGTAAACGATCCCCGGATAAACCTGCTGAACGCAATCAAGCCGTTTATGAACAACAGAAGACAAAGGAAAATAAGCAACTGCATACAACTGCTGCAGATAGCGAGTCTGAGCAGACTGCTTAATGAACAGGAAAAACAGACGAGGTGAACCTAATGCCTTATAAAAGGCCTATTAAAAGCTCCAAGAAATACATACCGCAATTCTATAGCTCAAGTCCATCCTATTCAATCAGCAATGTCGGGTCATATTCCCATGATGACTCTGACTTTTTTGGCATCCCGCTTCCAAACGAAAAAGAAGTCAAAAACGTTGGGGCAGCAAAAACCCAAAGAGATTTTTCGTTGGGTAAATTCGTCAATTACATACGTAAACACATAACAATAGAAGAAATAATACTGTTAGGTCTTATTGTCCTGCTGCTCGATGAATCGTTTGAAGACGATCTCCTGTTGATAATCCTGCTCTACATACTTCTTTTCTGAATAAATTCCTGCCTGTATCAAAAAATAAAAAAGCTATGAAAAGATTATGCAATACAAACGAAAAGAGGGATGCCGTTGCGTAAAAAAACTGCATTGCTTGTTTTTGCCACGATCCTGATCGTTCTAGCATTGTGCAATCAGACATATATCGCCAGGCTGCTCGATAAAAGCATTGCCGTTCTTTCCGGATATGGGTCAACCGGCCAGGAAGTCAGGAACATCCAGAGCAGGCTGAAAGAATGGGGCTACTACCATGGCGAAGTCGACGGTGTTTATGGATATATGACTTACAGCGCAGTGAGAGACTTCCAGGCAAAGCATGGCCTGACGGTCGACGGAATAGCCGGACCGGAGACGCTGGCCGCTATCGGGCTGCCGACAGGCCAATCTTCGGGGGACGGTTCTTCCGGCGATTCGAGGGACCTTAATCTGCTGGCCAGGCTAATTCACGGCGAAGCCCGAGGTGAACCTTACGTCGGGCAAGTCGCAGTCGGGGCTGTCGTGCTCAACAGAGTCAAAGATTCCAGATTCCCAAATACTATTGCCGGTGTAATATATCAACCTGGGGCCTTTGATGCGGTATACGACGGTCAAATCAACCTGGAGCCGGATCAAACCGCAATCAAAGCGGCACAAGACGCACTGAACGGCTGGGATCCGACATATGGCTGCGTATATTACTACAATCCGGCAACAGCCACGAGTTCGTGGATCTGGTCAAGGCGTATCGTCCTTAAAATCGGCAAACACAATTTCGCGATTTAGTTGGGGACATTTCTCTATTTTTATACAGATTCGGTAATCATGCATAAAAATGATTCCGGATGGCATGCGGGCACCTAACCAAAATATAGGGACAGTTCTTCAGAATTTGCTTGCCTGCCTCTTGGGAAAAGTTTCTGCTGAAACTTTTTTCAGCTATAGACAGAAACCTGCCTGAGGGATAAAACTTAAGAACTGTCCCTTATACGCTGAACCTGAGAACTGTCTTCTACCTGCGAAAGTTGAGAACTGTCCCCTACTCAATATTATTCTTGAAGAATTTCACCAGGTATAGTGCAAGAACGGTGAAAAAAGCGGTGGCAAATATCCAGCCGAATGCATACTTGATAAACTGGTTGCTTATCATGAAGATAATGCAGAAACCGCCGGCAAAAATCACATCGAATATCAAAAGGCCCAGTACGATTTGCCAGAACCGGCGGTCAGCAACCTGCTTGCCAAGTTTGAAGGGGCGGTTCACAGTTGCCAGCGATGCAATATACCACATATATGTGTATATTGAAAAGAACGAAAGGCTTGCAAAAATAACCCCAACTGTCACAATATCAATGAAAATGGCCGCTACAAGCAGTTCAGGGCTATTGGATATCGATACCCTGGTCATGACGATGCCGGGAACAGTCGACACCATCAGGAATACTACCAAAACCACAGCCAAAAAGACTACCCTGAGCGTCATGTGGAAAAATTTCATAAAATACTTCTTTATGCCTGCACGAAACAGCCCTTTTTTCTTAGGCCCGTCTTCCAGCCCGTCGCTTGCTGCAAGCAAATAACCGGGCAGCAGCAGGCTGACACAAAGTGAAAACAGTATAGCTATCACAGCTGCTGTAACAAGTATCAGGGGAAGATTCTGCAGATCGAGCAGCATATGCAATATCGCTAATATACTGTCGATAATGTTGCCCCCGGTCATATTGACTATTCCTATTATCATGGCCATTACCGGCACGAACCTGTTGAAGACTTCTGCAGTCAGTACGACAACTCCAATCGTAATTACCAGAGACGGATATTTTTTCACGGCCTTTAGTATATCATTTATCATGTTTTTCAGATTCCTTCTTTCCAGCATATAGTTGTCATGCTTCTCTATAAATTATATGTAAACCTTTCTGTTTACACAACGAACCAACCCGTCGGCGCTTCTTTCAAGTCTACTGTTGCTATATCGCCAAATTCCTGACTATGACTTTTATCCTCTGCCTTTTGTCATCGCCCTCAAGCACTCGCCTTTGTCTCCTTCCAACTGATCGCCCCTATACAGCCGGCTGACTTCTAAACGCCCTTCATACTAAGGCTGATCCGCTTTCTGTCAACGTCGACGGATAATACCCTTACCTTTACGATGTCACCCACTGAAACCACATCCATCGGATTTCTTACATACCTTTCAGAAAGCTCCGATATGTGCACAAGCCCGTCCTGATGCACACCAATATCGACAAATGCGCCGAAATCCGCAACATTCCTGACAGTTCCCGTCAAAATCATGCCAGGTTTGAGATCCTCAATGGACATAACATCTGTGAGAAAAATCGGTTTTGGCAACTCATCTCTAGGGTCACGTCCCGGCTTGAGCAGCTCGCTGATTATATCCCTCAGCGTCGGAACACCAACATTTACAGCGGCAGCAACCACCTCGATCCCTCTTTTTCCCACCTCTTTTTCAAGGCCGTCCAGCTTTCTGTTCTTTACATCTTCGAGCGTATAACCGGTCAGTTCCAGCAGCTTAACTGCTGCATCATAGGATTCGGGATGGACAGATGTATTGTCAAGTATGTTCTGCCCTTCGGGGATCCTGAGGAACCCGGCACATTGCTCAAAGGTTTTGTCCCCAAGCTTTTTCACCTTTTTCAGTTCCATCCTGCTGTTGAAGCGACCGGCCTTTTCCCTGTACTCGACGATATTTCTCGCCACGGCAGCATTTATGCCGGACACATAAGAGAGCAATGAAGGCGACGCTGTGTTCAGATCAACGCCGACACTGTTGACGTAATCCTCCACTACGCCCCTGAGAGTATCATTGAGACGGTTTTGGTTCATGTCATGCTGGTATTGCCCGACGCCGATCGCCTTGGGATCTATTTTGACAAGTTCGGCCAGCGGATCCTGCAAACGCCTTGCTATTGAAACCGCACTCCTCAGCGAAACATCGAAATCAGGGAATTCTTCAGCCCCAAGCTTTGAAGCGGAATACACGGACGCGCCCGCTTCACTGACGACCATGTAGTAGACCGTCCTGTCAAGCTTTTTCAAAGCATTTGCCACGAATATTTCGGATTCCCTCGAAGCAGTCCCGTTGCCGATCGAAATTATGTCTACCTTGTATTTTTCAATCAACTGCAGCAGAACTTTTTCCGCTTCTTCCACCTTGTTCTGAGGAGGCGTTGGGTAAATCACATCTGTCGCCAGCACCTTGCCCGTGTCATCGACAACGGCCAGCTTGCATCCGGTCCTGTAGGCCGGATCAAGGCCAAGGACCACTCTTCCTTTGACCGGCGGCTGCAACAGGAGATTCCTCAGGTTTTCAGCGAACACCTTTATCGCCTGTTCACCGGCCAATTCGGTCAATTCATTTCTCACCTCATTTTCGACAGATGGCGAAATCAGGCGTTTAAACGAATCTTCGACTGCTTTCTCAACAAATTCCGATGCGGCGGATCCTTTTTTCTTAACAGTCTTCGACAGTAAATATTCAATAATAAGTTCCTCCGGCACTTCTATCTTCACCTGGAGGAAACCTTCCTTCTCTCCCCTGTTGACCGCAAGTACCCTGTGCTTGGCTATCCTGGAAATTGGCTCCCTGAAATCATAATACATCCTGTAAACCGAATCTTCTTCCTTTGCAGCTTTTGACACCAGTACGCCGTGTTTGAAGAACAGTTTCCTGACGTTCTTCCTGATCTCCGCATCATCAGATATATTCTCCGCGATTATGTCCATTGCACCGGCAAGAGCTTCATCTGCGCAGCTGACACCCTTTTCAGGGTCAATGAAACGCCGGGCCGCTTCATATATATCTCCTGTCATGATGTCCTGGCTGAATATTAGCTCAGCAAGCGGTTCAAGGCCCTTTTCACGGGCAATGGATGCCCGGGTCTTTCTTTTCGGCCTGAATGGCCTGTATATATCATCAACTTCCTGCATGCTCGCGCAGGCATCAAGAGCAGACGAAATCTCATCGGTCAGCTTGCCCTGCTCTTCAATGAGCCTCCTGACTTCCTCTTTCCTGCTCTCCAGATTTCTAAGGTAAATCAGCCTGTCGTACAGTTCCCTCAGCACCTGGTCGTTCAGTTCACCGGTCTGCTCCTTCCTGTACCTTGCGATGAACGGTATGGTGCAGCCTTCATCTATCAGCTTTATGGTATTCTGGACCTGATAAGGTTTCAGTCCGAACTCCCGTATCAATTGAGCAACAATATCCGCCATGCTGTACTCTCCTTTAGCCTGTTGATCTAACCAATTGTCCTGGTTTGCATCACGTTTCATCAATTTTCGTTAATCTTATGTATGCAAAACCGCGTTTATCATACACGCGAACCAATACACACTGCAATGCGCAATACTTTTGCATGAGCAGATTTGCCTTTTGCCAATGCAATAGTGCAGAACTGTCCCCAGATTTTTCACAGCACCTGCCCCAGTGCAAACAGCGAGTCAAAGATAAAGTCCGGCTTTACTTGTGAGCGCTCAACATCTTCGAGGGACGTTTCTCCGGTAAGCACCAGTATACTGGTGATCCCATTATTAACGCCTATAGCTATATCCGTATAAAGCCTGTCCCCGACAAATGCTATCTCATCATCGCTCTTGCCTGTTATCAGCTTTATCATGTCAACGGTTTCCTTATACGGTTTTCCAAGATATCTTGGTTTCACGCCGGTCGAAGCCGTCACCAGAGCGCACATCGAACCGCAGTCAGGGATGAATCCGTCCTCTGTCGGGCAGTTCAGGTCAGGATGCGTTGCGATGAAAAGCGCACCATTCCTTATGAAAGTACATGCCCTTTCAATCTTCTCATACGTAAGCGAAGTATCAAAACCTAACACAACTATATCAGGATCATCTTCGGTCAGTTTCACGCCGCCGCGCGCAAAGCTTTCCCTCAGCAGGTCTGTCCCGACAAGATAAACGCCGGCATCCCTGTAGTTTTCCATCAAAAATCTTATAGTAACGTCACCGGACGTAACGATGGAACTTTCATCGATCAGGCATCCCATTGATTCAAGCTTCTTTTTATAGAATGGCGCCGTCCTCGAAGAGTTGTTTGTGAAAAACAGGATCTCCCCGCCCTTTGACTTCACTTTTTCAAGAAAATCCAGCGAACCTTCTATCAACCTGTTGCCTAAATAGAACGTTCCGTCCATGTCCAGCACAAAAAGCTTCTTTCGCTTCAAAATATCCTGTTTGTCAGCCATAAAACCTCCTGGCATTCGTATTTGTCAATCATATAATTCCCTGGCAATAATTTCGGTAAATTCCTCTAATTTGCCCTTTTCAGCACAATACCGCAAAACAGTGTATTTGTCCCTCATATACATCGCATTCATCATGCTTTCGACAAACAAATCTCGGTTTATCCCCAGGTCCCTCGGATTTGTAAACGCTCCGACTTTTTCAAGAAGGCTCCTGACAAAGTCAGCTTTGGGATAATCGATACCGTCTGGCAGTATTTCCGATGCAAGCTCATACAGCATCGCTGTAACAACGGTGCCGACGCCGACAGAATTTCCGTGAAGAGGATGTTCCTTCCCCTCCTCCACAGCTTTGACTTCCCAGTAATGGGCCAACTGATGTTCTGTGCCTGAAGCCGGTCTTGACACACCTGCAAGGCCTATAGACAAGCCTGTAAGGATCAGCGCGTCTATAAGGCAGCGGACAGACTGCTCACTTCTTTCAGCCAATCCATCGGCACTTTCCATACATTTACCGACGCCTTTCCGGACAAGTTCAGCTATCGTATCGCAGTAATACTCATTGGTGACGATTCTCGAAAGATTCCAGTCTGCAAGTGCTGTAAGCTTCCCGAGGACATCGCCGAATCCGGCCTGAATCATTATCATCGGTGCATTTTTCATAACGGAAGTGTCAGCGAAAATCGCGCAGGGATAATGACTGTAATATGTTATCTTTTTATTTCCGACGATCAATGACGATCCAACTGATGTATAACCGTCCATTGAGGGAGCCGTCCCTACGACTGCAAATTGCTTGCCGGTTCTGTAACTCACGATTCGGGCAATATCGTTAAGGACACCGGAACCGACAACCAGGATAAATGTCGTATCTGGCTCGACTTCAAGCAGTGCCCTTCCGATCGACCTTTCATCCGGCAGCAGCATGCGATCTCCCGAATCAAACACAAACGATTTCAGCCGAAAACCATCATCCAGCAGCCGGTCGATGACGATTTTACCGAAGGCGCTGTACGTGTTATTGTCCGACAGAACCAGAAGCTTCCCGTCACGGAAAGCGTCAAGGCCTGCCACTATCTCATCCAGAATTTTGCTCCCGATAACCAGCTTGCTTATATCAACGGAATGCCTCCTGCCACATGCACAATCAAACGACATTCCCGGCATATCATCAATTCTGGTTTCCAAGATATTACTCATATCCATACATCCTTTCTACAGCTTAAGTATTTTCAAGAAGCCAGTAAATTCCCTGTCCATACTCTAACACACATGGGCATAATAAATCAACGAGAGAGGGACAGTTCTTCAAAATTACACAGCGAAGTAATGACTCCTGCAATGTGATAAGGGGACAGTTCTTCACAAAGCAAAGAACGTTACTTGCATCAGCTCCGACACATAAAGTACCGGCTAAGCAGTTAACGTTCCTTGCGAATTCTTGATTTCACTTGTAGTAACTGAACAGTTTCCTGCGGAGTTAACTTAACCAAAAAACCGCTTCACTGGTCCAGGAATCAATATCATCTTAATCAGTGACACCAGCATTAGCACAATTTCATGAAATTTGAGAACTGTCCCCATCCGGTATAGCTCAATTTATGAAATTTGAGGACCATCCCCAGCCATCATTCTGAGTTGAGGACTGTCCCCATCTGCCCCCAGCCATCATCCTGAATCGAGAACTGTCCCTCAAGGCAAGAACCTGACCTCAGGCAGGAAACTTGAGAACTGTCCCCCAATTATGAAGAACTGTCCCCATAGCTTAGCGGCATTTGCCGCTTTTTGATTCGACAGCTTTTTCAAAGCGGCCTTCACCGGCATTTTCGCCAAGCTGGTCGTTTGATACAGATGGTTTTACCTTCCTGCAGGCTTCTTTTGATTTATTCTTCTTGTCAGGCATCATGTTCCTCCTTTCACAGTAAGCAAACTCGTACGCCACTTTCAAAATATACTGCTTATTCCCATAAAGGACTTATGGCGTATCCATGGTGTTCATATTTAATATCTGCAGTTCAAAACAGTTTATTCTCTGTACAGCAACACGGTATGAATATCAAGATAAATCAGGTGCCATCCGGTTACAGGCAGCAAAAAAGCAGGATACGACCGGCACTTTATGCAGCCGGAATCCTGCTATACGTCTATTTGCATATTAGATGGAACATGTGCAGTTATACCCTTTGCATCAGGCACAGCCATCACGTTCAAAACCGGAAATATGCCCGCCACTTGTAAAGCAAAGTTTATACACGATATTATCTCCCGATAAACTGCTGGACCAGGATTTTACCATAAGTCGGACTGTTCTCGATCCCTATGCCGGTCACTTTGAACCCCGGGTTCAATATGTTCTTCTTGTGTGTCTCAGAAGACATCCAGGCCTTGAATGCGCCTTCCACAGTTTTGTTCCCGGCTATGTTCTCACCGGCAGACTTAAATGTATTATCGAACTGCCTCATCATGTCAAACGGCGAACCGTAAGTCGGGGACTGGTGTGAGAAGTAGTTGTTCTCTACCATATCCTTCGCCTTGATCCTTGCCACTTTCATCAGGTTTTCATCTACTGCAAGGGGTTCAAGGCCATTTTCTTCCCGCGCTTTATTGACGAGTTCCAGCAGTTTCTGTTCATCTTCTGTAAGAACTATCTTCCCGGACGACGGAGAAGATGTTTTCCCTGTCTTCTCAGCAGCATTCGCTGAAACCGGCACTGAAGCATCCTCAACGTCCAGGTACTTGCTGTAAACTGCACCGACCCGGCCGGTATCCGGATCATACACTGCATACCAGTCACCCAGCTTGCCCATCACAGTAAGCACCTGTCCCTTCGACAGCTTGCCGATCAGCGGATAGTCGGTGGAAGGCCCTTCCCTGAGGTTCAAAATGCTTACATTCACCTCACCGGTGCTGCTATCGATCTTCTCAAAAGCCGGCCGAGCCTTTGATTCGCTGCCGGCAGCTGTTGCATAACATGTAGTGGAAATCAGCAATGCAGCCACCGCAAAAAGGATAATGATCTTTCTTTTCATACTCCTACCTCCAATTACCTCTTAATGCAAATTTTTTAATAATTATGCTGAATATAGTATTGACAAATATTTTTGAATTATTTGCATTTAAGTGGCAATTTGGAAGTAATTTTTCAGGCCCTACCGCCTTACTTTCCTGCTGCGCTATTTCCGGCCGCCGAATTCGTCTGCCTTCTGAAGGATGTTCTCTGTCTGCTGAATTCGTCTGATCCTCCTTATGCAGTTTTCTGTCCGGTGAGTCAGTCTGCATACTCAACCGCACGCTTTCCGGCGGCTCATTGCCCGTCTTTCCGGCCCTGCTGCCTTTGGTCACAGTATCGGTCTGTTACTGCTTTCATGTCTTCCGGTTTACCGCCCCAAACCGCTCCACTGGTTTCCCGTTTCGTTCGCCTAGTACGCCTTGGCCCAGTAAACCAGCGTCTTCGCTTCTTTCCCGCAGTAAACGCATTTGTCTGAAACAGGTTCCTTATCATCGAAAGGTATGCACCTGGAAGTGGCGCCCGTCTGTTCCTTTATAGCATCTTCACATGCCCTGTCCCCGCACCACATCGCCCTTATGAAGCCAGGCGTGGTCTCAAGTATCTTCGCAAATCCGGACATATCCACTGCAGTGTACGTTTTTTCATTTCTCAGCCTGGTCGCTTTTTCGAGAAGGTTCCTGTGGATCGAATCGAGCAGTTCGGCCACCCTTGCCTCCAGTTCATCCATCGGCACGAACTCTTTTTCCCTCGTGTCACGTCTGACCAGTACGACCTGTCCCTTCTCGATATCCTTCGGCCCTATCTCAAGCCTCAGCGGAACGCCCTTCATCTCATATTCGTTGAACTTCCAGCCCGGAGTCTTGTCGCTGTCGTCCATCTTAACTCTCACAATGCCGGACAGTCTCGCAGTTATTTCAGAAGCCTTCTCAAGGACACCCTCTTTGTGCTGTGAAACAGGAATAACAACAACCTGTATCGGAGCAACCCCGGGCGGCAGCACGAGCCCGCTGTCATCCCCATGTACCATGATGATCGCGCCTATCAGCCTCGTGGTCATTCCCCAGGATGTCTGGTGTACATACTGCAGTTGATTCGATTTATCGGTGTACTGTATGCCAAACGCTCTCGCAAAACCATCGCCGAAATTATGCGATGTGCCCGACTGCAGAGCTATCCCGTTGTGCATCAGTGCCTCGATGGTATATGTAGCCTTGGCGCCTGCAAACTTCTCCTTCTCGGTTTTCTGACCCTTTACCACGGGTATGGCCAGCACGTTTTCACAAAACTCGGCATAAACATTGAGCATCCTGATAGTTTCTTCCTGGGCTTCCTCAGCCGTCGCATGGGCAGTATGCCCCTCCTGCCACAAAAATTCCAGTGTCCTGAGGAACGGTCTGGTATTCTTCTCCCACCTGACCACCGAGCACCACTGGTTATACAGTTTCGGAAGGTCCCTGTACGATTGTATGCAATTCTTATAATGGTCGCAGAACAGTGTCTCAGAAGTCGGCCTGACACACAGTCTCTCAGTCAGTTGCTCGCTCCCCCCGTGGGTCACCCATGCAACTTCCGGCGCAAACCCTTCCACATGGTCCTTCTCCTTCTGCAGCAGGCTCTCAGGTATGAACATCGGCATGTAGACGTTCTCATGCCCAGTCTTTTTGAACCTGTGATCCAGTTCCTTCTGGATGTTCTCCCAGATCGCATACCCGTAAGGTTTTATGACCATGCAGCCCCTCACACTGGAGTAATCCACCAGTTCAGCTTTTTTGATAACGTCCGTGTACCATTGTGTAAAGTCCTGGTCCATTGGCGTTATCTCTTCGACAAACTTCTTGTCCTGTGCCATGTTTCCACTCCTTTTAACAAATATTAAACTTCAGCAGCAAATAAAAAACGCCCCTGCAACACAGGGACGAATCAACTCCGCGGTACCACCCTTATTGGGAAACCCCCACTCAGATCCGGCTTCCGTATAAAGAAGCAGAATCGTCGAGCCTGTATCGCAGCTCACACGGCAACCTCATCGGCTGCATCTCAGGGGTGGGAAGAAAGGCACTGCCTTTCGCATTCCCGTCATCGACGTTTGCGCTATTTATGAAGTAGTATAATACACCAAATGCAGCAATGTCAATACCTCCCGCAGCAAGCCCCGCAGCAGGCCGGCGGACTTATTGCAACTAGTTGGCAGGTTCATTTGGAAAAGTATTTTTAACCCCGAAATAAACGACAGCGAACTTATTGCAACAAGCCGGAAAACTTACGCCTAACCAGCCGAACACTTTGACAAAACATGCATCCGGCAATATAATGCTAGTGTGTAGCGCACGTTTGGCATACGTCCGGCATACACCCATATATCGGACCTTCGGACCGGTTCGGAAATCGGCTCGCGGCAGCGAAAGGCAGGTTGTTGAAATGAAAGTAGGTATCGGGCAGGACAGTCACAGGTTTGATTTTGAAGATACAGGCAAGAAACTGATTCTCGGCGGTGTGGTCTTTGAGGGCGATCCTCCATTGAAAGGAAACAGTGATGCCGATGTGATCCTCCATTCCATTACTAACGCAATATCAGGCGTCACCTGCGTAAACATCCTCGGTGAAACAGCCGACGACCTGTGCCTGAATAAAGGGATCACGGACAGCAGCGTTTATCTCCGCGAAGCGCTCAAGTACCTGGAAGATCAAAAAATAGTGCATCTGTCCGTATCAATAGAATGCAAAAGGCCTGAAATATCCCCAAGAATAAATGACATAAGGAAAAGCCTTTCAGTACTGCTGGAGATCCCTGAAAACTGCATCGGCATAACCGCGACCAGCGGCGAAGAACTCACTCCGTTCGGCCAGGGCCTTGGAATACAGGTCATAAGTATCGTAACTGTGATCTAGGCCGGATACATAAATCAGGACCGGCGGATCCCGGAAACAGGATCCAGGCCGCCGGCCGTCGAAACTGTTTTGCATATTTATGTGCGTTTCCTCAGGAATACGCTTATTCGTTATCTTTCACGCAGGTATGGCCACAGTATATCCTGCATCAGTTCCTGAACATTACCTTTTCCTTCTTGAACAATGATGCCGCAAACGCCAGTGTCAGCGCGACGAAAACGATCGATGTAGCCAATGCCAGCACCAGGTTGAAATAATCTATACTGCCTGACAGGACCATTTTGAACGCAGCAACGGTATTCATAACAGGCAGCGCAAACATGACAGGCGAAAGGTCGCTTGCCTGCATGAACATCGTGGCATATCCGGGTATCATGGTCGCCAGCATAAGGAATGACAGATATGTCTGGGCTTCCTTATATGACTTCGCGATGGTGCTGAGCGCGATCTGTATGCCCGAAAACGTCATCCCGAGGGCAATCGTTATAAGCAGCGCCAGAACGACTGCCAACGGCTCCAGCGTAATGCCTTTCAACCCTTCATCCACTCCAATCGTGAGGGAATTGGGATTTATCATATAGCCTATGGATAGACCTGCCATGATAGCTATAAGGCTGACAAAGGAAAACAGAGTTACTGCGAAATATTTCCCGAGCAGCAGCGATCCCCTGTCAGGCATGGTCGTAAGAAGCGGCTCAAAAGTATTGCGTTCCTTTTCGCCTGCCACAAGATCCGTTGCAGCAGGTATCCCTCCAATGGCGACAAGCATCGAAATCAGGAACGGAAGCATCATTTCCAGCATCATGTTGTTGCCCTTGTCATTCGGCGAAATATTCATGCGCTCGATCTGCACAGGCTGCAGGATGGCCGGATCGAGCCCCAAAGCAGTTATCCTCTCTTCGATGACTTCCGCGCTGAATTCATCGACAGCCCAGGACACGATATCCACCGCGGCCTGCGACTTGGTCTTGGATTCATCGTACTGAAGGGTCACCTGGATCGGTTTCCCTTCATCAAGTTTCTCTTTATACGAGCTTTCAAGATCTATTATGCACCTGATCTCGTTATTTTCCAGTGCCTTCACAGGATCGTCCGTATCAACGAGGACAATATTGGGGTTTTTGCTCAATATCCTGTCCCGGACCAGCTCCCTGATTTCCGCAGTATTTGAGGACTGCGACAATGCAACTGTGACATTCTCATTCATATCCTGCTCGAACTTCTGGATCCCGCCGCCCATAACGATATTAACGAGTGGTATCAGTATCATCGGGATCACTATGCTCGATATGATCGTCCTCCTGTCACGGATCAGGTCCTTTATTTCTTTACGCAGCACTATCATCACATGTTTCAGTTTCATTTCGCACCCACCAGCCTGACAAATAATTCTTCCAGATTATCATTCCCGTGCTTTTTCTTAAGCTCCTCGACCGTACCGCATTCGATAAGCTTTCCCTTGTGGATAATGCCTATCCGGTCACACAGCTTCTCCACTTCGCTCATCGTATGGCTTGAGAAGACTATAGTCTTGCCTTCGCTCCTGCACCTCAGTATAAAATCATGAACATCCCTTGCAGCAGTGACGTCAAGGCCGGACGTCGGTTCATCAAACAGCATTATGTCAGGGTCATGCACAATCGAACGCGCAAACGCCGCCTTCTGTTTCATCCCCTTGGAAAGCTTTGAAGCCCGCTTGTTTACAAAATCCTCCATCCCGAAAGCCCGGGCAAGCTCCCGTATACGCTCCTTTATGGCGTCTTTGCTCATTCCGTTCAGTTCGCCGAAATATGTAATGTTCTCTGCGACCGTCAGCCTGTCATACAGCCCGGTCTCGCCTCCGAAAAGGATCCCTATCTGGGCTCTCACTTTTTCAGGCTCTTTCTGGGTGTCATACCCCTTGAGCACAGCATAGCCTGACGTCGGGCGCAGCATAGTCGCCAGCATCCTCAGCGTAGTGGTCTTGCCCGCTCCGTTTTCGCCCAGCAGGCCGAATATCTCGCCTTTGCTTACACTGAAGCTAATGTTGTCGACCGCTGTAAAATCGCCGAACTTTTTCACAAGTCCGGTCACTTCTATCATCTGTTCCATATCACACCTCGAATCTGCAACATCTTAATCTGTCTTATATCTGAATCAGTTTTGACGCCTGAATCAGTTTCAATGCCTGGATCATCATTATCAGTTATAATACATGGGTCCTGAATACAGGGTGCCGGTTTCCGGGTCCTGAATCCTGGCCTTGTCCGGCCTGTTGATCCTAAGTTCTCATAACCGTAACCTGATGATTCTGAGTCCTTATTTCTGCACACCGGTGATTCTGAGTTCCGTCGCCTGTAATCCGGCACCTGCGGCCCGGCGCCTTATGATCAGTTACCGTGCTGCTGCCTGAACAAAGCCTCGGCAAAAACCAGGTCCTCTTTCGTAGTCACTTTGATATTGGAGTATCCGCCCATAACCAGCCTGACCCTGTACCCGTATTTTTCCGCAAGCATCGCATCATCCGTTGCCTCAAACATATCACGCGCCGCCCGGCTGTGGACATCCATTATCATTTCATACGCAAAGGCCTGGGGGGTCTGTATCTGCCACAGGCTGCTCCTGTCCAGCGTCTTGCTCACAAAACCGTCCGCATCCGACTCTTTTATCGTGTCCTTTACAGGAACAGCAACACAGGCAGCGCCATATGTACTGGCAGCTTCTATGCACTCAATTATACTGCCGGTACTCACAAAAGGTCTGGCGCCATCATGTATCAAAACTATACCACAGCCTGGGGAAACCTGCTTCAGCCCGTTATAAACGGAGCGCTGCCTGCTGTCCCCTCCTTCAGTCACAGATCTGACCTTGGTGAATCCGAACCTTTCGATGACATTCTTCCTGCAGTAATCTATTTCACCTTTACCGGCAACGACAACTATTTCATCTATAAGGCTGCAGTCTTCGAATTTGCCGATCGCCATTGCCAGGATCGGCACACCCTGTATTTCGATGTATTGCTTGTTGATATCAAGATCCATGCGCGTTCCCCTGCCTGCAGCCGCGATAACCGCAGCCACATGTCCCATGCCGCAGGCCTGCATCACTTCATCTCCCCTTATATGCACTCTGCACCTGCCGTAAGCTTCTTTGCATAGTACCAGTCTGCCTCTCAGCTCACGCTGGCACACTTACGGTACCTGTATGCCTTCCTGCCTCGTGCTCATGCATTTTTACATGATAGTACCTGCCTTTGCCCCGCGCCAGGCTGTCTCCCCATCGGGAACGGCTGTCTCTGCATTTCCTCCCCATCAGCGTCTCCGTCATATTTAGCTCGTACTCGTCCGACTTTCCCTGATGGGCTGATTGCACTTTTCCAGCACTCTCCTAATCGGCGCTCATATTGTCGATACCTTTAAAGTACCATCCTTTGTGCCCTGACAGATCAGGCATTTAGCCGGCAGGCCATTTACTCCATATTATGGCATAAAAAATCTCAATTGAAAAGCATTTTCTCAATTGAGATTGTCCATTCTGTTTTAAGTTGACTGCGAAGTTTTTCCTTAGTTAAGGTCAAGGAGCAGGCGCGGTCCGGAATCCACATTTCCAGGCAGCCAGCCTGATCGCTTTATCTCATTCCCGTTGCTTTATTCGCTTTCCGCAGCCTTTGCCGTTATATTTCCCTCTCTGCAAGGTACTTTGGCTTGGCGAATATCATGCGGCCTGCCGCGGTCTGCAGGATGCTCGTCACAGTGACATTGAGCTTTTCCCCTATGTGTTTGCGGCCGCCGTCTATCACTATCATTGTCCCGTCATCGAGATACGCGACACCCTGCCCGTTCTCCTTGCCGTCCTTGACGACCTGCACCACCATTTCTTCACCCGGCAGGGCGATCGGTTTCATGGCATTCGCCAGTTCATTGATGTTCAGTACCTCAACTCCCTGGAAATTGGCTACCTTGTTCAGGTTGAAATCCACCGTCAGGACCTTTCCGCCGAGCTTCTGCGCCATTTTCAGGAGCGCATTGTCGACTTCCGAGTCGGAACTGACTTCCATGGTCTCTATCCTCATCGGGAACTGCAGATCTTTCTGTATCATGTTCAAAACATCGAGTCCGCGTCTTCCCCTGTTTCTTTTCAGCGGATCCTGTGAATCAGCGATATGCCTGAGTTCATCAAGCACGAAGCTGGGAACTATAAGTTCGCCCTCAATAAAGCCGCTCCTGCAGATGTCTATTATGCGGCCGTCGATGATGACACTCGTATCAAGTATCTTGGGATCAGATCTTCCCTTCCCGGCTCCATCGGAAGCCCGTCCCCTGAAACTTTCGAATATATTCTCGTTCTTCTTCCCGGCAGCTACTGCAACGCCGAGACATCCGAACAATATGTTCACGACTATGGACACAGGAGTTCCAATGATATCTATGTTTTTGATCGGAATGGTAACAAGATTTGCGATTATAAGCCCGATGATCAGGCCGACCGAGCCAACCATCATCTCATACAGCGTCAGCTTCTGGATGAACAGTTCCAGCCTGTCGAGAGATTCCATAACTATCTCGATCAGCTTGTTGCTCGTCGTGTAGAAAATGAAACCAAGCGCAAGGGCTATGACGATATACGCCAGTATCTTGATCTCCGGCGATATATCCGTCAGTTGGTATATAAAAAATGTTCTTGTCAGCGTTATCCCCGTTATACACCCAACAGTCGCAAAAGAGAATTTAATAATATTATTCAGCACATTATCTAACTCCCTTATGAAATCGTTCTCCCCAAGTTCCCTGTTTGCCTCGTCGTTGCTGCATCATTCACTGAGATAATCGTTAATCATCGATTCCACATCAACCTGTTCAGAGTTTTCTGCGAGTATTAGTTCGCTGATCAATATCTGTTTTGCACTGTTGAGCATTTTCTTCTCGCCGGTCGAAAGCCCTTTTTCCTTCTCCCTTTTCATAAGGATCCTGACAACATCCGCAACTTCGTAAATATTTCCGCTTTTGATCTTTGACATGTTTTCACGATAACGCTTGTTCCAGTTGTTGGTGACATTCACATCATGGTCCTGAAGTATTTCGTATACCTTGCTCACCGCACTGCTGTCAATCACTTCCCTGATCCCGATACCCTCGACATTTTGCGTGGGTATCATCACTTTCATGTCACCAAGGGGCATCCGCAGGATATAATAACTTTGCTTCTGCCCAAGTATTTCCTTCTCCTCGATGGACTCGATCACTCCCGCTCCATGCATAGGATAAACAACCTTATCACCGACACTAAACATAACAAATCCTCCAGAATGAAATAAAAAAATATCACTTTCATCTGTGACTTGTCTTTTGTTTGAATCGTTCGGCGAATAACATCAAGCTTTATCGTCGTCGATCAGTGAAAACTTGTCGTTACCATTTTGTTACATAAAAGGAAGTTGTTGATATGCAGTACCAACTCACAACATAAAGTATACTACAATTGCGTATTATTGTCAAAACATATGGCAAAGCCCGGAATTTCAGCATTTGGGGCGTTTTATCACCTTCTTCCGTTACAGAAGGACAACATAACACGAATGACCGGACGAGCCAAAGCCAATAATACAACGGGACGCCAATATAACAACAGCATTGACAAGAAGTTGTCCAAATAGCTATAATTAAAACATGCTGATACATTTTTAACTATTCGATTCCAATATATAGTGAACTAAAATACATAAGATTTACCTGTTTATGTATTTTTTAGATCACTATGCATTAGGATTCAGCGCATCAGGAGAGTGAACTGCTATGAAGGATATGCTGATTGACGAATTCCAGTACATGGTACAGGAGCTTATTTTCAGGAACAAAAGCATAATCGATTCGATCACCAAGTACCAGGACTCGAACGCAAGAGTTAACCGTGCAATAGTAAAAGCTGTGACGCAATGCGGGTGCATCAGGATAAACGCGAAAAAACAGGAGGTACCCGAAGACGGCTCCCTTGAAGAGATACGCAAAGCAATGGATACGCACCTTGAAGGAAAACTGTGCGACAGCTGCAGGGACCAGATCGAAAAGGAGCTTGGCAAAAACCTCTACTACATCGCTTCGCTGTGCAACACTCTTGACCTGAACCTTTACGATATCATAATCAAGGAGCAGGAAAGAGTGAAAATGCTCGGTAAATATAACCTGGAGTGATATCTTGAATAAACTTGATTTTAGAACCGGATGGGGGTCAGGCTCCATCCGGTTCTTTGCTGGCCGGATTTTCTACACGGTTGGCGAAATTCAACGGACAATTGACTGAACCGAACCGGAACATGGTCGTCCCTGCTCATTTACATATACATAAACCTTCAGCAAGGTCACACCCGAATGCGTCTTCGGCCTGAATATCTTTGAATATCACTCCGGCCCAAACATATAACTCCGGTTTATGCGCCCGGGAATACGACTTCCAGCGCCTCCTGGATATTTGAGACGGCGATTATGCCGAACCCTCCCCTTGTCTTCATTTGTCCTGCCAGCTTCATATTGCCCTCGGGGATAATTATGTTTTTGAACCCAAGCCTCATAGCCTCTGAAATTCTTTTCTCTATCTGGCTGACGGCCCGCACCTCGCCTGTAAGTCCTACTTCTCCAACGAGCACATAGCCGGCGTCCACAGGCATGTTTTTGAAACTGGATGCAACAGCCGCCGCGATGCCAAGATCACATGCCGGTTCATCCAGCCTGATCCCTCCTACGACATTCACATACGCGTCGTAGTTGTAAAGCGCCAGTCCTACCCTCTTCTCCAGGACGGCCATAAGCATCGTCAGCCTGTTGTAATCAAGCCCGGTGGCCATCCTCCTGGGAACCCCGAAATTCGTTGGACAGACAAGAGACTGTATCTCTATGAGCATAGGCCTTGTCCCCTCCAGGCTGGAAACGACAACGGAACCCGGAACATTTTCCTGCCTGCCAGAGAGCATTATCTCTGAAGGATTGGGTATCTCGGCCAGCCCGGTGTCCCTCATCTCAAATACGCCGATCTCGTTGGTCGAACCGAACCTGTTCTTTACAGTCCGCAGGATCCTGTAGCTCAGATGCCTTTCACCTTCAAAGTACAAAACCGTGTCGACCATGTGCTCAAGCACCCTCGGTCCGGCTATTGCCCCTTCCTTTGTCACGTGGCCTACTATTATAACAGTGATGCCGCTGCTTTTTGCCAGTTTCATCAGCGATGCGGTCACTTCTCTCACCTGGCTGACACTGCCGGGAGCGGAGCTTATGGTATCCGTATACATGGTCTGTATTGAATCGATGATGACCAGCCCGGGTTTTTCTTCCTCCACAATAGATGATACCGCCTCAAAACTGGATGCCGAAACTATAAACAGGTTGCGCCTCTTAACGTTCAGCCTGTCCGCCCTCAGCTTGATCTGGCTGGCCGACTCCTCGCCGGACACATAAAGTATTTTCGAATCCGTCTGCAAAGTGTTGCAGACCTGCAGGAGAAGCGTGGACTTCCCTATGCCCGGGTCGCCTCCGACCAGTATCAGCGACCCCTTTACCACACCGCCGCCCAGCACACGGTCGAACTCTTTTATTCCGGTAAGGCAGCGCTGCTCCGTGTCAGCCTTTATCTCATCAAGGCTGACAGGCTTCGCCTGGGCCGGCTGCCATGCCGAAGCACGGGTACCGGACTCCTGTTTCTCTTCGACGAACGTGTTCCACTGCATGCATGCAGGGCACTTGCCAAGCCAGCCCGAGGATTCATACCCGCACTCCTGGCATACAAAGACGGTCTTGTTCTTTGCCATATCTGATACTTTCCTCCGAAAGTCTATAGATGCTGAAACTATCAATCCACAATGAGAGTAAATGTAAAACTGTCTTACCAGGCAGTCATGACAAACCGATACCTTGTTTCCGGCCGTTGCCGGTACAGCTTCCGCCCGTATTCCGTCACTGCAGATGCAGTTCCCCGGCCTCCAGAAGTTTGTCCAGCACCAGGACGAACATCGCATGGGACCAGGTAAGCGGAACTACCCAGGCAGGCTTTCCTGTCAGTTTGTCTATCTGTTCCGGCAGAAGCCCCTGCTCCGTCGTTCCTCTGACCGCCCACCAGAAATACTCCCGTGCTTTCGCGTAATCCTTCCTCTCGATATTGTACAGGGCTGCCCACAATGTGGTCAGGATCCATGGATTGCCGCCGATATAGTTGTCATATTCATAACGCATTAGTCCTCCGTTCACATTCAGGTATCTTTCCAGCACATCGGCCGTGGATGACATATGGACATCATCGGCAGGGTATATCCCAAAGGGAACGCTCAGCCCGAGCAGGCTAACGTCGAGTGTTCCGTCCTCAAGGGTATAGTCTCTTGCAATGCTTTTTTCATTTCTCCTAAGCCAGATCTTCCGGTCTGTATGTTCTTCTCCCCAGCTATTGAGCTTTACACGCACGCTTCGTATGAACCTGTTCCAATCGGGTTTCCAGAAATTCTTAAAGATCGCCTCCCTTAGCCTGGCTGCATGCTCGCGCCATTTTCCTGCAAGCTCCGGGGATTCGCCAAGCAATTCGGCTATCCTGGCACCTGCTTCGATGCCGGCACACACCGCGGCGCTGGAATATGCATGTTCTCCCAGCCGTTCCTCCCATATATCGAAACTCAGCCATGGCAGGCCTGTTTCGCTGTCGGAATACCTGGTAAGGAATTCCACGCCATTTTTGACACACGGCCAGAGACGGGCAAGGAAGTCCATGTTTTTTGTCATATTATAATGCTGAAGGATACCCCAGATTATGGAACCGCCCTCATCGATCTGCAGCCCCCATGAAGGAGCGAGGTCGCCGTTCGTGTAGAACCGCTGCTGCCAGCTGCCATCCTCATCCTGCACATTGGCAGCCCAATAGTAAAAGCCCTCAGCCGCTTCAGTCAGTCCGCAGCGATCCAGGGCCGAGGTAATGAAAGCCGCATCACGGCCCCAGCAGTACGCATACCTGCCGCATCTCGTGAACTGTTCATCCAATTCAGGCGCCGCCAGCAGCGCCCCGGTCCGCTTGTTCGTCATAAGGGCAAAAACCAGCAGCGACCGTTTATAAAGCTGATCGACCTCAGGGATTCCCGTAATTATCTGCCTGGCCCCTGATAAAAAGTCACGCCAGTATTTCACGGTATTGTCCAGCATTTCCCATGTATCTGTCGATTTGACCCATCTGAGCATGTTCTTCAATGATTTCAGTTCAGTCGAAAAACATATGCTCACAGAACACCTGAGCCTGTCTCCGTCTCCGAGATGCACGCTGTCCCACAGCAGGCTGCCTTCTTTCATCATACCTATCGTATCATTGCCGGACAGCTGCCCGCGGTCGGCGCTTTCCTGCGCGCCGGGACCAAGCTGGTACTGCATTGCAGGCACTGCTGAAACGATCCCGTAGCAATAACCATGCCGGTAATGTATCAGCGCGGAAAGATCAGTGTCATATATGACACCTGCTGTATCGTATACGGAAGAAATGGTGGAGGAGTATACCACAAAACTTAGTTCGAGTTGGAATCCGCAATCATTGTCGATTTCGTAGCATCTGTTAAGAACGTCACCGTCAGGAAGAGCGAAGTCGTATTGCCTGATCTTTAAGTCATATTTCGCATGTTTGAACTCTGTGACCGCAACATTCGTATCATCGATGAAATACTGCCTGACCTTCCAATCCGACGAATGCAGCCAGGATGTGCCGAGCCACAGTCCGGGGCATATGAGGCCTGTTATAAATCTGTCGACATGCTGGGGATAATCTACGTCGGGCCAGAAGATCCTGGTCAGTTCTCCTCTGCCGTCGATACATGCAAGCATGCCTGAATTGCCTGTTATCAGATTATTGAAATACGACTTCACTGCATCACCCCCATCGTATCATATCACATTCTATCATAATGGAATAAAAAGCGGCAATCAGTATCAATTTGACAGGGGAATAAATATTTTCATCCGAAAGGCACAAAATAATAAAAACCGCAGCGATGGAGGTCTCTCATGAATGAAATGCTTCAAAGACTGGTAATGTTCGTCACACAAATCATCCAGGTTTTTATTTTTGCAGCAGGCTGCTATTTTTTTGGGATTTCCGTGTACGGATGGAGGAAGAGAAAAGAAAAGCCTGGATACGCAGCCCCATGCAAAAGGTTCGCCGCCGTGATCGCAGCGCATAACGAAGAACTCGTTATAGCGCATATCATCGACAGTTTGCTGGAGCAGAACTATCCGCGGGAATTGTACGACATCTTCGTCATCGCCGACAACTGTACTGACAATACTGCCGCCATCGCCGCCAGCCGAGGCGCGCTGGTATATGAGCGGACCGACAGCGAAAACAGGGGCAAAGGCCATGCCCTTGAATGGATGTTTCAAAAGATATACGAAATGGACGACAAATATGATGCCGTCTGCGTTTTTGACGCCGATAACCTTGTGTCGTCGAATTTCCTGTACGAAATGAACAGGCAGCTTTGCAAAGGCTACAAAGTCATACAGGGCTACATAGACAGCAAGAATCCCTTTGATTCATGGATAACATGCTCCTACTCCATAGCTTTCTGGCTTTCCAACCGCATATTCCAACTGCCCAGGTATTACCTGGGGCTCAGCTGCGGCCTGTGCGGGACAGGCTTCTGCGTGGACCTGTCAGTTCTTAAGCGCATAGGCTGGGGTGCGACCTGCCTCACCGAAGACCTGGAATTCACCATGAAACTCGCCCTCAATGACATGAAAGTGTCATGGGCTCATGATGCCATCGTATATGATGAAAAACCGATAACACTGAAACAATCGTGGCGGCAGCGCATCAGGTGGATGCAGGGCCATGCGGACTGCGCATCGAAATACCTGGGTCCGCTGTTCAGGAAAGCATTCCGGGAATGCAACCTCGCGGCTTTTGACTGCGCGATTTATCTGTTTCAGCCCATCAGGTTCATTTTCATGGGCCTGATGACGGTCATGCTGTGGATCCAGTCATTTTACCCGGAAGCGCCGTTCTATACGTTGCAGTACGTGTTTCCGACCGCCGTCTGGTATGTCTTCGTCATATTGCAGTTCCTGTATGGTCCGCTGGTGATACTAAGCGAAAACAAGTTCGACTTCAGGATACTGCTGGGTTTCCTGGTATATCCGTTTTACTGCCTCACCTGGGTCCCCATAACGATCCAGGGTTTCCTCACTAGAAAAAACAAGGCATGGAACCACACGAGACACACCCGCGTAATCACGATAAAGGAGCTGGAAAAGCCCCAAAACACCCTGAAACCCTCCCCCGAAGCCTCCCGCTACCAGTAGGGGACAGTCCTTCACTTTAGGGGACGGTTCTTCACTTCGAGGACATTCTTTAACTTTAAGAGGTGTTCCACTTGGGGACGGTTCTTCACTTATCCTGAACAGAAGGCAGTTTTCATCTTCACGAACAGTCTTCGGAGTTGGGGACAGTCCTTCAGTTCCGGAAAAGAGAGACGGCCTCTGGCTACGGGGACAGTTCTTCGGTTTAGGGACAGTCCTCAACTTTCGAAACCAATCACCCGGAACAACTCCAGAAGCTAAGTGCAGAACTGTCCCCTCAAGTTTCCCGGATCAGCTGCTTATCCGGGGGCCTTCATATTCGATTAATCTGCCCCCGAAAGGCTGTATAACATGGTCGATGATTTTTATTGCCCAGGATATGCCACGTTCATTCGACTCATAGAACTCCCTTGCCATTCGAGATAATTTCGCATCATATTTCCCTATGCAATCGATTATTCTTTCAGGTTTCTCCGGCCATATACCATTAAGCGCGCAGAATGCCTCCAATGCCGAAGGAACTGCTATTCCGCACAGCAATCTGCATTGGTATCCGTCCTCCGGCAAGCATTCAATGTCCTGGATATATTCTGTTAATTTGATTCTCCAGTTATTGATCTGGATCGGTGTTAACGGTTTCGGTCCATTCTCCCATTGGCGTTTTGCCAGTTCAATCAATTCAGACACTTCATTATCCCGTTCAAATAACACCGTACCGCCTGCGAAAGCTTTTATAGTTATCACATGACCATTTTCAATACTTTCCTTCCACTTATCCGCCGGCGCAAAATATACTTCTGTGAGAACGCCGGAAATATATTTCTTGTAATTCCAGCATTCATTGCAGGAAACGACTGCATACAGGTCAATGTCCGAATTATCTTTTTCATCGCCCCTCTGGACAGAACCAAAGAACAATACTCCGGTTGTTTCCGGTGTGTTCTTCAGAGTATCAACGATATTATCGAGTGCCAGTCTGAATTTTTCTTTCATAAAAACCACCTCTCAGAAAAATTTGTTCTGTTAACTTAATAATAAAAATGAGACCTGAAACGCCTCTGGTATAATGGAATCACCAACATAACCATTACCTCCCAGAAAGGAGCGTTTAGGTCTCATGACTATTATACCATCAAGCGTAGTATGTCCAAGGTGTTTTTCTAAAGTTCTTCACCGTTATGGTAAGGACAAAGACGGTTTTCAAAAATGTCGAAAACACTTTTAGTCAGCGGGACCGGATACCGATTTTTCCCACCAAAATGATTCGATACATGAGTCATGAATGTCGCTGTAAAAAACCGGCGGTTATGAAGAACTGTCCCTCATCCAAAAAATGCAGAACTGTCCCCCATCTAAGAAAGTGCAGAACTGTCCCCGAACTAAAAAGGGACGGTTCTTAAGAACCGTCCCCAGTTGTGAAGTTTCCCTTATTGAGCCGGTTGTTCGGCTTTCTGCGAAGCTGAAGAACGTGTTTCGAAGACCAGGTTGGTCCCGTCGAAGCCGATGTTCACGGTGTCGCCGGATTTTACAGTGCCCTCGAGCATGTGCTCCGCAAACTTGTCTTCGACCATGGTCTGGATGGCCCTTCTCAAAGGACGCGCTCCGAAGACGGGGTCGAAGCCCTTCTGAGCCAGGTGTGCTATCGCTTCGTCGCTCACCTGCATGGTGATGCCGTTCTGCTCAAGGCGCTTCTGCAGCGATTTGAGCATGACGCCTACGATCTTCTTTATGTGCTCCTGGTCGAGCGGATGGAACACGATGATATCGTCGACCCTGTTGAGAAACTCAGGCCGGAAGGTCTTCTTCAGTTCACCCATGACATTGTTCTTCATGTCCTCATAGTCCCTTGCCGGATTGTCGCTCACTACGAACCCTACCCGCTTCGGTTCGGTTATCAGCCTTCCGCCTATATTCGACGTCATTATAATCACGGTGTTCCTGAAGTCGACGGTCCTTCCCTGGGAATCCGTGAGCCTTCCGTCTTCAAGGATCTGCAGCAGTATATTGAAAACGTCCGGATGCGCCTTTTCTATCTCGTCAAACAGCAGCACCGAATACGGCTGCCTCCTGACTTTCTCGGTAAGCTGGCCGCCCTCGTCATACCCCACATAGCCCGGAGGCGATCCGATCAGCCTGGATACGTTGAATTTCTCCATGTACTCGGACATGTCGATCCTGATCAGCGCGCTCTCGTTGCCGAACAAAGCCTCTGCCAGCGCTTTGCTCAGCTCGGTCTTGCCAACGCCCGTAGGGCCAAGGAATATGAACGAACCGATCGGCCTCCTGGGATCCTTGAGGCCCACACGTCCCCTTCTGATCGCCTTGGCAACAGCCTTGACCGCTTCGTCCTGGCCGATCACCCTTTCATGGAGCACATCCTCCATCTTCATCAGCCGCTCGGACTCTTCCTCTGCAAGGCGCTTCACAGGGATGCCGGTCCAGCTTGACACGATATCGGCTATCTCGTCTTCAGTTACCGTATCGGTCCTCGTCTGGTTCTTCTGGTACCAGTCGTCCTTCATCTTTTCATGCTCTGCCTTGAGTTTCTGCTCCTGGTCCCTGATGGCTGCCGCCTTCTCGAATTCCTGCAGGCGGATGGCATTTTCCTTTTCCTTCGCCAGTTTCTCGATCTGCTCCTCAAGGTTCTTCAGGTCGACTGGCGCGGTAAATGCCTTCAGCCTCACCTTGGACGCCGCTTCATCTATCAGGTCGATGGCCTTGTCAGGCAGGTACCTGTCAGTGATGTACCTGCTGGACAGCTTTGCCGCGGCCTCCAGCGCCCCGTCGGTGATCTTCACGCGGTGATGGGCTTCATACTTGTCGCGGATCCCCTTAAGTATTTCGATTGTCTCTTCCTGCGTGGGCTCCCCGACGGTGATCGGCTGGAACCTGCGCTCCAGCGCCGCATCTTTTTCAACATGCTTCCGGTATTCCTTGAGCGTCGTGGCGCCGATCACCTGTATCTCGCCGCGCGCAAGCGCGGGCTTCAGGATGTTCGACGCATCGATGGCGCCTTCCGCCGCTCCCGCGCCGATTATGGTATGCATTTCATCTATGAAAAGGATGACATTCCCTGCTTTCCTCACTTCATCCATAGCCTTCTTCAACCGCTCTTCAAACTCGCCCCTGTACTTGGCTCCCGCGACCATCGAAGACAGGTCGAGAGTAAACACTCTTTTGTCCTTCAGCAACTCCGGGATATTCCCCTCAACTATTTTCTGCGCCAATCCCTCAACAATGGCTGTTTTGCCGACACCTGGCTCGCCGATCAGGCACGGGTTGTTCTTCGTTCTCCTGCTGAGTATCTGGATGACCCTCTCGATCTCCTTGTCACGCCCGATTATCGGATCGAACTTGCCCTCTCTCGCCAGTTCCGTCAAATCCCTGCCAAACTGGTTGAGGGTGGGCGTATTCGAATAACTCGACGAACTCTTCGGCTCGCCGCCCGGCCCCGGAGCATCCTCGTTGAGCATCCTCACTATATCGTTGAGAAGTTTGTGCGGATCCACACCCAGGTCCATCAGTATCCTCACCGCAACGCTTTCGCCTTCTCTCATGATGCCAAGCAGCAGATGTTCCGTTCCGATATAGTTGTGCCCGAGCCGCCTTGCTTCGTTAAGACTCAACTCAAGCACCCTTTTTGTCCTCGGCGTGTAATCGACCGGGCCCTTGCCGGCAAAATCCCCTCTCCCGATCAGTTCCTCGATTTGTGCTATTATCTTATCTTCAGTCACTCCCTGGCTCTGGAGAACCCTGGCAGCGACTCCGGTACCTTCTTTCAACAGTCCGAGCAGCAGATGCTCGGTCCCGACATAGCTGTGTCCCAGCCTGGCAGCGCTCTCCTGGGCCAGGCTTATCGCTCTTTCGGCCTTTTCCGTAAATCTCCCGTACATTTTTTATCACTCCTTAAAATAGACTACCCACAATCGAAGCAGACTACTCAAATTCATAATAAACTGCCTTTATGCAAAACAAACCGATCACATCCAACCAAGCTGCCCGCATGTAAATCGCCAAATCACATAACAGGCCGCCCGGGCACAAAGCAAATCGCCTATTTGATGCGTAATGCCCATGCTCAGAATACACTGCCCGGATTCAGGTTTTTCCGCAGCAGTTCCGCCCGCCGCTGGTCCCTTTCTTCCGGCCTGAGTTCCGCCCCAGCCAGTTTCTGCAGGTAAGCCGGCTGGATCATCAGCATCAGGTCATTGATCTTCTTCAGGTCAATGTGCTGTATCAGCCCCATGATGACGCCGAGCCTTACATCCGAAAGCAGTTTCTGGCTCTCTTCCGAAGACATGATCCTTGCGTTCTGCAGCACTCCCAGGGATCTGAATATCCTGTCTTCAAAACGCTGAGGATTCTGCTTGTAAAGCTCATTCCTGAGCATTCTCTCCTGGTTAGATATCTGGGAGGTTATATTGCTTATCCCTGCAATTATCTCCTCCTCGGTCTGCCCCAGTGTCACCTGGTTCGATATCTGGAACATGTTCCCCGAAGCTTCGCTGTTTTCGCCGTAAGCGCCCCTGACAGCAACGCCTATCTTGCTGCATGTCTCCAGGATGCTTTTGATGTACCCCGTCATCGACAGCGCGGGCAGGTGCAGCATAACGGATGCCCTGATCCCCGTTCCCACGTTTGTAGGACAGCATGTCAGGTATCCGTTGATTTTATCGAACGCGAACCCAAGCTTCGCATCCAGCCTGGTATCAAGTTCATCGCACCGTCTCCAAGCCTCTGTAAACTGCATGCCGGGGTAAATGCACTGTATCCTCAGATGGTCTTCCTCGTTCACCAGTATGCTTACCCGCTCGTCCCTGCTTATGATGGCAGCCCGCTCGGCCTGGCCTTCAGCGAATTCGGGGCTGATCAGATGCTTTTCAACAAGCAGCTGCCTGTCCAGCGGCTTCATGGTATTCATGCCGTAATACGTGAATCCTCCGCTGAAACCCGGGTCATTGTCTGAAAAAATGGCCTTTTTTACTTTCTCCAGTATCTCTGCTCCCTGGGCACGGGTCATGCGCGTCGAGAACGGATATGCCTTAAGGTTCCTTGCAAGCCTCACCCTGCTGCTTATCGCAACATCCATTTCCTGCATCGGCTGCATGTTGTCCTGCATCATCTCGCACCTCCGTTCTTTCCGCTGTTTTCAAGTTCCCTGATCCTGTCCCTCAGCTCTGCCGCCTTCTCATATTGCTCATTTTCAATGGCAGCAGACAGTTCCGCCTTGAGTCTCTCTATCTCATTGGTCGTCTTTATTTCATCCGCCAGGTTGGCAGGTACTTTTCCCGTGTGTTCGATGCCTCCGTGCAGCCTCCTGAGTATTGGCTCCAGGTTGTCTCTGAATACACTGTAGCAATTGGGACAGCCGAGCTTTCCGAGCCTCCTGAAATCATCGAAACTCATACCGCACACGCTGCACCTTAGTACGTGCTGCTGTCCGATGCCCGGATAATCGTCGCCTCCTCCAAGTCCGAACCCCCACAGCAGACTGCCCAGGGTCAACTGGGGACTGAACGTGAGTTTCCCCTTTTCTTCCGCGCATTGGCTGCAAAGGTACATTTCGACCTTGTTGCCGTTGATTATCTGCGTGTAATGCACATTTGCTTCTCTCATGTGACACTGCTGGCATAACATATGCGTCACTCCCTGTAAATATCCGGTATTGGAATTATTACCACAAAATACATTCTATTAACAAATCACCCGGCTTTGTTCCGCCGGATCATGTCAGGAGGGCAGTCAGCATGTTTTTCAGTATCGACGCCCTTATTATATCCCTGTCAGGCGCGCCTATACCGCCGAGGGCTTTGTCGCTGGTCGCCGCTTTAAGCAGGAGCCCCTCCCTTTCATTTATTACTTCATAATCGACGAAATTGTTTATGAAAACTTCTGCAGACTGCTGCGAAATGCTGTCTCCCATCGAGCTGACAATGTGCATCAGGTAATTCCCCGGCCTGTCCACATTGACCCTCTTTATCTTGATGTATCCGCCGCCTCCCCGTCTGCTTTCCACGTAGTAGCCTCTTTCGGTGGTGAACCTGGTATCGATCACGTAATTTATCTGCGAGGGCACGCACTTGAAGTAATTAGCCAGTTCATTACGCTGTATTTCTATGACGCCGTCAGTCTCGTTGATCAGCTGCTTTATGAATTCTTCGATTATATCGCTCATCCTGGCCATCTGTGCTCACTCCCTTCGTATCATATACTGCAAAAACAGTTATTGATTTTGACTATCTTTGACTTTCATATATATTATAATCCACTGCGGTTTTATATGCAAGCCTGAAATACCATGTCCCAATGCCGCAAACGTGAACCATCGTTTTATTCCAAACCTGCGGAAACGTCATATGCACGGAACTTAGCCGTCCGGTCCGGTGTTTGAACTGCAAAATCATATTAAAACAACCGCTTGCCGCGCAAGTTTATGCGTCGGATTTGTAGAATGATTGAAGATCCACCATCACACTTCCTTAAGATATGATCACCCACACGCGCCGACCCTTCCAAGAGAGGCCATACAGCTGGACGAGCCATTCTGCACCTGCAGCAAATACCTTATGCATGCCGAAATGTTTTATTTAATCACTTAACACCGGTATTGTATATACCATATGATCCCATAAAAATAATATGACCCCAGGACCTGTGCAAATAACACCGCGGCCCGGGCAGTCCCGGCAATCGGATCAGCCAGGCATGCGAAAGCCCCGGCTGGACCTGCGGGGCTTTCATTAATTTTGTCTTTCAGAGTTTTTATCCTTACGACCTGTATTGGCTCCTTCCGGCTGCTGTCAGTTTATCCGTGCAATACTCCGGTTCGTATCAGTTACCGGTCCGGATCTTCCTGTCCCGTCTGCGTCGCCTCCTGTTTTGCCGCCGGCGTCTCCTGCCTTCCCTGCGGACTTTCCGGTCTTGCCGCCACAGCAGCTGCTCCCGTGGTCCCGGCTCCCGTCCTTCGGTTCCTTGTTATCCTTTTGTATATCGTAACAACGATCAAAATGAGCAATCCCAGCAATATCAATGCAGGAAGCGCTGAAACTATGAACAGCAGCAGATCTCCCAGGAACTTCACCACATTGAGCAGGCTTTCCTTCAGGCTTTCCAGCAGTTTCTCCCCGTATGTCAAAGGTTTGACTTCAGTTCCCGGCCGCTTTTCGTGCAGGTTGATCGTAATAGTCGACAGGTCCACCAGGCTGCTCAGCTTGTTGAGCTTCCCGGTAAGGCTCTCGATCTGGTACCTGATTTCTGTAAGCTTGCTTTCCGCTTTGAATATATCATCAAGGTCACTCAGTTTCGCCAGGTAAGCCTCGATCTTCTCCTGTTCGAGCTTCAGCAGCCTGAGCCTTGACTCTATATCATAATACTGCTCTGTTACGTCCTCGCCTGTTGTCGTGTAATTGTAAACATCTCCGATCCCCCTGAGCTTGTTCAGGACGGAATCGAACCTGCTCCTGTCGACCCTGAGCACGATCGTCCCGCTCCTGTAGAACCTGACTTCACCGTTATCATATATGCGGTCGGTATTTATATTTGTCTCCTGTACGAACCCGATGCCTGTTATGATAGTCTCAATGCTGCTGAAAGCTGTATCGAAGTTCTCGACCTCGATGGTAAGGTTGGCGTTGCGGATCACTTTTCGCTCATCAAGTATGGGATTCCTTATGTCATCCGTCAGGTTCCCTATCCCGGCCAGCGAATCTACCTTATCAAATTCGACGTCGACAGCTATTGGCCCTTCCGAGGGCGCTTCCGCGGTGCCATAATCGCCGCGCACACTGGAACTGCCGCCGGCACTGGCACTCTGATGACCCGGAGCAGCAGTATCCATCGCATGATCCGCTTTTTTTGAGGCACAGCCTGCAGCGGTCGATACCAGCAGCGCTACGACCAGGAGTACGCCAAGCAGTTTTCTTTTCATTTTTATTCCCCCTGTCTTCTTTGATCCCGGATATCGGGTTTCAGTAATAAAGACGTACATACGCATTCAAAGTTCCGGCTGCAAATTGCCTGTTCCGCGGCGTGTTCCATTCAGATATAATTAATAAAGGAAAAAACAGTTTGGGCTACACGGAGGAGGCGGTCAAATGGAAGTAAGGCCAATAAAACCGGAAGAAAAAACAGCATTCGACAAGATCCAGACAATCGCTTTTATGTTCAAAAGGGATTTCAGCAAAGAAGAAAAAGAAGGCGCAGTACCTGACGGAGCGCAGCAGCTTGTAAATGACGGTTACAGAACAGGCCGCGCGGCATTCGACGACAACGGCAAGATGTGCTCCTGTTTCGACCTGATCCCTTACGAAGTGACCTTCGACGGCAACACGGTCAAAATGGGAGGCATCGGCGGCGTCGCCTCGCTCCCGGAAGAGAGGGATAAGAAATACGTAAGGCATATATTCGAATATGTCATGAACGAGATGTACGAGAACGGTTATGTATTCTCATATCTCTATCCCTTCTCTCACATCTATTACAGGAAATTCGGGTATGAACACAACATGACTGCCGCAAACTACAGCATCCCGATCTCCTCGCTCAAACAGTTCGCCCAGACAGGCCGCATGAGCATGGCTGCCGATGACGCTGAAAAGCAGTTAATAAAAGCACTCTACGAGGAATTCATAAAAGACAAGAACCTGGCAGTGACCCGCACGGACAAGCTGTGGAACAGGCGCTTCGACAACGACCCGTACAGGGACAGCGTCTACCTTTATATCTGGTACAACAGCCGGAACGAAGCCAGGGGATATGTCCAGTACCACTCTGAGAGATCCGGCGGCATAAAAACCGACTTTGTCGTCCGCGAACTGGTATGGCTCGATACGGAAGCCCTTAAAGGCATCTTCGCTTTCATGGGCAAGTTCGGGTCCCAGGTCGATAAACTGATATGGAAAGCGCCGTCATATATAAAGCTGCTCCCGTTCTTCGACGAACCGTATGATATAGGGCAGGAGATCCATATGTCAGGAATGAACCGCATCGTGAATGTACAGAAGGCATTCGAACTCATGACACTGCCCGAAGGCAAGGGCGAAATAGTCATCAGCGTCGAAGATCCTTTCTTCCCTGTGAATACGGGAAATTACCGGATCGTATGGAACGACGGAGAGCGCAGCGTGCAAAAGACAGACGCCGGACCTGACCTTGCCTGCAGCGTCCAGGCATTATCCCAGCTTGTCACCGGTTTTCTTACCCCGGATGATCTGGAGTTTGCAGGTAAGGTCTCGATAAACGGCAAAAGAGATATCCTGGCGAAAGTCTTCAGGCCAAAAAGGCTGTTCATAAACGATTATTTCTGATAAATGTGGAAAGACCGGCAAAGGGACGGTCGAGCCTGCCGAAAAAGTCCCGGACGATTCCTCGAATTTGCTGAACCGGACTTGAGAACCGTCCCCACGTCCCGCGGGAACCATCCCCCTGTCCCGGATCCTGCCTCGCGGCGGACACGCTGACCCAGGCTGACGGTTGGCGCTGCCAACCCCCGTAACGGATTTAGCCATCAAGGCAGGCTGCGCGTGCACGACACACACCATAACAAAAGGGCTGCCCCTGCGGGCAGCCCTCTGTGTATTCTTTTTCAACCGATGTTTCAGCGATCCGAACCGCCAAATCAATCGTCGTCCTCTTCGTCGGACATGGTCTTCTTTGCCTCATCGATGACCTTCTGGGCAATGTTGGCCGGGACTTCCTCGTATCTTTCGAACGTCTGCTTGAAGTAACCCCTGCCCTGCGTCATGCTCCTGAGGTCGATGGCATATTTGAACATCTCAGCCATGGGAACCTCGGCGACGACCTGCTGCAGTCCGTCCTCATACGGATTCATCCCGAGTATCCTGCCTCTTTTCTTGTTCAGGTCTCCTATGATATCGCCCATGTAGCTGTCGGGGATATATACCTCGACATGCATGATAGGCTCGAGCAGTACCGGTGCAGCCTCAGGCAGGCCTTTCTTGTATGCGAGGCGTGCAGCGATCTTGAATGCCATTTCCGAGGAGTCGACATCGTGGTATGATCCGTCGACGAGCGTCGCCTTCAGGTTGACAACAGGATATCCTGCAAGCACGCCGTGCTGGATCGCCTCACGGAGGCCTTTTTCAACTGCCGGATGATACTGCTTCGGTACCGATCCGCCGAATATCTTTTCTTCAAATGTCAGGTCTTCCGTTTCACCGGGTTCGAATTCGATCCATACATGTCCGTACTGGCCGTGTCCGCCGGACTGTTTCTTGTGCTTTCCTTCGACCTTTACTTTCTTTCTGATCGTCTCCCTGTAAGGTACCTTGGGATCAGTCAGGTTCACGTCGACACCGAACTTGGACTTGAGCTTGCTTACGATAACGTCAAGATGCTGCTCTCCCATACCGGATATGATGGTCTGTTTTGTCTCGGCCTTGATCTCCACCCTGAAAGTCGGATCCTCATCCTGGAGCCTGCTGAGGCCTGAGCTTATCTTTTCCTCGTCGCCCTTTGCCTTGGGTTCGACCGCAAGCGACAAAGCCGGTTCCGGGAAAACTATCTTGTCAAGCTCGACCTGGTTGCCGGGATCGCACAAAGTATCGTTGGTACTCGTGTACTGGAGCTTCGCAACTGCGCCTATATCGCCTGCGATGAGCTTGTCTGCAGGCACCTGCTTCTTTCCTCTCAGCATGAATATCTGGGCGATCTTTTCGTTCTTTTCCGCTCTTGAATTGTATACCGTTGAATCGGACTTCAGTGTGCCTGAGTAAACTCTGAATATCGATATCTTTCCGACGAACGGGTCTGCTATCGTTTTGAAAACAAGGGCTGACAGTTTTTCATCCGCGGAGTTCTTCAGTTCGACGACCGTATCAGTACCAGGCTTGACAGCCTTAATAACAGGCTTGTACTCAGGTGATGGCATATAATCGACTATCATGTCCATCAGCGCCGTGATGCCCTGATTCAGCAGTGCCGCTCCGCAGAGCACAGGAACTATCGAGCAGTCTGCTATGCCTGCGCGAAGGCCGTTTATCATTTCTTCGGCAGTAAACTCCTCACCGCCGAAATATTTCTCCATCAGTTCCTCGCTGGTCTCTGCGACTGCCTCGTTGAGGGCTTCCTTGGCCTCGGCGATCCTGTCGTTCAGAGATGCAGGGATATCGGTATCGACAAGCTTATCCTTGTCGAATTTCCTGGCTTTCATATTTACTACATCAACGAATCCAACAAACTTTTCCCCTTCGAGAATAGGAAGCTGGAATGCGATAACGCTCTTGCCGAATGTATCTTTCAACTGGTCGAGGACTTCGAAGAAATTGGCATGCTCCTCGTCCATCTTGCTTACGAAAAACATTCTCGGTATTCCCTGTTCCTTTGCATAAGCCCAGGACTTTTCAGTTCCTACCGCGACGCCGCCCTTGCCCGGTACCAGGATAACAGCGCTGTCCGCAACTCTGATTCCTTGCTTGACCTCTCCGACGAAATCGAAATATCCGGGAGTATCGATGATATTGATCTTATGATCCTTCCATTCACAGGGTGCAATGGAGGTGCTGATGGAAATTTTTCTCTTGACCTCTTCAGGGTCATAGTCCATGGTGGTATTGCCGTCGTTGACCTTGCCAAACCTGTCAAGCACTCCGGTATTGAACAACATGGCTTCTGCCAGAGTCGTCTTGCCTGCCCCGCCGTGCGACATCAGGCACACGTTGCGGAGCTTTCCCGCGGTATAATCTTTCATATGAATTCCCCCTTGTATTGATTACGCTCTAATATATTTTCCTGTACTTAGGAAAACAATTCAAGAATAAATGGGTATTATGACACAATGTATATTATAACATACATCGAGGCCAGTTCAAGGATTTTCTTACGGCTGCCGCAATAGTCGGCCTTCATTTGAAAAAGTAATATCAACCCTTTAATTATGAACAGCGGAATTAACTTTTGCAAATCCGTTTTCCCTGTACATGAGCAGTTGATCCCGCGCTCCTTTTTCTTGACAATTATATGATATCATTGTACATTAAAATCAAAATCGCGCCCGCCGTAAACCCGGCGTGTTTGCCATCAGCGGGCGGCGGTATCAAACCGGAAGTACGGCAAAACGGCAGAAAGGGAACAATAAGTCCAGTACAGGCCAATGCACGCGCAAATACACAGGCCGCCCCACTGGCCGGCGTACATGCGTAGGTGCGGGCCAAAACGTGTAAAAACGAAATACGGCAGAAAGGAAGGTAAATATGATCATCGTAATGAAACCCGGCGCAAAGGAGTCCGATATCCGGGAAGTCTCCAATGTGCTGCAGAACGCCGGTCTTGGCGTCCATGTATCCAAAGGCGCCGAAAGGACCATCATAGGAGTCATAGGCGACAAAAGGCTCCTCAACGGGATCCCGCTCGAACTGATGCAGGGCGTCGACAAGCTGGTCCCGATAATGGAAAGCTACAAGCTGGCAAGCAGGACCTTCAAACCCGAGCCGAGCACAATACGCGTCGGCGGAGTGGAGTTCGGCGGCAGGCAATTTGTCGTGATAGCAGGTCCATGCGCGGTGGAAAGCCGCGAACAGATAATGGAAGCGGCAAAAGCAGTCAAAAAATCAGGCGCTGCGATGTTAAGGGGCGGCGCATTCAAACCAAGGACATCGCCTTACTCATTCCAGGGGCTGGAAGAGGAGGGCCTGAAAATGCTTAAGGAAGCAAGCGAAGCCACCGGCCTTCCGACAATAACGGAAGTAATTAGCGAGCACTCGGTTGAAATTGCGTCAAAATATGTAGACATGTTCCAGATAGGCGCGCGCAATTCACAGAACTTCCACCTGCTGAGGGAGGTGGGGCGGTCAGGAAAGCCCGTCCTCCTCAAGAGAGGGTCCGCCACCACGATAGATGAATGGCTGAACGCAGCGGAGTACATCATGAGCGAAGGCAATTACAACGTTGTACTCTGCGAGCGCGGTATAAGGACATTCGAGACGGCTACGAGGAACACGCTGGATATAAGCGCGGTCCCAGTGGTAAAAAAGCACAGCCACCTGCCTATCATCGTCGACCCAAGCCACGCGGCAGGCAAAGCAGATTACATCATCCCCCTGTCCAGGGCGGCTGTCGCAGCGGGAGCCGACGGGTTGATAATAGAAGTGCACCCAAGCCCGAAATGTGCGCTCTCCGACGCGGCACAGCAGCTTGACCCGGAAACGTTCGACAGTTTGTGTAAAGATATAGGAAGGATTGCCGAAATAGTAGGCAGAGAGTTCAGATATGGAGCCGAATAATTTGAAAATCACAATTATCGGGCTTGGGCTGATAGGCGGCTCTCTTGCAAGGGCAATGCACGGAAAGCTGGGGGTGCAGAGCATCACGGCGGTAGACCGCGACAGCGCGTCACTCGGACTGGCACTGGAACAGGGAGTGATAGGAAAAGGGCTTGTTACTCCGGACGACAGTGTCTACGACTCGGATATCATTTTCATCTGTACTCCGATAAAGCAGATTATTGAGTATATAGACGAACTTGCTTCAAAAGTAAAGGGAACATGCATCATCACTGATGTTGGCAGCACGAAGGGCGCCATTACCAGCCATGTCGAAAGGCTCCCGCACCCCATTTGCTTCATCGGGGGCCATCCGATGGCCGGTACGGAAAAGTCGGGCTATGCAAACAGCCTGACGCACCTGTTTGAAAACGCATATTATATACTCACCCCGGCCAGCGGAGCCACGGAAGATTCCGTGAGGCGGCTTTCATCGCTGGTGGAAGCCATCGGGGCCATCCCGGTGGTGATGACGCCGGAAGAACACGACATGGCGGTAGCCGGGATAAGCCATCTGCCCCACGTCCTCGCGGCCGCCCTGGTCAATACGGTAAAGGACATCGACAACAGCACGGGAAGGCTGCAGGCCCTGTCTGCAGGCGGATTCAGGGATATAACCAGGATAGCGTCCTCCAGCCCGGGCCTTTGGGAGAATATAGTAATGAGCAACAGGGACCGGCTGCTTGAAGTATTGAAGCAGTTGGACAGGAAACTGGCGGACTTCGCCGGATACCTGGAAAACGGCAGTTCCGGGGAGATCTACGGCTTCTTTGACAGCGCAAGGCAGTTCAGGGATTCCATATCAGACTACGGGCACGGGCTGCTGCCCCGCACCCACAGGATCATCGTAGACGTCCAGGACAGGCCTGGAATAATCGGCGAGATAGCAACGTTGCTGGGCCGTCATAATATAAATATTAAGAACATATACGTCGCAAACAGCAGAGAATTCGAGCAAGGCTGCCTGGTAATAACGCTGCAGGATATGGAGAGTATGAATACAGCTTTTGACTTGCTCACGGAAAAGGGATATAAAGTATTCAGATACAAATGAGGATCGTTTAGATACAAGCGATCAGCAATTTTTATATCAGGAGGGGAAAACAACGTGTTAGTTGAGAACAGGAACAGACTGAGGGGAGAAATCACAGTACCCGGCGACAAGTCCATATCCCACAGGGCGATCGTTATCGGCGCGCTTGCAAGCGGTACGACCGAAATCGAGAATTTTCTGCTCGGAGAGGACTGCATCAGCACCATTGATTGCTTCAGGAGGATGCAGGTCAGTATAGAGATACTGAAAGACAACAAGGTCAGGGTCCAGGGCAAAGGCCTGTACGGACTGAAAGCTCCGGCATCCTCGCTCAACGCCGGCCGGTCGGGAACCGCAATAAGACTGCTCCTTGGTGTTCTCAGCGGACAGCCGTTCACATCCACCGTCATACGAAGCGAAGAATCGATGAAAAAGCCTGTAGGAAACACCGTGAATTTCCTGAGGCAGATGGGCGCTGCAATCACCGCAAAGGATAACGGCAGCATGTGCCCGTTGACGGTATCCCCCGCAAAACTAAAAGGCATAAGCTGTGAACTGCCCATACACGAAATGCATATAAAATCGCCGCTGCTCCTTGCCGGACTTTATGCGGAAGGCGAAACCGTCGTGAGTGAACCGACCAGTTCAAGGAACCATACCGAACTGATGCTCAATTACTTCGGCGCAGATATAAAAACGGAAGGAACAGTCGTCAGGTCACATCCAGTTGAAAATCTGTATGCCCAGCAGGTCACCATACCCGGAGACATATCGATGGCTGCCTATTTCATTACAGCCGCGCTCCTCGTCCCTGATTCCGATATCGTCATAAGGAACGTGGGCGTCAACCCCACCAGGTCGGGCATACTTGAAGTATATAAGTCGATGGGCGGCAAGATCGAACTGCTGGACAAGAGGACCGTCTCAGGAGAAGAGGTGGCGGACATCCATGTCCGGTCTTCAAGGCTGAAAGCCGTCAGGATCGACGAAAAACTGATACCGGGCATCATCGACGAACTGCCGGTCATAATCACAGCCTGCGCCCTGGCCGAAGGTACGACCGAAATTACCGGCCTCTCCGACTTCAAGGTCAAAAAGACCGGCAAGATCAAGGCAATATCGCTGGAGCTTTCAAAGATGGGCGCCAGGATAACCGAAACCGAGGACGGACTGGTGATAGAAGGAAAAGAATCGCTCAGGGGCACCGTCGTTGACAGCAACAACATCCATTCCCACGCGATGGCTCTGTCCGTGGCCGGACTTGTTGCCCAGGGCGAAACGATGATCAGGAAAACGCAGGCTGTCGACATAGTTTATCCTGCATTCTACCAGACACTGAACAGGCTCTGAAATCCATGGAGACAGTCCCCAACCGTAGAGGAATGCTTCTTTGCAGAGGAGTACCGTCATACCTTTTTCCGGACACTCACAGTGCCCCCGGTGTATATAAAACGGCGTATGAAAACCAAAGCCCGCACATTGATTGTGCGGGCTTTTTATCGCTATATCATTTTCCTAAATTTATACCATTATCGTTACATCATTTTCGTTCATCGTTATTTCAGCTTTACGTCCTGGCCTGTATCTTTCCTTTTATATCCTAATCCCTGCCAAACTGTTCCTTGATCCTGTACCCGAGGACCATCAGGCTGTCGCTGAGGTGCACATTTTCAATCACGGTGTCGTACGGGAGTTTCAGATCCATCGGCGAGAAATTCCACAACCCTTTTATACCCAGCCGGGCAACCCTCTCAGCAATCTCGCGGGTCGCTTCATACGGCACCGCCAGGATCGCTATATCCACGTGGTGTCGGCTTACGAAATCTTCAAGCTCCTTCATGTCCATGACTTCGATACCGTTCATTTTCTTCCCTATCAGTTTGGGATCGATATCGAATACCCCGATCGTTTTGAAACCTCTTTTTTCAAAGTTTTTGTAATGGGCCAGCGCCTGCCCCATGTTGCCTGCGCCGATGATTATGCAGTTGAACTGTTTGTCAACTCCCAGTATTTTTGATATTTCATTGAACAAAGCTTCTACATTGTAACCGTAGCCCTGCTGCCCGAAACCACCGAAACAATTGAGATCCTGTCTTATCTGGGATGCAGTTATCCCCATCCTTTTGCTGAGCTCTTTGGATGAGATCCTGGTAATATCCATTTTCAACAGATCAGACAAATATCTGTAATACCTGGGAAGCCTCTTGATGACTGCTATGGACACGTTCTTTTTCTGAGCCATGGATAGCCTCCTTCCCTTTGATTTCATGACATCCCAATGACGTATCGCATCTACTTTTGATTATATTTCTTTGATATTTTTTTGTCAATATTGCCGCAAAACCTGTATTCTGCTAGAATTATTTAGCGGCATATTTCCCGCGACACCCATCACGCATGAAGCGGTGCTGAAAATGATAATACTTTCATGCAACAATATAAGTTTTTCATATGGAACGGATATTATCCTGAACAATGTTTCATTAAGGCTGCAGCAGGGCGAAAAAGCCGGACTTGTAGGAGTCAACGGCGCAGGCAAATCCACCCTGTTCAAAATCATAACGGGACAGCTGAAACAGGATTCGGGTGAGATCTTCATATCCAAAGACATGCGGATCGGATACCTTGAACAGAGCTCCGGCCTTGAATCGGACAATACGATATGGGACGAGATGCTCGTCCCATTTTCACCGCTGATAAAGATGGAAGACCGCATCAGGCAGCTGGCCGCAGACATGGCCGGTGAAAAGGACGAGTCCCGCCTCAACTCAATGATGAAGGAATATGACGGCCTGCTCGAACGTTTCTCCCGCGAAGGCGGTTACGAGTACAACAGCCGTATCAGGGGAGTGCTGAAAGGTCTGGGTTTCGAAGAATCCCAGTTCGGACTTAAGATAAGGGCGCTGAGCGGCGGCCAGAAGACACGGCTCGCGCTGGCAAGGCTGCTGCTGGAAGAGCCTGACCTTTTGCTGCTGGACGAGCCCACAAACCACCTGGACATATCGGCGATAGAATGGCTCGAGGATTTCCTGAAAAACTACAGGAAATCACTGATCGTTATATCGCATGACAGGTATTTCCTCGATACAGTGACCATGAAGACCTTCGAGCTCGAGAACAACAAGTGCACCACATATGAAAAGAACTACACCGGCTATGCCGAACAGAAAGCCAGGGACCGTGAGATCCAGCAAAAGCATTATGAACAGCAGCAGAAGGAAATAGCCCGCCTGGAGGCATTCATAGAAAAACAGAGGCAATGGAACAGGCAGCGGAACATCGTAGCCGCGGAAAGCCGCCAGAAGGCAATAGACAGGATGGAAAAGATCGAAGCTCCGGACAGGCTGCCCGACAGCATAAACATCAGGCTGCAGAGCAGCATGGCCAGCGGAAATGATGTGCTGTACGTCAAAGGCCTGTCCAAAAGCTTCCCCGGCAAGGAACTGTTCAATGGCATTAACTTCGAAGTAAGAAAAAGCGAAAGGTTATTCATAGTAGGCCCGAACGGCTGCGGCAAATCCACGTTGCTGAAAATACTCGCAGGAAAGCTGCACCAGGACAGCGGCAGCTTCAAATACGGCCATAACGTCATACTGGGATATTACGACCAGGAACTTGAAGGGCTGGACGACAACAACACCGTCCTTGAAGAAGTCTGGAACGGCAACGACTGGCTCACCCACACCCAGATACGCAATGTGCTGGCCCAGTTCCTGTTTACAGGCGAGGATGTCTGCAAGAACATCGGCGTCCTCAGCGGCGGCGAAAAAAGCAGGGTGGCGCTGGCAAAACTGATGCTGTCAGGCGCGAACCTGCTGCTCCTGGACGAGCCGACCAACCACCTGGACATAAACTCAAGGGAAGCCCTCGAAGAAGCGTTGCTTTCATATGACGGAACGATCATCGCCGTGTCCCATGACCGCTATTTCATGCGCAAACTGGCCACACGGGTGGTCGAAATGGCAAACGGCGGCATTGCAGATTACAAGGGCGGCTATACCTTCTATCTCGAACACCGCAGGGATACAGAGGCAGACCGGGCCGCAGGCAGGGACAGGGCCGTCACCGCCTCGAAGCTCGAACACCTGGAGAGCAAAGAGGACCGGGCAAGGAAACGAAAGCTCAAAAAGATGCTGGCAGAGTGCGAAAGCGAGATAAACAGGACAGAAGCCAGGCTGGCCGCGATATCCGCGGAGATGTCGCGCGATGATGCCCTGAGCGACCATATACTGCTTGCTGCCCTGCACGAGGAGCAAACCGAACTGGAAAACAGGCTGGAAGAACTTTACCGGCAGTGGACCGACCTCGTGGAACAGTGCGGGGATGACGGCTGAGCATTTTAGTGATCACTTGAAATAGTTGTCTATCCCCTTCTTGATGGCTTTGGCTATGAGTTCCTGGAACTCATCAGTAGCTAGTTTGCGCTCTTCTTCGGCATTCGAAAGAAAACCGGTTTCCACGATGACAGTCGGAGTCTTAAGATTTTTGATTATAACGATGGGCTGCTTTACCTGCGGCTCACGCTTGTTGTTCTTATCCACATTCTCTCTCAGCGATTTCTGGATGCATTCGGCCAGTTTTTTGCTTTCTGGCGATTCGGCCGGATAGAATGTCTGCGCGCCGTAGTACCGCGGGTCTGTGAAACTGTTGGCATGGATGCTCACCACGATGTCCGCCCCGCTGTTATCCATTATTTCCTTACGCCTGGTCAGGTCCTGGAGCCGCTTGTAATATATATCGGTGGTCCCTTCCTTGTATACGAGCTTATCCTCTTCGCGCGTCATTATCACATTATAGTTGTCCTGTTCCAGCAGTTCCTTGACTTTGAACGCAATCTTCAGGTTCAGATCCTTTTCCTTGAGGCCGCTGTAACTGCTTATTTTCCCGGGGTCCTCGCCTCCATGCCCCGCATCCACGATGACCGTCCTTTTGGCCGCATCCCGGTCGGCCGTCATTGCAACCTGCGAATCCACATCCATGTTCAGGCTGTATATGGCCAGCAGCAGTGCGAAAACCAGTCCTATAAGAATCAAGTTGGACTTTCTCATTACAATAATCATAAACCCGTCCCCCTATTCAGATTCAATATAAGAATATTCGGGGACGGGTTGGACATATTACAGCGCTATTCAGGCCGTTTCAGGTATTTATTGAGTTTTGTCCGGATTTTGAGTCTTGTCAGTGTGCCGGCCATTTGCCGCATTCTGATTTTTGCCCGCACTCTGAGTCTTGCCTGTGCTCTTCTTTTTCTTCTTCTTTTTGGGTTTATTCCCGTCGAGCGACGGGTTCCACGGGCTCTTGGTAAAGCCTTTCTCCTGGACCGGCTTCTTGCCGAAAATCTTCTCTTTGATATTGATGCCGTAATAACCTGCAATGTACCCAAACGCCGATATCAAAGGTATAAGCAGCATCGCCGCGAAATATGCAGGAATGGCGTCATTGCACCATTTTATAATGAAAAGGAGCGGGCCGAAAAGGCCGTTGATTATCACACGTTTTATGTTTTCTCCGATCTCAGTCTGAAACTGTACGAAAATCTTGAATACCGCCGTGACGACAGCCAGGGGGGCAACGCCGATCAGGCCGTAGACCAGGCCTTTGAGCGGATACGGGTGCAGGTCGTAAACCGGCTTTTTTTCCTTTGTGGCAAGCTCCTTCTGGTCAATGTACAAGATGAAAAAAAAGAAAATGAAAATCAGTATGCTGTACCATGGCAGCCATCTGAGGAACGTTTCCCTTTCTTTCATCAACCCAAGCAGGGGATAAAGGAAAACCACAAAAACAAGATCCGCTATGACGTAAGTATACAAAACTTTGAAACCTTTGCTGATATATCTCTTCATAAACACATTCTCCCGTCACTTGTCTTTTCGTTTATCCTTAAGATATACGCTGCCTACGATGGACTTGGCTTTCTTTTTCAGTTCGGCTGCAACTTCGCCGACCTCGAGATAATTGCGCAGTTCCCTGTGCTCGTTCGATACGACGGCTATTGACAGGGTCATTATCGGGTATTGGGTGATCTGCCCTCTCCTGTTCACCGTGCTGATGAACCCGGCGCGTTTGTCCACATCTGAATAAAGCTCGGGGACCCTCTCATCGAATTCCTTAATAATGTTCTCGCAAAGCACATCCGCATGCTCGGGATCGGTGATCACTACAAAATCGTCTCCGCCTATGTGCCCGATAAAATCATTCTTCGAACCGAAGGTTTTTACATTGTCCATCAGTATGTCGGCTATCAGCTTGATGGCACGGTCACCATGGGAAAAGCCATATACGTCGTTGTACGCCTTAAAGTTGTCCACATCAAGATATAATATGGAAAAAATCATTCCCTTGGCGATCCTGTAGTTGATCTCGGACTGTATATCTATATTTCCCGGCAGTCCGGTAAGCGGGTTCGCCAGCCTGTTCCTGTCGATCCTCAGGAGCGTGTTCCTCACCCTGCTCACGAGTTCGCGGGGATTGAACGGTTTCGTGATATAATCGTCAGCTCCGATCTCCAGGCCTGCCAGCTTGTCTTCCTCATTCCCCTGGGCCGTCAGCATGATGATTGGTATAAGATTGTTGCTCTCATCCTTCCTGAGGAGCTTGCATACCTCAAAACCATCGATCCCCGGCATCACGACATCAAGGAGCACAAGGTCGGGTTTTTCGGATGCTACCATTTTTATGCCGTCAACGCCATTGTTTGCTGAAACGACCTCGTACCCGTGTTTTGTCAGTATGTCCGTGGTCAGTCTGACCATCAGTTCCGTATCATCGATCACCAGTATTTTCTTCTTAAACATAGCGCTCCCCGACAAAACGCTTTTAAGCCTGACAACCATATTAAGCGGCAAAGCGGATTTGCCGCATCGTTACAGTACATGCCGGCAGACAATACTGCTCCATTTATATATAATATCACTTTTAGTGCACAATACAAGAGAAGCAATTAAAATATACGGCGGGAGGATATCCCGGGACGACAGGCACTTGTGTATTAAAATAACGAAAGTCCTTAATACAAGGACTTCCGTTATCGTTTGGAGGCGCCACCCAGATTCGAACTGGGGAATAAGGGTTTTGCAGACCCGTGCCTTACCTCTTGGCTATGGCGCCGTTTCGCTGTGTTCAGTTAGATGACCACTTTATCATAACATGAATGCAAATCGATGTCAACACCTGCAGGACCGGCTAAAACACCCATTTTGCCATGCTGCCGAACTACTCTGCCCCAGCCTGCCGAACGGTGCAAAAAAAGCGCCTTATGCGCTTTTTGGAGCGGGATACGAGATTCGGACTCGCGACTTTCACCTTGGCAAGGTGACACTCTACCACTGAGTTAATCCCGCATGTATGCGTCCCGGTGTCTCCGTTGCTTGCCGGATATCCCGTGCCGCTTTTATCAGTTTTTTCCGTTTCCCCGTCCTCTTCATGAGGGTAGATCATGGTGCCCAGAGCCGGAATCGAACCAGCGACACGAGGATTTTCAGTCCTCTGCTCTACCAACTGAGCTATCTGGGCATGTAATACAGATAACAAAAAAATTTGTCATCTGTATAAGGGGTGAGTGATGAAATTGGCGACCCGGAAGGGACTCGAACCCTCGGCCTCTAGCGTGACAGGCTAGCGTTCTAACCAACTGAACTACCGGGCCACATTTCTGCCGCTCTCCGATTTCAGGACCTCTTCTCCGGAAACCTCACGGCCATCCCAGAGAGAAATCACTGGTGGGCACTATAGGGCTCGAACCTATGACCCCCTGCTTGTAAGGCAGGTGCTCTCCCAGCTGAGCTAAGCGCCCTCGTGGTGTCGCCCGAGCGACATTTACAAGTATACAAAAAAGTGATTCCAAAGTCAATAGCAAAATTCATTTTCCAAAAAAAACAGTTATCGACTTCATTTGAAAAAGTAATTTCCACTTCAAAATCAATGACAGTGGAATTAACT
>ENA-UPSB01000487-UPSB01000487.1-bioreactor-metagenome-genome-assembly--contig:-NODE-487-length-66253-cov-841.339693_pt1 | contig 66253 bp, 54 predicted proteins | sample MGYA00238182_ERZ773286 | MGnify/ENA primary metagenome ERZ773286 (study PRJEB29026, sample SAMN07631240) | bioreactor metagenome | isolation source: Switchgrass digestor | place: USA: Dartmouth... | reverse complement strand
ATGGGTCGAACAGTGGCTTTGGTCACTGATTTAATACAAAATAATTGTACAAGGAGAAGTAAAATTATGGACAGAATAATCGTCAGGAACTTCAGACCGGAGGATATCGGCCGGATATCCGAGCTGGACAGGAAATATAAAAAGGTGTTTCCGGATTCAGCGGAGGTCCAGGCCGAACTCTACAATTCTCCCGAATTTGAGGGAGGCAGGGACGTCTTTTGCGCTTTTGACGAAACGGGCGCATTGGTGGGATATGCGCTATCCCATACTGGCTGAAGCGGGGAGTGGATATCCGAATGTTTTATGGGCCGATATAAAGGTCGACCCGGATTTCCGGGATAAAATACCGCTTCGGGATCTGCTTTTTGATAGTATGGTGGCTCGGGCCATGGAGATCGATAACAGCGCGCCTGTTAAGAATACGAAGATCTGCTGCAATTATCTCACGACAGAGACCGAGAGCATCGATTATTTCCTTTCAAAAGGATTTAAACCCACTGACGGCATTTATAATATGGCAAGGGATCTGACCAAACCTGTGACCGAAGCCGTGGCCCCTGAAGGCTTGGAGATCATTGAATGGAGGATGGAAACAGAAGGGGAGAAAGCCAGATATATTGAGGCATTTAATACGGTCTTCCCTGAGAAACCATGGAGTGTGGAAGGCCTGGATTACTTCATGCAGTCTGATATGTGGGCCTGCGGTACTGCGATCACTGCTTTCAGCGGCGGCGACATTGCCAGCAGCATAATGCTGTACTGGGCGCCCGGCCCAAAAGAAGGGGAAAGAAATGCGGCGTGTACGGAGAATATATTCGTCATGCCGCAGTGGAGGAGAAAAGGACTGGGCAGCTGCCTGATCGGCAAGGGGCTTTCTTGCCTTGCGCGGCACGGCGCAAAAACAGCCTTCCTCGAAGTGCGGGCCAACAATATCAAGGCATTGGACATCTACAAGCGGATGGGATATGAGATCATAAAAGAGCAAAAAGTGCTGGAGTATTCAATAGGTAACTGATTGCAAAGTCCATCGCCATGGTGGTGAAACGGTATAAGGCAGCTTCCTGCATACGGATGCTGCCTTAAATTTTGGATATGGCTGTATTATAGCATGTGCATGGCTGTTTGCCTGTCAGGTATCATCCTAAAACTTTACTGCTTCCTTGCCACATCATTTGCACTTGTCTTTTTTGTGAGGACACTTTTCGAAATATTCATCATAGTACTTGTGTGTCGCATCCTCGTATTTATGCACATGCCCGTCAGCTTCCTTTGTGATGGCGCAGTACAAGTGATAGTGTTTTCCGCCGACATATATCGCCGGTCCGGTGGCATTGTGGTATTCATGGACATGTCCGTCGTCAAGCGAGGTTTTCCCGCTCATGTAATGGATGTGGCCGGGTTCGTTCGGGTCGCAGCTTGTCATTCCCTCATAATTATGCCAGTGCCGGTCATCTATCGTCGTTTTGCCCAGATAGTAATGTGAATGCATAGAAACCACCTCCGATATATTGTATATTATGTTAACTCTGCTTCTTGTGTGAATGGTCAGGGCAAATAGCAAGATTGATAAATCAGTAACATTCTGCTAAAATATACATGTAAACTGTTTAAATATTTCCATGAAGAATATAGAAATGAGTTCCTGATATTTTTGATCTTATCCGCTAATGTTACATCATAGTGTCCCTGGAGGTAATATGGTAATAAACCCTCAACATGAACTGCTTCTCAATATCTACAGCATCGATTACCTTTTGAGATGCAACGTGGTAGATTTAACGGATAAAAATCTCACGCTTTCGCCGGTCTCGGGAAAGACAGACATGTTCCAGGTCCTTGATCCTGTAGTGCTGATCTCTGTTGACATCAACGATATATTGACCGCGTCGGCGGATGTGACTGCCATTGACAGCCTGACGGGCACAGTATCGCTGCATATGCGCGATGAGGAGGTCTCTGAGGAACGGCGTGTCTTTGAAAGGTACCCTGTATCACTTGAGATCAGCGCCAGGAAGAAGTTCTCGAGCAAACGGATGCACATGCTCGTAAAGAATATCAGCCTGTACGGCATGATGGTGGTTTCCGGTACTGAGCTTGACAAGGAGGAGCAGATAGACATCGACCTTATCACTGAAAAGAATATGTTTTACTTAAGCGGCATGGTCGTGTGGAAAAGGGAAGTGGCCAACAACTGTTTCGAATACGGCCTTCAACTGACCCACTATGATGTGGCCACCAGGTATCTGTTCCAGGATTATCTTAACAGACAGAAAACCAATTTTGCAAACATGATACCAAGGGCCAGATGATCATGGCCGCAGACCTCATTGGATGCAGATTTCAGCCGCTGCAGGTGATCCGGCCGCTTTGAGGTATTGCCTGGTGCAGTTTGCATCGGTCCGGTCACATGTCCTTATAAAAATCCAGGTTCTCCTGCAATACCGGGTCAAGCGGGTTGTTAGCCTTAATGTACATCTTATACCTGTTTTCCAGTTCTTTTACTTTTTTGTTGCGCTGGATATTGAAATGCATTATCAGGTCGGAATAGATCGGCTGTTTCGCCAGGTATTCCCTGATAGGCTTGGAAAACGGGCAGTACTTTACGAATATGCTCCTTGCGACCCTGTTGAGCCTGGGGTTTCCGTTGGATTCGTTGTTTATCCATATCTCGTATTCCGCGGTGAATATCTCGCGCAGCCTGTTATGGTATTTTGCGATCAGCGCCTTGACTTTCTCTTTTGCTTCTTCGGAAAGGTCGCGGTTTTTGCGGTAGAACTGTATATAATCCGCATATTCCGATGTCAGCGAACTTTGCGTTATGTCGTTCCAGGCAGGGCCCATCATGGTCCTGCACAGTTCCCACCTGAAATTGCCTGCCAGCCTGACGATCATATCATCGATGTTTTCATCCGTGAAAACCGGCAGTATGAATCTTCCCGGGCTGCTCCTGACCCTTCCGGCGATTTCCTGCCACATCATTGCCCTTGTGCCGTAAACAGGCATGAGAAGTATGTCGGGCATCACTTTCATCATTACCAGTTCCTTTTCGATGCCCTTTTCTGCATTTATGTAATTTATCTCCCTGTGGAAGAGCGAGTAATCTATCTCAAGTATCCTGTTCAGCTTTTCGCAGATAACGGAGGGCGACACGAATGAACGGCAGGGATCGTAAGGCGCCGCCTCCCTGTGCAGGATGGGGAAATACTCTGATATTTTCCCCTGAACCAGCTTGTGGTTGGTCTTTACCATGTTATTGATCTCGAAGTCAAGCCGGTCATCCCGGTTGTTCATGTAGGCAGCTTTGTCGTTTTCGGTCAGCCGCCCCTGCTTTTTCAGCTCCCGGAATGTATCAGCGTAATCATGCCCGAAGCTGTTGACAGACGGATCCCTGGTCATGTTGTATATTTCGGTCAGCCATTCATGCATGAAAAACACATTGGCAGTGCCGCCGGAAGAGTGATTCATCCCTGCCAGCCTGTATATCGCCATCGTCTGGCTTATGTCAAGCAGTTTTTCGTCCATATAGCCGTAGGAGAGGAACATCCTTATCAGCCTGGAATCATCCTTTGTCCTGACGGCTTTCCTGAAGACCGCGGCATATATGTCGAAGTACTGGTCTGCCACTGCCTTCCTGACAGACCGCGCGGATTCGTCGGAAGCGGTTTTGTCTTTCAGGTTCCTGAAAGCGGTCAGGTTCATCATGAAGTAAGTCGCCTTGTCTTCCGGGATCTCGGCGTATTCCAGTATTTTGGCGGCACTGTTCTCCAGTTCTTCGGGAAGGCTGAGTACCGAATCAGATGAAACGGATAAGTCGCCCGGTTTGCTTTCGGTCGTTCCGTAAGCGGACAGCGCGGCTGTCCTGTCTGCATGCATATGTTCGAAATAATCGAAGTCTATGCCCGTGTCATGCCTGTATTCCGAAGCGATGTGCGACGATATTTCCTTCAGTTTGTCAAAAATGTATGAAGCGGCATCCAGGGCGGGAGTATGATCGATGCCTTTCTCCCTCATCTCGAACGCAGCTTTTATGAACGCGTTGTAGACATTGCTCTGGTCAGTCCCGTAAAGCTTGCCGATCGTTTCTTCCAGATGCCCGAACACATGGCGCAGTTCGCCAACGATGCTTTCGAGGTATCTGGACGCTTCAGCGGCATGCTTTTCAGTCACATAAGCGTCCGCCGCGAAGAACAGCTTCCTTATGTTAGGCGAAATACCATTCAACTGGCGGTAATAACGGACCTGGTCCTGTAATCCGGCGGCCTCCCGTATAAGCGACGGCGCATCCGTCTCTCCGGACTCAGCAAACTGCCTGCTGAATGCCGCAGGTATCGTGGTACCTTTTTCGTTCAGCAGGGATATTGCCGATCCACCTGTATCAGATATGTCCCCCGGTATCCTGCTGAATCCGTATGTGTTGCTGAGAGTGACATAGTAAGCGCACAGATTGCGGTATATGTTGTCCATGGCACGGCAGAGCGACAGGGCGTTTTCGTAAGCCTGGTATGTGCTTAGTATCAGGCTGCTTATCGAGTTGATTATATAGGCGCCGTACTCTTTCTGCTTCCTGATCAGTTCCACGACATCCTGCCTGTTTTGCACAGGAAAGGAATAGAAGCAGCAGTCTGTTGCGGCTGTGTATGTCAGTAGGCTCTTCCCGCCGTCAAACAGTTCATTGGCTCCTATGAAAATGTTCTGGTCGACATCGAACAACTTGTATCCGGCACGGGCTGGGCTTTCCGGATCCGGGGATCCCTGCTGCCCGCACATGGGGGAAATATAGGCTTCCAGTTTTCCCTGCAGCAGCAGTTTAAGCGAATCCGGTTTTTCACCTTCGATTATGATTTTTTGATTCACGGGCACGTTGAATGTGCCGTTGTTGACTGGCTGAGGATTCATTTGACCGCTCCGTTATGACATAATAATGAACATTAGCAGTAAAAATGACCGTATTTATCTACATTTTTCTTTATATTATACACTAATTTTCTGCCATGTTAAAGTAATGCAGCCATATGTCAGACGGTCCGGCCCAAGTCGGTATTGCAGGTGCCGCATTTCAGGAACGCTGTTCGGACATCGCTCCCTGGATGTCTGTCAGGACGAGGCCGTTGTTCTTTTCCTCTGCCCATCTGATGTTCCACTCGTTTTCAAAGAGCAGCACCGGCCTTCCCCAGTTGTCCTCCACAACCATCGTTGAGCTTGTAAGATTGAGTCTTCCCGGATCGTCGACTTCTGAGACTATCCATCTTGCATGCCTGTATGGGAGGTGGTTGACCCTGAGTTCGACGCCGTATTCATGCCTGAGCCTGTGTTCGAGCACCTCGATCTGCAGTACCCCGACAGCGCCAACTATTACGGACTCCATGCCGGAATCCGGCTGCCTGAACACCTGTATTGCCCCTTCTTCCGAAAGCTCGCTGATTCCCTTGACGAACTGTTTCCTTTTCATGGAATCCGCGGGGGAGACCCTGGCAAAGTGTTCCGCAGGGAATACGGGGATGCCTTCGAACCTGAAACGGCTGGTGCCTTCGCACAGCGTATCGCCGATCCTGAATATGCCTGGATCGAAAACGCCTATTATATCGCCAGGATACGCCTCTTCCACTATAGCCCTCTCCTGGGCCATGAACTGCTGTGGCTGTGACAGCCTGACTTCCTTGCCGGCCTGCACATGATATACCGACATGCCCTTTGTGAATTTGCCCGAACAGATGCGTATGAACGCAAGCCTGTCCCTGTGGGTCGGGTTCATGTTTGCCTGTATTTTGAAAACGAATCCTGAGAAATTCCCTGATACGGGATCGACCTCGCCTGCGTCCGACATCCTCGCACCGGGGCATGGAGCCATCTTCAGGAATTCTTCGAGGAACGGCTGGACCCCGAAGTTGGTCATCGCGCTTCCGAAAAACATGGGTGTCAGTTCCCCGGTGAGTACCTTTTTCATCGAAAACTCGTCGCCTGCTATATCCAGCAGTTCGATCTCCTCGCGCAGCCTGTTGTGGTAATGGCTGCCCAGAAGGTCAGCAAATACAGGATCGTCGACAGACCCCCTGATGGAGTTCACGATGGTGCTGCCGTGCCTGCCCCCTTCAAAGAGTTCGACCTGCTTGAGTTTTCTGTTGTACACGCCCTTGAAATCGCCGTCCGTACCGATTGGCCAGTTCATCGGATAAGAGCGTATGCCGAGGACGTTTTCTATTTCCTCCATCAGCAGGAAAGGATCCTTGCTGGCCCTGTCCATTTTATTGACAAATGTAAATATCGGGATCCCCCTCATTCTGCAGACATGGAACAGCTTTATCGTCTGCGCTTCGACTCCCTTTGCGCCGTCGATGAGCATCACCGCGCTGTCGGCCGCCATGAGCGTCCTGTAGGTATCTTCGCTGAAGTCCTGGTGGCCGGGAGTGTCAAGTATGTTTATGAAGTATCCGCCATATTCGAACTGCATGACGCTGGTGGTGACAGATATGCCCCTCTGCTTTTCTATATCCATCCAGTCCGAAACGGCATAGTTGCCCGCTTTTCTTGCCTTGACCGCGCCTGCGAGCCTGATGGCTCCGCCGTAAAGCAGGAGTTTTTCGGTTATCGTGGTTTTTCCTGCGTCAGGGTGCGATATTATTGCGAAGGTCCTTCTTCGTTCTGTTTCGGCCTTTATATTGCTGATCTTGCCCAGTTCAGTCTTTTCTCCCATTTGTAAGATCATTCCCCGATAAAATTTTTCATTTCATATTAACGCATAATGAACATTCCTGTCAAACACCTGATAATATACTAAAACGGGGCGATATCGGCGGTCGTATATCCCGCCTCGTTGAAACGCACAGAAGTAAGAAAAATTTCTACAATCGAAATTTTTCCTTGATGCGTTATAATTATAATAGAAATATAGCATGATCCGGAAAAGTGAGGAGAAAACAGATGGCATTTACAAAAGAACAGATAAAAGTCACGCTTGATTCAAAAAAAACCGTAACTGTGCAAAAGGGTACGGCGCTGCTGGAACTCGCGCGGCAATTTTCCGGTCTCCGCCGCGAAACGATAATTGCGGCGAGAGTTGACAATGATATAAAGGAACTGACATATGAACTGAAAAATGACTGCAATGTGAACTTCATAGACCTTACGGAAGAAGACGGGATGAGGATATACAGGAGAAGCCTGTATTTCATATTCATGAAGGCAGCCAACGACCTGTTCCCCGACAGGAGGGTAATTATCAGCCATGCCGTAGGCAGGGGCCTTTACTGTGAATTGAGAGGGGACAAGGAACTCGAGCCGCATGAAGTGGAGATGCTGGAAAAACGCATGCATGAGATAGCGGAGCAGGCGCTCCCGTTTGAGAAGAGGGAGATACCCATCCTGGAGGCCGAAGCATTGTTCGAATCCACCGGCAGGATGGACAGGTACCGTGCCATAGAGCACAGGAACAAAAAGCTAGTCACGATCTACAACTGCGGAGGCATGGATGATTATTTCTACGGGTATATGGCGCCTGATACCGGGTATATAAAAGTTTTCGGGCTTAAATACTATAAAGGCGGCCTTATCATAAGGTTCCCCGATAAATCCTCACCGCGGACGCTACCTGAATTCGTCGAGCAGGAAAAACTGTTCAACATATATCTGGAGTTCAAGAGATGGGGGCGCATACTTGAGATCGAAAACGTAGGACAGCTGAACACCCTCGTTAAGGAAGGCAGGGCTGCCGAGATAATCAGGATAGCGGAAGCGCTGCATGAAAAGAAAATAGCGAGCATAGCTGACATGATCGCTGAAAGCGGGCACAAAAAGAGGATCATCCTGATATCAGGCCCGTCGTCGTCGGGAAAGACCACGTTCGCCCAGCGGCTTTCGATACAGCTGAGGGTCAACGGCCTGAAGCCTGTAACGATATCTCTCGATGATTACTTCGTCGACCGCGAGAACACTCCGAGGGATGAAAACGGCGATTATGACTATGAAGCGCTGGAGGCCATAGATGTAAAGCTGTTCAATAAGCAGCTCAACGACCTTATCGGAGGCAGAGAGGTGGAACTGCCCATATTCAATTTCAGCACCGGGCACAGGGAACCGGTCGGCAGAAAGCTGCAGATAGGCGATGACCATGTGCTGGTCATCGAGGGGATACATGGCCTCAATGAGAAGCTCACATCCGAGATACCGCACGAAAGCAAGTTCAAGATATATGTAAGCGCGCTTACGTCGATGAATATCGATGACCATAACAGGATACCAACGACGGACAACCGGATCATCAGGCGTATAGTGAGAGACCACCAGTTCAGGGCGAGCAGCGCTGTGAGCACCATAAAAAGGTGGCCGTCCGTAAGGCGCGGCGAAGAAAGGAACATTTTCCCGTTCCAGGAGAGCGCGGACGTTATGTTCAATTCGGCGCTGGTGTATGAACTGGGCGTACTGAAGACATACGCCGAGCCGCTGTTGACGGAGATCGACAACAGCGCCGTGGAATACTCGGAAGCAAGGAGGCTCATCGAATTCCTGAGCTACTTCCAGCCGATAGATGCGAAGGACGTACCTGCCAATTCCATCATCAGGGAGTTCATCGGAGGCAGTTGTTTCTACTGATGCATTTTGCCTGTTTCTCAGACGGGCAGGAGGTATACCGGCTGGCCTGGTGAAATACTGCCGGCGCGGGAAACTTTTTGCAGACGTTATTAATGAAAGCAGTTTCGATTTAGAAAGGCTCCATGATGACTTGGAATGATCCGTCATCATGGAGCCTTTGACTAAATCATAAGGCTAACCTGATAATGTCGGCCGCCGCCATGCTTATACGTTGTCGTGTTTATAATGGAAAGTATCGCAGTCAGTCTGTTCCGATGTCCTGGAACCTCTCGGCCCGACGTGGATCTGTGATGCGCTGCAGCGGTCTCCCTGCATGTAATAGTAGCAGGTATCCACCGAACAGCTGATACCTTCATTGGGACGATCCATTTTTTGTGCTTTCATGGTCAAGCCTCCTTATGATTTGACTTCAGGATTATTATTAGCGATATGAAACAATTTATTATCGGTTTTGAGTTTAATTTTTTTCTATCCGGCATTCCCGGCCTCAAAGAGCAGGCGGATAATTTTTTAAAGTAAGTTTATTTAGTCCTGCTAAAAATTTCTTTTTATAGACTATTTTAATTGATTTGCAGAGTTTTAAATAGTATACTTAATAATGTAACATTAAAAAGGTAAAAAATCGGGAGGGGAGATTATGGCGTATTTGTTAGGTATTGACATTGGAACATCGGGCACCAAGACAGTCTTATTCGACGAGTATGGCAAAACCATGGCAAGCTCGCTTAACGAGTATCCGCTTTACCAGCCGCAGATAGGATGGGCCGAACAGGATCCTGAGGACTGGTGGAAAGCTACGTGCGACGGTATCCGCGCCGTGCTGGCCAAAAGCGGAGTCAAACCGGAAGATATAAAGGGCATCGGTCTGTCAGGCCAGATGCACGGCCTGGTTGTGCTGGATGCGGACAACAAAGTGCTGAGGCGTTCCATCATTTGGTGCGACCAGAGGACAACTGCGGAGTGTGAACAGATAACTTCGCTGATCGGAGCGAAAAGGCTGATAGAGATCACAGCGAACCCTGCGCTTGTGGGATTTACGGCATCCAAGATCATGTGGGTCAAAAACAACGAGCCTGATGTTTTCGAAAAGATCAAAAAGATCCTTCTCCCGAAGGACTACGTCAGGTTCAGGCTGACGGGCGAATTTGCAACCGAAGTTTCCGACGCCAGCGGCATGCAGTTGATGGATATCCCCAACAGATGCTGGAGCGATGAAGTGCTCTCGAAGCTTGGGATAGAGAAGCAGTGGCTGGCCGATCTGTATGAATCCCAGGAGGTAAGCGGCTATGTCAGCCAGGAGGCGGCAGCGCTGACAGGACTGAAAGCCGGGACGCCAGTTGTCGGGGGCGGCGGTGACCAGGCAGCAGGCGCTGTCGGAAACGGCATCGTCAAACCGGGAGTAGTATCCTCGACCATCGGTACTTCAGGCGTCGTATTCGCTTATCTTGACAAGATCAGGATAGATCCCCTGGGGAGGCTCCAGACATTCTGCCATGCTGTCCCGAATACCTGGCACGTCATGGGCGTCACACAGGCAGCCGGCTTCTCGCTGAAATGGTTCAGGGACAATCTGTGCAGTGATGAAATGAGCGTTGCCGGTCTTATGGACACGGATCCCTATGTACTGATGGATAAGGAAGCCGAAAAGGTGAAACCGGGAAGCAACGGCCTGATTTATCTGCCTTACCTTATCGGCGAAAGGACGCCGCACCTTGATTCGGATGCAAGAGGCGTATTCTTCGGACTTTCAACGGTACACAGGAAGAGCGATATTATCAGATCCGTCATGGAAGGCGTCGTCTTCAGTCTCAAAGACTGCCTGAGCATTATTGCAGACCTTGGCGTTGAGATAAACGAGGTGCGTGCTTCGGGCGGCGGCGGGAAGAGCAAGCTGTGGAAGCAGATGCAGGCTGATGTATTCGGCATCCCGATAACGACCACCAATTCCAGCGAGGGCCCCGCTCTTGGCGTTGCGCTGCTCGCAGGAGTAGGTACGGGCGTTTACAAGGATGTGGCCGAGGCATGCGACGTGGCTATCAAGCCTGTAGAAGTCCAGCAGCCGGACGCGGGGAACACGGAAGTGTACTCGAAGTTCTACGGCCTGTATTGCCAGCTTTACAAATCACTGAAGCAGGATTTCAAGGACCTGGCAAAGATAATGAAAAGCATTTGAGGGTTATAGATGACAAAAGGGAAGACCGGAAACAGCAAATTTCTGAAAGCTTATAACGAAACAGGCATATTGGACCTGATCCGCACGAAACAGGCTGTTTCAAGAGCGGAGCTTTCCAAGGAAACAGGATTGTCGCCCACTGCCATAGGCGTTATAGTGTCTTCGCTGATGGAAAAGGAGTATATCCACGAGATCGGGACAGGCGAGTCGAGCGGCGGGAGAAAACCTGTGCTCCTGGAACTGAAGCCGGACTCATGGTATTCGGTCGGATTGGATATAGAGGTCGACATTGTCCAGTACGTTTTGATGGACATAACCGGCCGGGTGCTGCATGAGGGCTCGGTGCCGCTGCGTGTGAACACGCCCGAGATGACAGTAATGGCCTCGGCGGCATGTGTCAGGAATATAATGCAGAAGTTCTCCATAAAAAAGGAAAGGTTACTGGGAGTAGGGATCTCAGTGCCCGGGATAGTGGACTCCAAATCCCGCAGGGTCGTATTGGCTCCGAATATCGGATGGGAAGACGCGGATCCCGCCGAAATGCTAAAGGCAAAGCTCGGGCTCCCTGTCTACATCGAAAACGAAGCAATGGCCTCCGCCATTTGCGAGAACTGGATAGGATCATGCCAGACAGCCGGCAACTTTGTCTGCCTTAACATCAAATCAGGCATAGGCGCGGGCATTTTCACCGGCGGCAGGCCTTACAGGGGGACCAACGGAAGCGCCGGCGAAGTGGGGCATATAGTCGTCGATGAAAACGGGCCCAGGTGCGGCTGCGGCAACTACGGATGCCTTGAGACGCTGGCTTCCACCAGCAGCATCATCGAAAAAGCCAGAAGGATAGTCAGGCAGGGTGTGGTTTCCAGCCTGAACGAAATAGAAAACATCGATGAGATCACACTGGAGGATATAGCCAAAGCCGCAAGGGCGGGAGACGCAGCGGCGATGAATGTGCTTGAGGAGGCGACCCGATACATCGGCATAGCATTGTCCAACCTGATCAACACGCTCAATCCGTCAATGATCGTACTGGGCAAGGATTTCACCGTATACGGCGACCTTGTATTGGGCACGCTAAGAAGCATTATAGACGCCAAGGCGCTCAGGAGGCCCGCTTCGAATGTCGAGATCGTAATATCGAAGCTGGGCGAACGGGCTTCCACGCTGGGAGCGGCGATAATCCCTCTCAAGAAGCTGTTTGGAAGATAGGCTGTTCATGCGGCGCATGAGTATGCGCGAGTCAAAATAAATCAAAATGGAGGTTAGATCATGGCTGAGTATTTTAAAGGTGTACAAAAAATCAAGTACGAAGGCAAAGGTTCCGACAACCCGCTGGCATTCAAATACTACAACCCGGATGAAGTAGTAGCGGGCAAGAGGATGGAGGACCACCTTAGGTTTGCCGTTGCATACTGGCATACTTTCCAGGCGACCGGAACAGACCCGTTCGGGCCGGTAGGCACTGCCATAAGGCCCTGGAGCCATATCTCCGATCCGATGGACCTGGCAAAGGCAAAAGTCGAAGCTTGCTTCGAATTCTGTGAAAAGCTCGGCGTTCCGTTCTTCTGTTTCCATGACAGGGACATAGCTCCTGAAGCCGACACGCTGAGAGAGACCAACAAGAGGCTCGACATCATCGTGGCTGCAATAAAGGACAGGATGAAGAACAGCACTGTAAAACTTCTGTGGGGAACCACCAATGCTTTCGGACACCCGAGGTTCACTCACGGCGCTTCGACGTCTCCCCATGCTGAAGTGTTCGCATATGCTGCTGCCCAGGTCAAAAAGGCAATGGAGATCACGAAGGAACTCGGCGGCCAGAACTACGTATTCTGGGGCGGCAGGGAAGGTTACGAGACACTGCTCAACACCGACATGAAGCTGGAGCTCGATAACATGGCACGTTTCCTCAGGATGGCAGTGGAATATGCGAAGGAGATCGGTTTCGAAGGCCAGTTCCTGATCGAGCCCAAGCCGAAGGAACCCACAAAGCACCAGTACGATTTCGATTCAGCAACAGTAATAGGCTTCCTCAAGACATACGGACTGGATCCTTACTTCAAACTGAACATAGAAGCCAACCATGCGACACTGGCACAGCATACGTTCCAGCATGAACTCTGTGTGGCTCGTATCAACAACATGCTCGGCAGCATAGACGCGAACCAGGGCGACCTGATGCTCGGCTGGGATACCGACCAGTTCCCGACGAACATTTACGATACGACACTTGCAATGCTCGAAGTCCTCAAGATGGGCGGCTTCACGAAGGGCGGCCTGAACTTCGACGCCAAAGTCAGGAGAGGCTCATTCGAACCGGAAGACATGTTCTATGCCCATATCGCAGGCATGGATGCATTCGCAAAAGGCCTGAAGGTCGCGGCAAGGATAATGGAAGACGGCAAGTTCGACAAGTTCATTGCTGACAGGTACTCTAGCTATACAACGGGTATCGGCAAGGATATAGTCGAAAACAAGGTCGGCTTCAAGGAACTCGAGCAGTATGTACTTGACCTCGGCAAAGTCAATATCAAGTCCGGCAGACAGGAAATGCTCGAAGTATGGCTCAACAGCTATATCCTTGAAGAATGACGGATGGTTTGCCCATACTGGGACAACAAGCTGTAAATGCGCATAGAAGGAATATAGATAAATATATAGAAACTGCGTATAGAGAAAGAATATAGGGACAGGCTGTTGCGGGGTTCTGCATCATTACTGCGCAATGATTCAAAACCCCGGACAGCCAATTTTTTTAGTTCTTCTGCATAGGATGATACAGGAAGGCCGTTTGCTTATGCTGGAGGACAGGATGTATTCTGCCGGCAGTGGCGGATGGAGGACAGTGAAGCCATACGACAGGGACGAGGCGGTCCGGTATGCGCATAAGTGGGCTTATGGAAGGAATCCGGCCTACTACGATTTCGAAAAATTAGGCGGGGACTGCACAAATTTCGCTTCCCAGTGCATATATGCCGGGAGCGGCGTCATGAACCATACGCCGGTCTATGGCTGGTATTACATCAACTCATATAACAGGACGGCATCCTGGACCGGCGTCAATTATCTGTATAAATTCCTCATAAATAATAAGGGATCGGGTCCTTTTGCAGAAGAAGTGGATATTGGCGGTGTCATGCCCGGAGATATAGCCCAGCTTTCTTTTTCCGACAGCAAACACTTCCAGCACTCGCCTGTCATCGTGAAAGTTTCCGATCCTCCGACCATGGAAGGCATATTAGTGGCCGCCCACACATTCGATACGGATTATTACCGGCTTTCTGACTTTGAACCGGTACATGTCAGGTTCCTGCACATAGCAGGCGTTCGGGTATGATGATATTTTCTCATTGGATCCCGCTGCAACTGGTCGTAATTTCTTTTCCTGCCAGCTTGCGCATCATGCCTTCAGGATTTTTCAGCCTTCTTTGTGCTGTTCTTCTTCGCGGGTTTTTCCGGAGGGACGTTTTCCTCTGTAATGACCTTATCCAGGTCGAGCAGCAGGATCAGCCTGTCATCGATCTTTGCAGTGCCGCTCAGGAACTTGTCCCTGACGCTTGACAGCGCTGAAGGCACAGGTTCGAACTGGCTTTCCTCGATCTTGACGATTTCGCGGACACTGTCCACGATAAGGCCTACGACAGAGTCATCAGAAGTCTTTGCGATTATTATCCTGTTGTCTTCGTTGAATTCGGGGCAAGGCAGATGGAAACGCTTCCTGAGATTGAATATGGTATGAACCTTGCCTCTCAGATTGGCCAGTCCTTCGATGTAGCCGGGCGTGTTCGGGATCTTGAATATTTCGAGCATTCTTTCTATTATGCTGACTTTCTCGATTTCAAGGCCGAACTCGTCACCGTCGACCAGGAATACCACGTACTGCTTCACACCCACTTTGACCCCTCCCTGTTCCGGGTGTTATCTATGCTGTATATCGGCTGTCATGTGCGGTAACTTGCGTTTATCTTCACATAATCGTATGAAAAGTCACATGTCCAGACACGATCGGAATACACGCCTTTGTTCAGCTTTATCAGCACCTTTACTTCATCCTGCTCAAGCAGCTTCCGGGCTTCCGCCTCGTCGAAGTCGACGGCGCACCCGGCTTTGCACATGGGTATGTCTCCTATATATATATCGACATATTCGGGGTCGAATTCAGCTCCTGAATAGCCGACGGCAGTCATTATCCTGCCCCAGTTGACATCGTTGCCGAACATCATCGTTTTCACCAGGGGCGACTTTGCCACCGCGCATGCCGCTTTATACGCGTCGTCCGGGTTTTCGGCCCCTTCGACCGACACCTCGATCAGCTTTGTGGCGCCTTCCCCGTCTTTTGCGATGAGCCTTGCCAGGTAAGTGCAGACATACTCCAGGCCTTTGACGAATTTCTCGTAATCTTCTCCTTCGGTGATGATACCGGGGTTTTCCGCCATACCGTTCGCAAATATGACGACCATGTCGCACACACTGGTATCTCCGTCGACGGTGATCCTGTTGAAGGAGGATCTCACGACAGTCCTGAGCGCCTTATCGAGCAGCTTTCGGGAAATATTGGCGTCGGTAGTGATGATGCCTATCATGGTCGCCATGTTGGGGTGTATCATGCCGGAACCCTTGGCCATACCGCCAATCACCACCCGCGTATCCTGCAGTTCCAGTTCTATCGCGATTTCCTTGGGAACGGTATCGGTGGTCATGATAGCTTCCGCGGCGTCATGTCCGCCGTCAGGATCCATGTTTGAGACGAGTTCGTCAAGGGCGGGAATAATGGCATCCATGTCGAGGGGCACTCCGATGACACCTGTGGATGCCACCAGGATATCCTGGGGCCTGCAGTCAAGCAGTTCGGATGTGGCCTCAGCGATCTTCAGCGCGTCCTCGTAACCCTGTTTGCCGACGCAGGCATTGGCGTTGCCGCTGTTGATGACGATCGCGTTGGCGTAACCCGTTTTTGCATGGTCCATCGTCAGCTGAAGCGAATGCCCTTTGACCTTATTCGTTGTATAAACGCCGGCTATAGCGGCGCTGTCTTCAGAACATACGATGGCAAGATCCTTCCTGCCGTCCTTTTTAAGTCCGCATGCCACACCTGTTGCAAAAAATCCTTCCGGAGCTGTCACTCCGCCTTTTATAACATTCATCGAAACACTCCACTCATGTACAGAATCTTTTCTACCTTTTGCTTTAAACAAGTAAATTATACATAATATACGCTGAGGGTTCAATAAAAACCGTCCGAAATTGCCGGATATGGATCTGCGATCAGTTTTCATTTTTCCTGGGTTTTCTGTGCAGCTTTTGGGCATGCTGGCAGTACCCATGCGCCGGGTGCTTCTCCCCTTGACACTTTTTTCGTAATATATTATATTAACCAATATAAATTGAAAAAGTACAAGACGTTGATCGGGAGGAGTAAGCAGGACCTGCCCCACAGGTTTGCAAGAGAGAAAGACCCGCAGGCTGGAAGGTCTTTCGGGGATAAGGCTGCTGAAGGTCGCCCGGGAGTCCTGCAGCATAAAGCCGCCGGACGGCGGAACAACTGCAGCGGCAAAGGGACCGTTATTCCTGTGAGAGCCCTGTAAAGGGAATTTTGGTGGTACCGCGGAGCATGGCCCTTCGTCCAATAATGAGGATGAAGGGCTTTGATTTTGAAAGGGAGTGGCATATGCTGGTACTCGAGATATTGGGCGGGCTCTTTATGGCTGCCGGCGCCCTGATGGTGGCAGCGGCGAAAAAGATCGTGAAGAGATACGGCCTTGATAAAAAAGTGGTACTTGAGCATGAGTCCGAGTTGGACGAAACAGAGACCGAAGAATACAAAACGCTGAAGGCAACGGTAAATATCAAGCTTTACGGCATGCTCGTCTTCCTGCCCGGGCTGGTGTTCCTGCTGATAGCTTTCAATAAGGCATAGGATACGGCAGGGCAACTGCCGGACAAATCATGGACAAGTCTTGCGGCTGATGAAGACGGACAGCCCGAATCATATGATATAAAAATCGAAATCAACTGCAGCCAGGAGGAGATCAAATGGAAAGGATAAATGAATTGGCAAAAAAATACGACCCGTCACAGGTGGAAGAAAGGCTGTACAGGGAATGGACGGAAAAGGGATATTTCCATGCGGAGCCCGACGACAGCAAGACGCCGTTCACAATAGTGATACCCCCGCCGAACATCACCGGCCAGCTTCACATGGGGCACGCCCTCGACAATACACTGCAGGACATACTGATCAGATGGAAGAGAATGCAGGGCTATTGTGCGCTTTGGCTGCCGGGCACGGACCATGCCAGCATAGCCACCGAGGCCAAAATTGTTGAGACGATGGCAAAAGAAGGCCTCAAAAAGGAAGACATAGGCAGGGAGAAATTCCTTGAGAGGGCCTGGGAATGGAAAAAGGTCTACGGCGGCAGGATAGTTGAGCAGCTCAAGAAACTCGGGAGTTCATGCGACTGGGAAAGGGAAAGGTTCACCATGGACGAAGGCCTTTCGAAGGCCGTACTGGAGGTATTCGTAAGACTTTATGAGAAAGGCCTCATTTACAGGGGCGACCGCATAATCAACTGGTGCCCCAAGTGCTGCACGTCCATATCCGATGCGGAGGTCGAGTACGAGGAACAGGAAGGCAGCTTCTGGCATATAAAGTATCCGATAAAGGACAGCGACGAGTTCGTGACGGTAGCCACCACCAGGCCTGAGACGATGCTCGGCGACACGGCAGTCGCCGTCAACCCGGAAGATGAGAGGTACAGGGACCTGGTAGGCAAGACGGTCATACTGCCGCTTATGGACAGGGAGATACCGGTCATTGCGGACTCCTACGTTGACAAAGAGTTCGGGACAGGCGTCGTCAAGATAACGCCGGCACACGATCCCAACGACTTTGAAGTAGGCCTGCGACATGGGCTGCAGCAGATAAGGGTCATGGACGACAGGGCAGTGATGAACGGGAATGCGGGCAAATATGCCGGCATGGGAAGGTACGAGGCAAGAAAGAAAATAGTCGAGGATCTGAAGGAACTCGGCCTGCTCGCGAAGATCGAAGGCCATAAGCACAATGTGGGCACATGCTACAGGTGCGGCACCGTTATCGAGCCGATCCTGTCAAGGCAGTGGTTCGTTAAGATGAAGCCCCTGGCGGAGCCTGCGATAGAAGTGGTGAAGAACGGGACGGTCAAATTCGTTCCCGAAAGATTTTCGAAGATATATTTCAACTGGATGGAAAACATACAGGACTGGTGCATATCGAGGCAGCTTTGGTGGGGCCACCGCATACCTGCGTATTACTGCCAGGGATGCGGAGAGATGATGGTCGTGCGCGAGCAGCCTGACAGATGTCCGAAATGCGGAAGCACGAACCTGGTACAGGATCCTGACACGCTGGATACATGGTTCAGTTCGGCGCTGTGGCCGTTCTCGACGCTGGGATGGCCGGAGAAGACGAGGGATCTCGAGTATTTCTATCCGACGGATGTACTTGTGACCGGGTATGACATCATATTCTTCTGGGTAGCGAGGATGATATTCTCGGCCCTTGAGCATACAGGCAGAGAGCCGTTCAAATACGTGTTCATCCACGGCATTGTAAGGGACGCGCAGGGCAGGAAGATGAGCAAATCCCTCGGGAACGGCATAGACCCGCTGGAAGTCATCGAACAGTACGGTACGGATGCGCTGAGGTTCGCCCTGACTACGGGCAATTCTCCTGGAAACGACCTGAGGTTCTCATCGGAGAAGGTCGAGGCAGGCAGGAATTTTGCCAACAAGATATGGAACGCTACGAGATTCGTGCTGATGAACTTCGATGAAAACGTGGACTTCGGCAGGGTAGACAGGAACAAATTAACGACGGCCGACAAGTGGATACTCAGCAGGACCAATACCGTCGTGAAGGAAGTTACCGAGAACCTTGAGAATTTCGAACTTGGCATCGCGCTCCAGAAAATATACGAATTCATCTGGGAGGAGTTCTGCGACTGGTATATCGAGCTCGTGAAGCCAAGGCTCTTCGACAGGGACGATCCCACGAGGCTCGAAGCGCAGTGGGTGCTGAACCATGTCCTCGGCACTGCCATGAAGCTGCTGCACCCGTATATGCCGTTCGTCACCGAGGAAATATACAGGCATCTCATCAATGACGACGACAGCATCATGATCTCCGCTTGGCCTGTATACGACAGCAGCATGGAATTTGCGGAAGATGAGAAGGATATGGAGCTCGTCATGGACGCAATAAAGGCGGTCAGGAACATAAAGGCAGAGATGAATGTGCCGCCGGCAAAGAAGATAAAGCTGATATTCGTCGCTGGAGAATCCGAGAGCAGGATACTGAAGGATGGCACGAAATTCATCGAACGCCTTGCCGGAGCTTCGGAGATCCTTATCCAGGCCGACAAGGCCGGTGTGCCTGACGATGCCGTGACAGCAGTGGTGCCCGGCGCGGAAATATACATCCCGCTGGAAGACCTTGTGGATATCGCAAAAGAGCTCGAGAGGCTAGCGAAAGAAAAGGAAAACCTCGAGAAGGAACTGGAGAGGGTAAACGGCAAGCTAAGCAACGAAGGGTTCGTTTCCAAGGCTCCAGCGAAGGTGGTCGAAGAGGAACGGGCCAAAAAGGCAAAATACAGCGAGATGTACGAAAAGGTCCTTGCGCGCATCGCAAGCCTTGAAAAGCTGGGAGGAAAGGCCTGATCCGGATTTCAGCACTGAACGCCTGCGGATGATGCTGCAGGCGTTTTCAGTATGACAAAGCCCGTACCGTTGGGCGATATGGCGTTCGTCATGCGAACAGGCCGCATGTATCCTATAATGTTCATAAGTGTTATAATATAGTCAGCATAAGGTATGGAAACTCGGTATGGAAGCAGGAGCGGATAGTATGAAACACGGATTTGTCAGGGTCGCTGCGGCGGTACCGGAACTGAAAGTGGGAGCCTGCAGCTATAACACCGGAAAAATTTCAGAGATGATCAGGGAGGCCGAGAACGCGGGCGTCGAAATAATCGTGTTCCCGGAACTGTCGATCACTGCCTATACATGTGCGGACCTGTTCCAGCAGGACAGGCTGCTCAGGTCGGCCCTGGACGGGCTTGAGAAGATCGCGCGGCTGACCGGCGACATGAAAATAGTCGTCATAGCCGGACTGCCGCTGCTGCTGGACAACCAGCTGTTCGACTGCGCCGCTGTGATCCAGGGCGGGGAGATACTCGGCGTGATCCCTAAAACATATATACCGGGCTACAGCGAGTTTTACGAGGAACGCTGGTTCGCGTCTGCAAGGAATGCCCAGAGCGACCATATCGAATTGCTCGGCAGGAAGGTACCGTTTGGAACGGATCTGCTGTTCGTGTCGCAGGACTCCGGCGCTGCCTGCTTTGGAGTCGAAATATGCGAAGATCTGTGGATCCCCGTCCCTCCAAGTTCTTACCTGGCTGCGGCAGGCGCTGCCGTCATATTCAATCTTTCCGCCAGCAACGAGGTGATCGGTAAGACGGAATACAGGAGGGACCTGGTCAGGATGCAGTCGGGCAGATGCATCGCAGGATATGTTTATGCATCGAGCGGTGTCCATGAGTCCACCACCGATGTAGTATTCGGCGGCCATGCACTGATCGCCGAAAACGGCGGTGTGCTGTGCGAATCCGAAAGGTTCCGCCGCGACAGCCACATGATAATGACCGAACTCGACATACAGCGACTTATGAACAACAGGATAAAGAACACCAGTTATATGGACGGCGTTTCAAGGCAAAGTTTCAGGAAGATACCCTTCACGCTTTACAGGAATGATGACTTGAAGCTTACAAGGCATGTGGATCCGCACCCGTTTATCCCTGCGGACAAACAGGGAAGGGATGAAAGGTGCAGGGAGATATTTGCGATACAGACTGCAGGCCTTGCAAAAAGGCTTGAACATACCGGCATCGAAAAGGCAGTTATAGGCATATCGGGCGGGCTTGATTCCACGCTGGCGATGATGGTCACCGCAAAGGCATTCGATATGCTGCGGCTGCCAAGAAAGAATATACTGGCGATAACGATGCCCGGGTTCGGCACCACCGATATCACGCATGACAATGCCGTACGGCTCATCAACTCGCTTGGGGCCGAGTTCCGCGAGATCAACATCGTAAAGGCATGCATGCAGCACTTTGAAGACATCGGCCACGACCCCTCGATTCACGATGTCACTTACGAGAATGTCCAGGCGAGGGAGCGCACACAGATACTCATGGACGTGGCCAACAAGATCAACGGGCTTGTAATAGGCACAGGTGACCTTTCCGAGCTCGCTCTCGGATGGTGCACATACAACGGAGATCACATGTCCATGTATGCCGTAAACTGCGGGATCCCGAAGACCCTTGTCAGGCATCTTGTGCGGTATGTTGCCGAAAGCACTGACGATACGGCTGTTTCGGACGTGCTGCTGAAGATCCTTGACACACCGGTGACGCCTGAACTTCTGCCCCCGGACAAAAACGGGGAGATAAGGCAAAAGACAGAAGATATCATCGGCCCTTACGAACTGCACGACTTTTTCATCTATCACATGCTGCGGTACGGCGCTTCGCCCGCAAAGATACTGTACCTTGCGGAACATGCCTTTGAGGGCAGGTATGATACGCATACCATACTTACATGGCTGAAGGTATTTATCAGGAGGTTCTTCTCGCAGCAGTTCAAGCGCTCCTGCCTGCCTGACGGGCCAAAGGTCGGTACAATCAGCCTTTCGCCGAGGGGAGACTGGCGCATGCCCAGCGACGTTTCGGCCGAGGAGTGGCTCAGGGAACTTGATGCCCTTGAGTGATACCTGGAGCCATGGAATGATACTGGAGTCAAGAGAATATCGGCTGCTTCCAGGTGAAACGGCCGGGTTAATTGTTACTTGACAAAACCGGCTTCGTGCTTTACAATAGCATATGTCGCTGTCAAAGCGCATATATGCGGTGAGCTTAGCTCAGTTGGTCAGAGTGCCAGGTTGTGGCCCTGGAGGTCAAGGGTTCAATTCCCTTAGCTCACCCCAACAGGAGAGGTTGTTGATACAACCTCTTTTTTTATATGCGGCGCATCCAGCAAAGCTGGACCGCACCAGTCGGTGAAAGTCCGCTATGGAATCTGGCGGCAAAGAGATTTAATCAAATACATGGATGTCCATATCGGGCTGGTCCATAGAAGGGATGCGAAGTCCCGGTCACTGATCAAGCAGCACCTTCACCACGATTTTCTGGACATGGGTCTTCGTGCCCGCTATACATTTCGGTTTATGAGCGTCATCAGGATAAAATATTGCAAAATATCCGGGAAGCATATCGATAAATGCCGCATTGCCGGCTTTGGCTGCGGTCATGCAATCCTTTTCGCAGTTGTATGAACTGAAGTCCTTGATATTCTCTGCGTTGGTGTAACCGATCAGTTCATGACCGGATCTTATAAACTGGATATCGATATATTTGCGATGCGCCTCCCAGATGTTGTTTTCTTCAGGAGAGGTATCGTATTCCTGTACGGAAGCATAGACGCTTGTCCCATCTATGATATGCTTTCCGACAGGAGGAAAGTCTGCCTCGCAGGCTTCCAGAAAGTCAAAAGCCTTTTTGAAGCCAGGGTGCAGGGGTATATACAGTTTTGCATTTTTCAATGAATCTACGATCATAAACGTCCTCCTTGCAGTGCTGTGCTCAGACGACCCGATACCCGGTTAAAGGCCGTCTGAGCAGCAACGATATATGAGGCTATTCAAACGGCAGTTCGTCAGGATTAAGTACGCCATCCTTCCATAAAGTCTCCCGAAGTTGATCGGTATCTATCCTGCTGAAATCGCAGCCTGCAGAAACAGCTGAGGCAGCTGCCGTACCGGCAGCCTGTCCCATTTGCATACATGGCCCCATAACCCGGATTGCTCCGAGAACCTCACGTTCTGCACTGATGCACCTGCCTGCGACGATCAGGTTGTCGACTTCCACAGGCAGCAGGCTTCGGTATGGTATCCGGATAACGATATGTTTGCGCTTCGCATTGGGGTTTTTTGCATCCCCCATCATGGGATCGTAACTTGGTTTCAAAGGATCAGGCAAATCGAAATTATAAGTGGTTGCACCTATGCAGTCCGCATACCTGGCTCCATTGAGCGCGTCCTGTATTGTAATTACGGTTCTTCCGCAAATGCGGCGTGACTCACGGATACCGATAAAATCGCACACTTTCCGGATCCGTGCATTTTTGAAGCCCGGGAAGTATTCTTTCATTATTCTGAATAACTCCAGATTTTCTTTTCGTCCCTGTGCCAGTGCTTTGCTTATGGATGCTTCACTGGTACCGTCGACACATACCTGGCGTATTGTGTTGATAAGGAAGACATCTTTATGTACAAGCTGCATACATACGAAGATCTCGTAAGGGAATTTCCAGATCCCATCTTTCTTCAGCCGTTCGATTATTTCAACCAGCTTGGGTGACTGATGCTCATTCTGATATCTGACAAGTTCGTTTCCATCCACGTTTTCTACATGCATTTCCAGTGAAGCCGGCGTCGTAAGTCCGTCAGATTCGCGGCCTTTAAGACAACTGCAGCCAGAAAGGGCAGCCAGATCCGCGTCTCCCGTACAATCTGCAAAGCAGCCGGCCTCAAGCGATACTAAACCGTCTTTGTTGTGGATTATGACAGAATCAATAAAACGTCCCGTCCTTTTTACATCAATAAGGGCGGAGTTGTAATAGACACGTATACCCAATGCTTCACACATATCATCCATCAGGATCTTCAGCGCTAACTCGTCAAATACGATACCTGAAGCCATTCTTGGATACCAGCCGACAGGGTTGAAATCCAGATCTATCGTATCGGGTTCAATAGCATTTCCTTCCGAAATCAATTTATCGGTAATCTCATCAAAGATCCCGCCTATGACGCGTATATGCTTTTTGCTCTTTTCATCAAGCTTTCGCCCGCCAAGGAAGTAATTGATCCCGCCTGCCGTCGCGGTTCCGCCCAGACAACCGAGCTTTTCCACAATTGCAGTTTTAAGTCCCTTGCGAGCTGCACTGACAGCAGCAGGCTATGCTGTCTCAAAAATACGTTTTCGCGGCAAGAAGCTGATTTTCACCCTGGTTATCGCTTGTCTTGTAATGCCCAAGGAGATCTATCTTCTGCCGCTATATCAGCAGATGGTCTCCTACCGGTGGATCGGCTCCATGCTGGGATTTATTATCCCGGACATCGCTTCGCCGTTTGGTGTATACCTTATGACTAACTACTACGACACCATACCTGACGAAATTTATGAGTCGGCGTCGATCGACGGCAGCGGACATTTCAGATTTTTCACGGATTTTGCGCTTCCGTTGTCAAAGCCGGGGATAGCTGCGCTTGGGATACTGACATTTATTCGCACATGGAACAGCTACCTGTGGCAGTTTGTTATGAAAACCAATGAAAACACCTATACGTTGCCTGTAGGCATTGCGAGCCTGTTCGATAATCCCGATATCGTGGACTATGGTCTGAAGTTTGCAGGCGCTTCAATTACGGCAATACCACTGCTGCTGATCTTCATGCTATTCCAGAAGTTTTTTGTATCAGGAATTACATCTGGATCAGTCAAGGGCTAGCAAGAAACATATGAGACAGAAAGAGGTTTAAAACATGAAAAACAAAGAGCGTTTTGGCGGAATTATTCCTCCGCTGGTCACACCACTGCTTCCGGATGAAACGCTTGACGTTGTCACCACTAAGCAGCTTATTGAATACCTGATCCAAAACAATGTTAACGGGATATTCGTTAACGGTACTTCCGGAGAAGCGATGCGCGTTACCGAAAGTGTCTGGGAAGGAATCACAAGGCTGGCGCTTGAGACCGTCAACGGGCGTGTCCCGGTCTTTTGCGGAGCAATAGATACGTCCACGTTGCGGGTTATTGAACGCATCCGGCGTATTGAGGCGATGGGCGGCGAGCTGGTCGTTTGCACGCCTCCTTTCTACCTGAAGAGTTTTGGACAGGATGAGATTTTACGCCATTATGACAAAATTTGCTCATCAGTCAGCAAGAACATACAAATTGCAGTTTACAACATACCATCGACCACCGGTGCCAACATCGAGCCGGAGACCATCGCAAAGCTTGCCGATTATGACAATATTGTCGCTTACAAAGACAGCTGCGCTGATTTTGAGCAGGTCCAGCATGATCTGTTCCAGCTGGCAGACAAAGACATATGTATGTTCAACGGGGCCGAGGATCTATGCGCTGCCAGCATGCTCTTCGGTGCACAGGGATGTATCCCGGGACTGGCTAATTTTTACCCTGAGCTGTTTGTCAGGCTGTACCAGCTTTGCCGGAAAGGCGAAGTGGCTGAAAGCGTCCGTCTCCAGGAACAGATAAGCGAGATCCGGAAGTGCCTCCATGTTGGCACATCCTGGATGGCAGTAATGAAGTATTTGCTTAAGCGGGAAGGCTTCGGACATGACACCGTTTCTTCACCAATACCGCCGCTCAATGACGAGCATCGCCGCAGCATTGATACTATCCTTGAGCGTGCAGGCGTCTCCAGGAGGGAGCGATGAGAGCATATGGCTACCTGGCTCTGAGCTGGGTAGCCCATTATGCGCAGCGGTGTCCCGAAGCATATAAACTGCTGAAATCATATGGCGTTGAGGTAAAGTCGGCAGAAGAACTGACACAGGATGAACTCGAACGCCTTTTGCCCGAAGCTGATTTCGCAATTGCCGGGCTCAACATCTGGAACGAGACCTTATTTAAAAAAATGAAAAAACTCAGGCTGCTGACCAAGTTCGGCTCAGGGGTGGATAACATCGACCTTGTGGCTGCACGCCGCTTTGGCGTTGATGTATGCAACACCAGGGGCGGTAATGCCAATGCCGTGGCCGAGCTTGCCGTCGGTCTTATGATCTCTGTACTGCGGTATATTCCCCAAAGCAATTCTGAAATACACCAGGGCGAATGGGTCAAGCGTACAGGAAGCGAACTGCGAGGCAAGACGCTGGGGCTGGTTGGCTTCGGCATGATTGCCCGCCGCCTGGCAGAATTGCTCAGGGCATTCAACATGCGGATAATCGCCTGTGATCCATGGCCTGACCGTGGCGAGGCTGAACGGCTGGGCGTGGAGCTTGTTACGCTGCAGCAGCTTTTGCAGGAGTCGGATATTATCAGCCTCCATGCGCCTTATACTGCTGAAACACGCGGTATGATCGGTGCCAATGAACTGGCAGGTATGCGGGACGGTGCAGTGCTGATCAATTGTGCTCGTGCCGGGCTGGTAGACACACCTGCGCTGGCTGAAGCGCTGCGTTCCGGAAAGCTTGCCGCTGCAGCATTGGATGTATTCGACGAGGAGCCTGTCAGTTCGTCCAATCCTCTGATTCATATGCCAAATGTGATTTGTACTGCTCACTATGGCGGAAGTACTTTCGAAAGTATGTATATAGACAGCATGATTTCCGCACAAGCCATTATAAGCGTACTCCGCGGTGAACAGCCGGAAAACCTTCTTAACAGGTGATACACCTGAGAATATTCAGACTATGCGGCGGAGACCCGGGTGATCGGTTTCCGCCCTTATTTTTTCATATCAAAATGCCCCGGCTTAAAGGTGAACAATATGTATATTGTTTCAGACAGATGTAAGGACATTTCTGAGAAGGTCAAAAAATATAAAAATGAGATTTTGATTTTTCTTGCTATTTCTGTTGCTTTGCTTGGGGATGCCAGCCTGTATGTACTTCTGCCTGTCCATGCTTCTGATCGTGGGATCTCAATTGCGTCTTTGGGAGTTCTGTTAAGTGTAAATCGCCTTGTCAGGCTGGCAGTGAATAGTTTCATAAAATATCTGCATAAATGGACCGGAAGCAGGACGCTGTTTACGGCAAGCATAACACTAACAGCATTATCAACATTGATCTATGGTTTGCCGGTAAGTTTCATTACCCTCCTGGCGGCCAGAATTATTTGGGGATGCTGTTTCTCATCAATGAGGTATATTGCATATCTGAAAATTGCCGAAAGTTCAGATGACAGCAACCGGGGAGAACTGACAGGATTGTATAATTCTGCGATCAGGGTCGGCAGTCTTATTGCTGCGCCTTTAGGAGCGGCTTTGGCTGAAATAGCGGGATATTCTGCTGCCTGCTGCATCCTTGCGGGTTTTACATTTGCTGCAGGGCTGCCATTGGCTGTCAGGGGCACAAGCAATTGTGAGCAGAAAGTATATGATTTTACAGAAAGAGAAGGAAGCAATTTTTTGTGCAATAATACAGCGAACCATGAAAAGCAAAGAGAAAAGCAAATGGGATTGAAATCGCTGTATGTTCTGACCTTTCTTAACTACTGGATAGATGAAGGGTTGCTGATATCTACAATTGGATATATCCTACTGGTGAAGTTTGGAGACCATATCGGCATATTCGGTTTCTCCGCAGGCGTATCAGTTGCTGCCGGCCTCCTGGTATCGATACGGCACTTTTACACTGTATTCCTGTCTGTATACTTCGGGAGGCTGTCGGATCGTTACGGGCGTTTCAGGGTAGTAGTATTGTCCTGCTGTATACAGGCGGTATCCCTGGCGGTTATTGCTTTAAGCCGATCGTTTTTGCTGCTTAGCATTGCAGTACTGGCAGCATTCACAGGAGCTACTGCATTGACAAATACTCTAAGTGCGACAGCAATGGACTGTCACCATATTTACAAAACCAAAAACGTGCTTGGATGCTTTACTACCTGGTTTGATATAGGATCTGCACTTGGAACTATGGCAGGTTATACGCTTATGGTAGCGATTGGATACAGCAGAACATATATATTCAGCGGCCTGATTTTAACTGCAGTTTTAGGGCATATTGCAAGGAAGATGTTTGCCGGCGCAGAGCAGGCAAATCAAAACTGACATCATAATTTATTGCCGTATTTCTTTTCATATTTACATGTATTAGAATTATGCTAAAGAAGGTATGCAGATCCGGCATATTTCACACTGCTATATCACTATCGACTGGAGATGATGGAATGGGCAGCTTTTTCAGGACCGAAGGATCACGTCTTATCAGGGAATACCGCAATGAGATACTCTGGATCGAGCCATGGGGCGCCAACAGCCTGCGCGTCCGCGGGACAAAACGCGCAGCGATGGAACAGCAGCAGGACTGGGCTTTGCTGCCCGGACCCGGCGGCGATGCGGCGGAGATCTCCATATCGGATGACGGCAGGTCGGCGGAGATCAGGAACGGCAAGATAACTGCAAAAATTTTCCCTAACGGGAAACTAGCCTATTATAATTCTGAAGGCAGGCTGCTGCTTGAAGAGTACGTAAGGAGCCGCGATAATCTGAAGGAGTTCGTCAGCGCGCTTTGCATAAATTCCCGGGAATACTCCCCTGTCCCCGGGACCAATGATTTCAGGCTTACGGTAAGATTCGAGGCCAATGACGATGAGAAACTGTTCGGAATGGGACAGTACCAGCAGCCGTATCTCGATCTCAAGGGCTGCACATTGGAACTGGCCCACAGGAACTCCCAGGCAAGCGTACCGTTCCTGCTTTCGAACAGGGGATACGGTTTCCTCTGGAACAACCCCGCTGTCGGCAAAGTTACGTTCGGCAGGAACGTGACCGAGTGGTATGCAGGTTCCGTGCAGCAGATGGATTACTGGATAACGGCAGGTGATACGCCTGCGGAGATAGAGGAAGCGTACGCCCGGGTGACAGGTACTGTGCCGATGATGCCCGATTATGCGATGGGTTTCTGGCAGTGCAAGCTGCGTTACCAGACGCAGGAGGAACTGCTGGAAGTGGCTCGTGAGTACAAGCGCAGAGGTCTGCCCATATCTGTTATCGTTATCGACTTCTTCCACTGGACGAAGCAGGGCGATTATAAATTCGACCCCGAATACTGGCCCGACCCGGAAGGCATGGTGCGTGAACTCAGGGAAATGGGGATCGAACTCATGGTTTCCATATGGCCTACGATCGACAAGACCAGCGAGAACTTCCGGGAGATGCATGAAAAGGGATACCTTGTCAGGTTCGACAGGGGCAATTCCATCGTGATGGACTGGATGGGCAACACTATGTTTTTTGATGCCACCCATCCCGGGGCAAGGGAACACCTGTGGAAAATCATAAAAAGGAATTATTATGACAAGGGCATCAGGATATTCTGGCTCGATGAGGCCGAACCCGAGTATTCCGAATACGAATTCGACAATTACCGGTATCATATAGGCACCGCGCTGCAGGTCAGCAACATCTATCCGCTGATGTACGCAAAAACTTTTTATGACGGCATGAAAGCGGCGGGCCAGGAGAACATAATCAACCTCATCCGCTGCGCCTGGGCGGGAAGCCAGCGGTATGGAGCGCTGGTATGGTCGGGGGACATCCATTCCAGTTTCAGGGCTCTCCGCAACCAGGTGAGGGCCGGGCTCAACATGGCCATTGCCGGTATACCGTGGTGGACCACCGATATTGGCGGTTTCCACAGCGGAGATATCCGCGATCCTGCTTTCCACGAACTCATTATCCGCTGGTTCCAGTATGGTACATTCTGTCCGGTATTCCGACTCCACGGCGACAGGGAACCGCACACGCCGCCCATGGGCACCTCCGGAGGCGGAATATTCGGGAGCGGCGCCCCGAACGAGGTATGGAGCTACGGAGAAAAGGCATACGAGATATTCAAAAAATACATGTTCATAAGGGAACGGCTGCGTCCGTATATCAAAGAGATCATGACGGAAGCCCATGAAAAGGGTACGCCGCCGATGCGGCCGCTATTCTATGATTTCCCGTATGACGCTGCCGCATGGGATATCGACGACCAGTACATGTTCGGGCCGGATATCCTTGTCGCGCCCATCCTGTATGAAGGGCAGCGCAGCAGGAAGGTTTACCTGCCGGAGGGAGCGGAATGGAAATGCACGATCGACGGCAGGATGTACAGCGGCGGCCAGTGGATCGAGTGTGACGCGCCCATTGAAGATATACCTTTGTTCCTCAGGAATGGCGCGGATCTGCCGATATAGATCCTGTAAGGGCAGTATGACGGATCTGGATAATTGACAGTCTCATAGTCAAATGTTATCGGGAATATATTGATTGCCCGGGAGTGTGGGGTCAGGTGATGAAAAGGGCGGTAAGAGGTCTGATAATTCCGGTTTTTCTGATGTTTGCCGGCTGCGTGGGGGAAGCGGATGTCCCGCGCACAGTCCAGGTGAGCGCAGCAGAGGCGGGTGTGCCGGCCAGTGAAGGATCTGAAGATATGGCCGGGATAGAAGCCGTCAGTATAACTGATGCGCAAAATACAGGCAGTACCGGTACAGAGACGAGCAATACGGCAGCGGGAGCTGTTAGCACCGCATATGTAAATGACAGCGGTACGGCGGAGGTTGAAACTGGAGCCGGCGGTAATTCTGCGGCGGATTCCGGCGTTGCATACGGAACTGCAACCAGCACCAATGGCGGTACAGTGGCTGACAGTATGGATGAAGCAGGGCCTGAAGGCAAAACTGATGCGGAAACCGGCAGCAGGGATAATGCGGAGTCCGGCAGACCGGCTGCCGGAGGATCCGCAAGCCCGACTGCCGGCGGATCTTTGGATATCGTCGGTAAGGCATCAGACGGACAGGCTGCCGAAGGGCCCGTAAAAACAGCCGGTGCAGGATCCGAAAAACCTGCCGAAAAGCATGTTAAGATCCCGATTCTGCTGTATCATCACTTCATGAAAGATAATGTTCCTGAAGACAAATACAGTACGACCGTGACAGAAACCCAGTTTGAAGATCACATCAGGACGTTGACGGAAAAGGGATATAACTCGATTTCACTGGAGGACCTGAGAGCATACATCGAAGAAGGCAGGGCATTGCCCCCGAAACCGTACATGATAACGGTCGATGACGGATATGACAGCAACTATTACATAATGTATCCGATACTCAGGAAGTATAATGCAAAGGCGGTCATATTCGTAACAGGGAACATGATAACGGATGAACCAGGCAGACGCTGGAAAGAAGACAGTCTGGTCTGGATGACGTGGGATATGCTCAGGGAGATGGAAGACAGCGGGCTGGTGGAAATACAGAACCACGGATACCTGCATAAGCCGGCTGACACGATGGCGCCCGAGGAGTTCATGGAATCCGTCATCAGAGGCGAAGAACTGCTCAATGAGAAACTGGGCGAAAGAAAAATCAAGGCATTCGCTTACCCGCACGGAAAGGCGACGGAAGATTCACGAAAATTCCTGGAGGAAAACGGATATAAAATGCAGTTTATGGTAAGGGCAGGTGCGGCAGGGAAGAACAGCGATATGGCCGATCTGCCGAGAATAATAGTAAGTCATGGGAAAACAGGCACGGATGTTATAAATATGATAAGGAAGTACTGAGTGCCGGCTGCCTGGTACCGGCAGCGGTCCTCAGACGGCGCTGAGGGCGGTAATTTGGCTTGACAAATGGCTTCACGGCCTATATAATTGTCTTTGCATCATTGAGACGATGGGATGTAGCCAAGCGGTAAGGCACAGGACTTTGACTCCTGCATTTCGCTGGTTCGAGTCCAGCCATCCCAGCCAGAGCCATTAGCTCAGTCGGCAGAGCACTTGACTTTTAATCAAGGTGTCCGGAGTTCGAATCTCCGATGGCTCACCAGGAAAACCCCTTAAAAACAAAGCGTTTTTGAGGGGTTTTATACTACCTCTATAAGATAAGATTAATGATTGGAGAAAAGTTGAATCTGAGTAAAATTGGTATACTTTGTACTAATAACCTTAACTCCCAGAAAATTATACTATACAAAATGATGTTAGCCAAGCTGGTAAATCTTCGTTGGACAAATCTCAGGTCTGTAGAATCTCCCTTTGCTCTTTAGATATAAATGATAAATAATGGTAACCATAAGGTTATATCTCCATCCTGGTAAACTATTATCTATTTGGCATGAATTCTATTATCTGTAAGACATAACTTATTTAAGCAGCTGAAAAGTTTATTTTAGATTTTGATGTATAGACGTCTTGCTTTTTGGTTATAAATAATGTATATTATTTATAACGAAAAGAGGTGTGCTTATGAAACGGCCAGATATTTTGGAACAAGTAAAAGCACGAATAAAAAGCGCGAAAGACGGTTCAGTATTTATCCCATCCGACTTTTTTGACATCGCAGAAGCAGCTAAAATAAATATGTGCCTTAACCGGCTTGTGAAAAACGGAGAACTACAGCGTGTGATGCGTGGCATTTATGCTAAGCCTCGATATAGTGCGTTGTTGAACAAGAACGTTCCTCCACGCTCCGATGACATCGCAAAGGCGATAGCTCGAAATTACGGTTGGACTATTGTTCCATGCGGCGACACTGCGCTGAACATGCTGGGTCTATCTACGCAGGTACCTGCTGTCTGGCACTACATCAGTGATGGACCGTATAAGACCTACAAAGCAGACGGAATGACTCTGAAATTTAAACACACAGACAATAAAAATGAGATTGTTAATATATCATATAAAACCGCGCTTGTCGTTCAGGCACTGAAAGCGTTAGGCAAGGAAAATGTGACAGATAAGGAACTCCAAAGTATCTCTAAATTACTGTCTGATGATGAAAAGGCTCAGATGCTTATGGAAGCGAAACGAGTCACTGCCTGGGTTTATGAACTCATACGCAAAATTGCAAATAGGATATATAGCGCCTACGGTGTTAAATTCCTATAAAGCATTCAAAAGGAGGGCAGTTATGAATGAAATCGCTAAGCTTGACTGCCGTGAACGCGAGGAACTGTTCCTCGCAACAGCGCACGACATCAAATTACCGGAGGCAATGGCAGAAAAGGATTTTTGGGTTTGCTGGACGCTTGGCTATCTATTCCACCAATGTCCATGGGCAAAACATATAGCTTTCAAGGGGGGGACCAGTTTATCAAAATGTTTCGGACTGATAGAGCGGTTTTCTGAGGACATAGACTTAATCCTTGATTGGCGGGTTCTCGGATATTCCACCTCAGATCCATGGGCTGAACGCAGTAAAACCAAGCAAGACAAATTCAATAAAGAGATGAATGTAAGAAACGGTATATTTAGACAAAATATTCATTTGATGGCCGTTATTGGCCAGGGCGTAACAAATATTCCAAAGTCATATTGGGGATTTTAAATGCCGCACGCACCCAAAAAAGCAGGAGAGATATTTAATATCTCTCCTGCTTTTTAAATGTACCAGCCTTTAATTTCCGTGCTCAGGGCTCAGAACTGAATAAGTAGCTTAAGTCGGGCAAAATGTTATATAAGTACTGATTGATAAAGTTCCATGCGTGTGTCCCGTTTTCTCCTACCATGAAGTAGCAGTTGCCCGTGGTAAGATCCTTATTGAATATGAACGGATCACCATGCTCCTTCAATGCATCCATCCACGGCTTCATACCCGGATAAGCGATATCTGCGCTGCCTGTAGCACCTAAAATAAAGAAATCACGAGGACCCATATTATGATCGGCAAGGAATTCTGCCATTGCATTAGCCTGCTCTGCCGGATTGTCACCTGCGAATGACCAGTGTCCACCGCTTAGCGGTATATAATACTTAACGTAATCAATGCAATTGGCCAGCACAGCCCAGGTACAAGCCGAACCCATTGAGAATCCGCCGAATGCTCTGTGACCACGTGTAGCTTTAATAACATCAAGAGTAATTGCGCTGCCTGTCGTTGAAACCACATCGTCCGATGTTGAAAGTTCGCTGTACGCTGTTGAGATCGCGCTGCCCGTTGTTGAAAGCGCTGCCGCATACGTACTATATTTGCTTTCTACCAGAGGAATGATTTGATTGAGAAGTTCTTCTTTAGCAAACGTATTAAAATCAAACGAATTGCCAAAGCTCGGTGTAACAACGATCATAGGATCAATGTCACCATTGGCGATCATATTATCAAGAATTCTCTTTAGTTCACGCTCTTCTCCAGGGCCTCCAAAGATTGTCTGCCAGTTCTCGCCGCCGCCATGCATCAAATAGAGTACATTGTACTTTACAGCTTCCGGATCATTCCCATATGGCAGGTATACATTGAGATACTTGGTTTCAGTTGTTTCTGTGCCATCCGCAGTCTTAACCTTTATCTCATATGACAAAGTCTCAATAACTCCGCCTGATGTACAAGTACCCTTATATGCACCGGGCATTTCTGTAAAGCGTTTTACCTTCGCTGCTTCTTCAGTATACTCAAGCTGGCTCAATACGCTCTGTAAATTGGCATACTGTTCGTCATAATCTTCCTGTGTGGAATCCTTATCGGCTGCAACAGCTTTTGCTGCAATAATGGCTTCTTCTACAATATCAAAGTTCTTATAATCATCTCTGTTATATTTCCTGTATATGCTGTTTATAAAGCTCAATAACTTGTAGGGATCTTTTCCTGTTACTGAATCGGCAGTCTTTCCTTTCAGGATGAGATTACCGAACAATGCTGTGTTCTGCCATGCATTATTCGTACCGTCGAATACATTGATCGTTCCAACACGGGTTCCGCCCTTTGCATCATTGATCTGCAGCTCAATGCCAACGATTGTATCATTTGCCGGAACCAAATTATCCCATGCTATTCTTGATTCAATAATATAACCGCCGTCAACGACCTTCGTCTTTGAATACAAACGTGTCAAATCGCCCTTGTCAGCAGTTTCATCATTTGCATAGCTGATACGGAACTGCAGGTCATCTGTACCATATTCCTGTGTCTTATCGTTGTTCTCATCAAGGAAGATCTCCACTGAATCCTGCTCATATGGGTTAACGGATTCTTTTGACAGATTTTCATCCTTTACCTGTGCCAAAATGTACAAAGCTTTATCATCCCACATAGCCTTGAACTTAGCTGTAGTGTTTTCGGTTGTTGAGGAGTATTTCGGAACGATAGTCTTAGCTTCGCTCCATATTTTATCTATTTCTCCGTCGATCACAGGAGAACCGAACTGTGCAGTAGCTTCGCCGTTTTCAGTTAAGCCGTAATCATCTGTCCAATATGACTGGAACAGGTCAGGAAGTATATTGTAAAGATAACGATCCACGCAGGTCCAGTTATGAGCTCCGCCTTCCAATACCAGGTAGTAGAAGTTGCCCTTTCTGAGATCTGCAGAATATACGAACATATCAGCCTGCTTCTTCATTGCTTCGATCTGGGGAGTCATTAAAGAATATGCGACGTCAGCTGTACCTGTTGCGCAGAAGATACGAATACCATCTTTGGTATAGCCTGCATTTCTGGCAATAGCCGCCAAGTACTGAGCCACGATCTCATCGTTTGATCCTTCGAAGTTGTAGCCTTCACTCTTTATAGTTTCCACATCCTGCCAGCACGATAAGCTGATAGGCACATAGTACTTAAAGTAGTCTATGCTATAAATATAGTTGAACCAGGTACAGGCCGAACCCATTGAGAATCCGCCGACAGCCCTGTGGTCCCTTGCCGCGATCAGGTCCTCTTTACTTGTAGACTTTGCATATACGTTAAACATTCCTTCGATCGTAGGTATAATATCTTTCGTCAGTTCATTATGGAAATTCCTGATGCGGAAAAACATGTCTTCACTCTGCCTGTCAGGACTCCACGGATCTGTATTGTACCATGTCGGAGTAACGATGATCATCGGCTCCATCTTACCGTCGGCGATCAGGTTATCAACTACTCTCATAAGCTCGGTATTCTGACCGACACCGCCAAAGGCAGTATGTTGACTTTCGGCCATACCATGGATCAGGTATAATACATTATATTTCTTGGTTGTATCATTTGCATCATATCCGTGGGGCAGATATACAAGCATGTACTTGTTTAAAACTTTTGCTTCTTTGTCGTAAGTATTTGTCGTGTAATCCACTCTTACGATAGATCCTCTTATACTCTCAGGATCTGACGTTCTGTACTTCTTTGGTATATCCCTGCATTCCTTTTCATCGAAGGATAAGTTGTTATGGATCAGGTTGTCGATAGCAGCCTGCAGTCTGATAAGCAGTGTGTCAAATGTTGCCTGTGTTGAATTTTTGTCAGCTATCGCAGCTTCTGATTCCTCAATAAGGTCAGCAACTACGTTACCGTTGGAATAACGCCGCAGATCGATTTCCTTTGCACTTCTGACCAAAGATTTCAAATCGTAAAAGTTTGGTTTTGATACTGAATCCGGGCCTTTACCTGTCAGGATCATTTCACCGAACTTGCTTGTATCCTGGTAAGCAGTACCAGTAGTATCAAATATATTCAATGTGGCGATCCTCGCAGCTCCTGTTGCATCGTTGATCTGGCCCTCCATGCCCATTACCGTGCCATTAGCCGGGGTCACAGACAATGCAATACGTCCCTCGACCACATATCCGTCATCTACGACCTTTGCAGCTGAATAAAGATTTGTCAGATCGCCATGGTCAGCTGATGTCTCGTTTTTGAAATTGATCCTGAACTGACAGTCGTCGCCTTCATATATTCCGTTTCTCTTATTGTCCTGGTCCAGGAAAAATTCGACGCTGTCCTTCTCATAAACATTGCCGGAAGCGTCGGACAGATTTGCATCCTTTACCTGGGCCAGGAAGTATACGGCATAGTCATCCCACAGAACCTTCATGGTTCCTGTTGTTGACGTACTGCCGGAAGTAACCTTCAACTTTACAGGTATAGCAATTTTCCACACATCGTCGATCTCGCCGTCGATGTCCGGTGAGCCAAAGTATGCAACGACTCTTCCGTTCTTGTCAAGGCCGTTTTCATCTACTTCTATATCAGACCCGGAGCCAGAACCGGGACTTGAACCAGATCCTGGATCAGAACCAGAACCAGAACCAGAACCAGAACCGGAACCGGACCCGGCATTCGTATCAGTGCCAGTATCAGTATCAGTATCGGTCTCGGTCTCGGTTTCCTCTATGATCCCCAGGTCTTCCTTGACTTTCTTCAATTTTTCAGCAAGCCCCAATTTATCGGCAAGAGTTTGTTGCCCATCAGCGGTAGGAAGTTCCAATGCCTCCACAACTGCAGACGCCATTTGGGCAACGGTTACCGGACCATTATCCGGACTAGGCATGGTAAAGCCCTTGGCTTCAGCAAACTTTAATACGTCTTTATATCTGAAGTCTTTTCCTTCTTTATACCCCATTACTGTAAGCAGCACTTTATAAAGCTGCTGGGGAAGCAACTTATCGTTGACTCCGAATCTGCCATCCGGGTAACCGATAAATCCATACTGCGGATTAGCTTTGAGATATGCCAGGATATTTCTTCCTTCCGGCCATTTCAATTGATCGGCATCGGCGAAGTTTTCATCGCTTTGATATGCCATGGCCTCTTCCTCTTTTCCCAGGATCCGGAGAAGAATTATGGCAACCTGTAATCTTCGGGCATCTTTTTCCAGGTATTCCGAGGTTACGCCATTTCCTTCACCCTTAATCAGTCCCAGATTTTTTGCGATCTCTGTGTCAGTAATGCTGGCTGCTGTAACATTGCCTGATGCGAATACGGGCACACAAAATGTTAAAAGCATGCAGATAACCAATACCGACGCAAGTCGCTTTTTGAGTTTTTTCATTTCCCAGATTCCTCCCTTTCCATGAAATATTTGGCTTTTGATCCTTTAAGGATCCAAAGCCATATAATAACCCTAAAGCGTTTCCCCTGGCCTTTGAGAAACTGCTTTAAAGATCATTATCTTATATAGCCGTAGCCGGGGAGGACGGGTCTGGTATGTAAAATTGCCGGCATTATGTATAAATCATCATTCAGATTGCTGTGGCGAATTCCGCAATACTTACGATTCTGTGATATGAAGCAAATCCTGTGCTCCCCCGGCATTGTTAAGCATTTACAATAGTTTATAATTGTAAAAAATAACATTTATTACCATATATATTATAATGCCAGTAGCTGACAGAATCAATATAATAATCAACATAATAGCGCCAATATAGAAACTAGAACGGGGCTCCTTGAGTTGCTTGTAAGAAATGGGGGCTGGATCATTATTATGGAAGCGATTATGAAGTAATTAATCGAGTGTTTACAGGTAAAATCAGCTATTTTACAGAGATAAACTCACACTGTCTAATGACACTTCCAGGTAATTCATATTAAAATTGGCGATGCAGCTTACTGCATCGCCAACTTATCAGTTACCTGTTCTCTATGCACTATTATGCAAACGGATTCTCGCTCTTATATAACATACCCTTAGGCTGATTGAACCCGATTTCATCATGGCATACACCTACATACTTGAATACTTCGAACAATGCCTTGCCAAAGTGGCCAAATGCAACTGCGCCATGATGCGGGAAGTTCTTCTCAATCAATACATGACGATAGAAACGTCCCATCTCAGGGATGGCAAATACGCCGATCGCACCGAAGGACTTCGTTCTGACATCAAGTACCTCGCCCTCCGCTACATATGCGCGAAGAATATTATCGGCAGTAGACTGCAGACGGAAGAAGGTGATCGGACCCGGCTTAATGTCGCCTTCCAAAGTTCCGTTTGTAACTTCAACGGGAAGATTTCTTGCCATGATCTTCTGATACTTCATCTCGCAGAAAGCAAGCTTGGAAGAACATGTATTGCCGCAGTGGAATCCCATGAATGTATCCCTGTGGGTATAAGGGAACTTGCCTTCGATGGACTCTTTATACATATCTGCAGGAACAGTGTTATTAATATCAAGAAGTGTAACCGCATCTTCGCTGACACAGGTCCCGATAAACTCAGAGAGAGCACCATAGATATCAACTTCACAGGACACGGGGATCCCCCGGCCGGCAAGCCTGGAATTTACATAACAGGGAACGAATCCAAACTGTGTCTGGAATGCAGGCCAGCATTTTCCGGCAATAGCGACATACTTACGATATCCCTTATGTGCTTCCACCCAGTCAAGAAGTGTAAGTTCATACTGCGCAAGCTTATTGAGAACTTCCGGCTTCTTATTGCCTTCGCCAAGTTCCCTCGCCATATCTGCCGCTACTTCAGGGATACGAGGATCATCGGCATGCTTGTTGAATGCTTCGAACAGATCGAGTTCGGAGTTCTCTTCGATTTCAACGCCAAGATTATATAACTGCTTGATTGGAGCATTACATGCAAGGAAGTTCATCGGACGAGGACCAAAAGAGATGATCTTGAGATTAGCCAATCCGTAAACTGCTCTCGCAATCGGAAGGAATTCATGTATCATATCTGCGCACTCATCAGCAGTTCCTACCGGATATTCAGGAATATATGCTCCAACGTTACGAAGCTTTAAGTTGTAACTTGCATTCAGCATACCGCAATATGCATCGCCGCGGCCATCCATTAAGTCGGCCTGGCTCTCTTCTGCAGCGGCAATGAACATTTTCGGCCCGTCAAAATGCTTAGCAAGCAAAGTCTCGGAAATTTCGGGGCCGAAGTTTCCAAGATATACGCATAATGCGTTGCAGCCTGCTTTTTTGATATCTTCAAGAGCTTCTACCATCTGGGTTTCACTCTCTACGATACATATCGGGCATTCATAGATATCATCCGCATCATACTTTGCTGTATAAGCTGCTACGAGTGCCTTTCTTCTGTTGACAGACAGTGATTCGGGGAAACAGTCACGGCTGACCGCTACGATTCCGACTTTTGCTTTGGGAATGTTACTAAACATTTTCTTACCTCCATAGTAATTAATTTTTCTATACACTCAGGTTTTCACCCTTAATACCATTAAAGGTTCCGCCAATCATTGCATCCGGATGAGCAACCAGCCACTTGTTGACCGCTGCCCCCGTACCGCCTGTCGGTGAAAACAAAACGGAACCACTTAAACATATTTTATGTATAAAGCAACTCCTGCGTCAATAGAACTTTCCCTTACATTTTTATTGCTTTTTGCGATAATAATCAGATTTTTCTTATACCCTCTTTAAAAGAACCTCGATATCGCAGTTTGAAGTAATTATAATATATGCTCATCGTCTCAGCGGAAAAGTTATAAGAGCATTTAAAATCTCAGTCATACAGAGATGTCGGGTATATTGCCTGCCTCGTTGAAAACCGGATCAAGAGTGATATAATTATCAATATTAAATCCAGCGGAGGCAGCGATGCACGAAACAGCGCTTGTGAGGAACCTGCTCGCGACCGTGGAGCAGGTGATTTTAGAGCATAATGTCAGGAAGGTAAACCGAGTTGTGATATCTGTGGGAAAGCTTGCTAATGTGCTGCCGGATGCTCTTACATTCGCGTTTGAGGCAATGACGCAGGACGGCCCCATGAAAGGGGCGGAGCTTGAAATTAGATCCGTGCCTGCAGTGGCGCGCTGTGACGACTGCGGATATGAATATCAGGCGGACGGGTTCCCAATCATCTGCCCGTTTTGTAAAAGCAACAGTTTCAGGATCATAAGCGGTGAAGAAGTATATATAGATAGTATAGAATACGAGGAGTAATAACATGGCAAGACTGGAGATCAATCAGGACCTGAATTCTCTCAACAGCCGGAAGGCGGCAGAGAACAGGGACAAATTCAAATCTCACGGCATTTTTGCAATAAACATGATGGGCTCGCCCGGTTCCGGCAAGACTACTCTCCTGGAGAACATACTGCCCAGACTTGGTACTCGTTTGCGTACGGCAGTGATAGAAGGGGATCTCGCTACGCAGAACGATGCGCTCCGCATAGAAAAAACCGGCGTCACTGCCTTGCAGATCAATACGGACGGGGGATGCCACCTCGATCCAGAAATGATAGCAAAACAACTGCGCAGGCTGGATCTCGATTCCCTGGACCTTATAATCATAGAAAATGTCGGCAACCTGGTCTGTCCCGCATCCTTCGACCTGGGCGAGGACATGCGCATGGTCGTTCTGAGCGTTGCGGAGGGTGAAGATAAGCCGGTCAAATATCCGACCGCGTTTTTGAATGCGGATACTGTTGTGATCACAAAGACGGACCTGGCGCCCTACGTCGATGCGGATGCCGACGTGATGAAAAGGTATATCGCCGGGATAAATCCCAAGGCAGTCGTTTTCGAAACGGCCAAAAAAGACGGGGTATATATGGCTGATCAGCTTGTTGACTACATTATTGACCAGGCCGGGCGCAAAAAGGGCGTATGAGGCCTATGGTACGTTATTCGCTTACGATAAGAGGCATAGTACAGGGAGTCGGGTTCCGGCCGTTCATGTTCCGGCTTGCAAAATCGCTCTCGATCCGCGGATTCGTGAAAAACACTTCTGAGGGCGTGTATGCCGAGATAGAAGGGGATGAGTCCGACTGTGCCGAATTCATCGATGAATTGGAACAGCATCCTCCGGCCCTGGCGCTGATCGAGGATGTAGAGGTGCAGAAACTGCAGCTGCTCGGCGATCCGGACTTTATCATAATGGAAAGCAGCTGCGGAGTGAGGAATGCCATGATATCGCCGGATATCGGTATCTGTGACGACTGCAGGGCGGATATCACGGACAGGAACAACAGGCGGTACCGCTATGCTTTTACCAACTGTACCAACTGCGGGCCTCGCTTCACGATAATCCGCGATATTCCGTACGACCGTAAAAACACGTCGATGGCTGGGTTCATCCAATGCGAGGACTGCCGGCGTGAATACGAGGATCCGCTGGACAGGCGGTTCCATGCACAGCCCAATGCCTGCCCCGTGTGCGGGCCGAAACTCAGCTTTTACCTCGGCGGAAAGCTGGCCGACGGCGATCCCTGTGAATTGTTCAGAAAATGTATAAATGACGGCATGATAGTTGCCGTAAAAGGGATCGGCGGATACCACCTTGCCTGTGACGCCCTGAACGAAGATGCGGTCGCCAGGCTCAGGAGAAACAAGATACGTTATGACAAACCGTTTGCCGTGATGATGCGTGATACAGGCACGATCAGGCGCTTTTGCGATATGGATGGGACTGAAGAGGAAACACTGGCCTGTGCCAGGAAGCCGATCGTACTGCTGAAAAAGAAGGAAGGCTGCACGGTCGCAGAGTCTGTGGCGCCTTGCAATGACCGGCTGGGAGTCATGCTTCCCTATACGCCTTTGCATTGCATATTGATGGAGAACTTCGATGCGCTGGTAATGACAAGCGCGAACATATCCGACAGGCCAATGATATACGACGACAGTGAGGCCATGGACTGGCTTTTTGGCATTGCGGACGCGGTATTGACACACAACAGGCAGATATTCCGGAGGATGGATGACAGCGTCTGCATGGCGGTGGCCGGCAAGGTGCGGATGATAAGGCGGGCACGCGGTTATGCGCCGGAGCCTTTGAGACTGAATGGCAACAGGAGCGTTATACTGGCCCTGGGACCGCAGCAAAAGAACACTTTTTGCCTGGCAAAAGGCGAAGATGCATTTTTGAGCGGCCATATAGGCGATCTTGACGATATGGACACCGTCCGTGCCTATGAATCGGAGATACAGTCTTATATGCGTATATTTGAGGCGAAGCCGGACATTATTGCCTGCGATATGCACCCGGATTATGTTTCCACCAGGTATGCAGACCGCTTCAGGAATGTGCTTCCCGTATATGAAATACAGCATCACCATGCGCATTTTGCGTCCGTACTTGCCGAGCATGATATTGGAGAAAATGCGGTCGGGCTTATACTTGACGGCACGGGATACGGAAAGGACGGCACGCTGTGGGGAGGAGAAGCGCTGTGGGGGGATACCGGGACCAGTGAGCGGATCGGACATATGCTTTATGCTCCTCTCCTGGGAGGAGAGGCTGCTATCCGTGAGCCTTGGCGAATGGCGCTGGCAATGGTGTATGTTGCCTGCGGGAAAGATACGGCACTGGAGTATTTTGAAGGATACGGCGATAAGGCGGAACTCCTGCTGCGCGCATATGAACGAAATATCAACTCGCCGCCGGCGTCTGGCGCAGGACGGCTGTTCGACGCAGCCGCGGTCCTCGCAGGGACCAGGACGCATATAACATATGAGGGGCAGGCAGCAATCGAATTTGAACAGGCGTTGGATGATTCTGCAGACGGAAGCTATGGTATCGATATCACGTGGGAGTCAGGCATGATGATATTCGACTGGCGGCAACTGATCCGCGATATAGTGCGGGATGCCAGGAGCGGATGCGGTGCCGGAGTGATATCAGCCAGGTTCCACCGTGCAATGGTGCAGCTGCTTGCCGATGCGGTTTCCCTTGCCAGAAGGCAGTATGGCGGCAATATAGTGGCATTGTCGGGAGGTGTGTTCCAGAATGCGTATATCCTGGGCAATGCGGTCAGCAAACTTGAAAAGAACGGGTTTATAGTCTATTCTAACGAAAAAGTGCCGGCGAATGACGGCGGGATATCATATGGCCAGGCTGCGGCCGCAGCATGGTTGAGCAGAGGAAAGTGAGGAGCGGGAAGCAAATGCCGGGATACAAAAAAAGTGTAGCCCCCTGGCTTGTCTCTCTTATGATATGGCAGTAGTTTCGAAGATGAGTTGAATATGGAGTGGTGACTATGTGTCTTGCAGTACCGGGAACGATAAAGCAGATAAAGGACGGATACGCGCTGGTCGACTACGGCGGCGTTTCCAGACAGGCAAGCACACGGCTGTTCATGGAAGCAAAAGTGGGCGACCGTGTCCTTGTGCATGCCGGGTTCATAATACAGATTCTTGACAAGGACGATGGCGACGAACTTGAAAAACTGATAGAGGAAACTATGGGTTTTACAGATGCGGAAGAGATATAGGATAGAGGATATCAAAAATCGCATAAGTGAGATCGCCGCCGGACTGGGACAGATCACTGTCATGGAAGTGTGCGGGACGCATACTGCAAACATACACAAATACGGGATACAGGACCTTCTGCCGGGAAATGTAAGGCTGGTATCGGGCCCCGGCTGTCCTGTGTGCGTGACGGACCAGAAGGATATCGCCGCTGCACTTTCCCTGGCTGAGCGGGATGATGTCATATTTGCCTGCTTTGGCGATATGATGCGGGTCACGTGCGGGGACAGGAGCCTTTACTCCCTCTATGAAAGCGGTAAGGATGTCCGGGTCGTGACCTCGGCTTTGGATGCTTTGCAGATCGCGCGTGACAACCCGGACAGGCAGACGGTATATTTCGGGATAGGGTTCGAGACCACCGCGCCGCAGACCGCGGCACTGATAGAGGCTGCGGATGAGAGCGGCATCCGGAACCTCAGCGTGCTGAGCGTCCATAAGACCATGCCGCAGGCTATCAGGCAGCTCCTGGGAAATGGCAGCGGAATAAATGCGCTGATGTGTCCCGGACATGTGGCGACGATTACCGGTGCAGAGGCATTTGGTTTTATACCGGATGAACTCGGGCTGCCCGCAGTCATTGCAGGTTTTGAAGCGTACGACATCATGGCTGCGCTTCTTCGCATCCTGTACATGCTGCAAAACTGCGAGATAAAATGTGTGAATATGTACCCGCGGGCAGTGACCGGGCAAGGTAACAAAGAAGCCCTGTCGCTGATATATAAAGTGTTCGAACCGTGCGATGCAGTCTGGCGCGGCCTGGGGGAAATAAAGGGCAGCGGGCTCGGAATAAGAGACAGGTACAAAGAGTTCGACGCGGCGCGCAGGTTCGATATCAGCGCGGATGAGACAATGAAAGCAGAGGGTATCAAAGAAGCAGAGGGATGTATTTGCGCAAGCATCCTGTGCGGTAAAAACATACCGGCCGACTGCGTGAACTTCGGACGGAGGTGTACGCCGGACAGGCCGCTGGGACCGTGCATGGTATCGGCGGAGGGAAGCTGCGCTGCGGCGATAAGGTATGGTGACACTCCTCAGCGGGGGGTATTCCTCTCTGGTTGAGGAATGTCACGCGTTTGAATGGTGCGGTGACACTCCTCGAAAGAGGTAAAGGGACACTCCTCAGCGAGGATGTATTCCTTTGTGGCAGAGGAATGTCCCTTGGAGGTTAAGGAGTGTCACGCGGTGAATGGCAGGTGATTTGATATGGAGAAAAAAATTACGCTGGCTCATGGTTCTGGCGGGCAGGCATACAGGGAACTGGTACAGGATGTCTTTTTGCCTGCATTCTCAAATGATATGCTCAAGCCCCTTACGGATTCTGCTGTATGCAGCGCCGGTGAGAAGATCGCAATGACTACGGACAGTTATGTAATAAAACCGCTGTTTTTCCCGGGCGGGGATATCGGGAGGCTGTGTGTCTGCGGTACTGTAAACGACCTGGCTGTCAGCGGGGCACGCCCCAGGTATATATCCGTCGGTATGATTATTGAAGCCGGGTTCGATATGGAGACGCTTGTCCGGATCGTCGGGTCCATTGCAGAGACAGCAAAAGAAGCCGGTGTTCATGTCGTGACCGGAGACACGAAGGTGGTCGAAGGAGGCGGCGTTGACGGCATTTTCATAAATACGGCAGGCATAGGCGTGTTTTCTGAGGACAGGCCGCCGCTGGCCCAAAGGATAGCGGCAGGGGACAGGATCATAATAAGCGGGTATATGGCATCACACGGGATGGCGATAATGGCTGCCAGGGAAAACATGGGCTTTGATCCGCCAATAGAGAGTGACGTGGCTCCCCTTGCAGCGCTTGCGGACAGGGTATTGCGAAGCGGCTGCGAGGTAAACGCCATGCGTGACCCGACACGCGGCGGCGTAGCGGCGACCCTTTGCGAGTGGGTCACGGAGGATACAGATGTGATAATATATAACGACTCATTGCCGGTACGCCCTGACGTGTCGGCAGCATGTGAGATACTGGGGATGGACCCCCTGTATATTGCCAACGAGGGTATCATGCTTTTATCCGTGCCTGGCCGGTATGCGGATACTGTGCTTTCGGCCCTGCGCTCGGCAGATGACGGGAAAAATGCTGCTATAATAGGAGAAGTCAGGAAGGGAAGCGGCAACGTGTATGCCGTGACTGAGTACGGAACGAGCAGGAAGATCCTGATGCCGCGGGGAGAACTGCTGCCGAGGATATGTTAGTGGTGCGGTGACACTCCTCTGCAGGGAGCATTCCTCTATAGATGAGGAATGTCACGCGTTTGAAGAATGGTGCGGTGACAATCCTCGAAAGTTGTAAAGGAACACTCTTCCGCAAGGGTGTATCCCTGCTCGACAGGGGGATGGCTCCCAGGTTACCTTATTCTTCTTGACTACATAATATGTTTGTATTAAAATGCTACATTATAAATGATAGAACTGTATAAAGAATACGCATTTTATTGCGTGTTTGACTGCCAGGGTGAAACGGAATTATGGAAAGATATGTGCTTGTTGTGTGCATTGCTGTGCCGTTACTTGGAGCGTTTATTCTGCCTCTGCTGGGCAGGATAAGTGCCAGGCTCAGGAGGACAATGGCGTTGGCTTTTGTGGCCGGCGCTTTTATTTGTGCGGCATTTACTTTGCCAAGCCTTTTTTGCGGTTCGCCGGTTTATCTGCACTATGAGCTGCCGCTTGGAATGGGCTTTGGCTTTTATGCCGATGCGCTGGCTGTTTTTATGGCAATGACGGCTTCTCTTGTGGCTGCCGTGATCATCCTGTATTCTTTCGGATATATGGAGGGATATGAGAACCAGAACGAATATTACATGATGGTTTGCCTGTTCATAGGCGCCATGATGGGGCTGGTCTTTTCCACCAATCTCATATTCATATACACGTTTTGGGAGATATCGGCGATATGCTGCTGGAGGCTTATCGGATTCTACCGTGAAGAAGTTACCGTTCGTTATGCCAACAAAGCATTTGCCATAACCGTGGCCGGGGCGCTCATTATGCTGGCGGGATTTGTTGGCATTTACGGAGAGACCGGCACGTTCGACCTTGCAGCCATGAAGGGTGCACACATACCGGCCTGGACAGTCGTATTGATATTGTTCGGTATACTTTCAAAATCTGCGACTTTCCCGCTGCACAGCTGGCTGCCTGACGCAGGAGTCGCGCCTACACCGGTGACATCGCTGCTGCATGCGGCCGTGCTCGTAAAAATCGGTGTTTATGCATATGTGCGCCTGTTTGTCGTGACATTTGAGATCGATGAAGTATTTACGACGGCGGTACCGGTCATCGCCGCTGTAAGCGCCCTGATAAGCGCCGGTGCGGCGATGCGTGAAACCAACATAAAGCGTGTCATCGCTTACTCGACCATCAGCCAGCTTGCGTTCATCTTTGCGGGATTGTCCTGCGGCAATGAAACGGGCGTTGTCGGAGGGATGCTGTACATCCTGACGCACAGTGCCGCAAAAGCAGGGTTGTTCCTTTGCGCAGGCATCGTGGAGCATAATGTGCACACCAAGGATATGACCAGGATGGGCGGTTTATGCAAAAATATGCCGGTGACTGCGGTCGCGTTCATACTGTGTGCTTTTTCCGTGATGGGGATACCGCCTTTCGGAGGCTTTTTCGCGAAATACCTTGTGATCGACGGCATCATTTCATCCGGGAACATCATGCTTGGAATAGTGTTCATACTGGGAGCCGTCATGACCGTACTGTATCTGACGAGGCTCTTTGTCAAGGTGTTCCTGGGACCGCAGACATTCCCGGACGTAAAGGAAGGAACGCCTTCAATGGTGGTGTCGGCTGTGGTGCTTGCCGTACTGACACTTGCGCTGGGAGTGTTTATCAGCTTACCTTCCGGGCTTGCATCGCTGATAGGGAGGTGGACATAATATGTTGAGCGCGATAAGTTCGTTTCTGAACAACGGTGCAAATATAATATGGTTCGTGATAGTATTGCCTGCCGTGCTTGGAGTTGCCGCACGGCTTTCCGGCAAACGTTATGCTGCAAGGCTGGTAATTTCGATGCTGTCAGGAGCCGTCAACCTGTTGTTTGCTATGAGCCTTTACCTGTCAGAAGGTTTTTACGTGGTTATTCCGTTTGCATCGCATGGACTGGACATTGCGCTCAATATCAATGGATATTCGGCAATGTTCCTTGCTTTTACGGCCGCAGGTTTCCTGCTTGTGAGCCTGTACAGCGTTGTATTTCTGAAAGGGGAAAGCTATGCAGGCCTTTTCATGCTGTACCTGAACATAAGCCTTGCCATGATAAACGGCGCCCTTTTGTCTGATAACCTGGGCATTATGCTCTTTTTCTGGGAAGGCCTTTTGTGCACCCTCTTCGGGATGCTGCTCATAAACAACAGGCAGGATCCGAAGGCAGCGGTAAAAGCGCTTGTATTGTCAGGTACTGCAGACCTTTTGCTGATGCTTGGCATAATAATCACCGTATACCAGGCAGGGACGCCTTATGTGTCCCAGATGCAGAAACTGCCTGTGACCGGCATAGCGGGGATCGGTTTCGTTTGCATGATGCTCGGCGCGGTCGGCAAGGCAGGCGCTCTGCCGTTCCACACCTGGATCCCCGAAGCGGCCGGCGGCGCTCCCACTCCGTTTTTGGCGGCTTTCCCCGGCATGCTCGAGAAATTCCTCGGGATATACCTTGCTGTCCGCATCGCAACTGACATTTATGACCTGCAGCCGGGAAGCGGCATGAGCATCGCAGTTATGGCCCTTGGCACACTGACCATAATCGTTGGCGTGGCAATGGCATTGATACAGAAGGATATGAAACGGCTGCTTGCGTACCATGCGGTCAGCCAGGTCGGATACATGGTGCTTGGCATAGGTACGGCACTTCCTGTCGGCATCATCGGCGGCATATTCCATATGCTCAACAATACCGCATATAAAAGCTGTCTGTTCATGACTGCCGGCAGTATCGCAAAACAGACGGGAACGACGGACCTCCGGAAGATCGGCGGGCTTGCGAAACATATGCCCGTAACTGCAGCCTGCTTTATTATCAGCGGACTTGCAATAGCAGGGGTACCGCCTTTCAGCGGGTTCTTCTCAAAAGAGATTGTTTTCGACGCGGCGCTGGAGAGCAATGTCGTCTTTTATGCCGGTGCGCTCCTCGGAGCGTTCATGACGGCCGTTTCTTTCCTGAAAATGGGGCGTGCGGCTTTTGCAGGAGGACTGAAACTCCCGGAGGATGCGAATAATTCGCAGGAACCGGGCTTGATACGTGTGCGGGAATCCGGCTTCGGCTTGCTTTTGCCGATGTGTGTTTTAGCCGTACCGAGCATCCTGTTTGGAGTGGCCAATACGTGGCCGCTTGACGGCCTGGTCTCACCTGCGCTGGGATATACTGAGAGCTTTTCGGGATGGCCGCATTCGGCAGTGCTTATCATTATCTCGCTGGCCGTGCTTGCCCTGGCTGTATGCGACCATATTTACGGAAGCAGGAAATCAGGCAGCGCGATCAATGCTGCCGACCACATACATTATGCGCCTGTGCTGAGAAGCATATATACCGCCGCGGAAAAAGGCTGGTTCGATCCGTATAACTGGATCATCCGTATCGTGGGTGCGTGGTCTGCGTTCTGTATGTTCATAGAGCGCGGCGTCACCTGGTTTTACGATGTTGCTGTTCCCGGCGCGGCAAAGGGCGCGGGCAATCTGCTGCACCGCATCGATAACGGAAGCCTGTCGCTTTATCTTGCTGCCGCTGTTGCAGGTGTCGGGATCGTTGTGGTCATATTCCTTGCAGTTTGAAGAGGGGGCTCCGGATAATGAGTGCTATGGCTTATATCGCGGTATCGTTCCTTGTTGTGCCGCTTGTCATAATCATTATAATCAACCTGATACAAAGAGATTTCGCAAAAAAGATCTGCATTTACCTTGCCGGCGCCTCTGCGGCCATACAGATGGCTTCTTCGGCCGTGGAATTTTTCATGCTTTCAGCCAACCGTCTGCATGAATACAGGTTCACGCTGCTCTGGAACATGGAGGAGGACGCGGAACATTTCGGAGTGACTTCTCTTTCGCTAGTGGTAATGTTCTGCATTGGTTTCGTGTCGTTCATATCGGCCCTGATCGCATTGAGGACCATAGACAAGAGAAAGATATACTATGTCAATCTTCTTATGACATTGGTCCTTGGTATGAACGGGATGGTGATCGTGACAGATCTCTTTTCGCTCTATGTATTCCTGGAGATCGTCGGCATATCCAGCTTTGTCCTGATCGCACTGTTCCGGTCGGAGACAGGACTTGAGGGTGCGTTCAAGTACCTGGTGATGTCCGCGCTGGCCTCAATATTCATACTGACAGGGCTGTCGCTCATATTCATGCAGACCGGAAGCCTCCTGTATTCAAAAATCGGTTCGAATATCCTCATCGCGGAAGACGGTACGAAGCAGACACTGGCATATGTTGCCCTGATTTTTTTGATTTCCGGGTTTGCCGTCAAGACAGGAGCCGTCCCGTTCCACAGCTGGCTCCCGGATGCGCACCAGAGCGCAGATACGGCTGTGTCCATACTTCTGAGCGGTATAGTTATAAAGGTTGCGGGAGTATACAGCTTTATCGTACTGACAGATTTGTTCAAAAATGTTCCGGCTATCAATACAGTGCTTGCGATACTGGGGATCCTGTCAATAATCACCGGAGCATTGCTGGCTTTGAGACAGACGCACTTTAAGCGCATTGCGGCATATTCGAGCGTCAGCCAGATGGGGTATATATTGCTCGGGTTAAGCACGGGCAGCACACTTGGGCTGGTCGGAGTTGTCGCCCATATATTCAACCACGCGACATTCAAAAGCGCATTGTTTGCAAACGCCGCAGCTTTGCACGAACAGACGGGGACGCTCGATATAGACGAAATGGGCGGGCTGCAGAGCAGGATGCCTGTGACGGGCTTCTCCAATATAGCGGCATTTTTGTCCACGGCAGGTATACCGCCGTTTGCCGGATTCTGGAGCAAGCTCCTGATCATCATGGCGCTCTGGAACAGGGGTTTTAGGGTGTTTGCAGGGATCGCGCTTTTTTCGAGCATACTGACCGCGGCTTATTACCTGAGGCTGCAGAAAAAAGTGTTCTTCGGCAAACTCCCGGATAAGTATGCGGATCTGAAAGAAATCGGCGGCACCGTGAGATTCGCCGAGATAATACTTACCGTTGTGATCATTGCGGCGGGAGTGTGCTTCCCCCTGGCGCTGCTGTACCTGAAGGGCAGAGGGATACTTTAGAAGGAGGGATCTGCCGTGGAAGCTGTCATATATACTTGCCTGGGTCTGATGCTTATTTTCGGGGTCATGGCCGTTATGTTCCATAGCATGACGAAATCCGCCATAGCCCTGGCCGCAGCAAGCGCAGCGCTTGGAGCGATAATGTATGAAACGGGCGCGATATGGTCGGCATTGCTCGAGATCTCCGTTTGCTCAGGTCTGGTGACGGTAATATTCATCAGCGCGATAAGTTTGTCAAACATGGATAAAAAAGAGCTTGAGAAAGTTTATGAGGACAAGAAACGTATGTCACTGCTGCCGGTCGTCCTGATACTCAGCGGGGCTGTATTGGTCATTGCCGCGTTGTCGGCGGGTGTTTCTCTGCCGCATGCGGATGCTTCAGCCAAAGCAGCGGGCGATCTGCGTGAGATATTGTGGAACAACCGCCAGGCCGACATCTGGGGGCAGATCATCGTCATGATAACCGGTGCGGCCGCCGTTTCAGTTTTGTTCAGGGAGAGTGACTGGAAATGAATGCAATTGGGAATATAGTCTTCATAGTTGGATTTTTGCTGATAATAGCGGGATGCTACTGCCTCATACGCACGTATCATATGCTCAAGATCATTTTAGGCATAGAAGTGGCAATGAAAGCCGTTACGTTATTTATCACGTATGCAGGGTATATTAATGGAAATATCGACCTTGCACAGTCATTCGTCATTACATCGATCGTTATCGAGGTCGTTGTTGCCGTTGTTGCGGCAGGGATAGCCATTAACCTTTACCGGAAATACGGGAGCATGGATATCCGCAATTTAAGGAAACTGAAAGGATAGCAGGTGGAATGTTATGGGTGTCCTTATACTTGCACCGCCGATCACTTTTTTGATATTCGTCGCTATATTCTTCGCATTCTCCAGGGGCTTTTCGCAGTATTCCCATGAAAGCCCCAGGGGCGAGGGGGGACTGGATCCGTATGCCTGCGGCCAGCGTGATGTCAGGAACTACGTCAATCCTGACTACAGCCAGTTTTACCCGTTCGCATTTTTGTTTACGATCATGCATGTACTGGTGCTCGTGGCAGCGACAGCTCCTTACGATGCGCCGGTCCTGCCTGTTGTGTTCATAGCGGCAGGGATACTTTGCCTGATAATGATATTCAAGAGGTGAAAGGCTTTGGGACTTTTGCAGAGGGCAATAGAATGGGGGACAAGGAAGTCGCCCTGGATAATACACTTTAATGCGGGCGCGTGCAACGGCTGCGACATAGAAACGATAGATGCGCTGACGCCAAGGTTCGACATGGAACGCATAGGCGTCCTGCAGGAGGGCAGCCCGCGGCACGCAGACATATTGGTATGTACCGGCGCCGTCACCCTTCAGACACGGGATCGTCTTAAACAGATATATGACCAGATGCCTGAGCCGAAGTATGTCATAGCGATAGGCACATGCGCCTGTACGGGCGGGATATTCGACGGCTGCTATTGCGTAATGGGCGGCATCGATACCGTGATACCCGTGGATGTTTATATACCTGGATGCGCAGTGCATCCGGAAGCGATCATAAGCGCCGTCCGAAAGCTCCTGGACGGGAAGAAAGGAGGCGGCAGGCATGCAGACCGAAAATGAGATAGTTGGGAAACTATGCGGAAAATTCGGATTTTTGCAGGACAAAGTGCATGTGCAGAGGCAAAAGCGCATATTTACGGAGTTCCTTGCAAAAGAGGAGTTCGAACAGGTGCTGCATTATGCGCATGATGAACTGGGATTCTACAGGGCCAGCCATGTTGTCGGGACAGATGAAGGAGACGACCTCGGATTCATTTACCTGCTGTCCGATGAAAACGGGGTCATCCTGGCGCTTAAGGAAAAAGCGCCGAAATCCGACCCGGTGATCAATTCGATGACGGACCTGTATCCTTCGCTGGAACAGCATGAACGGGAACTGGTGGATCTGTTCGGCGCCGTTGTCGAAGGCCTTCCCGAAGGCCCGTCATACCCGCTGCCTGACGGATGGCCGAAGGGAAGCTACCCTATGCGCAAGGACTGGGATCCCAAATATTTCGACAGGAATACGATGACATATGATCCGCCGTCAGATGATGTGAAAAAGGAGGGCGGAAACAAGTGAGCAAAAAAAGACGCAACAGGATAGAATTGCCGATCGGTCCGCAGCATCCTTCATTGAAGGAACCGGCAACTTTCTGGATAACGCTTGAGGGGGAAAAGGTCGTAAATGCGGTCATAGGCGTGGGCTATAACCACAGGGGGCTGGAGAAGGCCTGCGAGAGCAGGAACTATATTCAGAACCTGTACCTGATCGAGCGTGTGTGCGGCATATGCTCGCATACGCACAGTACCGCTTTCTGCCAGGGGATAGAGGAACTGGCCGGTATTACGATACCGCGGCGTGCCGCATATATCCGCGTGATCGTGGCAGAACTCGAGCGCCTGCACAGCCATTTGCTCTGGCTGGGAGTCGCAGCGCATGAGATCGGTTTCGATACGATGTTCATGTATACCTGGCGCGACCGTGAAAAAGTCCTTGACATACTGGCCGAAGTCTGCGGGAATCGCGTGAATTACGGCATCAATACCATCGGCGGCGTACGGAGGGACGTAGATGAAGAAATGCTCGGGAATATGTCGAATGTGGCGGATGAACTGGAAAACCAGATCAAATACTACCTTGATCTTGCACTGACGGAGACAACGCTTTCTGCAAGGCTTGCAGGCGTTGGCAAGCTTTCGCGCGAAGATGCGCTGAGATTTGGGGTAGTGGGGCCGGTGGCACGGAGTGCGGGCATTGCCGATGATATCCGTGTCAAGGAGCCTTACGCGGCATACAGCGAGATCCCGGTCAACCCCGTGACGGATACGAACGCGGATGTCCTGGGGCGTACGGTGGTACGGATAAAAGAGATGCTTGAAAGCCTGAATATCATACGATTCTGCATCAAAAACCTCCCTGACGGCGATATCGCGGTAAAAGCCCCGCTTCGCATCCCTGCAGGCGAAGTTATAAGCAGGACGGAAGCGCCGCGCGGCGAGAATATACACTATATACGGTCAAATGGCACCGACATGCCGGACAGGGTGCGGGTTCGCGCGCCAAGCGAAGCCAACTGGCGCGGTGTTAAGCACATGCTGGAAGGCGGGTATCTTGCGGATGTGCCGATCACCATTGCTGCCATAGACCCATGCTATTCGTGCACAGACCGCGCCATCGTCATCGATTCCGGAAGCGGGACTGAGGTCATGGACTGGCAAAGGCTCAGGCAGTACAGTATAGACTGGTATAAAAAGCAGGGCATAAATGTGTCCGATGTAAAAATACCGGAGCGCAAATATTACTGATGGTTGTATGATAGTGCTGAACGATGGATGACTTTACTGACAGATACTGGATCGACACTGAAACCGAAATCATTACTGGAGAGCAAAGAGGAACGGTATGCTTTTGAGTTTGTTTAAAATACTTGTATTTCCGGGGTTGATATTTTTAGCCGTATATGCTTTGTTATGCGAATACATTGACAGGAAGGTATATGCAAGACTGCAGAACAGGATGGGCCCGCCGTGGTACCAGCCGCTGGCGGACTTCCTGAAGCTTCTCGGCAAGGAGACCATTATCCCTGCGGACGCGAACAGGAGCATGTTCCAGATCCTGCCCGTGATATCGCTTTCCTCGGTGGCGGCTGCATTCATTTATGTGCCTGTACTGGGCGCATCCGCCGTTTACTCGTTTGAGGGCGACCTTATCGTGGTGCTGTATCTCCTGACTATCCCCACGATGTGCGAGTTTTTGGGCGGGTGGTATTCAAGAAGCGTATATTCCACGATCGGTTCAGTACGCACGCTGACACAGATGTTTGCGTACGAGGTACCGCTTTTCATGGCGCTTCTTGCCCCGGCGCTCATCGCAAAAACATGGTCAGTTACGGGAATGACGTCGTTTTACTCGGAACATCCGCTGTATGTCCTGTTCAATATCCCGGCGTTTCTCACGGCGCTGATCGCAGTGCAGGGTAAGCTTGAACGGGCTCCTTTCGACTCGCCTGAGGCCGAGACAGAGATCGTATCCGGCGCACTGGTTGAATACAGCGGCAAGCTCCTGGCGTTATTCAGGATGTCGATGGATTGTGAACTTGTGGTGATGGCTTCGCTTATCTCGGCGATTTTCCTGCCTTTCATGACAGGGATCGTTATACTGGATTTCATCCTGTATTTCGCGAAAACGCTTGCCGTGCTCCTGGTCCTTACACTGATGCGCGCTGCAATGGCACGGCTCAGGGTAGACCAGATGGTGAACTTCTGCTGGCGGTTATTGACGCCTGCGGCGATCGTACAGATCATCCTGGATCTTGTGATAAGGGGTTGGTTGGTCATATGAAGAGGGGAAGACCCGGCAGGATACTGAAAATGGCCGTCAGGCAAGTTTTTTGCAAGCCTGCGACGATACTATATCCGAAAGGCAAAATGCAGATCGCAGATAAATACCGGGGAAGGCTCGTGTACGACCCTTCAAACTGCGTAGGCTGCAACCTGTGTATGCGTTATTGCCCCGCAGGCGCGCTGAAAATCGTAAATGATGGAACGAAGGAAAACAGGAAAATGAAGGCATACCTGAATGTCGGGCATTGTATATTCTGCTGCCAGTGTGTTGATTCCTGCCCCAAAAAGTGTTTATCATTCAGCCAGGATATCGACCTTTCAAGCTTTAGAAAAGAGGATCTGACGGTGTGTCTTAATGAAGGCATCGATGAAGATAAGTGATTATCTGAAAAGTAAAATAATACCCGGCCGGAAATATGCCGTTCTTGGGATAGGGTCGACGCAGAGGTCCGACGATGCCGCGGGGATGTATTTTACAGAACTCCTCAGCGGGATGATAAAGCAGGACAATGTGCTTTTGATCGCCGGTTCGACTGCTCCTGAAAATTTTACCGGGGTGATAAGGGATTTCGGACCGGACATACTTTTCATTGTGGATGCGGCATATATGGGATTTTTGCCAGGAGAGGTCAAAATAGTACCTGCCTGCGATATAGGCGGCGTTTCTTTTTCGACGCACATACTGCCGCTGACCGTGATGCTGGATTACCTCCAGGCCGAATTGGGCTGTGAAGTGCTGTTCATTGGGATACAGCCGGCAAGTACTGATTATGGCTTTTACATGAGCGATGATGTGAGGAGAGGGGTAGAGCGGCTCGCCGAAGAATTCTGTTCCGCACTGCAACTTTCCGGCATTTTTTAGGCAATAGCATCAACCTCAGAAAAACTTGCTATCGTGGTTGGTTTTGAACATAGGGACGGTTCTCATGTCTGAGTCCTCCGGGAACCATGCATGAGAACCGTCCCATGTCTTTTCTTGAGGATAAATGCCAGGCGTCTTCTGAATGTCTCAGGGATGAAATGCAAATAATATCACATACGATGGGTGTGATTGCATGATCAGACGACCTGGAAGAGAAAAACCGAAAAAAAGGAGCAGATACAGCGAAAAACCCGACAAGACAGCAGTGACGGGAGAGAGCGCAGAGCCTGCAGCAGACAGCGATATCTCGCCGTCCGGCAATGCCCGGACAAATCGGGCAATTGAAAATGAGAAAAGTACAATGCATGGTAATAGCGCCAGGTCCCAATCAGACAAACAGTCCGAAACAGAGCAGGGACTTACGTCAGCCAATGTCGAGGGTTTGCTCCAATACAGCAGTGATATCGTATTCCGCAGGCTCCATATAAACGGGCGTAAAGATCTTCCTGTCACCATGGTGCTGATAGACGGAGTGATCGATACGAAGGCCGTGGATGACTACATTCTAAAGCCGCTGATACAGGAAGGGAGCCTCAGCGAATGCAGCAGCACTTCCGAGATAATCGAAAAGATCGAACACGGTGTGATCTATCATGCTGCTGCGAAAATCCGCCGGGACTTCTCCGAATGCGTGAATGATATAATCGACGGGTCGGTGGCCCTGATATTCGATGATGACAAAACCGCCGTAACTTTCGACATCAAGGGATTCCGTGAAAGGAGCATATCGGAACCCACAGGAGAAAATGTAATAAAGGGCGCAAAGGACTCCTTTGTGGAAAACCTCAGGACAAATACGGCTTCGATCAGGATAAAGATCAAAAACCCCAGGCTCGTCATCGAAGAAACGAAGATAGGAAAGCAGACTGCGACAAGGATCGCTATCGTGTATATCAAGGGACTGACGAATGCCCACATTGTCGAAGAACTGAAGAAAAGGCTCAATAAACTGGATACAGATGCGGTCCTGACGACGGGGGTCATCGAAGAGGCGATCGTCGACCGCAAGACATCGCCTTTTCCGCAGGTAATAACAACAGAAAGACCTGACAAGTTCTGTTCAACTATTGTCGAAGGAAGGGTAGGCCTCATCATTGACGGGATTCCTGTCACGATCGTAGTGCCCGGAACATTCGGCGCATTCCTGCAGGCACCGGAAGATTATTCGCAGAGTTTCATCGTCAACTCGATAATCAGGTCCATGCGTTATGCGCTGATGCTCGTAACTTTGTTTTTGCCCGGATTCTATATTTCCGTTTCGTCATTCCATATCGAGATGATACCGACAGACCTTGCGCTGGCCATCACAGCGTCGAAGGAAGGAGTGCCGTTCCTGACATTCATAGAAGTCATATTCATGCTGCTGGCCTTCGAAGTGCTGGTGGAAGCAGGATTGAGGCTGCCTAAGAATATAGGCCAGGCGGTCTCCGTTGTCGGAGCCGTGGTGGTGGGACAGGCCGCCGTGGAAGCAAGGTTGGTTTCACCTGCTGTAGTTGTCATAATAGCCGTTACAGCGATATCGTCATTTACAATGCCAAACCAGGACTTTTCCAATGCTCTGAGGCTGTGGAGATTCATATTCGCCATTTTGAGCAGCATCATCGGACTATATGGCCTTACCATCGGAGCGATTATATTGCTGAACCACCTTTCGAGCATAGAAGTGTTTGGCGTGCCGTACCTGTCGCCCTTTGTCGGAGGGGAAGGGAAGAATCTGCAGGATGCCATTTTCCGTTTTCCGTTCTCTTCAATGCGCAAACGTCCCATGAATCTCAGGACAACAAACAAGAAAAGGAGAGGTGCGGAATGAGATACGTGAAAATGATCGTACTGCTTTGCTGTTTTATATGCTGCCCGGTCGTGCTGACAGGGTGCAGGATAGCTTTTTGGGATACCACCCAGATAAATAATATCGAGTTCATACGCGCAGTCGGTGTCGATAAAGCTGACAATGGCAATATAAGATTTACGATAGCCACTCAAAGGATAATCTCCGGGGGAGCAAGGGGAGGATCCGAGCAAAAGCAGTCTGAAATAGTGTACTCTGAAGGGAGAACAAGTTTTGAAGCCATGCGCAACTTCTGGAGTTATTCTGAAAAAAGGCCTTTTCTCGGACACCTCGAATTTATCCTTATCGGCGAGGAAGCAGCCAAAGAAGGGATCCTGAAATACCTGGATTTTTTCACACGGGATGCGGAAGTCCGTCTCAATTTAAATGTGTTTGTCGTGAAGGGAAATGATGCCGGCGAAGTCATCAGACAGGGCAATGCACAGGACAAGTTCGTATTTGACAGGCTGGAAGGCATAAAGAGACACGATTGGGGATTGTCCATAATAAATGATGTTAATCTTATGGAGATCATGTACATACTGGATGCTAAATACCTTTCTTTATATATACCTTGTGTCAGACTGCTAAACAGGGCAGAAACGACGGAAGAAAGCAGAGATGGGATGGAAATAGCCCTCGAAGGCTTTGCGGTGTTTGATGGCGACAAAGTCGCAGGCTATCTGGACAAAGAAATGGCGAGAGGCCTGAATTTTCTGAAGAATAAATTGAAATCCGGCGTAGTGAATGTCAGAAGCAAAAATGGAACGATGGTCGCACTGGAAATCATAAGCGGCGGCAGTAAAATGAAACCATATATAAAAGACGGTGAGCTCCATATTGCGGTAGAAGTCGAAATGGACAGCAGCATTGCGGAAATACAGGGGTCTGAGAATATATTCAGCGATGATAGCCTGGAGTATCTGGAGAAACAGCAGGAACAGGCCATCATGGATGAAGTCAGGAAGACCATCGATTTCGCCCAGGAGAAAAAACTGGATTTTTTTGGCGCGGGTGACGCCGTACTGCACAAATACCCGTATGAGTGGGAGGACTTTTATGAAAAGGACTGGAGAGATGTATTTTCACAGGTCGAATTTGAGATAACTGCCAGGTCCAAAATAAGCAGAACGTATGATATCAAGCAGCCCATAGGGGCCAAGGATATAAGGTGACGATGATGGTAATATTATTAGTTGCAATAGTGGCAGCTATCAGTGTGTTTGAAATAATGCGCATGGCAAAGAACCGACAGATAAAAGAGATTATTGTGTTCATTGTGATAGCGGTCTTTGCTCTTGCAATGGGGATATACTACATTACTGCTCCTCATGACAGAAGCCTGATATATTATGCTTTCAAATTCCTGGGGTTGGATCTTTGATGGGAATGGTACGGTATGTTATCTGATGATAAAAAAATATCGATGAGACAAGCTGCTTTCCTGTTTATGACAGTTACCTTCACTCCCGCGATAAGGCTTATCCCCGGTTACGCAACACAAAAGGCCAGGCAGGCTGCGTGGCTGTCCCCGATCTTCACGGCTGTGCTGATGGTTTTGCTGGTGCAGGTATGGCAGGTGCTGTACAGGAAGTATAAGGATAAATCATTGATGGATATTTACCGGGATATCGCAGGTCCTGCAGCAGGAACGGTGATCCTGGTCTTTTACCTGCTATGGTATATGGTACTGGCTGCCCTGTATATCAGGTATTTTGCCATGAGGCTTTTGGGGGCGATATACCCCAATACTGATATTTCAATATTCATCATTTCAATGCTTGTCGTCGTGGCCTACACGCTCGGTTTTGGCATGGTCACGTTCGCCAGGTTCAATGAAGTGGTGCTGCCGTTCATGATGTTTGTTTTCTTTTTGCTTTTTATAATGATGATACCGAACTTCAGAACGGATTTTCTGACACCTGTCACTGCCCGGAGCATATTGCCGGCCTTTGAGGCCAGTATGGCTCCTACCGGGCTGGTCGCATATTTCAGCTTTATTTTCATATTCGGCGACAGGATAAATAATAAGGAGAGCATAAGCAAAATCGGCCTTAAGCTGGTTGTATTCCAGCTTGTTACGCAGGTCATGATCATAGTTTCCATAATATGCACATTCAGCTTCAGGATCGCCCAGCGCACACAACTGCCTTACCTAACGGCGGTAAAACAGATATCGGTCTTCAACATATTTGAGAAGGTCGAATCCATAGTCATATCGATATGGGTGCTTTCGGATTTCGTGATCATATGCTTTTTCATCATATGTGCCCTGAGTGTGCTGAAATCCTTCTTCAAACTGTCCGATATCAAGCCGCTGATAAATATCTATGTGGTTTTCATATATTTCCTGGCGATGCTTCTGGCCAAAAATGCATTCGAACTGGAAAGGCTGTCGGAGGAAATCACATTGCCGGTAAACATTGCCCTGGGATTCGTGATACCGGTATTGATGCTTTTCATCGGGAAGATAAGAAAAAAGGTCTGAACTTAATTTCATTGATATTTCCTGAAATAAGCATTATTATATTATTGAAGTCTGTCATCGATGCATAATGCATGTGAACACACTTCCGGAAGCGCATGCGCTTTTGTCAATGCGATCCATGAATAAATCTCAATAATCATACGAGTATATGGAGAAGTATATTTTGTATGATATATGAAGGAAGGAGAGCACCATAATGGCCGATGTGAAATATCCGCTGTACGAAACGACAGTCTTCGAAGATTTCAGGATAATGGTCGAAAACGTAGCAGACAGGTATCCCGACAGGACAGCGTTTTCCTACAAGTTGTCGCCGAAAGACAGGGAAACTGTGAGAGTTACTTACGCAGAAACAAGAGATTATATTCGCCATATGGGGACCGAACTGATCCACATGGGATTAAGCGACAGACATGTTGCTCTTGTGGGAGAGAGTTCATATAATTGGGTCTGCTCCTACTTCTGCCTGGTGGCTGTTGGTTCCGTTGTCGTTCCCATAGACAAGGAGCTGCCGCCGGATGAGATCGCCGGCATCATAAATTTCGCTGAGTGTGAGTACCTTGTTTACAGCGCGCACATCGAGGACAAGATACGGGAGATCAAAGACCGTATCCCAGGCGTCAAAACACTGATATGCATGAACGGATCCGGGATCGGGGGAGCTGTCGACCTTTCTGATATAGTTGCCAGAGGAAGGGAACGTTTTAATAACGGCGACAACTCCTATTATGAATATAAAATAGACCGCGAACGGCTCGCCACCATCGTGTTCACATCGGGTACGACAGGAAAGGGCAAGGGGGTCATGCTGTCCCAGAAAAATATAGTGTCCGACATGACACAGGGTATGTACCTGTTTGCGATCACTCCCAAAACGATGAATGTGCTGCCTCCGCACCACACGTTCGGATCCACCGTGAACTTCGTCGGCCACTTTGCGCAGGGCAGCGAAGTCTATATTTCCAGCGGCCTCAAATATATCGCCGATGAGATAAGGGAACAGCAGCCTACGCACCTGGTACTGGTGCCCCTGTTCGTTGAAACGCTGTATAAGAAAATGTGGCAGTCGGCGGAAAAAAGCGGCCGTGCACAGTTGCTGCGCAGGATGATAAAGGTGAGCAACTTTTTGCGCAAGTTCGGCATCGACCTGAGAAGAAAGCTGTTTAAAAGCGTACTGGACGCATTCGGGGGTAAACTTGAACTGATCATATGCGGAGGCGCCTACCTGGACCAGGAGATCATAGACACGTTTGAATCCATCGGGATAACGATACTTAACGGGTACGGCATTACAGAATGCTCTCCCCTGATATCCTGCAACAGGAACAGGTATCAGAAAAAGGGCAGCGTCGGCCTGCCGATACTCGGATCTGAAGTGAAGATCAAGGATCCCGATGAGAACGGAGAAGGCGAGATATGTGTCAAAGGCCCTCATGTCATGCTCGGGTATTACAAGAACCCTGAAGCGACGGCGGCAGCCTTTGATGAAGAGGGCTATTTCAAAACGGGGGATTACGGCAGGCTGGACGAAGACGGATGGCTATATATCACCGGAAGACTGAAGAACATAATCGTGCTCAGCAACGGAAAGAACGTTTATCCGGAAGAGATCGAAGCCGAGATAGCAAAAGTGTTCGGGGTAAACGAATGCATCGTTTATGCAGGCGAAAGCAGGTCCCAGAGCGGCAAGGAAGTGATAGTAGCCGAGATATTCCCGGACTTCGACGCTCTGAAGGAGAAGGGCATCACTGATGTCCAGGAGTATTTCGAAGAAGAGATAAAGAGAATAAACAGCCGGATGGTTTCATACAAGGCAGTTAAAAAAGTAAAGATACGCGAAGTGGAATTCCCTAAAAACACATCCAGAAAAATAATACGCTTTGCCATAGACAAGACCATAGATTAATCGTGTGACATTCCTCATCCGTAAAGGAATACCCGTTACAGAGGAGTGTCACCGGACCTTTTTCATCGTGTGACATTCCTCTTCCACAAAGGAACACCCGTTGGTGAGGAGTGTCACCGGACCTTATGCATTTTTCAGCGCGTGACACTTATCGGCTGAATACGTGACACTCCTCGACCACAGAGGTATATTTCCTGCTGAGGAGTGTCACCATACCGATTTCAGTGGAGTGTCACCGGACCTTATTTTCTCGGAGGGGTTCTGTCGGATTGAAGCTGGGTTTTATCGAATTGCCGGTCAGGAAGTTCAGGGATCTGAAAATAAGGAAAAAGCTGATCTGGATGTATATTATCGTCGTATTGGCGCCGATCCTCATAGTTGGCGTCACATTTAGCAACGGCATGAAAAACGATGCAATAGGACAGGCTGTCAGGGAAGCCTGCACCAATACCGACCGGATACAGCTCCGCCTTGATGAACTGACCGGCAGGGTCACCGATATTTCTGACAGGATATGCCTGAGCCCGAAGATCGTCGCGATACTTTCGGCCGATCACGGGTCGGGTGCCTTGCATGGTCCTTCCATATTCAGCGAAATCACGGAGTTCATACGTGACTATCAGGAAATACAGCACATAATGATATATACTGAAAACAGCACACTGCAGGTGGATCCTGAGTTCATAACTGCCATGCCTGAGATCTGGAAAAAAGATTGGTACCAAAAAGCAGAGTGGAGAAACGGCTCGGTAGTATGGCAGTACATCATGAACGAACAGACCGGCCGGGGCAGCCTTTGCCTGACCAGGCTCATCAGGGATGATGCATATAAGCCGGTTGGCGTCCTCGTCATCGAGATCAGCGATGATTTTCTTCAAAGCATCCTGGAAAAAGAGCCGTACAGGACCATGATAGCAACCGACAACTCCCTGGTCGTAAGTTCCAACCACACGGAGTTCATCGGAAGAAAGACATGGAATATCGGGATACCATTCGTAACGGAACCGGTGAACAACCAGGTCCTGGATGTTTATGAAGGGGCTGATTCATCAAAGCTGGTATTGAACTCATTCATACCGGGCAAAAGCAGCAGCGCCTTCAACATATATACGATAGTGCCTGTCCGGACTGCCACAGAAAGAGCGGAAGAGACGATCACAATTTGCCTGGTCATACTGGCACTGTGTTCCGCGGCATCACTGGCGATATTCGTTCTCTTTTCGCGATACCTCACCGGGAGGATCATAAAACTGAAATCCGAGATGCGCAAAGTCGTGGAGGGCAACTTCGACGTCAGCGATGAGATCAGCGGGATGGATGAGACGGGCGAACTCCACAGGGAAATGCTCAAAATGGTCAAAAGTTTCGAACAGCTGATCCATGAGGTCTATGAGGAAAGGCTGCTCAAGGAACAGCTGAGGAACAAGCAGAGGGAGATACAGTTCAAAATGCTGGCGAACCAGATCAACCCCCATTTCCTGTATAATGTGCTTGAGACCATAAGGATGCGCGCCCATTCAAAAGGTGACGAGGAAACCGCAGCAGCCGTTAAAATGCTGGCGCGGCTGATGCGCAGGAACCTGGAAGCTTCAAGCAAAACAGTGACGCTGGAATCCGAACTGGAAATAACGAAAAATTACCTGGATCTGCAGAAATTCAGGTTTGAAGATAAGATCGATTACGAGATAGAAATCGCAGCAGAGGGTTACGAGGATTACAGGATGCTTCCGATGCTGGTCCAGCCGCTGGCCGAAAATGCATTCGTGCACGGACTCGAGTGCAAGAGGACCCGGGGCAGGATCATGATACGTGTCGAGGAACAGGATGAATACCTGGTGATTTCGGTCCGGGACAACGGTATCGGGATGGACGGGGCCAAACTGGAGCGGATACGGAACATGCTCGGTGAAAATGCTGAAGACATCATCAGCACCCATATAGGACTGCAAAATGTCAACAGCAGGATAAAGCTGTATTACGGCGATGCCTATGGCCTGGACATATCCAGCGCTGAGAAGGAAGGGACCATGGTGCGGATCAGGCTGCCGAGAAAGGAAGATGACTATGCATGAAATGCTCAGGGTCATGATAGTCGATGATGAGCCCAAAGTGCGTGAGGGCCTCAAAACTATAATAAAGTGGAGCGAGTATGGTTACAGCATTTGCGGCGAATGTGCCGACGGGATAGAGGGCCTTGAAATGATAAAAAAGCTGGAGCCGGATCTTGTGCTTGTCGATATAAAGATGCCTGAAATGAACGGCCTTGAGTTCATAGAAGCAGCCAGGCAAAACGGTATATCCTCCAGGTTCATAATACTTACGGGGTACTCCGACTTTGCCTATACCAAAAAAGCGATACAGCTCAGTGTCGATTCCTACCTGTTAAAGCCTGTGGACGAGGAAGAACTGATACAGAACCTTATACAGATTCGCGAAGAGATACTCAAAGACAGGGAAATCAGGAAGAGTCTCAACGATGCCCAGAAAATCACAAGAGATTCGATGGTAAGGTCGGTGATGAAGGATGACAGCGGCAGACTTGCTGCCGAGTGGGACGGCAAGATCCCGGGGATGTCAGGGTCACGGTCTTTCCAGGTCGCTCTCGTGCAATTTGCGGAGGATTCAGCTGTTTACGGCTCAGATGCAGTAATAAGGGAAACAGATGCGCTGCTTTTCGGAAGCAGTAAGAATGACAGTTTTGTTATAGATATGGACGGCAAAATGTGTATAGTTTTTGCTGACAGCGATATAGACAGGAGCGGCAGATTGCTGAAGGAAGCTGCAGACTACCTGTGTTCACGAGGCTTGACGCCGGCGATCACGGCCCTGGGAAGGAAAGCCGACGGTATCGCGGGTATCGGCAGGTCATATGCGGATGCTGTCAGGCTGACAGACAAGAGATTCTATTTTGGCAGTTCAGCATTGCTTAACTGGGATGAACTTAAGGACGACAGCATCTTCCGTGATGATTGCGAAGCGGATAAAGCCGGGAACGACATAGATATCGGGAAAATCACCGAGGGGCTTTATGTGGCGGCGGAAGTCATGAATACCGGACGCATAAGAGAACTTGCATCCGAAATATGCAGAGCCCTGAGGGACAGCAAATATTCCGAACTGAGGATAAAAGGCTTTTGTACCAATCTGCTCAATGCAGTCTATGAAAAAGCCATGCACAGGTATCCGGCCCTATCCGGAAAGCTGCCGTCATATGACGAGAGAGTTGCAGGTATATATGACCAGCCGGACATATGCCGGCTGGAGGAATACATCGCCAGGCAACTGGAGGCATTGTCAGGCATTATTTCGGCTGTGGACCCGCAGTCGGTGATCAAAAAGATAATCAGGTATATCGATGAAAACTACCAGCAGGACCTGACCCTTGAAAAGCTTGGCGGCCTTTTCGGATATAACAGCTGTTACCTGGGAAAGGTCATTAAACAGTACACGGGCTGCAATTTCAACACCTATCTTGAAAATGTCAGGATCGATCACGCAAAGGAACTGCTGCTGCGGGGATGTAAAGCCGGTGAAGCTGCATTGCGGACAGGCTTCCGGAATATCGACTATTTTTACTACAAATTCAAAAAGAATGTCGGTCTGAGCACTTCTGAATTCAAAAAGGAAAATTCTACAGGCTAAAATGTCTAATTTTCAAAGGAATTATGAAGAATTTGTCGGGTATATTTATTTCCGATCATACTTTAAAATTGTAATGGTAAAATGACATTACGTCGGTTCAATTTCCGTTTTTTTTATCTCAAGTTGCATATACTATTCAGGGCAGCGCGATTAGTTTATATATATCACTTTACCATAAGAGCAGCTCCGGTCGGGATGAGCCGCTCTTATGGAAAACACTTCCATGTCCCGTTCCTGCATCAGGAAAAATAAGATACTGAACTTAGAGTAAAATTATCGTAGGCAAATTTAATAAAAATATGGGAAGAACCCA
>ENA-UPSB01000482-UPSB01000482.1-bioreactor-metagenome-genome-assembly--contig:-NODE-482-length-66441-cov-7.326439_pt1 | contig 66441 bp, 64 predicted proteins | sample MGYA00238182_ERZ773286 | MGnify/ENA primary metagenome ERZ773286 (study PRJEB29026, sample SAMN07631240) | bioreactor metagenome | isolation source: Switchgrass digestor | place: USA: Dartmouth... | reverse complement strand
TCCTTGCCCGGGTCTAGCATGACGTAAGCGGCTTTGCCGTAGGACGCGGTGGTGCCGTACCTGTCTCCGTGCATGCCCAGCGCCCTGCGGATGTTGACCATCACGTCTTCCTCGCCGATGATGAGGCCGGAAGTCGCGGCTCCGGTCGCTTTGTCCATGCTGTAGACCACTACAGTGGCGCCGGTCTTGGTCGGGTTATGCCCTAGCAAGGGGAGACCCCAAGCGTTGTCGACGACGTACGGGACGTTGAGCTTTCTCGCGAGCGCGCCGATGCCCTTTTGGAGTAGCGGGGTGCCTTCCTCGTCCTTGGCTCCGTAGCCGTATCCGGGCGTGTCGTATCCGAGGGAGGCGAAGCCTGCGAGTTCGGTTCCGACTCTGTCCGCCATCTCGGCCAGAGCATCCACCGATCCCTTGGGATCGACCTTGGTGAGCAAAGGTACGGGCCAGTACTTTATACCGTGGTTGGGGTATTCGGCACCGGCGAGAGGCACGACCACGACGTCCAGATTGTCAAGTCGTTTGCCGGAGAAACCAAACTCGCCCGCGGTTGAACCTCTTTCCGAAATGAACTCCTTGTACTTGGGCGGGTAGGGCCTGCCGTAGCCGCCCTGGTGGTGCATATGTTTCTCCAGCGGGACTATGTACCTGCTCCGGTACTTGTCGCCGCGTCCGGTGAAAGGAGGCGAGAACAGCGTGTCATAAGTGACCCACAGCGCGCCTTCGCAGGTGTTTACCGGGCACACATCGTAACCGTCGCCGTAGACATCCTTAACGATTTCCCTAATCTCATCAACCAACCGGGCTAGAGGGATGACCTTGGTTGCTCCCTTTTCAGAGGCCTCCAGAACGTTCCTGCGCATGGGGGCCGGGCACCCCGAAATGGCTCCCGTAAGTCCAAGGTTGCCTTTTAGGTCGCCCGTGATGCCCAGGCTTTCGGCCGCTTCCTTGGCTTCGGCGTAGATCTTGGGGGTGACGGCCTGAAGGTGTTTGTACATCTGGAATTTGTACTTGAACTCCGGCACTGTTTGAAACCTCCTTATTTAGTCCTTCCTGATGGCCCTAGTCGACCATGCGGAACAAGACTTCCATACCTACCTGGAGCCCTCTCTCTTCTCCGGACACCAGGCTTCCTCCGACCACAACGTTCATGTGGTTTGGAGCGTGACTGAGATCGAAACCCGCGAGATGGCCTACTACCTGACCGCCAATGACGACCTGGTCGCCTCGTACCAGGACTCCGCCGTTATGGAACTCAACGAACGCCACGTACGCAACCCGGCCCACATTGGAACCGGGCGCCGCTTCCTCATCGGTGGCAATTAGCTCATGGATATCGCCTCTTAGCACAACCCGGGACGGTTGCGGGATCAAACCAAGGTTTCTATCCTGGAGGGTACCACGAAGTACGGCAACGACGGTGCCGTGGAGATCGTTTTTTGAGGCGTAAGCGTTGACGGCAAACTTTTTTCGAACATAGGGATCTTCTGTTGTCACCGATGGCCCCCCTCATCATGGATGAGCAGGATCAATATATCACACATCTCGTACGAAACTCAACAAGAGTGGATCCTGTGTGATTTGGATGATATTATTTATTAGACCTGTTCAGCAATGATGAGCAGATATTCAATCGGTGGCGAGGTGAACGGTCACGATGTACGTGTCGGAGCACGACGACCTGTTTGAAGCTCTTGCAGCGGTCGCGGAATCCAAAACGCCGTTGGGCGCTTGGAACTTAAGGAAAATATTCAGCGGGAAAGGTATTCATGTTTCTGAAGCAACGTGTGGAAGACTGCTCCGTACGATTGAAGACGCCGGTTACGTCGAATCCCAAGGACGCCGCGGCCGGGTAATAACCAACAAAGGCTTAAAAGCCTTGGAAGAGTGGCGTCAGAGGCAGGTAAGGTACAAATCACAAATGGCGTTTGCCCAGAGCCTCCAGATAAAAGGGGCCTCCGAGCTCAAAGACGTCTTAGTTGCCCGAAAAGCGATAGAATCCGAGACTGCCTATCTGGCTGCCTCTCATGCCACCGACGAGGATATAGAGAGACTTCAAAGCATCATAGAGGAGCATAAGAAAGCATACGCCACGGGCGTTCCCGCCACAGACGAAAACGCCGCTTTCCACCGCGCGGTCGCTTTCGCCGGGAAAAACAAGGTGTTGGCGGCGGCCGTCGACATCATCTACCGGCACCCTGACGTGCTGAGGGCGCTCGAGTACATCAGAAACCAAGTTGGCTCGGTACTAGTGGAAGACCATTTGCCTATTTTGGACCGCATTATCGCGAGAGACCCAGAAGGAGCCAAGCGAGAGATGCTCGCTCATATCGAGAACGTCATTAAAGACGTTGACACCTACTGGAGGGAGTGGATGAGCCCGTCGGGCGAAGAAGAATGAGCGTAAAGGACAGAATCATTGACGCTTGCGACATCGAGACCTTCCTGGTCTGCGATGGTGTTGAAGAAGGCAAGAAACTTGGGCTGAGGCTCATGGCCGAACTGGGCTTCTCCGACGCGGACGTGGTTTTCTGCGAGGAAGGCGGCTCAGGTGTGCGAATACGCCTTCGGGCTTATGTTCACAGGCCGGCCAGCGTTTATAGATGGCACAGCCGTGGAGGTGAACCGTCTTGACACCCAAGAAAATGCTATTGGTTCCCCTCGATCCGGTACACGACGTCGGATTGAAGTTAATCGCTCGTGCCCTACATAACGCGGGACACGAGACAACCATTTTGCCTCCTGATTTGTCGCTGGAAGAGATTATCTCGAAGGCCAAGGCTACCTCGCCCGATTACATCATGGTGAGCAGGACCATTAGCTACGGAACCGCGGAGGTCTTGGCCAGGTTCGTGGACCTGTGTGATGCCTCGGGGATCCGAGAACACGCCAAGCTGGTGGTCGGCGGGCTCAGCATGAGGCCTGAAATGGCCCAGGAATACGGTTTTGACGCCGGCTTTGGGCCGAACACCACCCCGGAAGAAGTGGTAGCGTGGGTGGACGGCAAGAGGATTGAAACCGCTTCAGCGCGTCATAGCCTAACGAAGCCCGACATAACCCAGGGGTATTCATACGCGTTTCGCGATACCGTAGCGGGCGAGCTCTGTTACGACATTGCCCAGACGATTCTGGAATGGGCGGGCAACAAGACCACCGCGGGAATCGAGAGGGCTAAGGTGCGTGCCGACCTCGAGGAGGCCAGGGCCCAGGGTGACGAAAGCTCAGCTAAAGAACTCCTGGCCAAGTACGCTGGCCTTACCTCGGGCGATGTCCGCAAGTGGTACGATCTCGGGATCCCTGTTCCCCACACAAGGGCGCTCACGGCGTCTGAGATTTCGCTGATAGAGTCGCTATCATTGGAGTCGCCGCTCCCCCCGGGTCAGAAACCTCTGGAGGGCCGTACGGTTATGGTCCAGTACGGTACCGGATGCCCCGTGATGGACGCCCAGCATATCGCTCTATCCCTGGCCTGGGGAGCCCGAGGCGTGGTCCATTTTGATCCGTCTTGGGGGGCCCGGACCGAAGGATTGCTTGAGGGAGCGTGGAGCCACCAGCACGACGGTACCGTTTTGACCCTCGAAAACCTGAAACTGATAAAACGGGCTATTCACCCCGGCGCCTTGTGGCAAGTTAGGGCGCACAGGGGGTTGAACACACCGGAGACCGTGGTGCTCGCGCACCTTGCCGGTGCCGACCTCACCAAAGTGAACATAGTGTACGGAAGCTTGGGAGCCGGTTCTGACCCCGCCAGGCTGACGGTGGACGGTGTGGAAGCCATGCGTTTGGCCGCCAGGTACGGAATGCCTTTTGACGTTGTGACCAACGAAGAACTCTGCGGCGTGCCTGCCAGGAAAGCTTTCGCGGGGATGCTCATAGTGGCGACAGTGGGTCTAATGCTCGGCGGGCGTCCCGTGCTTCAACCCCTCTTTGCCAACTCTCCTGAGGCGATGGTGAGGGGACTGTCCGAAGACAACTTCGTGGACTTCAACTACGCTAAGATGGCTGTCTTGCGGGAGATCATCGATGCCCCCATTTGGCCCGGCGCTCCTGTCGGCTTCATGACGCAGACGCCGGACCGCTGCCAGTCAGCCACGATGACCGCTCTACACGCGGCCCTGGCTTTGAACTTGGGAGCGTCCGCCGTGACCATCGCTTCCTCTGACGAGGCTTACGCCGGCGGACCGATTTCCGCCCACGCTAGAGTGGACACCCTGAAATCCACGGCGGCGGCGCTTCGTTTCTTCGGTTCCAGCGGCATAGGGGCGACTCCCAGGGGCGACGTTTACGCGTCAGAACTTCGAGAAGGGATCATGGAAACGCTCCGCCGCGTAAGGGAGCGTCGGGATTTCGTCGCCGCGCTCTATGAAGGGCTCTTGGGCGACAAAGACGATGGAGCTTACCCGGGGCGCGCTGGAAAAGACACGGTAAGAGAGATCAGGTAAGCAGTGGCCAGGACCTTCAACGGACCGATCATAGGTATAGCGGGCACCGCCAAGAACACGGGCAAGACCACCACGTTCAACGCGGTGACCCGCTACTTGCGTCGCATAGGCCGGGACCGTTTGCTCACCAGCATTGGTTATGACGGGGAAGACCTGGACAGCATCACAGGCTTGCCCAAGCCCAAGGTGTTCGTGGAGACGGGCGATGTCGTAGCCACCGCCCTTCCGCTGCTCCGGGCGTCTACCGCCGTCTTTGACGAGCCGGCGCTCACAGGAGTTGAGTGCGCTTTAGGACCGGTCTGTGTCGCCAAGGTTAGGGATGGCGGCAAGGTTGTGTTGGCCGGTCCCACCAGCACCAAAGACGTTGAGACGGTGCTCGGGTTCGTAAGCGCCGCTTTGCCCTCACGGGACAGGATTACGCTGCTTGATGGCGCGTTTTCCAGGATGTCTCCCATGGCTTTGTCAACCCACTTGCTGATCGCCACAGGGGCCGCCAGGTATCAGTTCCCCGGCTTCATAAGCCAAAACATGGACGAGCTGGCCGCCGTATTCGGCCTTCCCCTGGACGAAGGGGAATGGGATTTGGTGTTGGACCACGGGCTGTTTGATGATGAAGGCGCGGAGTTGGTCTTTGAGGCTATTGAGAGTGTCTGGAAAGACCAGGCCTTCCAGGGTGCGGCTCAGGTCACTGCTCTGGCCGCGGCTGACGCTGCCCGCATGGATTCCCCCGGCATCGTTCTCCGCTGCGCGATAAACGGTGTCGTAGCTCCCTCCCCGTTGACGAGACTGTTGGAGCTGTTGGATAAGTCCCCAAGAAACATCCGTGTTACCTTCGGCTTCGCTCACCCGATTTCTCTGCTTCTCTCCGGTGACTTGAGCCTATGGCGCGGCACCATTCAAAACGCCGCGAGAGCGGGCCACAATCTCGCGGTCCGTGCGACCTCCCGTCTGTTGGGGTTCACCATAAGCCCGTACTTCCCGGTGTACGATATGGAGCGCCGCGAGTACGTGGCGTCGTACGCCTCGCCCAGAAGCTTCCTCAACGAAATCCGCAGCAGGACCTCGGTGCCTTGCACCGACATCATCCTTGAGGGAACCCGGATCCTTGAGTCTTGGATAGACTCGGTCTCAGTGACGAAAGAGTCCCCGACCGGCGCTTGACCCTGACCCGTTCCTACTGGTAGCATCCGCTTTAATACAAGTACGCGGGAGAGAACCAGCCATGAAGATACTCGCCACAAGGCCGTGGAAAGAATGGGAAAAGCAAGCCATATCAAGAGCTGTGAAGGACGCCGAGTTCTTGGAGCCGGGGCCGGTCCCCATAGAGGAGCTTATAGAAGAAGCGGACGTACTGTTTGGATCATCCCAGGTACCTCTGGACCGGGTCGCCAGGTCCAAGACCTTGAAACTTGTGCAGGCCCGGTCGACCGGAGCCGATAGGTTTCTAACCGAAGAGTTCAAGAAATCCAAAATCATACTGACGACCGCCAGAGGGGTTCACGCCCCTCCCGTGGCGGAACACGCCGTAGCCCTCATGATGGCCGTGGCCTACAACTTCAGGACCAACGACAAGAACCAGCGGGAGAAGACATGGGGCGAGCACTCCGTAAACCGGCTTTACGGCAAGACCGCAGGCATTTTGGGCATGGGCACTATCGGCGAAGAGATCGCCAAGCGGTGCAAAGGCCTGGACATGAACGTTATCGGTACCAGAAAGGACCCCTCGAAAGGTTCGGCCAATGTTGAGAAGGTTTTCCCGCTGGACCGCCTTCCCGAGTTTCTCGCTTCCTCAGACGTCGTCTTGTGTTCTTTGCCCGGGACGCCGGATACCTACCATTTCCTGGCCGAAAAAGAGTTTAGGGTGATGAAACCTTCCGCTCTCGTGATAAACGTCGGCCGGGGCTCCGTCATCAATGAAAAGGACCTGATAAAGGCCCTGTCAGAAGGATGGATAGCCGGAGCGGGTCTCGATGTTTTCGAGGAAGAGCCGCTTCCGCCGGATAGTCCTCTTTGGGATATGCCAAACGTGGTTATTACGCCGCATTCCGCGGGTTACGCTCCTGACAACGAGCGGAAGATAATAGAAATCCTGATCCAAAACCTAGTAAACCTGCAAGAAGGGTTGCCGCTTGTGAATGTCGTAGACAAAGAAGCCGGGTATTAGCGCGCCGGCACTAGCGCGAAACCGGCGTTCTTGCGCTTGACCTTAGCGGAGAATCGCCTTTTTCGAAAGGGCGTTCCGCGCGGCGCTGGGCTCAGAGCCTGAGATCGGTTCCACTGCCGCATGGTTGGACTCGGCGATCTTGAAGGACGCCGGCATCCCCACGGCGGTGTTCGGGCCTTCCGGGGAAGGGGCGCACAGCGCGTACGAAGCTGTCGATTTCGCCTCAGTTGTGTCCGCGGCAAAGGTGCTCGCTTGCGCGGCGGCTTTATTTTGCGGGATTGACGGAAAGTGAGGGGCAAGGGCCGGTGCTAAGGCAGAGGGTCGGAATAGACGTGGTTCCTCTGGAACGGGTCAAGAGGAGCGTTGAAGCCTCGCCCGAGAGGTATATGGCCCGCTTCCTTACCCCGTCGGAATCCGAGTACTGCCAGGGCCCCCGCCTTATCCAGCGGTTGGCGGGACGAATCGCGGCGAAAGAGGCCGTGATGAAACTCCTTGGAGACGGCTGGCCAAGGGTGGCCTGGACCGACATAGAAATACTCACTTCCGGCAAGAGACCGGAGGTTTTCTTGTCCGGCAAGGCTTTGGCGCTTGCCCGGTCGCAAGGTATGGAAAACGGCTCGCTGGACGTCTCAATAACCCATGATGGAGGAGTCGCTATCGCCGTTGCCGTGGCTTTGTTCGCGGAAGACCTCCGCGAGGAGGGGTAAGCATGTACTTGGCTTCTGTAGAGGAATCGAGAGAATTGGACAAACGGGCGGAGGCGATGGGCCTTACGACGCTGTGCCTCATGGAAAACGCGGGGCGCGGCCTGGCTTTGGGCGTAGAGAAGGTGCTTTCGGGATTGCCCGAACCGCCGGATACCCCGGGCGAGGAAAAAAGGCGCCGGATAGTTGTCTTGGCAGGCCAGGGGCAAAACGGCGGAGACGGGTTTGTCGCGGCCCGGCACCTGTCGGCGAAAGGACATGAGGTCCGCGTCTTGTTCTTCGGCAGAGAAGAGGCCCTGCCCCGAGAAGCGGCCGCCAACTACCGCTTGCTTTCGGCTTCCTCTGTAGCGGTCAGAGCCGCTTCCGGTGTCGAGTCTTACGTCGAGTCCGCCCTCGGGTGGGCTTCCGAGTTTCGGCCGGAAGTGATTGTTGACTCGTTACTGGGTACCGGAGTGAAAGGAAACCCGCGTCCTCCTATGGACCGGGCCATAATGTGGGCCAATTCGTCCGGCATTCCCATCGTGGCCTGCGACCTGCCTTCCGGGCTTAACGCGGATACGGGCTGGCCCTATCAGCCTACCGTGAAGGCCTGCCTGACTGTCACCATGGGACGGCCGAAGGTCGGTCTCTACTCTTACCCCGGACGGGCGTTTTGCGGGGAGATTGTGGTGGAGAACCTCGGGATGCCCGGGGAAGCGCTCGGGACTTCCAAAACGCGGGCGGTTTTCGCCGGTGATGTCACGCGCGTGTTGCCCGTGAGAGGCGAGGACCACCACAAGGGGATGTCCGGGCACGTCACCGTGATAGCCGGATCCAAAGGCATGGCAGGGGCGGCAGTCTTGGCGGCGAAAGCGTGCCTTCGCGCGGGGGCCGGAACTGTCACTCTCTTGTGCCCCGGAGAGGTGTATCAGGTTTGCGCGTCCATGGTGCCGGAGGTCATGGTGATGCCGCTCGGGACCGGTCCTGTCTTTGAGCCCCACGAGCGGGCGCTGGATACGGTAACGGACTTCTTACGCAAGTCAGAGGCCGCGGTCATCGGCCCCGGCATAGGGAGGGGGTCCTCCCAAGAAGCGTTCTTGGCCGAGGTTTTGGGCTTGGGCGTCGAGGTCCCTTTGGTGATAGACGCCGATGCCCTGCATGCCCTCAAGTCCCTGGGAGGACTGACATATCTAGGGAGCATCCAGGGAAACTTTATCCTGACCCCGCACCCCGGAGAGCTTTCGCGCCTCATGGACATAAGCGCGGACCAGATCGCCACTGACCGGCCGGGCTGGGCGAGGCGCGCGGCCGCGTCCGGAAATGCCGTTGTATGCCTGAAGGGTGCAGGAACATGCGTGGCGAATGCTACGGGTGAGGTGTTTATCAACACGTCCGGGGACCCGGCCATGGCTACCGCCGGCTCCGGCGATGTTCTTAGTGGAGTGATAGCCGCTCTCGCGGCCCAGGGACTGTCTTTGCTGGAGGCCGCGTGGGCAGGAGTCTTTTGGCATGGCCTAGCGGGCGAGCGCGCCAGAGCCAAAATTGGATCCTATGGGGCATTAGCGGGGGATATCAGTGATTGTCTCCCCGAAGTTCGAGGGTCCTTATCTAGGAGGTGAATGGCCCTCTCAGGTGGGGCCGGCCCAAGTTGTCCAAACTCAAGAGAGTCGTAGTGGGGCTACCGGAAGAAACCTTGGCAACTATTGACACGCTCGTATCAGGCACCAAGATTTGCAGGTCGGAACTGATTCGAGAGGCCTGCTATTTCTACATTGAGGAGCGGCGCCGCCAGACTCTGAGAGAAAAGATGAAGGCCGGATATCAAGAGATGGCTGAGCTGAATAGGCTGTTGGCTGAGGAGTTCGCGTGTGACTTCTACCTAAACTACGACGAGAGTACCTCGGGGTGGAGGAAGGCGTAACTTGGATCCAACCAGAGGCGATGTGTACTTTGCCGATTTGAGCCCGGTTGTGGGGTCTGAGCAAGGAGGATTCCGGCCGGTGCTTATTATTCAGAACGACATTGGGAACAAGTACAGCCCCACCGTCATAATCTCGGCCATCACTTCCCAAATAGCCAAGGCCAGGCTCCCCACCCATGTCGAGCTTCCGGCCTCCGTGTCCGGACTGGATAAGGATTCGGTTGTGCTCTTAGAACAAGTGAGAACCATAGACAAGCGCAGGCTGAAGCGTCGTGTGACCAAACTCGACGATGAGATAATGGCTAAGGTTGACGAAGCTCTCGCTATCTCTCTTGGTCTAAAACCTATATAAGGCCCGCGCGGGCCTCATTTTAAGAAATGGAGAGGAGAACATGACAGAAGACCGTTTGGGTTTTCCCACCGTCAAGCTGACCCATCTCCCGACCCCCCTGGAGGAAGCCCCCAGATTCTCGGAAGCCCTGGGAGGACCCAGAATCTTCATCAAACGAGACGACACGACCAGTCTGGCCTTGGGAGGAAACAAGGCGAGGAAACTCGAGTTTCTCTTGGGTGACGCCCTAACTCAAGGCTGCGACGCTGTGGTGACTTGCGGGGGACCGCAGTCAAACCACGCAAGGATGACCGCGGCCGCCGCGCGAAAGCTGGGCCTTACGCCTGTGCTGGTCTTTGAGGGGGATGACCCCGGGCACAGGATGGGGAACCTTCTCTTGGACAGCCTGTTGGGCGCCGAGATGATTTTTGCCGGGGACAAGCCTACCGAGTTAGTGATGGGAGAGGTACGTGAGCGGCTCGTGAAAGAAGGCAAAAAGCCCTACATGGTCCCCATCGGAGGCTCCACCCCGTTAGGTACTTTAGGTTACTACGTATGTGCCGAAGAGATCGTAAGCCAGTGCCAGGCCATTGGGATTGAGCCCAAGGCGATATACCTGGCGGCGGGTTCTTTGGGCACTTTGTCCGGCCTATTGATAGGCAAGCTCGTACACCAGGCGCCTTTCGAGGTGTTGGGAGTAGCCGTAGGACGGACCGACGAGAGCAAGATCGAAAGAGGAGTCGAGCTCACGCTGGGTGGAGCGAGCCTTCTTTTGTCCCGCGCCTCGGACAAGCGTCTAGAGCGCCTGTCTGGGGTTACCGCGGAAGAAGTGCGTCCGCTGGTGAAAGTGCTTACCGGGCAGGTAGGTCCGGGCTACGGGATACCGACGCCTGAATGCTTGGAAGCCATTACTCTCCTCGCTAGGACCGAAGGGATCCTCACCGACCCGGTTTACACGGGTAAAGCCCTGGCGGAACTGGTCACCGCTGCCCGGCGGGGAGATTACCGCAAGGATGATACTGTAGTTTTCCTTCATACAGGCGGAGTGCCAGCTGACTTCGCTTACGGAGACGTCTTCTTGACAAAGGAGGAACTCAAATGAGGCCCGTCATCGGTATCGTGGCCAGTTATGACGAGGAAAGAGGAGTCGCGGCCTGCACCAGGACCTATATTGACTCCATCGTTGAGGCGGGAGGAAAACCTATACTAATCCCGCTCATGCCCGACGAAGCCGCTCAGGAGATGCTGTCGGTGGTAGATGGGCTCCTGTTCCCAGGGGGTGTGGACGTGGACCCGATGCGCTACGGGGAGCGTCCGCACCAGGCGCTCGGCCGCATAAGCCCCGAACTCGATGCTTTGGAGATCCCTTTGGCCCAGAAGGCGTTGGCCATGAACATGCCGCTCTTAGGGATCTGCCGGGGCTGCCAGGTGGTCACCGTGGCTTCAGGCGGCACTCTTGTCCAAGACATTCCCAGCCAGGTTGGGGGCGCCATGAAACACAGCCAGTCGGCGCCCAGATGGTACGGGACCCATGAAGCAGTGTTGGATGAAGACTCCTTGGTCGCGAGACTGCACGGTACCAGGCGTCTCGTTGTGAATTCATTCCACCACCAGAGCATAAAGTCCCCCGGAGATGGTTTCACGGTAACGGCCAGGGCCCTTGACGGGATAGCCGAGGCCGCCGAGGCCAAGAAGGGCTTTAGGTTGCTTATCCAGTGGCACCCCGAGTGCATGTGGGTAAAGAACAGGGTTTTCTTGGCGCCTTTCACCGCTTTGTGCAAGGCGGCCAAGGGCCAGTCGTGGGAGTAGACAAGCATGGACGGCACATCACCCAAGACTGCCAGACCTAGGTGCAGGGACCTTGGCATAACAATTGGAAGGATGTCTCCCGGGCCGAAAAACGCCATCACCGATGTTCCCCAAGTCGCGGTAGGCCACGTTACCTTGATCGATGGGGAAGGGCCTTTGGTGCCTGGGAAAGGGCCCGTTCGCACAGGGGTCACCGCTGTTCTTCCACACCGGGGGAACCTTTTCGAGGAGAAGGTCCGGGCAGCGATTCACGTCATAAACGGGTTCGGCAAAGCCACCGGCTTGGCTCAGGTCGCGGAACTAGGGGTCCTGGAAACGCCCTTGGTCTTGACCAACACCCTATCGGTCGGTACTGCGTGGGATGCTCTATGCGAGTACATGCTAACCAAGAACCCGGAGATCGGAGTCTCTACAGGCACGGTCAATCCGGTGGTGCTTGAGTGCAACGACGGCTTCCTGAACGACATACGAGGACGGCATGTACGCCGGGAACATGTGCTGGCGGCGTTGGATGGGGCCACTTGCGGCCCGGTCCAGGAAGGAAACGTTGGCGCGGGCACAGGCATGTCGTGCTTGGGCTTTAAAGGAGGAATCGGGACAGCGTCCCGGAGGCTCACCGGGGAACTGGAAGGAAACTGCCTGGGAGTCTTGGTTCTGGCCAACTTCGGTCAAGCCGAGGACCTTACCATCGCGGGAGTCCCTGTGGGGTTCGAGCTATCCAAACGGCAACATCATCCCCCCGCGCCTCCCGGGTCGATAGTGATCATCGTGGCCACGGACGCTCCGCTAAGCGATCGCCAGTTGGGCAGGGTCGCCCGGAGGTGCCAAGGGGGCCTAGCCAGAGTGGGTTCGGTTTTCCACAACGGGAGCGGCGATTTTGTGGTCGCCTTTTCAAACGCCGAAAAGGTTGGTCATCAAGGGCCCGCGATCGAGAACGCGAAGATGGTGAGGGACGACTCTTTGGAGATGGCGGGACTCTTCAGGGCAGCGGTGGAAGGCACGGAGGAAGCGGTCCTGAACGCCCTTTTCGCGGCCGACACCATGGTGGGCAGGGACGGCAACACCAGGTTAGGGCTTCCCCTTGACGAAACCGTGGAGATCTTGAAAAGCCATAGAGCTTTGTAGATGCCAATTATGTCCTGTTGGAGGATAGTCCTCATCTACGTCGAATTCTGATTTTCTATAATAAGGCGCAAAAGAAGCGAGGGACAGCCGATGCCGAGAGAATCCAACCAATCGGGAGGCGGCGGCAGCGCCCCAAAGAAGAGCGTGAGCCGGCCCTCTTATTTGGGAGGGAGCAGATCCCAGACCCAAAGTCTGCCCGTCGAGACGAAGGCAGAGCCTGTCGTATCGAAACCGGCATCGGAGGACAAGGCCCTGTACGAGTGGAAAATCTGGCTGTTTCCGAGGCGCCCCATGGTTTCAGCTATCGTGGTGCTCGTCGTACTCGGAAGCTTGGCTTTGGCGTACTGGACTTACCCGGAGCCGCTTTTCATAGCCATCATAGCGTTGATTCTTTTAAACAGGCTTGCCCTGTATCTGTTCCCGGTTAAGTACACCATCGGGGAAGTCACTGTGGGATACGAGACATTGTTGGCCAGAGACAAGAGGACTTGGGACAAGTTCTTCACCTACTACCAGTTCCCGGACGGGGTTCTCTTGGCCCACGATACCCGGGGTCTTCGGGGGCGTCTGAAAGAGGGGTTGTTTCTCTACTACAACCGGGACCTTTCCAATAAAGAGCAGATACTGGATCTCGTCAAAGCCCGGCTTAAACCGCCTAAGGAAGCCATGCGGGACGATCAATCGTCACCTAGTAAGGGAGGGATACTGTCCGCTTGGCGCCGGGTGAGAAGGGCCAAGCAGAGCCGGGAACGGGAAGAGTAGTAATAGCATTCAGAAATGGGGGTGTAGGTGATGTTCAAGGCTCCTGAGCCTATAGACGCGAAGAAGCGCGACCAGATGATTGAAGCAGTGGCCCAAAGAGTTCAGCAGTTCGGAATGCTGGTGCCGGCCATTTTCTTCTTGGAGATGAACAAACCCCTAAGCTACATCGGCGCCCAAGCTATGCACTTCTTCTCGCCCATCATCGGCGTGTTGTTTCCTACCTTTGAGGATTACGCGTACTTCCTGGAAGACCGGGAGAATGTGGAACTCCTGATACAGAAGCTCGAGAGTTTGTCGGAACAGGAAGAAGAAGCGCGGAGGCAAGCCAAGAAAGAGAAGCAACTCAAGAAGCAAGCCAAGCGTGCCAGCTTGTTGGACGAGGCTCAGCAAATGGACAAAGATTTGCCTTCTCAATGAAGGGATTTTGAGATCCGACAGCGTATTGCAGACAAGTAGGTTTATTGCGATTTATCCTTGGCGTTGGCAGCAAGGGAGGGGGACAGTTAGTGCCTGAAGAAAAAGCTTTTCAGCTGGACAGGGAGATCAACTCTGTCTTGGCTACAGACTGCGGCTCCACAACGACCAAAGCGATCCTCATCGAAAAGGTCGGCGACGAATATCGCCTTATAGTTAGAGGTGAAGCCCCGACAACCGTTGAGGCTCCGTTTGAGGATGTTACCGCAGGCGCGAGAAACGCTATACGAGAAGTCGAGGAACTGACAGGAAAGACGCTACTGGACGAAAAGGGAGTCATAACCCCGAGAAGGCCCGACGGAACCGGAGTGGACATCTACATGTCCACGTCCTCGGCCGGCGGCGGCCTGCAGATGATGGTGGCCGGCGTGGTCAAAACCATGACCGCCGAATCGGCGGCAAGAGCCGCTCTTGGCGCGGGCGCCATCGTCATGGACGTTATCTCGGTGGACGATGGAAGGAAGCCCCACGAGAAGATCCAAAGGATCCGCCACCTGCGTCCCGACATGATTCTTTTGTCAGGGGGCATTGACGGCGGCACCATCACTCACGTCGTGGAGATCGCCGAGTTGATCTCGGCGGCGGAACCCAAGCCCAGGCTGGGAATTGGGTTCAAGCTGCCGGTGATTTACGCGGGCAACAAGGACGCGAGGCCCCACATTCAATCAAGTCTGGGTCAAAAAGTGGACCTCAGGATCACGGACAACCTCCGTCCGGTTCTGGAGAAAGAAGTCTTGGGACCCGCCCGAGAAGAGATCCACAACCTGTTCATGGAGCACGTTATGGCCCAGGCTCCCGGGTACAACAAACTCATGTCCTGGACACCGGTGCCCATCATGCCGACGCCGGGCGCGGTAGGCATTTGCATGCAGACTGCCTCGCGAGAGTATGACGTGAGCGTCATCGGCGTTGACATCGGCGGCGCCACGACTGACGTCTTCTCCGTGTTCGGCGAGTTCTTTAACCGTACCGTTTCCGCGAACTTGGGAATGAGCTACTCTATCTGCAACGTTCTCTTGGAGGCGGGCGTCCAAAACATCTTGCGCTGGATACCGTTTAAGATAGATGAGGGCGACCTCAGGAACAGGATCCGGAACAAGATGATCCGTCCGACGACCATTCCCCAGACTCTCGATGAGCTCGTAATTGAGCAGGCGATCGCTCGCGAGGCTCTGAGGCTCGCTTTCCTCCACCACAAGAGCTTGGCTGTGGGATTGCGTGGAGTCCACAAAGAGAGGACTATCGGAGATACTTTCGAGCAGACCGGAAGCGGAGAGTCTTACATCGACCTCATGGATCTCGGCATGCTTGTCGGTTCGGGCGGCGTTTTGTCCCACGCGCCGAGACGCGCTCAGAGCGCCATGATGATGCTGGACGCTTTCCAGCCTGAGGGGCTCACAATGCTTGCGGTAGACTCGATCTTCATGACGCCCCAGCTGGGCATCTTGTCCACGATCCATCCGAAAGCCGCCATGCAAGTGTTTGAAAGGGACTGCTTGATTATTCTGGGCACCGCCATAGCTCCGGCCGGCCCGAGCGGTTCCGCCAAGCCGGGAGACTCCTGCGTGAAGGTGACTTTGGAGTGGGACGACCAGTCTGTTACCGAAGAAGTGCCTTACGGCCAGATGAAGGTTGTCCCGGTTCCCAACGGCAAGACCGCAAAGGCCGTCATCCAGCCGTCCAGGCAATTCAACGCGGGCGCCGGATACGGCCATACCGTTGAAAAGACGATCAACGGCGGAGTAGTGGGCGTCATCATTGACTGCCGCGGACGGCCGTTCACGCCTCCTGCCGACGAAGCTTCGCGCAACGCCAAACTCTTGGAGTGGTTCAGGGCTTTGAATCTGTACCCCCAAGAATCGCTGGAAAAGTACGCTAAGTAGGAGGGAAGGTAGAAATGGCACACGCATATACGCCTGGATTGAAAGTTACCGAGAGGGCCATCGTCAGGAAGACGCGCCGCCTTCCTATCCTAGGTGAAGTCCTTGTAGAGAAGGGCCAGTCCGTGTCTCCGGACACAGTGGTAGCCCGCACCAACATACCCGGCAACCCGATGACGGTTAACGTGGCTAATGTCCTGGGCGTGGAACCTGAAGATATATTGGATTTCATGACCAAGAAGGAAGGGGACACGATCCGAAAGGATGAGATCCTGGCCAACTACAGGTCGTTCTTCGGCCTGTTCAGGCACGAAGTGAAGTCCCCCGTTGACGGGACCGTCGAGATGATCTCCACGGTTACAGGCCAGGTTACTTTGCGCGAACCTCCTATCCCCGTGGAAGTTGACGCTTATATAGACGGCGTGGTCGAAGAAGTGCTCCCAAGGGAAGGCGTTGTCGTCAGAACTGAAGGTGCCTTCATCCAGGGCATTTTCGGAGTTGGCGGCGAGACTCAGGGTATCGTTAGGGTGGCCGTCGACGGGCCCGATGACGTTCTTGACGAGTCGTGCTTCACTCCCCAGGACAAAGGCAAAGTGATCGTAGGCGGTTCGCTGGTTACCGCCGCGGGTATCAAGAAGGCTGCCGAGGTAGGCGCGAAAGGCGTAGTGGTAGGCGGTATCATCGATACCGACCTGATCGCTTACTTGGGACACGACATCGGAGTCGCCATTACCGGTCACGAAGATGTACCCGTCACCTTGATTATCACTGAGGGCTTCGGCAAGATGAGGATGGCTGACCGGACTTTCCAGTTGTTTAAGGCGATTTCCGGATTTAAGGCGTCCATTAACGGAGCCACCCAGATCAGGGCGGGTGTTATGAGGCCCGAGATTATCGTCCCCGGCTTCCAGGCCACAGAGCAACTGGTCGAGCACGACCTGTCAGAGGGCTTGGTCCCCGGCACCCCGCTCCGCATCATCCGGGAACCTTACTTCGGACAGTTGGCGGAAGTTGTCGACCTGCCGCCTGAGCTTCAGGTAATCGAGACAGAGGCCAAAGTGAGAATACTTCGGGCCAAGCTCCAGGACGGTACCATCGTGACCATTCCGAGGGCCAACGTAGAGATCATCGAGAAGTAACTTACGCTGGAGTTAAGATCTAAGGGGAGAGAATGCTCTCCCCTTTTATTTGTTTTCCATCTGGAGGGATAAAAACCTATAGTAGAGAACAATGGTAACTAGGGCGCCAGCAACGAAGGGAGGCGTGCCGGGCGAAAGATTGCCCGGCCATAACCGCATGGATAGAGAACTAATCATGGAGTTCATGAAGGAAGACGTTATACCCGACCGGGCCAAGTTTGACGACTATTTGTCAGTCCTTCTGGGTGTCAGGCGGGCGTCACAGATCGTCTTGCCTGCCGAACTCCCGGACGCGAGCGTGTTGGGCGCCACCATCGACGACAGGTTCCGCCAAAAACTCGAGGGGAAGAGGTTGCCCGGCGAGAGCATTTCCGAGTTCCTCAAGGGGAAAGTGGGAAAGCACTGGCGTAAGTCCCAGATGGCGGAGATCCGCCACCGGATGGACATATTGAAGAGTCTGTACTCGGAAGTTGTGGAGAAATCCCACTCATACCAGGTCTTTATGAAATGGGCGGACCGGCTCGGGTTGAAACGGAAAGAACTGGAGTCAAGACCCACGATCAGGGAAGTCTATCTTTTTACCGATCCCAAGGTAGCCGACGAGTTAACCGAGCTTCAAGACCTGCGAAAGGATATCCGCTACCAAAAGCTCAGGACCCCCGATTCATCGGCGGTTTATGCCAGGGCCTTTCCGGAAGAGCAGAACGCGGCGTACGTCAAAACGTTGGGGGCCATCTTGGGTTTTCCCGCCTGCTGCATTGACAGGTACTTGTTTGACAGGCAGAGCGGAATACTGACCCCCGAAAGCCGGGCGTCCAACCAGTTGCTCCACCTGGAGGGACCGGACGAGTACAGTCCGTTCGCTTACTTCACCAAAGACTTCTTCCCGTGCCAGCCTGACTGTCCGGAAGCCGTCAAGATGGGAGAAAGCCTCTACAACAAGCTTCAGATGATTGACAGTTCTATTGCCGACAGGTTCAAAAAGCATCTTGAGGAAAACGCCGCTCTCATCAAGGAGTATCCGGAGTTGATCCGGAAGAAAGTCGAGATGCTGGAGCGAATTGCCGGTAGAGTCTCGGAAGGGGATAAAGTTGAGGGATAAAGGCGTAAGGCAGATCCCGCTGTTCGGCGATGAAGAGGACCTTGATGTACTAGAACCGGCTCCTGTGGCGGCGACGTCCGTGGCGAGGCCGCTTGACTTGTCTGGAGGCGATTTGCCTGGCCCTGAGCGGCTTTTCGCGGAAAAGGAGGAGCCGTGCCGCGAGAACGCGTGGGCAGGGATAAACGATCTTAAGACCCTCCGTTCCAAAGTGCTCTTGTGTAACGCTTGCCCTCTAAGAGCCGGGGCAAAGAACGTGGTATTTGGCGAAGGAAACCCGCACGCCCGTGTGATGTTCATAGGAGAGGCCCCGGGCCAGAGCGAGGACGACTTGGGCAGGCCATTCGTAGGACGGGCGGGAAAGCTCTTGGATGCGGTCCTTGAAGAGGTTGGCCTTAGCCGCCAGGAGGTTTTCATCGCCAATATCGCCAAGTGCAGGCCGCCTCAGAACCGCCTGCCCGAACCTTTGGAAGTGAGCGCGTGCCTTCCTCACCTAAAGGCCCAAATGCGCATCATAAGCCCCAAGTTCGTGGTGCTCCTTGGGGCATTGTCCAGCCGGACTCTTGTGGACCCGTCTCTTAGGGTAACCAGGGACAGGGGCAAGTGGTTTGAGAAAGACGGGATACACTATTTGGTCACCTTTCACCCTGCCGCCGTGTTAAGGGACGAACTGGGCAAGAGGAAGCTAGTGGTTTCGGACATGAAAAGCCTTAAGGCAAGGCTGGATCAGCTATGCCAAGAAAGAGGCTTGTGATCACCACCCGGTCTCCCTTGGAGACCAAGACCCTTGGGAGAATGCTGGGTGAGGTCCTGTCAGGCGGCGAGACCATCCTTCTGGAAGGCCCGCTTGGGGCCGGAAAGACAGTGCTCGTTCAAGGGATCGCGAAAGGCGTGGGCTATGAGGGGCCTGTTCAGAGCCCTAGTTTTGTTCTGGAGAGGGTGCACAAGGGCAGGCTTATCTTGCGCCACCTCGATCTGTATAGACTGACAGGGGAAGAAGCCATGGAGGCCGGGCTCTTGGAAGAGCCGGACCCCTCCACGGTGCTCGTAATCGAGTGGGCACGCAGGGCCGAAGGGCTTCTTTTGTGGACGATGAGGATCGAAATAGAGTTTTTGGCCTCTTCGCCCGAGGAGAGGCGCATAGTCATTGAGCCCGCCGGACTAAAGTGGGGAGAGAAGGCTAAGCATGTCCTTGAGAAATTCAGGGGAGAACTCGCCCAAAGTACTGGCCCTTGAGACCAGCACGGCGTTACTGGGAGCTGCCGTGGTAAGGGGCCGGGAAGTCTTGGTGGAAATCATCCTGAACAAGCCGAACCAAGGCTCGAGCGTGTTGCTCCCCATGTGTGTGGAGGCTTTGGAGCGAGCTGAGATCTCGCTAAACGATCTCTCGTGTATAGCGGTTTCCAAAGGTCCGGGCTCCTTTACCGGCCTAAGGATAGGAGTCGCGACCGCCCAAGGCCTTGCGGTGTCTCTAGAGAAGAGAATCGCGATGGTGCCAAGTTTTGAAGTCATGCTGTACCAGGCGAAGCAGTTCCGGCACGTGGTCATAGCGTCCGGCAGAGCCAAGGCACAGGCGGCTTCCGCCGGGTACTCCCGGGTTGGAAACAAGGCGAAAGAGGGCCTTGGCGTCCCCTACGGATTTGAGGAGACCATTCAAGCCGGCCCTAGAGACCTCGATGAACTTCTTAGAGAGGTGCGGAGGCTAGGAGCTAGAGAAGTGCACGTCACGGGTGACGCGGCGGAGGATTTGATCGCTCTCGGTTCTAGGTATAGGAGCGGACCCCGGCTGGTTCCGGTCGAACCATACTGGCGGTTGCCGCGTCCCGGAATAGTGGGGCTTATCGGGGCAAGGATGTTTTCAGAGGGCATGGTTGTGGAAGCGGACGAAGCGGTCCCTGATTATTACCGGAAATCTCAGGCGGAAGTGATATCCGGCCGAAAAGCCGTCCCGACCGGAAGAAAGCGCGGGTGAAGGCCAATGAAGGGAGTCCTAGATATCACGATTGAGCCGATGCGAGTATCTGATCTTGACCGGGTGTTGGAGATCGAGGCGGTGTCCTACCCGACCCCCTGGTCGAGGCGGGCCTTCCAGTCCGAACTCACCGAAAACTCTTACGCCCACTACTTCGTAGCCCGGCACAACGGAGAGATAGTGGGCTACGTGGGGATGTGGACCATTCTGGAAGAAGCTCACATCACCAACATCGCCGTGCATCCCGACTTCCGGCGCAAAGGCGTGGGCCGGAGGATGCTTCTGGCTATGTTCGAGGAAGCCAAGAGATACGGCTGCACGAGGATGACCCTGGAAGTTAGGGTATCCAACTACTCGGCCCAGGCCCTATACAAGGAACTGGGCTTCGTGAACCGCGGCATCCGCAAAGGCTATTACAGCGACACCAATGAAGACGCCTACATCATGTGGAAGGATGACCTGGGTCCGGCCAGACCCAAGGAAGAACGTCTCAGGTGGATGTATTGAGCCGGGACTTAAGAGCGGCGGCTTTTTCGATGTCTTCCTTGGCGGCTTTCGCGGCCGAGAGCACTGCCAGACTCATGACCTCAGGGTCGGGTTCCGCGTCTTTCTTTTGGTAGGCGAAGATTATGCTTCGAGACGCGGACACTATGGCGCCAGTGCCTCCCGGGTTGAACGCTTCCACCACATCGCCGGCGGTCCCGCCCTGCGCGCCGTATCCCGGTACCAGAAAAACAGTTCGCGGCATGAGCTTCCTGAGGATACCCAGCTCCTGTGGGTATGTGGCTCCGCATACAGCGCCGATGTTGGAGTACCCGCACTCTCCCACGTTGTGAGCTCCGGCCTCATCCACCCCTTCGGCCACTTTGGAGTAAAGCGTCCTGCCGTCGGACATGAGCGCGTCCTGGAAAGCGCCCGAACCGGGGTTTGAGGTTTTGACCAGGACGAACAATCCCGTTTCCGACGAGTTCGCGGCTTGAATGAAGGGCTCCAGCGTGTCGGGCCCCAGGTAAGGATTGACCGTAAGCGCGTCTACGCGCAGCCAGGCATTTGGTCCAAGGTAAGCTTCGGCGTACGCGTGGGCCGTGTTTCCGATGTCTCCTCGTTTGGCGTCAAAGATTACCGGGATGCCCCGCGACCGGGCCCCGTCAACCAGCCGCTTAAGGACCTCCAACCCCGGGATCCCCATGCTCTCGAAAAACGCGGCTTGGGGCTTAACGGCGCAGGCGGTTTCCGCCGCCGCCTCCAAAGCCATGAAACAGAACTTCTCGAGGATGTACGACATGTCCCGGCGCGGGAACGCTTTTAGCAGAAGAGAATCGTGCCCAAAGAGGCGCCGCGGGTCCGGGTCAACGCCGATCACGAGATGGGAATTTAGGCGCGTTACGCGCTCATGGAGCCTGTCCGCGAAATGCATGGGGTCCCCTCCTTGTTGTCGGTAAGCCCAGGAGTGCTTCATCACAGAAGGAATAGAGCCTATCCTGAGGAAAAGTATATTCTCTTGTAAGTCCCAGCGAAAGGCAAAAAAGAATCACGGGTGGCGAAGACCATTGTTAATCTTAGGGATCGACACTTCCTGCGACGACACCTCGGTAGCCGTGGTGAAAGACGGGAAAACGGTCCTTTCCAACGTGGTATCATCCCAGGTGAACCTCCATGCCAAGTACGGCGGCGTGGTGCCTGAGATCGCCTCAAGGAGGCACCTGGAAACCATTTCGACAGCCTTATCGGAAGCGCTCTCGCGATCGGGCGTTACTCTTAAGGACTTAGATTGCGTGGCGGTAACCAACGGTCCAGGTCTTTTGGGAGCCCTTTTGGTCGGAGTATCCTTCGCCAAGAGCTTGGCTTTGGGCCTTGGAGTGCCCGTCATCGGCGTCCAACACCTTGAAGGGCACATTATGGCCAACTTCCTGCGTCCGGACTGGCCCCCGTTTCCCCTCCTAAACCTGGTGGTTTCAGGAGGCCATTCCGACCTCATCCTCCTTGAGAAGTCGGGAGTCTACGAGATCTTGGGAGAGACGAGGGACGACGCGGCAGGCGAGGTGTTTGACAAGGTCGCCAGGGAGCTGGGGCTGCCGTTTCCGGGCGGTCCCTACCTGGATAAAGTCGCCGAGGAAGGAGACCCTCAGGCTTTCCGGTTCCCCCATCCAAAGCTGGAGGGGAGGCAGACCGACTACAGCTTCAGCGGGCTCAAGACAAGGGCGTTGCAGGAGTACCGGGCATGCGGGAACCTTGAGGAGCGCGTTCCCGACTTGGCGGCCAGCTTTCGAAGCGCGGTGGTCAGGGAACTCCTGTACCACGTGCCTTCTCTGTTGAGAGAATCCGGGGCGAAAGCCTTTGCCGTATGCGGAGGGGTCGCCGCCAACAGCCTCTTGCGCAAGGAAGCGGCGAAACTGGCGCGGCGCGTGGGGGTGCCCTTGTTCATTCCTCCGAAAGAGTTGTGTACCGACAATGGGGCCATGATAGCCGCGGCCGCCTTCCACCGCCTTTTGGCCGGGAAAGTGGATGGCCCTGAGCTGAGCGCCGAATCAGACCTGCCGCTTACATCTTGGGCCGCGAAAGGTGGACAGTAGGAACTTGACGTCTTCGGACCGGGAACTCAGCGAAAGACCCTCTATGGAGGCCCTCTTGTACCAGGCTCTGAAGGAGGGCGTCCTGCCCATAACGTCTGTGTGCAACATGGGATGCGTGTTCTGTTCTAACCGCTACAACCCTAAGTCTTGTGAAGTGTTTTCCATCGGTCCGAGGGACCTGGAAGACATTGAGGAGACCATCCCGTGGTTGCAAGGAGCACCAGGCGCCATCGTCATCGGCGAGTCTGTCACCAGGATTAACGAAGGGGAGCCCCTTACGCACCCTCATTTCATGACCATCGTGGAAAAAGTGAGGGATGCCTATCCGGAAAAACCTATCCGCGTGACAACCAACGCGTCCCTTCTAAGTCCCGAGAAGTCTCGCAGGCTGGCTTCTCTGGGTGTGGAACTCATCATCTCCCTGAATACCGTCGGGAAACGGAAAGAGGTCATGGCCGATCCCGAACCCGAGGTGACTCTCAGGAACGTAAGCGCGCTTAACGGAGTCATCAAACTTGAGGGAAGCATCGTCGCCCTTCCGTTCGTTACGGGCTGGGATGACCTCCGGGAGACGTGCCGCTTTCTAAAGGATTCGGGCGCTATCTCGATCCGTCTCTTGGCTCCGGGTTTTTCCGCCGCCCACCCCCTTTTCAAGGAGATGCCCAGCTCAACTTGGGAAGAGTGCAGGCGCTTCGCCGGAGAAATGACCCGGGCACTCGGGATCCCCGTCTTGTTCGAGCCTCCCGTGCTGCGGGATTTGTGCGCGCGGGTGGAGGCTGTAATGGAGGGCACTCCGGCTAAAGCCGCCGGCATGCGGGCAGGAGACATCATCACTAGGGTAGCCGGGATCCAGGTGGATTCGAGGAAAGACGCGTTTGAGTTGGCGCGGGAACGGGAGAATCCCAAGATCACGCTGCTCCGGGATGGCGGTCAGATCGAAGTGGCTTTGGCCAAGCCCAGGAGGACCTCGCCCGGGTTTGTAGTGTACGAAGACCTTGACCTGCGCGCGTTCTCTGCGTGGGCCGCGCGAGCGGGTTTCGGGCGCAAGGCGCCGCCCCTCATCTTGACATCATCCCTGGCCAGGCCGTTGATTTCTGCGGCTTTGGAGAGCCGCGGACTGGAAGCCCAGGTGGTAACGGTCAGGAGCAGGTACTTTGGGGGCAACATACAGGCCGGGGGACTCCTGACGGTGGGCGATTTTCTGGCGGCGTACAACAACGCGTTAAGAGACCTGAAACCGCCTTCTACCGTCACTTTGCCCAAGAGGGCGTTTGATGCCTGGGGCAGGGATCTTGAGGGAGTAAGCTACAAGCGTTTCACAGAAGAGACGGGCTGTCAGGTCGTGTTGGCTGGATAGTCCGAGGGCAGGATTTTCCAGCCGGGTTAAAGAATACCCCGATCCGTTAGAGAGGACGGTTTCTGGGTACAGGAGGTGTCAAATCTGAGCTTCAACGTAAAAGAGTTCTTGAAAAAAGCATCCATGGCTTACGGCGTTTCGGGACACGAGTTTTACAACGCCGCTTCCGTCGTGGAAGAGGCGATGACAGGGCTAGTCGATGAGATCCGCCGCGACCCTCTTCACAACATCATCGGGTACAGGAAGGGTGACGGCGAGGGCCCTCGTCCCAAGGTCATGCTGGCCGGACACATGGACGAGATCGGGCTCCTGGTAAAGAAAATCGAGGAGCGAGGGTTCCTCAGGGTTACGGGAATCGGAGTGGATCCCAGGGTTCTTCCGGGACATGAAGTCATCGTGTACGGAAGGCGCCCTTTGACCGGGCTGGTCGGCGTCAAACCTCCGCACCTGATAGCTCCCGAGAACGCCATGAAGGCCCAGAAGATGGAAGACCTGTTCATCGACCTTGGATTGCCGGAGGAAGAGGTCCGGAAGCTGGTCCGGGTAGGCGACGTGGTCACCTACAAGCGCCAGGTAACCGAACTTCAGGGCGACGTCTTGTCGGGCAAGTCAATGGACGACAGGGCAGGAGTCGGGGTAATCCTTGTTTGCCTTGACGAACTCAGGAAGTACAAGGTACCGGCGGACGTTTACGGAGTAGCCACCACTCAAGAGGAAGTCGGGCTAAGGGGCGCGACGGTGGCTACGTACGGGATCAAGCCGGACATCGGTATCGCTATCGACGTCTGCCACGCCGAGACCCCGGGAGTGCCCGAGTGGAGGACATCCCAGTTGGGCAAGGGCCCCGCGATAGCGACGGGCGGGAACATCCACCCGAAGGTGTTCCAAGGGCTCAAAAAGGCAGCGGAAGAGCTGGGCATACCCGTCCAGACCGAAGTGGCTCCCGGACCGACAGGGACGGACGCTTGGGCCATGCAGGTTTCGGGCGAAGGCGTAGCTACCGGGCTGGTTTCCATACCGCTCAGGTACATGCACACTTCCGTCGAGACCCTATCTGTTGGAGACGTGGAGAAAGCCGGCCGGCTCCTGGCCAAGTTCATCGCCGCTTGCGATGAGGCTTTCGTAAAGGAGTTGACAACATGGAACTGAGGGAGCTTACCTCCTTGGTCGGGGTCTCCGGCAACGAGGACGAAGTCAGACGGGCCATAATGCGGGAACTGGAAGCCATGGGAGTCTCCTACGAGACGGATACGATGGGCAACATCATCGCCCGCAAGGGAGACAAGGGCCCGAGGCTTATGGTCGATGCCCACATGGATGAAGTCGGGCTCATCATAGTGCATATCGAGAAGAGCGGTTTCCTCAGGTTCTATCCCATTGGGGTCCCCGCGGCCGTGCTGCCTTCCAAGAGAGTGCTGGTGGGCAAAGACAAGGTTCCGGGAGTAATCGGGGCCAAGGCAATCCATCTGCAGGAACGCAGAGAACGGGATTCGGTCATTCCCGTGGACCAACTCACCATAGACATCGGCGCTAAGTCCAAAGAAGAGGCCGAGCGCAAGGTCAAAGTCGGGGATTACGCGGTCTTCGACACCGAGTACGAAGAGCTTTCGCCCGGCATCATCAAGGCGAAAGCCCTGGACGACCGGGTGGGCTGCGCACTGCTCCTGGAGCTTCTCAAAGAACCGTGGGAGAACGTTCAGGTCTACGCCGTGTTCTCAACCCAAGAGGAGCTTGGTATCCGGGGAGCCAAAGTGGCGTCTTACAGGGTCAATCCCGATATGGGGATCGCCCTGGAAGGCACCGTATGCGCCGATATCCCCGGGACCGACCCTGAAGGTTATGCCACGCAGATCGGCAAGGGAGCGGTCTTGTCGGTGATGGACCGCGGCACCATAACCCACAAGGGGATGTTGAACCAGCTCGTCAAACTCGCCACTGAGAACCAAATACCGTTCCAGTACAGGGAGGCTACCTCCGGAGGCAACGACGCCATGGCGATTCACCAGGCCAGGGCGGGATGCCCTGTGGCGGCCATTTCTGTGCCGTGCCGGTACATACACTCGCCCTTCTCGGTTATGTCTATGGCCGATTTTGAAGCCGCGAGGAAGCTGTTGATAGCCTTCGTGAAGAGCGTTGAAGGAGGTTTCAGGCCGTGAAGACCCTGTTGACCAAACTTACCGAGGCCTACGGACCTTCGGGTTCAGAGGGCCCTGTCAGAGAACTTATACGGAAAGAAGTCGAGCCCTACGTAGACGAGATCAGGGTTGACGCTTTGGGGAACCTGATCTGCCTAAAGAAGGGCACCGGAGGCAAGAAAGTCCTTCTGGACGCCCACATGGACGAGATCGGGCTCATGGTTACCCATATAGACAAGGACGGCTTCTTGCGCTACGGGACCATAGGCGGGGTTAACCCGTTCATCTCGTTGGGGCAGAGAGTCTACTTTGAGAACGGTACTTTCGGAGTTATCGGTTCTGAGAGAGTGGACGACCCCAAGGACCTGAAGACCGAGAAACTCTTCGTCGATATCGGCGCCAAGAACAAGGAAGAAGCTTCCGCCAAGGTCAAGGTTGGGGACAGCGCCGCCTTCTTCCAGCCGGCGGTGTGCCTCGGCTCCCGCTTTGTGGCCAAAGCCCTTGACGACAGGGCGGCATGCGCAGTCTTGATCGAAACCCTAAAGCGGGTCGGGGAAACGGCCCACGATATCTACGCGGTGTTCGCGACTCAAGAAGAAGTGGGGCTCCGGGGAGCACGTGTGGCTGCCTTCGGTATAGAGCCCGACGTGGGCATAGCGATTGATGTTACACGCACCGGCGACACTCCCAAGAGCATAACCATGGACGTTTCCTTGGGGGCCGGCGCCGCCATCAAGGTCAAAGACTCGAGCCTTATCTGCACTCCGGCGCTCCGGGATTACATGGTCAAGATGGCCCAGGAAAAAGGCATAAGGTACCAGATGGAGGTGCTTGAGGCGGGAGGAACCGACTCAGGCGCCATCCAGATGACCAAGGCGGGTATCCCCGCGGGCGTCATTTCGATCCCGTGCAGGTACATCCACAGCCCATGCGAGATGGTAGACCTGGACGACGTGGAGGAGTGTGTGAAGCTCACCGTCGCGTTGTGCCAAAGCCCGTTGGAGTTCTAGGATCCGTCAAACATCGCCCATCTGTCCGGACAATGAGGAAGTTATCTGCCCAGATAGATGGGCGATCTGATCCCAAAACCCGTCACAAAGGAGGTCGGGCCTTGATCATAGAGCTGGAAAAGGCATTGGGGCTTGCTCAGAAACTGGGGGCCGAGTACGCCGACGCCCGATACGTCACGATAACCCAGGCGCCGGTCAGCGTTTCCAGCGACGGCGCCCCCAAAGCGGCCCACTACAAGAGTTCGGGGTTGGGTTTGCGAGTACTCGTTGACGGAGCGTGGGGGTTCGCCGCCACACCGTATTTGGATCCGCGCAGCATAGAGAAAGTGGCCGACGAGGCCGTGAGAATAGCCGCCGCGTCGGCCCGGCACAAGCGCGGCGACGGGGTATCCCTGTCTCCCTTGCCGCCCATCCGCGCCAAGAGGCAGACTCCCCACAAGAAAGACCCCCTTCTGGTAAAGGCAGAGGACAAGGTCCGCCTCTTGAAAGAGGTTCTGGACAGGGCGAAAAAAGTGCCGGGAGTGACCCGGGCGAGCGCCTCCATAATGAGCTACAAGGAAGAGAAGGAGTTCATGTCCACTGACGGGAGGCGCGTTGAACAAACTTCCATTCACACAGGCGCCTCTCTGACGGTCATGGCTAGGGGAACCGGGGATGTCCAATCCCGTTCCTTTTCCGACTACCAAGACGCCGGGTACGAGTTTGTGGAAAGCCTGGATCTGGCGCAAAAAGCCGAGACCCTGGGCGAAGAGGCCGTAGCGTTACTGAAAGCCCCGGTGTGTCCGCAAGGAGTCACGGACCTGGTCATGGGCGGCCAAATGGTTGCCCTTCAAATACACGAGTCCTGCGGGCACCCCGTGGAGCTTGACCGCGTGCTTGGGCAGGAAGCGACTTTCGCCGGCACATCGTTCTTGACTACCGACAAGAAGGGGAATTACCGCTACGGTTCTCCGTGCGTGAATATCGTCGCCGACGCCACCGCTCCGGGCGGACTTGGCACTTTCGGCTTCGATGACGAAGGGGTAGAAGCCCAACGCGTCGACCTGGTGTCCGAAGGGGTGTTCGTGGATTACCTTACGTCGAGGGAGCTGGCGCCCAGGTTGGGGCAGGAATCCAACGGCACCATGCGGGCCGTGGGGTGGAACAACATACCGCTCGTCCGCATGACCAACATCAACCTGGAGCCGGGGGATTGGACCCTCAAGGAGATCATCAAAGACACAAAGGAAGGCGTGTTTGTAGAGACGCCCAAGAGCTGGAGCCTGGATGATAAGCGCCTGAACTTCCATTTCGGTCAGGAAATCGCTTACGAGATCAAAGACGGTTCGTTAGGCAAGATGCTCAAGAACCCTGCCTATACAGGAGTAACCCCTGAGTTCTGGGGTTCGTGCGACGCGGTCGCCGGCAAGGAGAAAGAAGAATGGCTTATTTGGGGGACGCCCGGCTGCGCCAAGGGCGAGCCCGTACAGGTAATCCACGTGGGGCACGGTGCCGCGCCCGCCCGTTTTAGGAAAGTAAGGGTAGGTGTTGGGGAGTGATAGGCAAGGAAGACGTCGTGAAAGTCTTGGAGAAGGCCGTTTCGCTGGCCAAGGGATTTGACCTTGAAGTCTCTCTCAACGCCGAGGATTTGAGCCTTACCCGCTTCTACGAGAACCACATTCACCAGAACCTAAGGCGTCAAGATCATGTGTTGACGGTGAGGGTGATAAAGGACAGGAAGATAGGGGTAGCTCAAGCCAACCTGCTGGATGACGGTTCCCTCCGGTCGGCTGTCATGTCGGCTTTGGAGAACGCGGAGGTGGCCGGAGAAGAAGAGGATTTTCCCGGGCTCCCCAAACCTCAGGAGATCAAAGAGATGGCTTCTTACGTACCGGCCACCGCTTCGTACAGACCCGCGGACAGGGCGGAAGCCTGCGGCATTGTCATATCCATGGCGAAGGCCAAGGGCCTAGAGGCGGCGGGAAGCTTTGCTACCGTTGCCCGTGAGACGGCCGTGGCCAACACTCTGGGAGTACGGGCGTACCACGCGTCCACGGAAGCGTTCTTCCGGTGCATAGTCCAGTCGGGGCCAAACACCGGTTACGCTGACCGGCTTACAAGGGACGTAAGGGAAATCACCTTTGAGGATGTGGCCAGGGAAGCCATAGAAAAGGCCACCCTGTATCCCGACGCCAAGGACCTTCCTCCCGGGAGGTACGACACGATCTTCCTCGAGTACGCTTTAGCCGACCTGATCCGGTTCCTTGGCATGTACTCCTTTGGAGCCGAAGCCAAGCAGCAAGGCCGGAGCTTCATGGCAAGCCGGATGGGACAAAAGGTCATGGGCGGCAACATAACCATATGGGACGATGGGTTGGATGGGCGAGGCTTGGCCGTGCCCTTTGATTCCGAGGGCGTGCCCAAGAAGAAAGTCGTCCTCATAGACAAAGGAGTTGCCGCCGGGGTCGTGTACGACTCAAGGACAGCGGCCAAAGACGGCGTCAAAAGCACCGGCCACGCCGGGCCGTCCGAAGGCCGTTTCGGCCCCTTGCCCGGGAATATGTTCTTAGCGGAAGGCGAGTCTACTTTGGATGAGATGATCGCGAACACCTCCCGGGGACTTTTGGTGACTAGGTTCCACTACACTCACTGTCCCGAACCGGTGCGTGTGATAGCCACCGGCACGACCAGGGACGGCACTTTCTTGATCGAGGGCGGCCGCATCGTGGCCAGAGTCAAGAACCTGCGCTTTACAGAATCCATGGTCGAAGCTTTCAGCCGCGTGGAATCCATATCCAAGTCATCCCGACTTACCAGAGACTGGTGGGGCACCTTCAGCTCGGTGCTTCCCGCGGTGAAAATCAAGGAGTTTACGTTTACCGGAGCCACGTCGTTCTAGGTACCGTGAGTATCCTAGAACCGTTACGAAAGATGCCCCCGGAGCACACTAGTGTCCGGGGGTGTTTTCATGAGAGGGATGAGCGAAAAGCTGATAGCCGGCGCGGTCCTGGTGGCCTTGATCGCCGCTTTCGCGTACTTCACGAACCCTACCGTCCAAGAGAGGCGAGCGTTGGAACAGGTCCGCCTAAAGGGCGGTTCGGAGAGGGACAATAGGCCGGTAGGTGAGATCGACCTCGTGAGGCTGTACCCCGACATTGTCTTGAGGCTGGGCCCTACCGATACCAAGACCGTGGCTTTGACCTTCGACGATGGGCCCGACATGCAGTATACGCCGCAGGTCCTTGACGTTCTTAGGGACAAAGGAGTAAAGGCTACCTTCTTCCTCATTGGAAACCGGGTGGAAGAGTACCCGGACGTGGCCAAGAGGATCGTTCAGGAAGGCCACCTGGTGGGAAACCACACCTACTCCCACCCGGAGATCATGAAAGCCGGGGGCGAGCTCCTTAAGAGAGAATTGGCCCTCACTGAGCAAGCCCTGGCCAAAATAGGAGCGACGGGTTCGGGTCTGTTCCGCCCGCCTTACGGGGCGATTTCCCCGAATCTCGTTGAAGAGGCGGCCGCCTTAGGATACAGGGTAGCCATGTGGTCTGTGGATTCTTTGGACTGGCGGGGGTTGCCAAAGGACATGGTGGTCGCAAAGGTGATGGAAATGATGAGTCCGGGGGCGGTTGTCCTTCAGCACTCGTCGGGAGGGCCCGGAGAGGACCTGTCAGGCTCGGTTCAGGCCCTCCCCGAGATCATTGACACCTTGAGGGAACAAGGTTACCGGTTCGTCAGGCTGGACGAGATGTTTCCCGCTGTCCCAGCGTCAAATCCCCAGTGACGAGCCGGTCGGGTTGAAGTACCGTTCGATGGCCCGGTACAGTCCGGTGGCGGCCAGTTCCCAAGTGTTCGGGCTCCTAAGGTACGCTTCCTCGGTGTAATTCGAGATGTACATGACTTCTACCAGCACCGCGGGGCACTGGGCCTCCCTGACCACGAATAAGTCAGAATCCCTGACGCCCCTGTTGAGCGTCCCCAGTACCGGGCAGAGGTAGTTCTGTATAAGCCCGGCAAGCCTGCGGGATTCTTTGGCGTTCAGGGTCCTGTCGCAAACGTAGGTGGTGGTTCCCCTCGCGTTCCGGTCCACGGCCGAGTCGTTGTGAATTGAGATGAACAGGTCGGCGTTCTTGGACCACGCGGCGCGTCTAGCCAAGGAACCTGAGTATTCGTCCAGTCCCGGGACCCAACCTTCAGGCGCGGGGGTAGCGTCGTAAAGCCCGTGCCTCGTCATGATAACTACCGCCCCCTGCTTTCGGAGCAGGTCGGCGAGCCGTCTCGCGATTTCCCAGTTTACGTCGCGCTCACGGAGCCCTGTTGGTCCTATGGCGCCCGGATCGTCTGTCTCATGACCGGGGTCGATGACTATTACCTTGCCCGCGAGTCCTGGCTTCAAAAACTTGGCCGTAAGCGAGTTGGACGTGCGTGTCAGCACGTAGGGAGCGTTCTCAGGGGTGTTGATAGTCACGCTGGTTCCCCCGTCCCTCGCGCTTACTCCCGAGAGTTTCACCGAGTCTCCCAGGCCGTTCGCTTGACCGCCCGTGTAGGTCGCTCCGGGGATGAACAAGTCTAGAGTGTTTCCGTTTCTTACGACGTCGGGCCAAGCGTAACCCACGGTGTCTATGGTCACTATTTCAGCGTCTGTTCCTGAGCTTACGGAGATGCCGGTGACCGCCGGTACAAACTCAAGCACTACTTTGCCCGGGGTGTTTTGTTTGACCCTGTAGTTGGGCTTGTCCAAGAGCCTCACGGTAACATCGCTGGACTTTACTTCGATGCTCTCAAACTCGTAGGCGTTTATGGGCAAGCGGGTGTCAACGCCGAAGAAAGAGGATGTGCTTACGATTACGGACTTCCCGTCGCTGCCCGGCAATACCGCGGCGGACGCGAAGTTGCCCGTTACTGTCAGGGATCTGACAGATCCTGAGGCATCGGCGACCACTGAAAAGCCCGTCGCCTTTTGGTTCGCTGATGCGTTTGTTAGGTAGGCGGCTACCCACCCTGTTACCCCTCTGGGGGATACCGCTCTTACCCAATCGCCTTGTCGCTCGATGAACCGCAGGACATCGCCTTTTTGCAACATGCCTATGACCCCGTAGGTTAACCCCGGTCCTGACCTGAAGTTCACATCGGTGGCGGTGACGGTCACAGTGGAATACTTCCCGATGCTCCACGAAGTCTCCGAAATTCCAAAGGAAAGAGAGCTGTCTTTGGCCGAGGTTACTACGGCCGATGGGCCGTACACCCATCCGCCGACTCCCTGAGAGGTGAGCACCGCGATGTACGCTCCACGGCAGCCCACAAGCTTGGCGGTCTCGCCCTTGCGCAAGGTGGCGAGAGTTTCAGAACCAACCATGGCGCTGTGGGTGACCTTGAGGGAGCTCCCTGACGGAGACACCAGAAGATCGGTCGCCTGGATATCCACGGGCTTCCTGTATTCCAAGACCAGCAGGTCTTCCCTAATCCAGCCGTATCCGCCTTCACCCAAGGTGACTCTGACCCATTCGCCCCGTTTGGCTTCGGCGGGGAGCACCGTGCCGGCCTGCACCATGAGTTTCACAGGATATGTGGTGGATGGGCCTTGCCGGACGTTCACGTCGGTTTTTGTGATTCTTGCCGAAATACCTCGGGACGCTAAGTCGACATCCACAAGCCAACCTGCTATGTAGCCTTCCCGCGAGTCAAGATTTATCCTGTACCAGCCATTTTGTGATCCTAGTATTTGGACGCGCTTCCCCTGGAGGACTTGTCCCATCCACGGGTACGAAGTGTCCGGACCTGTCCTTACGTTGCACACATCTCCCTGAACTATCGCCTCAAACCCGGCGAAATCGGAGGGAACCGGGGATGCGGGGGAGTCGGCTGAGGCGATTGAAGGTTTTAGGGACATGAGTAGGGACAAACAAAGCATTAGGGCGAACATCCTGCCCGGCAATGGTTTGTTGTAGAGCTGTCGTTTGCTTGTTTTCAAGGCAGTCACCCCGGACCATTCTTTTCTGCAACTGGAACTCATTTCTTGCAGTATGACGTTATTCCTGCGGTGCTTGTTCCGCTGTCTTACGGGTTTCGACAACACTCACATTATCGTAATTCCATAGGGCAATGAGGAGAAAAAGCGGCAAAAAAGGAAAAAGGGCTCCGGAGCCATCGTGTCCAAAGCCCTTTCGATCTAAGCTGTCTTACGCCCCGGAGTTCGCCGGATGCTTGGCGCGGTAGTCCTCGATGGCCTTATGAAGGGCGTCCGCCGCCAGATTTGAACAGTGCATTTTCTGGGCCGGAAGACCTCCCAAGGCTTCCGCTACCGCCTTGTTGGAGACTTCCATGGCCTCATCCAAGGTCAGGCCCTTGACCAGTTCAGTTACCATGGAACTTGTCGCGATTGCCGCGCCGCACCCAAAAGTGCGGAACTTGATATCGGCGATCTTCCCGTCCTCAACCCGGATGGTGATGCGCATGACATCGCCGCAAACCGGGTTTCCAACTTGGCCCGCCCCGTCGGCGTCCTGGATTTCTCCCACATTTCTGGGGTTCATGAAGTGGTCCATGACCTTGTCGTTATACATAGAAACCCACGCCTTTCTGGGAATCCAAATGTCTTTGCCTTACCGAAAAACCGACATGTCCCGCAACTTGGACACGATCGGCGGCAATACTGAGATGACGTAATCTATATCTTCTTCCGAGTTTCCTTTGCCGAGGGTCATCCGCACGGAGCCGTGGGCAAGTTCGTGAGGCAGGCCCATGGCCAGGAGCACGTGAGAAGGTTCCAAGGAACCCGACGTGCAGGCCGAGCCTGACGACGCGCCGATCCCCATCAAGTCCAGGTTTAGGAGAATTGACTCTCCTTCTATAAACTTGAAGCTTATGTTGACGTGGTGGGGCAGCCTGATGGTGGGATGGCCGTTTAGCACCGTGTCCGGGATGGAATCGAGGATGCCTCCGATCAGGCGGTCCCTAAGCCGGGTAAGCCTCAACGATTCTTCCGGCATCTCCTCTTTGGCGAGGCGGCACGCTTCCCCAAAACCGACGATGCCGGGCACGTTTTCCGTTCCCGCCCTAAGGCCGCGCTCATGGCTTCCGCCTGTAGCTTGCGGGCTGAGCCTTACGCCTTTGCGCACGTATAGGGCTCCGACTCCCTTGGGGCCGTACATCTTGTGGCTGGACATGGTCAGCAAATCGATGTTCATATCGGAAACGTCGATAGGTATCTTACCGGCGCTCTGGACGGCATCCACGTGAAACGTCACACCGTGCCTTCGCGCTATCTGACCTATCTCTCTTACCGGTTCTATGGTGCCGACTTCGTTTTGGCCGTGCATGATCGTGATAAGTATGGTCTCGTCGGTGATGGCTTTCTCCACGTCTTCCGGGTCGATCATGCCGTACTTGTCCACGGGCAGGTAGGTGACCTTAAACCCCTCTTTTTCCAGGGTTTCGCACGTGTGGAGCACCGCGTGGTGTTCTACGGACGAGGTAATCAGGTGGTTTCCTTTCGAGCGCTTGTGCCAGGCCGTACCCCGTATGGCCAGGTTGTCGGCTTCGGTTCCCCCTGAGGTGAAAATGATCTCTTGGGGAGCCGCGCCGATTAAGGACGCGACCTTGGCCCTGGCGTCCTCAACAGCCGCCCTTGCTTCCCTGCCCCAGCGGTGGATGCTGGACGGGTTTCCGAACTGGCCCGCGAAGTAGGGCATCATGGCTCCCATCACTTCGGCCCTTACCGGAGTGGTAGCTGAATGGTCCAGGTAAACCCGGCGAACGCCGGCTGTGTTCTCAGAATCAGAAGTCATATCGCTTGAAGCCTCCTTAGCTCCGACAGACTATCGCCAAACCGTCACTCTTGGAGAAGGTCTTCGAGAGTAACCGAATCGAGAACAGAATCAATGGCTTCTCCGACTTTCCGCCACACCCGTCGAGCCTGGCAGTTATCCGGGCACTCATCGGGCACATCTCCTTCGCCCGCGCATTTTACGGGTACTACCGGGCCTTCCACGGTCCTTACTATGTTCCCCACGGTGATCTGGCTCGGGGGGAGCGCCAAGGTGTATCCCCCGCCGAAGCCGCGCCTGCTTTCGACCAGTCCGGCGTCTCTTAGGGGACGAACGATCTGTTCCAGGTAGCCCGGGGAGACCTTTTGGACTCCTGCGATGTCTGCCAAGGAACAAAAGGAGTCTCCGGCTCGAGCCAACTCGTACATGAGGAGCACGGCGTAGTGTCCGCGAGTGGAAAGCCGAAAAGGCATTTGGCCGCCTCCCTTTCTCCTTATACTAATCCTATTATTATAGTAGGATTAGTTCCAGTCAAGGGGTAAGCGCCTTTGAGAAACGGGGTTTTCAGGAGGTATTATACATCTAGTAAGCGAAACCTAGTGGTGTCCCAAATCAGGATTAAGTGGGGGTCTCGCTGTGATGATGGATGAGAAGTCCCTCCGGGAAATTGTGAAAAACCTTGAGAAAGAAGCGAAAAACCGGCCCAAGGACATGGGTATCCGGCTTCAGCTTGCCTTGTCCTACATGAAACTGGGAGAAGCCGACAAGGGATCGGAGGAACTCTCCTATGTCATCGCGGAGGACCCGAAAAACGTTGATGCCCACTACTACTTCGGGATCCTGAGCGCGGATCAAGGCGATATCGAAAAAGCTCTGGAGTACTTTCAGGAGACGGTCAAGCTGGACCCTAAACACGGACCGGCCCATTACTTCTTGGGAAAGGTCCTCGCTTTGAAGGGCGACCTGCCGGGCGCGCTCAAGGCGACGGAGACCGCCAGGGATGTGGCCCCGAACAACGTTTTGGCCCGAAACCAGCTGGGAGAGCTCTACATAGCAGCCGGACGGGTCCAAGACGCGGTTTCCGAGTGGACCAAGGCGCTTGAGTTGGACCCGTCAAACCTGCAAGCCCTCCATAACCTTGGCGCGGCTTACACCGACCGCAAAGACTACGACAAAGCCTTGGAGTACTTGACCAGGGCGGAAAACCTAGGTTCCGAAAACCCCGGGCTTTTCTACAACTTGGGGCTATGCCATTTGGGCCAGGAACGCACTGACAAAGCGGTCTCGTATCTGCGCAAGGCCTACGAACTTGAGCCGGGGAACTCCTCAACGTTGATCACACTGGGTGAAGCTCAAGTCTCGGCGGGGGACCTGGACGGGGCCATGGAAACGTGGCAGGAAGCCCTCAAGGTTAACACAAACGAAATCGCGGCCACCTACAACTTGGGGCTGGCCCACTTGCAGAAGGGCGATAAAGAAAAAGCCCGAGAACTGTGGCAGCAGTGTTTGTCTCAAGACCCGGGCTACGTCATGGCCCACCGAAACCTGGCAACTTTGGCGGTCATAGACGGCGATTACGATGAGGCCGTCAACCACTGGCTTGCGGTCAAGAAGGCCGAGCCCCAGTCGGTCGAGGCGGATCTGGCGTTAGCCGAGTTGTTCTTCCGGAAAGGGGACTACGGGCAGTCATCCCAGATAATCACCTACCTTTTGAAAAGGCTGGACGAATCCGGGGAAGTGCCGAATAAGCGTTTGATAGTGTCAGTGACCGAACTCCTTCACGGAGCCGTCCTCTTGGCTCAAGGCAAGGACAGAGACGGTGTGTCCAAGTGGGTCCAGTCGATGAGACACAACCCCAATTTCGCGCTTGATAACGGCGGCTTTATCGCGAGGTGCGTTTGGCCCGAACTGATCCGGAACGCCCAGAAAGCCGCCAGGAGTGAGGACGAAGAAAAGGCCGTGGGTCTGGTAAAGAGCTTTGTTAAGGAAGATACCTTGCCGCCCTCGGGACACCGCGACGAAAAAGTCGCTAAAGAGGGCGAAAAGGAAGGCAAGAAGGGAGCCCGCTCGTGGTTTTTCAGGGGAAAGAAGTAAAAGAAAAGGGTTCTTTAGAAAACATCCAGGTCATCGCCCTTGTGGGTCCAAGCGGCACGGGAAAGTCCCACAGGGCCATGGCGGTCGCCCAAGAATGGGGTTGCGACGCCCTGATTGACGACGGCCTCCTTATCGCCGGCTCGCGGATTTTGGCGGGAAGATCGGCAAAGAGAGAGGAGACGAGGACGGCCGCCATCCGCAGGGCTATCTTCTCGACCCCGGGGCATGTTTTGGAAGTAAGAGACGCGCTGGAAGACCTATCTCCCTCCAGGATCTTGATTCTGGGCACGTCAATGACCATGGTGGACCGGATAGCGTCCAGGCTTGGGCTTCCGCGTCCCATGGAGTACATCAACATCAAGGACTTGGCTACAAGCGAAGAGATCGATAGGGCCTTGTGGCAGAGACGGCGGGAAGGAAAGCACGTTATCCCCGCCCCGGCTTTTGAGGTGAAGAAGACCTTTTCCGGCTACCTGGTGGACCCCCTTCAGATGTTCATAAGGTCCAGGGAGCAACGGTTCGTGCCCGCCGAAAGGTCCGTCGTCAGGCCCACTTACAGTTATTTCGGCCACTTCTACATCGCCGACGCGGTGGTGATGCAGATCGCCCAGAAGATCTGCATGGAAGTGGAGGGCGTTAAGCGCGTACTCAAGGTAATGGTGCTTGCCACGGGGGAAGGGACCATCATAGACGTGGAACTGGTCCTAGGTTACGGGACCAAGGTCTTCGAGGTAATGAGGGCCGTTCAGCGCGCGCTCAAGGAAAAGCTGGAGTATCTCACCGGCATATACCTGGAAAGAGTAGACATTTCCACCAAGAAAATAAGCCTTGAATGAAAGAGGGTAAACAAGCAAGACGCACGTTAGGCCGAAATAGATGTGAGGAAGGGGGAGAAGATGAAGCCCGGCTACAGCCTGCAGTTGTTGCAGAGCCAGAGGCTCAGCCTCACGCCTGAGTTAAGACAGGCGATTATGGTCCTGCAGATGAACGCCTTGGAGTTGACCGAGTTCTTAAGGGCACAAGCGGAAGACAACCCGCTTCTGGAGGTCAACGAGGATAGTTGGGATGAGAGTCTTCCGGAACCTGAGATCCATCAAGAACCTTCCGATCCCGCGCTAGATGAGAGTTATTTCCCGCAAGAACCTCGATACTCGGACGCCCGCGAAAGATTGACGGAAACCCGTATAAGTTTGAGACAACATCTAATGTCCCAACTGGGGCTCATGCCTCTTACCGAAAAAGAGTACGACGCGTGCGAGTTTGTCGTGGGGAACATTGACGACAACGGCTACTTGGTCGCTTCGGAAGAAGAAATCGCCATATCTTCCGGTTTTCCGGTCTCGCTCATCTCCAAAGTGTCGGAGATCGTTCGGACGCTGGACCCGTCGGGAGTAGGCGCCAGAAACCTCAAAGAATGCCTCTTAATCCAGGCAAAAGACAGGGCGGAATCGCCCTTGGTGTTGGCGTTGATTGAGAGGCACCTTGAGGATCTGGGAGCGGGGCGGTACAAGAAGATCGCCAAAGAGGAAAACGTTCCCCTCAAAGATGTTTTGGCCGCCCGCGAAGTCGTGCTCAGCCTTGATCCTAAGCCCGGGTCGCGGTTTTCCACCCAAAAGCCTGGGTACGTGGTGCCCGACGTATATGTCGAGCGGGAAGGAGACCGGCTTCTCGTCCGTTACAATGAAAAAGCCGTGCCTCGCGTTCGCTACAATGCTTACTATATGAGGCTACTGGAATCAGGGGACGCCGACACCAGGGCATACCTTGCGGACAGGCTTCGCCGGGCCAAGGCCCTCGTAGGCAGCATACAGGAGAGGCGCGCTACGATGCTTCGAGTGATGAACTGCCTTATCTCCCACCAGAAACGCTTTTTCACAGAAGGTCCGCTGCAAGTCCGCCCTCTCACCTTGAGAGAGATAGCTTCCGAACTCTCAATGCATGAGTCAACCGTAAGCCGCTCCCTATCAAACAAGTTCATAGGCACTCCGTTTGGAACGTTCCCGTGCAAGATGCTCTTGAGCTCCAGAGTACAATCAAATGGAGAAGATATATCTCAGCACGCCGTAAAGAAACTGGTACAAGAAATGGTGATGGCCGAAGACCCCAGAAACCCCCTTTCTGACCAGCAGATCGCGGAGAACTTGTCTCGATTGGGCCTTAAGGTGGCCAGGCGTACCGTCGCCAAGTACCGCGCGATGCTCGGCATTCAACCCTCAAACAGGCGCCGCAAGGCCTGATTGCCGTACACTTCGCTATTTGTGAATCGAATCACTAACTTAAGCATTGTCCGAACTGGCGAATTGTTTGACGGAACACGTCGTAAGCGGCTAGAATATTGGTTGTGCCATATGAAACAAACACCTTTAAAACTGCTATGAGGTGGTGCTGGTGGTCAACCTGAAACGTGGTTCGGGCGGGATAGCGGTTCCCGAGAAGAAGGAACTATCATCGTCGGCCAAGATTGTCGACGCTGGCCTTCCCAATGAGCTCGTTTTGTTCCTGTCGCAGCATACGGGCGCTCCCGCAAGCGCTCTGGTTAAGGCCGGCGACTCAGTGAAAAGGGGGCAACTTGTGGCTTCTGCCCAGGGCGCGGTGAGCGCTGCCGTTCACGCCCCCACCTCGGGCAAAGTGAAGGCTGTGGAAGACCGCTATCACCCGGTACAGGGCAGGTTGTGTCAGGCCATCGTTCTTGAGCCCGACGGCTTGAACGAACTGGACGAGTCGCTTAGACCGAGAGCGAGCGCCGTAGAAGACATCACCAAGGAAGACTTGGTAGCCTTGGCAAGGGAGATAGGGCTGGTCGGTTTGGGCGGCGCGGCGTTTCCCACCGCGGTCAAACTGACTCCACCGCCCAATAGGCCAATTGATACCTATCTGTTGAACGGCATAGAGTGCGAGCCGTACTTAACAGCTGATGACAGGATCATGGTCGAGGAGCCCCACGATGTCGCGTTCGGTTTTAGGGCTCTGATGAAATCCGCTGGAGTCAAACGCGGGATCGTTTGTATTGAAGACAACAAGCCGGAGGCCATAGAGGCGATGCGGGAAGCCATAAAGCCCTTCGGCGAGTTGGAACTGGCTGTGGTGCCTACTCGCTACCCGCGGGGAGGAGAAAAGCAGCTAATACAGGTCGTGCTGGGGCGGGAAGTTCCGCCGCCTCCGGGATTGCCCTTGGATGTCGGCGTTATCGTTTCAAACGTCGGCACCGCGTACGCCATGGCACAGGCTGTGCGAAAAGGGCTTCCGCTGGTGGAGCGCATTGTGACCGTGACAGGAGAGGGTGTGAAGACACCCTGTAATTTTAGGTCGCTGATCGGCACGCCGGTTTCGTACCTTATAGAGCTGGCCGGCGGTTTTTCAGGACCCGTAGGCAAGGTAATCATGGGCGGTCCCATGATGGGGGTTTCCCTAAAGGATCTTAACGCGCCCATAGTCAAAGGAACTTCCGGGCTGGTTGTGCTCCAAAGAGGACAGATCAAGCGGGAAAAGGTTTTGCCGTGCATTAAGTGCGGAAGATGTGTCGAGGCTTGCCCGATGGGACTCCTGCCTGTCTGGATAGCGGCTTGTTCCGACAGCGGCTACCTGGAGGACGCGGAGAAGTACCGGGCCATGGACTGCATAGAGTGCGGCTGTTGCGCCTACGAGTGCCCGTCCAAGAGGCCTTTGGTACAGTCCATTAAGTTGGCGAAGAATCGAATCACGGCAAAGCGCAGGGCTTTGGCTGCCAAGAAGTAGTTGGCGGAAACGAAGGACGGAGGGTAACGGATGGGAGAGAAACTTATCGTAACGCCATCTCCTCACATAAAGAGTCCGCGCACGGTTAAGGGAGTAATGCTCGGCGTCGTCATATCGCTCCTGCCCGCGTGCGTGGGGGCAGTGGTGTTGTTCGGCATGAACGCGCTCCTAATCCTCATCACCTCGGTGGTCTCCGCGGTGGTGGCTGAAGCTTTGTGGCAGCGCGCGACCAAACAAGAGATAACTGTCGGGGATTTCTCCGCGGTCATTACCGGCTTGCTGTTGGCTATGACCCTTCCGCCGGGCGTGCCTTTGTACGTCCCCGCGGTGGGTTCCGTCTTCGCGATAGTGATCGCTAAACAGATATTCGGCGGATTGGGCTCTAATTTTGTGAACCCCGCCTTGGCGGGCAGGGCTTTTGTCCTCGCCGCTTGGCCGATGAGCGTGGCCGGCGCGTGGCTTAATCCCTTGACTCATGACGCGGTATCTTCACCCACGCCCTTGGCGGTCCTAAAAGGCGGCGGGACCAACATCCCGGGATTGTGGGATCTATTGATTGGCAACAGGACTGGGTCTTTGGGGGAGACCTCGATCATCCTGTTGCTCTTGGGCGGACTGTTTCTTCTGGTCACCAAGATAATTGACTGGAGGACGCCCGTTGGTTTCCTAGGGACCTTGTTTGTGGGGACATGGGTTTTTGGAAAGCCCGGAGCTTTGTTCCAAGGGGACGGACTAAGCGCCATCCTCTTGGGAGGAGCGGTCCTCGGGGCGTTTTTCATGGCGACCGACTACGTGACTTCGCCGGTTACCCCGAAGGGGCGTTTGATTTTCGGCATCGGCGCCGGTCTTGTGACCCTCCTCATAAGGTTGTGGGGGGGCTACCCTGAGGGCGTGACTTACGGAATTCTGTTCATGAATCTCATGACTCCCATCATAGACAGGTTTGTGGTTCCGAAGTACTACGGGTACGAGCACGACGCGCGCGCCCGAAAATCCGCCGAAGGCAAGAGGTGATATCAGAGTGAAAAGGTCTCTGCTGCATGAGTTCACGAAAGGCTTCATAGAGGAGAACGCCACGTTTCGAATGGTAATCGGAATGTGCCCCACTCTGGCCGTCACCACTTCGGTGAAAAACGGGTTTTGGATGGGAGTGGCCGTCATCTTTGTGTTGACGTTCTCCAACGTGTTCGTGTCTTTGCTCAGGAAAATGATTCCTGACCAGATCCGTATTCCTATTTTCGTTATCCTGATAGCCACTCCGGTGGTTATTGTGGAGCTCTTGATGAGGGCTTATCTGCCCGCCATGTACGAGATCCTGGGCGTGTTTGTCCCGCTCATCGTGGTCAACTGCATCATTATCGCGAGGGCGGAAGCGTTCGCCTACAAGGAATCGGTTCTCAGGTCGTTCTTGGACGGGCTGGGTATCGGCGCCGGGTTTACCTGCAATCTCATGATTATCGGCGGCATCAGAGAGTTCTTGGGAACGGGTCAGATCGCGTTGGGTTCCTTTGTATTTCCCAGCGTGAAGTTGTTTGAGCCCCTTGTGGTCATGTTGACGCCTCCCGGAGGCTTCATGACCTTAGGACTCCTTATGGCTATCTTGAACATCGCCGTGGCTAGATCGGCGCAGAAGAAGGCTCATTAACGGAGGGATGACCTTGAAATTCATCTCAATAATGCTCGGGGGCATATTGATCCAGAACTTCGTGTTCATGCAGTATCTCGGGCTCTGCCCGTTTCTCGGCCTCTCCGAGCAGATGGATACGGCGCTCGGTATGTCGGGCGCGGTCATTTTCGTGATGACCTTCGCGTCGACCGTAGCCGCCGCGTTCGAGCAGTTCATTCTGGTGCCTTTGCACCTCGAGTATATGAGGACGATAGCTTATATCCTGGTCATCGCCGGTTTCGTACAGTTGGTCGAGATATTCCTGAAGAAAACGGTGCCGTCCCTTTACAAGGCTTTGGGCATCTATCTTCCTCTCATCACCACCAACTGCGCGGTTTTGGGCGTGGCCCTCTTGAACGCCCGTCAGAGTTATGGTGTATTGTGGGGCACCGTCAACGGGCTCGCGGGAGCTTTGGGTTGGAGCGTGGCTATCATCATATTCGCGGGAATCCGCGAGAGATGGAAGTTCATGAATATACCGGGAACCCTTAAGGGCTTCCCTCTGGCGCTGGTGGCGACGTCTCTTATGGCCCTGTCTTTCCAGGGGTTCTCCAGACTATTCGCGAGCGTGCTTAAGTAAGGGGGGACATCGAAATGCTCGAAGCAGGTGTGTTTTTGGGCCTCGCGGGGCTCAGTATCGGCTTGCTCTTGGCTTTAGCCGCCAAGAAGTTCAAGGTTGAAGAGGATGCACGGGTCAGCGCGATCATTTCGGTCCTTCCCGGAGCCAACTGCGGTGGTTGCGGGTATCCCGGATGCGCCGGTTTCGCCGCCGCTGTCGCGGAGGGCAAGGCTCCTGTCAGTGGTTGTATCGTGGGAGGAAATCCTGTAGCCGAGAAGATATCGGAGATCATGGGGGTAGCGGCTCAATCGGTTTCTCCTCTTGTCGCGGTGGTCTACTGTCAAGGAGACAACGAGCAGGCAGCAAAGATCGCCGAGTACGAAGGGATAACCGACTGCGCGGCCCTGAATATGCTGGGCGGCGACAAGGAATGCACTTACGGATGCCTTGGACTCGGTTCGTGCGTTAGGGCCTGCAAGTTCGACGCCATGTACATGAACGACAAAGGCCTTCCCGTGGTAATTACAGAGAAGTGCACCGGGTGCGGCGCTTGCGTTAGAGCCTGCCCCAGGGGCGTTATTGACCTCGCTCCCGCTGACAAAGAGGTCCACGTCAGGTGCAGGTCCTATGACAAGGGTCCGGTCGTCCGCAAGTACTGCAAAGTCGGATGCATAGCTTGCACCGCTTGCGTAAGGGCGTGCCCTCAGAAGGCCATCACCATGGATCGTGGGACCTTGGCCAAGATCGACTATTCCCTGTGCGACAACTGCGGCATTTGCTCGACCAAGTGCCCGGTGAAGACTATATCCTATCCCAAGAAGGCCGCGGAGAAAGCTTCGTAGCGTAGCTTTCTCAAAAGACTAATCCACCGCCGGAACCACGGGTTCCGGCGGTTTTTCGTTTTCCCGTGGGGAACAGCCGGGCCTATTTCATCGTCCATTTCATAGATGGGCACCTATCATCTTGAACCCGAGCTTCAAACAAATACCATACAAGGCTCCCTCCATATGCGGGGTAGCCGGGCTCGATTTGTGCCGGAGCGTCCCGAAATATGGTGACAAAGGGCTTGTAGACCAGTTCGAGTTCAAATAGTATTGCAGGTAGAGATAGTTGTACGATGCAGGTCAAACCTTTTTGTGGGAACCCACGAGGGTATGAACCCTGTGCAAGACGGGAACAAATAATGGTATAATCTGGGAGGATGTCTCATGCGAAGACAGACTCGAACGTGGTTGCTCGTCGTTGCTCTGACAGCCGGCGCCATTGTCGGAAGCGTGATCGGCGAGGCTCTAAGAGACGCGGTGCCGGTTTTGTCTAAAGGGTTCACGGTGGGGCTAGAGCCTCCTCTTGTGCTTGACTTGAACGTGCTCTCATTTTCGTTTGGGTTCCAACTCCACCTAAATCTCGCGGGAGCAATCGTCGTTCTCTTGTTAGTCCTCCTTCTCGGGCGGTGAATTCCCATAAGACTCGTACTTGCTTCGGAGTCGGCTAGGAGGAGGTCTTTGCTGGAAGGAGTGGGCATCGTCCCACTGGTGGTGCCTTCGCACGTCGACGAAGACCTTAAAGAAGACCTAAGCCCCGAACAACTGGTTGTGAGCTTGGCAAGGAAGAAGGTAGAGGCTGTAAAGGAACTCTACCCCAACGACTACGTATTGGGAGCCGATACGGTGGTCTATCTCGGGAACGAGGTCCTGGGCAAGCCGAAGGACAAGCGGGAAGCCGAAGACATGCTTAGGCGGTTATCCGGAAAAGCCCATACGGTGTATACGGGCGTCGCCTTATACGATCCCCGTATAGAGGACCTCCGGACCGGCTTTGACCGTACTTGTGTCAAGATGCGGGACTTGGAAGAAGAGGACATCAGATGGTACGTTGAGACCGGCGAACCTATGGACAAGGCAGGAGCTTACGCCCTGCAAGGGGCCGGCGCTTTTCTGATTGAGAGGATCGAAGGGGACTACACAGGGGTGATCGGGCTTCCGCTTCCGAAAGTCCTGGATCTATTGAAAGAAGCAGGGGTGAAGCTCTCTCACCTTACGGCATAGCGGCGGGTATTTGGGCTGCGAAGGGCGCGGCACAGGAGGAATACCCGATAGCGAAAGAACGATTGACAATTAGGGACTGGCCGGAAGGAGACAAGCCGCGAGAAAGGCTGGAGCGGCTTGGCGCCCAGTACCTTTCCGACGCGGAGATACTCGCCATCCTCTTGGGCACCGGCAGTTCGTCTGAGACGGCGCTGGGGCTTGCCCAAAGGATACTGGCCAAAAGCGAGGAACAGTGCGGAACGAGTCTGGGGTTTCTCTTGAGGTGGTCCCAGGACGAACTCAAAGGGATAGCCGGAGTTGGCCCGGCTAAGGCAGCCAGGTTGGCCGCGGCCGTGGAGATCGGGCGCAGGCTAAGCCAGCAAGGGATGGAAAAGCGGTTTTCGGTCACGAGAGGGAAAGAAGTGTTCGAGTACATAAGGCTTGAGGCCGAAAACCTGGACAGAGAGCATTTCTGGATCCTGACCCTAAACTCACGGAACCAGATAACCGGAAAGGACCTCGTTTCGGTGGGCAGTTTGGACGCGGCGATAGTGCACCCGCGAGAGATATTCAAGTGCTGCATCAAGAAAAGCGCGGCGGCCATCATCTTGGTCCATAACCACCCCAGCGGGGATCCGGAACCGAGCGATGACGATATGGACATTACGAGGCGTTTAATAGAGGCAGGAAAGCTCCTGGGAATCCATGTTCTCGATCACGTCGTGGTCGGCAGGGGCAAATACCACAGTATGAGGGAGTCGTGTCCCGGCTGGTTCTAATTAAGAGTCCATTCGAACGTTTAAAGGAGAGTGTGTACGGTGCAGTTTCTCTACAACTACCTCAGCAGGGACATCGGCATTGACCTTGGTACTGCCAACACCTTGGTCTATGTGAGGGGTAGAGGGATCGTCTTGATGGAGCCGTCGGTTGTGGCCATTAACGCCGACTCAAAGGAAGTGTTGGCGGTGGGCACCGAGGCGAAGCAGATGATCGGACGCACCCCCGGGAACATCGTAGCCGTTCGCCCCATGAAGGACGGAGTGATCGCGGACTTTGACATAACCCAGGCGATGATGCGCCACTTCATCCGCAAGGCCCAAAGGAGGCGCATCTTAAAGCCGTTTGTCTTGGTAGCTGTGCCGTCCGGCTGCACCGAAGTTGAACGGAGGGCCGTAATTGACGCGGCGGAGTCGGCGGGAGCCCGTGACGCCGAGACGGTTCCCGAACCCATGGCAGCCGCGGTTGGATCCGGCCTTCCCGTAAACGTGCCTACAGGCAACATGATAGTCGACATCGGAGGGGGCACCTGTGAGGTCGCGGTGATCTCCTTGGAGGGTATAGTCACCTCCAAGTCCATCCGTGTGGCAGGCGACGAGATGGACGAAGCGATCGTCAACTACGTGAAGAAGGCGTACAACCTGCTCATAGGCGAGAGAACCGCCGAGGACGTCAAGATGACTATAGGATCCGCGTTTGACCTGGACGAGGAACTGACCGCCGAGATCAGGGGCCGGGACTTGGTGACAGGTCTCCCCCGGACGATCACCGTGGATTCCAAGGAGATCCGCAGGGCGTTGTCCGAGCCTGTGAGCGCTATAGTAGACGCCATCAAAGAGACTTTGGAGCGGACTCCGCCCGAGCTGGCCGCAGACATTATGGACCGCGGCATCGTCATGTCAGGCGGAGGTTCTATGCTGAAAGGCCTGGACAAGCTGGTTTCCCAGGAAACCGGCATGCCTGTGCACATAGTCGACACCCCGTTGGGAGCCGTCGCCCGGGGAACTGGGGCCATGTTGGAGGACCAGGTTATGCTTCGCAAGGTCTTGGCATCTTCCAGGCGGGCGAAGCAATAAGAGACGAGAAGCGCAAAGGGATGGGAAGACGTGAGGCGGCACTTTCCGTATAAGAAGGTCATTACTCTCGCACTGTTGGTCGCTGCCTCAGTCTTCCTGATGAACCTAACAGGAAAGCCTCTGGAGGGACCTTCTTTTTGGGAGTCCTTGTTGTACCGCCTGGGAAGTCCCTTTTACAAAGCCTTCTCCTCGGTCAGGGACCGCTACACCGTATGGAGCACCGCCTTCCAAGACAAGCTCGCCCTCTTGGCCCAAAACGAGAGCCTCAAAGCCGAGTTGGAAGCCATTGAAGCGCTTAAGGCGGAACTCGCAGAAGCAAAAAAGGAAAACGAACGCCTAAGGGACCTGCTTAATTTCGTGGAAACGGCCCCGGGCAGGTATGAGGTCGCGAAGGTTGTGGGCCGGAACCCGTCCAAGTGGTTCTCAACCATAGGCATTTCTAAAGGCGCTTTGGACGGAGTCGAGGTGGATTGCGCCGTGGTTTCACGAAGCGGACTGGTCGGCAGGGTGATTTCGGTGGAGGACCACTACTCTACCGTCTTGCTTATCACCGATCCGGAAAGCGGCGTGGGCGCCTTGGTGGAACGTTCCAGGGATTATGGGGTCACGCTCGGCGGGAGCGGACCGACAACCCTAGTGTTCAGGCTTTTTTCCAAGGACACCGATGTCCAGACAGGCGACAAGATACTGACATCCGGAGTAGGCAGCAAGTACCCGTCCGGGCTCCTTATCGGAGAAGTGGTTTCTGTCTATGTTCCCCAGCCGGGGCTGGTCAAAGAGGCTGTGGTTAGGCCGGCGACCGACCTGGAACACCTGGAAGAAGTCATGGTGTTGCTACCATGACTAGGCGCGAACTGTTTACCATCCTCACAGCGCTGGTTTTGTCTCCTGTGTTGAAAGCCTTGGAGTTTTCTGTTTTCCCGGCAGTCAACCGGCCCGACTTTCTTACCGTCTTGGCGGTCACAATCGGGCTTTCTTGCAACGGGTGGGTTGCTCTTCCGGGCGGTTTCTTGATAGGCCTTTTGGAGGACCTCACAATCTTGAGAGCGCCGGGCGCCCGGGCGGTCTCCCTGGCGGTAGCCGCGGCGACGGCATCTTCTCTCCGAAGGTTCTTGAGTCCGGAAGCTCTGCCGTCTCGAGTCCTCATCGCTTTGCTGGGCAACCTTGCCGGAGACTTAACCTGTTACGGGCTCTTAAGGCTTATGGATATCAGGATCGGTTTTCAGTATTTCGGCACGGTCTTGGGGTTTTCACTGGTATGGTCCGCCGCGGCTCTATTGCCTGTCGGGTTTGTGGTGAAAAGAGTCGTCAACTTAATCTTTGCCTTGTTCCCCGATGACAGCGACCAGGATAGGAGGGCATGGGCGTGAACGACTTGCCTTCTCCGGAGCTTAAGGGGAGACGGGATACGTTCCTCATCTTAATAGCGGCGGCCTTCTTAATTTTGACAGCCCAGTTGTTCAACTTGCAGGTAGTGCAGGGCGAAAAATACCTGCTCCTATCCGAGGAGAACTACATGCGCATCACACCTATCCCCGCGCCCAGGGGCAACATTTTTGACGCCAACGGGGAACCGCTGGTGACAAACCGCCCGTCTTTTTCCGTGTTTTACTGGTACCTGGACTCGGAGAAAGCCAAAGAGACCCTTCCCAGGCTTTGCTCGATCTTGGGCCAGGATGTGGCGGAAGCGGAAAAGCAGATACAGAAGTACGCCGGCAGGTATTTCGAGCCGATACCCATAGCCAGAGACATAACTCCTGAACAGTACACGGCCATCGTCGAAGACGCTCCCAACTTGCCGGGAGTCTTCATTGAGGCAGAACCTATCAGGTACTACCCGGGCAACGAGCTCGCTTCTCCGGTCTTGGGGTACGTGAGCGAGATAAGCGCCGCGCAGCTGAAGGACCCGCGGTGGAAGGATTACAAGATAGGCGACACCATAGGGCAGCAGGGACTTGAGGCGTACTACGAGGAGTATCTTAGGGGCAAAGACGGCGGATACCAGGTTGAGGTGGACTACAGGGGGCGTCCTACCGGAAACGTGGGGGCTGGGATAGAACCTGTTCCGGGATACGACCTTTACCTGAATCTGGACAAGAACATACAGGCAGCCGCCGAAGAGGCGGCGAAGAGAACTCTCGAGGAGCGACCGAAGGCCAAGGCCGTGTCGGTTGTGGTGCTTGACGTAAAAACGGGCGCGGTCAAGGCCATGGTGTCCTACCCTGGGTTTAACGCGAACCGTCTGGTGACCGGGATTTCCCAAGCGGAGTTGGACGAGCTGCTCGAGACAAACCAATGGCGGTTTGCCAATCTCGCCACCACAGGCCTTTATCCGCCGGGTTCAACGTTTAAGATAGTCTCAGCTATCGCCGCTTTGGCGGAAGGGGCGGTGACTCCGCAAGAAACCATATACGATCCGGGATACCATCCCATGGTTCCCTCTTTGCCGTGCAACAGGGCAGGGGGACACGGAGCCGTCAACATTGTGGACGCGCTCAAGTACTCATGTAACGTGTATTTTTATGAAGTCGGCCGGCGGCTCGGAGTCGACGCTATGGCTAAGTACGCCACGGCGTTGGGGCTGGGTTCAAAGACCGGAATCGACCTCTTGGGAGAAAACTACGGGACCGTCCCCTCCTCGGAATGGAAGGCCAACGCGTACGCGGACGGCCGGGTCGCGCAGCCTGAAGTCCTTTTCGCCGAGCACATGATGGCGGCCATGGGGCAAGTGTTTCACCTGGATACACCGATCCAGATGGCGTCGGTCACCCAGTCGATAGCCAACAACGGCGTCCGGATGAAACCGCGCTTGGCTTATAAGGTGCAGGATGCCGAGGGGAATCTGATCGCCGAGTTCCCGGCTGAGATAAGCGGCGTGCTCCAAGTAGACCAGTCGGTTCTGGACACCGTGAAGAGGGGCATGTACGAAGTTACCTCCTCACCTCAAGGCACCGCTTACTGGGCTTTTTGGGACCTACCCATCAAAGTGGCAGGGAAAACCGGTACAGCAGAGAATCCTCTGGGAGAGAATCATGCTTGGTTTGTCGGCTTTGGACCTTACGAGGATCCGGAGATTGCCGTGGCGGTTGTCGTGGACCAAGGCGGCGGCGGATCGGCGGTTGCCGCTCCCATCGCCAGAGCCGTGTTTGATGCTTACTTCGCCGAGAAGACAGAAGAGGTTCCGGTTACTCCATGACATGTCGCAGGCGGGGGTGTAAAACGTGGCAGACAAGCAAGATGTCTCTTTCAAAGGAGTAAAAGAAGGGCTTTACCTCACGCTCAACGGAAACCAAGATTTCAACGTGCTCAAAGAATTGCTTTCTGAGCGGCTTAAGAGCGCTGAGTTCTTTTTTCAGGGGTCAGACGTGATTCTGGATACAGGAGATACCCCGTTTTCTCTTGAACAGATATTGGAGATCCAGCAGATTCTCGCGTATCCTTACGGGCTCCGGCTAAAGAAGGTGGTACGGGCTGAGACCGGACAGGCTCCGAAGGAAAGAGAGCCTAAAGCCAAGCCCAAGAGGCAAGAGCCTCCCAAGGTCCGGTCCGAGCGCAATGAGGAGCCGAGGGAACCCGTTACAAAGAGTCCGGTTTCCTACGGGAAGCTGCCCGAAACCCTCTTGTACCGGGGTACCTTGCGGTCGGGTCAACGCATCGCCTATGAGGGAAACGTTGTTATAGTGGGAGACGTTAACCCGGGGGCTGAAGTCAAGGCGACCGGGGACATCGTGGTTATGGGTTCCCTCAGGGGGCTAGCCCACGCGGGCGCCTCAGGCGACAGCGGAGTGGCCGTGGTGGCGTTCAGCTTGGCTCCCACACAGTTGCGGATAGCCGACGTTATTGGACGACCTCCCGAGGGAGGCGCGGGTGTAGCCAGGGAGCCGGAAGTGGCGAGGCTTAAGGATGGTATTATTGTTGTTGAGCCGTTAGAGGGTACCCGATGGGAGGGAGAGCGTTGAGTGAGACTATAGTGATCACGTCAGGCAAAGGCGGAGTAGGCAAGACCACCACTTGCGCGAACCTGGGTGTAGCGTTGGCCATCCAAGGCTGCAAAGTTGTTATGGTGGATGCCGACATCGGCCTGCGCAATTTGGATGTGGTCATGGGTTTGGAAAACAGGATCGTCTATGACCTGGTCGATGTGGTCGAGGGCTACTGTAGGTTGAGACAAGCCCTGATCAAGGACAAGCGTGTGGACGGATTGTTCCTCCTGCCCGCGGCCCAGACCAAGGATAAGAACGCGGTTAGCCCGGAACAGATGAAGGAGCTGATGATGGCCCTCAAGGAGGAGCACGACTTCGTTCTCGTGGACTGTCCCGCAGGCATTGAACAGGGGTTCAAGAACGCAATCGCCGGCGCCGACTCCGCGGTGATCGTCACAACTCCGGAAGTATCCGCGGTAAGGGACGCCGACAGGATCACCGGGCTGCTTGAGGCTTCTGGGTTCTCCAAACCAGAGCTTATCATCAACCGGTTGAAGCCGAAGATGGTCGCCAGGGGGGACATGATGGATATCCCCGGTATTCTGGATATCCTCGCCATCGACTTGGTAGGAGTAGTCCCCGACGATGAATACATAGTGGTCTCAACTAACCGGGGCGAGCCTGCCGTGCTTCAGGAATCGTCAAGGGCGGGGCAGGCGTACAGGAACATCGCGCGCAGGCTTATGGGCGAACAAGTTCCGTTTATGGACCTAACAGAGAAAGAAAGCGTGTGGGAGAAGATTAAGCGCATGGTCAAATTAGGTTAGGGGGGATAGCCATGCTGAACTGGTTCGGGAGGAAACAGGCTCCGAAAGATGTGGCAAAGGACAGGTTAAGGCTGGTGTTGATGCAGGACCGGCTCGCGGTGGCTCCCCAGACCATGGAGCAAATGAGGGACGACGTGATCCTTGCCATATCCAAGTATGTAGAGATAGACCGGTCTGGCATAGAGTTTACCTGGAAGGATATAGACAGAAAGAGGGCGCTTGTGGCCAGCATACCGGTGATATCGGTGAAAAGAGGCGGGATTTCCAACGATAGAACTGCCCAGCGTTCGTATTGAGCGCAGGATCGTCAGGCGTATCGACGCGTACTTGCTTATCGCCGTACTGCTGTTGGACGCTCTTTCGCTTCCTCTGATAGACAGCGCGACCCACTCATCCGGCGGGCACTACTGGATGAAAAAGCAAGCCGTGTTGGTGGGCTTGTCTTTATTTGCCCTCGCTTTGGGTACGTTCATCAACTACCGCGACATGGTCAACATCTCGCCGTGGATTTACGGAGCGACGATAGCGCTGTTGGTGCTGGTGCTGTTCATCGGGGATGAAGTCTTGGGGTCAAGAAGGTGGATCGACCTGGGTCTTTTTCCCTTGCAGCCATCGGAGCTCGCGAAAGTGGCTGTGGTGTTGTTCGGTGCACGGCTCTTGTCGCGCTGGGAGGACCCCCCCGAGAATTTCTGGGATTTCGTCATGTATTACGCGTGGTTCGTCCCGGCCTTGCTCCTCATCATGAAGCAGCCCGACCTCGGGACGTCGTTGGTGCTTGTGGCTGTGAGCACCGGGATGCTGTACTTCAGCGGGACTCCGGGAATCAAAATCTTGAGGCTGGGGTTCTTGGCATTGTTGGTCTTGGCTCTTCTTTTGGCGGCGAACCGCTATCTGGGGCTGCCGCTTCCCCTAAAAGACTACCAAATCAAGAGGATTACCACCCTCTTTAACCCCCAACAGGATCCGCTCGGCACAGGCTACCAGGTGCTTCAGTCCAAGATAGCCATAGGTTCGGGCATGTTGTGGGGCAAAGGATTGGGTAAAGGCACTCAGAACCGCTTGGATTTCATCCCTGAGCAGCACACAGACTTCATCTTCTCGGTGGTCGGAGAGGAACTGGGGTTTTTCAGGACCCTCCTCGTCTTGGGGCTCTACTTGATTATCCTCATCAGGTGCCTGATCGCCTGCGTTACCGCCGCCGACAAGGAAGGTACGTTGGTCACCGCTGGCATACTGTCCATGTTCCTGTTCCACTTGGTGGTGAACCTGGGAATGACCATGGGCATCATGCCTGTAACGGGAGTCCCTCTTCCATTCTTGAGCCACGGTGGGTCCGCCTTGCTGATCAACTCGTTTGCGGTGGGGCTCGTCCTCAATGTAGGATGGAACAGGCACAAGATTTTGTTCTAGCCGGAAGTTGGGGGAACAGCAGTGCGAGAGATAGGCAGAGTTGTATCAGTGGAAGGCGGCAGGATCACGGTGTCGGTCAGGAGGACAGACGCCTGCGAGCGGTGCGGCAAGTGTTCTCACGCCCACGTAAGGTTCGGAAACGATAACGATATCATCGTTGAAGCCATACCTGTGGGAGACGTGCAGCCGGGGGAGCTTGTCGAGCTTGAGATGGAGGGGCGCGACTACGTGAGACTTTCCTTTATCGTCTACATGGTGCCTCTCTTGAGCGCTTTCGGCGGGTTCGGCCTAGGTTGGATTCTGGGCGGGATGCTTCAGAGTCCAGTAATATGGGGCACGGTCTTGGGCATCGCGGGTCTGGCGTTGTCTTTCTTCTGGGTCAACCAGTACGATAAAGGAGCCCAGAAAACGGGCCGCTATCTCCCACTCGCGCGCCCCATCCGGGACATCTAGCTAGCCTGTCTGCCCGGCTATCTCGTGACTAAGCCTCGGGTTCCCGTTCAACTTTGGCATGTACCCTTCATCGGCCAAGGCGGAGATGAGCTGGTCGTAGGCAGCCCTGTTGACTACCAGGCAGCACGGCCCAACTTTTCCCTTGAGGTGAGGCCGGATTTTGGGGGATAGGAGCAGCTCATCGGCCAGTTCCTCGGTGTCGCACTTTAGCAGTATCGCTTCCTCAAACTCAATGCGCCCGTAAGACGTTCCCCAATGAGCGATGGAATAAGCGACGTTTTGAGGGATAGGTGTCTTTGAATTCTCCTCCAGAAACTTGGAGATGGTCTCCGGAGTATGGGACAAAAGCAACCCCCTGTAGACCGAGTTCCGGGTGAGCTTGAACACCATCATCTGATCTTGCTTTAGGAGCTCAGCAAACCCGTCTATCGTCCAAAGAGTTCGCGGTGCGATGGTAGAGGGCACAAATACCTCGAAGTTGGGTTGCACGTACACGTACCGGTCGAAGGGTTCCTCAGGGTATGGGGCTGAGCCAAATAAAGCCCTTCCCGTAGCCGTCGGTCTCAAGAAAAGCCCGTTGATTGAGGACGCCACTTCCAGCCCGCCCAAGTACTCCAGGATGTCCACCAAGTTTCGCTCGACCCGCAGGTTAAGCCCGTGGGACGAGTGGCTGGTAGACAGGGTGTTCATTTCGTTGAGTAGGGCTTCCAGCGAAAGGATAGAGTCCTCAGGAGACCTCATGATCACCCACAAGAGGGTCTGGAGGTCGGTGTCCTGCTGGATGTAGGTCTGACGCCAGTATTCGTAAAGGTCCCTGCGCCAAGACTCGTAGGGCGTTTCTACCCAGGACAGAGCCTTTTGGTTCAGGCACAAAGTCCCGCTTCTTTCTTCCACCATGCCCTTGGACTTGGCGAAGTAGAGCAGGAGAGCGAGCCTGGGAGGATAGCGCACGGGAAACAGCGTCTCATCCAACGGCGCGGCTTCTTCTTCAATGAGGCTTTGTATGTCGGTTTGTGCCTTCTTAAAGATGTTCCCGGACTGGGTAAGCCTGACCTCGCTCTTGCGCAGGTAGGACAAGAACAGGCATATGTGCCTTAAAGGCATGGCGAAGTCGCACCTGCGCCTCGGGGAGAACCTCATGTTGTCCACAGCGGCGGACTTGTACAGGTCTTTCAGGAAGAAGTCGGCCAGGACTTCCCTGAGGTCCGAAGCTACATAGTAGATGTGACGGTATCCTTCCCTGCGGGTGAAGACCAGCCCGCGGGAAATGAGAGCCTCGATGACCTTGGCCCCGTTGCGCCTCCACTTGCGCGAGAGTTGGTTCAGCTTTTGATGGCACTGCTCGACGACTACCCCTTGTCCCCCCGCGGCAATGGTTATGAGTCTTAAGGCAAGCATTTCTTCCTGGTTTAGCCCGTTCATGGCGACCAGAGCGTTGGCCGGCACCAAGAGGTGGGCGGCTATTCTCCCGCAAAGGTCGGCTCCCGGCTTTCCCTCAGGTACTCCCGGTTTCGTAGGAGGAATCCCGTAGAAGGCGGCGATTCCCCGGACCCGTTCCAAAGAGGTAGAGCAGAGCGCGTCATAGAGTTTCATCGCGTGTTCATCTCCCGGGCGTCCGCCTCTATAAAGTGTTGGGCCTCCCAAATGGTGTACTTGTACCCTTGTTCTGTTAGGAATAGCTGCCTCTTTTGCGAGAACTCCTGGTCCTTGGTGTTCCGCGTGACCAGCGAGTAAAAGACGGCGCAGTCGCCTTGCGGTTTTGGCCTGAGCAATCTCCCGAGCCGCTGGGCTTCTTCCTGGCGGGAGCCAAACGTGCCGGACACCTGAATCGCCACGCTGGCGTCAGGCAGGTCTACGGCGAAGTTCGCGACCTTGGACACTACCAGCGTCTTCAGCCGGCCCTCTTTGAAGGCTTGGTACAGAGCTTCCCGCTCGGCGTTGGGAGTCTGCCCGCAGAGAAGCGGGGCGCCCAACTCAGTGGATATGCCTTCTAACTGGTCTAGATACTGGCCGATAACAAGGACCTGGTCATCCTGATGCCGCTTGAGGATATGCTTTAGGATCTCAAGTTTCCTCGGGTTGGTAGCCGCTATGCGGTACTTGTCGCGCTCATCGGCGACGGCGTATTCCAGGCGGTCCTCAGAGCTCAGGTCCACCCGGATCTCGTGGCAGAGGGCCTGGGCTATCCAGTTTTGTTCCTCAAGTTCTTTCCACGGCTTGTCGAATTTCTTGGGCCCGATCAAGCTAAAGACCTCGTCCTCCCGCCCGTCTTCCCGGACCAGGGTGGCGGTGAGGCCCAACCTTCTTCTGGCCTGAAGGTCCGCCGTAATCCGGAACACCGGCGCGGGCAAGAGGTGAACTTCGTCGTAAATAATGAGTCCCCAGTTGCGCTTATCGAAAAGCTCGAAGTGGGGGTATTCGGGTTTTCCGCCCCTCTTTCGATACGTGAGAATCTGGTAGGTGGAAACCGTCACCGGGCCGATCTCTTTGCATTCGCCGCTGTATTCTTTCACCATGTCAGGGGACAGGTCGGTCTTGTCCAGAAGCTCTGAAATCCATTGCCGGAGCGCCACGACGTTCGTGGTGAGGATGAGGGTCTGCATGCCGACTTTCTCCATGACTCCCATCCCGACGATGGTCTTGCCGGCGCCGCACGGGAGCACAATTACTCCGCTTCCTCCCCGCGCGCTGCCGCCGGCCCAAAAGGCTTCACAGGCGGCCTTTTGGTAGGGCCGCAGCGAGTACTTGCGCTCTCCGTTGGAGGTGTAACCGAAACGGATAGGCAGCGGGTCACCCGCTTTGTACCCGGCAAGGTCTTCGCACGGGTAACCCATTTTTATGAGGGCTTGTTTTAGAGGGCCCCGGGCGTTCTGCCGTATGACCAGGGTTCCGTCGGACAATATCTCTTCGATGAACGGGGCCGTCTTATCGGATCTCTTGACTTCCTCCAGCACAAAGACATCTTTGGACCTTAAGAGCAACCGGTCTTCTTCGCTGTGCAGGGTCAAGACGCCGTACTTGCCCATCGTGTCGGCGATAAACGCCTTAATGTTCGAGGGAACTTCGTACTTTGACACGGCCGAGAGGGCCTCAATCACTTCTTCTGACGTAAGCCCGCAGGAAGCCGCGTTCCAAAGAGACAGAGGGGAAAGCCGGTAAGTGTGTATGTATTCAGGGCTCTTCACCAGGTCGGAGAAGCGCATGAGGCTGTCCCTGGCTTCCTCAAAAGCCGGGTTGTCTACCTCAAGCAAGATGGTGCCGTCGCTCTGAACTACCGCCGGTGTTCCCTTAACCATGCTTCCTCCTAATTAGAGTGAAAAACTATCTTAACAAAACACCTGTCCAAACTACAACTATTCTTCGTCCGGCGCGAGACTCCTGCTAGAGGTTAGGGCTTTCCCTAAGGCGGGGACTTGGGCACGCCCTTGACCTGCCATGGCTTGGATCAATCCGCTATAATTGGACTGTTACATATTGATCGCGGCGGTGTTTTGATGACAAAGACAAACTCGAAAGACGCGGTTAGCGAAGCAAAAGAGCGGGTCCTTCTTGGGTTGAACCCGAGGCAAGTGGAGGCGGCCACCCACGTCGAAGGACCCCTTTTAATACTGGCCGGCGCGGGAAGCGGCAAGACGACGGTGCTTACCAGGAGAGTCGCGTACATAATCGCGTCGGGATGGGAACCTTGGTCGATCCTTGCCATCACGTTTACCAACAAGGCGGCCAACGAACTGAAAACCCGGATAGCGGCTCTCTTGGGAGAGCAGGGCGAGGGCGTATGGGCCATGACTTTCCATTCCTTCTGCGCCAGGGTCCTCCGTGCCGAGTTTCCGGGGATAGGAAGGTCAGGCCGCTTTTCCATAGCCGACGACTCGGACCAGCTAAAAGTCATGAAGGCGTGCCTTAAAGAGTTGAACCTTTCTGAGAAACAATACCCTCCCAGGGGCATACTCCACGCCATTTCCAACGCCAAAGACGAACTCATGGGACCGGACGAATACGCCGCTCGAGCTTCTACTTTCTACGAGACCAAGGTGGCTCAAGCGTACTCTCTGTATAAACGGAAGCTCTTGGAGATGGACGCTCTGGACTTTGACGATCTCCTTATGGAGACCGTGCTCCTGTTCCGGGGAAACCCGCGTATCTTGCAAAAGTACCAAGAGAGATTCCAGCACATTCTCGTGGACGAGTATCAGGACACCAACAGGGCCCAGTACGAGCTAACCAAACTCCTGGCGGCGTCTCACAGGCGGATTGCCGTGGTGGGCGACGATGACCAAAGCATCTACACTTTCCGCGGAGCCGATATTCGCAACATATTGGATTTTGAGAGAGACTACCCTGAATGCAAAGTGGTCAAGCTTGAGCAGAACTACCGGTCTACCCAGGTTATCTTGGACGGCGCCTTCAATGTGGTGAAGCACAACCTCGAACGTAAGGACAAGAGGCTTTGGACCTCAAAGAAAGGCGGATTGCCCATCACTGTGTACGCGGGTCAGAGCGCCGAAGACGAAGCCAGATTCGTCGTTTCCGAAATCGAGCGGCTTGTTGGCGAGGGGCTCCCCCTCTCTTCATGCGCCATACTGTACCGAACCCACGCCCAGTCGAGGTCTTTTGAAGAAGCCTTTATAAACGCCGGCGTGCCTTACACAGTGCTTGCGGGCTTCAGATTTTACGAGCGGAAGCACATACGCGATGCCGTGAGTTACTTGAGGCTTCTCGCGTACCCCAAAGACAGGCTTTCCTTGGAGCGCGTGGCGAACGAGCCTCCGCGCGGGCTGGGGCCGGCCGCCATCGAAAAGATAGTCCGTTACGCTCAAGAACAAGATGTCGGGCTGGTAGACGCTATGTGTTCGGCCGAGTCTATCAAGGGGCTCACAAGGCCTCAGAAGAAAGGCGCCTTGGAACTGGGAACTGCCCTAATGGAAATGCGTAGAGCCGCTTCGTCTTTGCCTTTGGGCCAGCTGCTCCACGATACCCTCGAAAAAACCGGTTATCTGGAAGCTCTCCGGAATGAAGGCACTTCTGAGAGCCAGTCCCGTCTCGAGGACCTCTCCGAGTTAATGGGGTCGCTCCGGCAGTACGACGAAATGGAAAACCCGCTTTACAGTTTCTTGGAGAACTGTTCTTTGGCGTCCGACCAAGACTCGTACGATGAGAAGAAAGAGTCTTGCGTTATGGGCACCCTTCACTCCGCCAAGGGATTAGAGTTTGAGGCCGTGTTTTTGGTCGGACTGGAAGAGGGACTCCTGCCTCACTCCAGGGCGCTCTTGGATGAGAGGCAGCTTGAGGAAGAACGTCGTCTCATGTACGTTGGAATGACCAGGGCCAAACTCAGGCTGTACCTCACCTTCGCGTTTGCCCGGAATGGTTACCTCGGGCCGACCCGTACCCGTGTGTCAAGGTTCATTTCAGAGATCCCCAGGGAGCTTTTGGAAGTCCGCATTTGGGAAGACTGATAAGCGGGGGGATTCCTCATGGCAGACATGACGCGTCAGAAGGCCGAAGAAAGGGCAAGAGAGCTCCGTCAAGAGATTAGGGAGCACCAGTACCGCTACTATGTCCTGGATCGGCCTACCATTTCGGACGCGGAGTTTGACAAGCTTTACCGTGAACTGGAGGCCATCGAAAAGCAGTACCCCGACCTGGTTACTCCGGACTCCCCAACCCAAAGGGTAGGGGGCGCGGTTTCCGGCGCCTTTCGGGCGGTGCCCCATTCCAGCCCGGTCTTAAGCCTTGCAAACGCGTTCGATGATTCTGACGTGATGGCCTACTACCAGAGAGTACGGTCTTCTTCCAGGCCCGAGGACGCCCCCGGTTTTGTGGTGGAGCCCAAGATCGACGGGCTTTCGGTAATTCTCCGTTACGAGAATGGCATCCTCGCGCTCGGGCTTACCAGAGGAGACGGCATTACGGGGGAAGACGTCACCCAGAATGTGAGGACCGTGAGATCGGTCCCCCTGGCATTAAGGCCCGGTTACCCGCCCCTTATGGAGGTCAGGGGAGAAGTCTACCTTCCCAGGGAAGACTTTGCCCGGCTCAACAAAGAAAGGGAGGAAGCGGGACTCTCGGTTTTCGCCAATCCCCGAAACGCCGCGGCGGGCTCGTTGCGGCAGCTAGACCCGTCGGTGACCGCCCAAAGGCCTCTACGAGCGCTCTTTTACGAAATAAGAGGGGACGTAAACCTTAGCACCGAGGTAGAGGTCCTTTCTTTCCTGAAAGATATGGGCTTCCCCGTACCCGAGTATGACCTGTGTTATTCCCCTGACGAACTTTTGTCCGCCATCTCCGTTTGGGACGAGAAGAGACACCGCCTTACCTACGACACCGACGGAATCGTAATCAAAGTGAATGACAGGCGCCTGTTCTCGAGGCTTGGCGCTACCGCTCACTCGCCGAGAGGGCACATCGCGTTCAAGTTTCCCGCCGAACAGGTTGAGACCAAGGTTTTGGACATAATCGTCCAAGTCGGGCGCACCGGGGTGATCACTCCAACGGCAATCCTAGAGCCGGTGCGAGTGTCTGGCTCAACGGTGTCACGCGCCACCTTGCATAACGAAGACATTATTCGCGAACTGGACGTCCGGATTGGTGACACCGTGGTGCTTCAGAAAGCGGGCGAAGTCATACCGGAAATCGTGAAGGTCCTGAAAGAAAAGAGGACCGGTGAAGAACGAGAGTTCCGCATGCCCGAGGTTTGCCCCTCATGCGGATCCCAGGCTCAACGGTTTCCCGGCGAGGTAGCGTGGCGCTGTACGAGCGCGACATGTCCCGCGAGGCTCCGGGAACAGCTGATACATTTCGCGTCCAGGGACGCCATGGACATAAGGGGTCTTGGTCCGGCCATGGTCGATGCCCTTCTTGAATCGGGTCTGGTTAAAGACGCGGGCGACTTGTACTTCTTGACCGTCGACGACTTGCGCCGCTTGCCCCGCATGGGCGAAAAATCCGCGGCCAACCTGATATCATCTATTCAGGCGTCCAAGGACAATCCTATGGCTAAGCTGTTGTTCGCGTTGGGGATAAGGCATGTCGGCCTTCGGTTGTCCCAGACCATAGCGGAGCAATTCGGCTCCATGGACGCTTTCATGAACGCGACTCCCGAAGAGCTGTCGCAAGTGAGGGATATCGGCCCCGAGACTGTCAGGGCTATAGAGGCCGCGAGGTCTCAGGAGTCTCTCAGGCGGCTCCTGGACAAGTTCAGGAAGGCGGGCCTTAGGGGCATGCAGGACGCCGCGAAAGAAGAGCCCGTCGAAGGGCCGCTTTCGGGGAAGACCTTGGTCATAACAGGGACGCTGCCCGGCCTGACCCGAAAAGAAGCCGAAGAACTGGTGGCGCGCCTGGGCGGCAAGGTCTCCTCGTCGGTTTCAAAGAACACTTACGCGGTGATAGCCGGAGAGAGTCCCGGCTCCAAACTGCAAAAAGCGAGAGAGCTCGGCGTCAAGGTGATGTCGCCCCAAGAGTTCCTTGAGCTTTCGACGGACAAGGAGACCCGCGGTTAGGAGGGAATTTCGTGAAGATAGACGTAAAGCACGTAGCCGACTTAGCCCGGCTCAAGCTGTCCGAGGATGAAATGAGACGCTTGGAAAAGGATCTGGAGTCTATCCTTTTGCGTATGGAACGGCTTAAGGCGTTGGACGTGGAGGGAGTCGAGCCGACTTTCGGTGCCGGTGATGTCCAAAGACTTGTTCTGGACCAAGACCGTCCCGCTCCCGGATTGCCACGGGAAGAAGTGCTTAAGTTGGCGCCTTCATCCGAGGGGCCGTACGTTTCGGTCCCGAGAGAAGGCACGCCGGGGGATGCGCCTCAAGGTTCAGAATAAGGAAGCCGGGGAGTGGTGTTTATGGAGATTTGGGAACTAGGAGCCAAAAACATTAGGGAACAAGTGCTTAGGAAGGAGATCTCCGCTCAGGAAGTCCTCGATTCTTTCTTGGCGAGGACCGCGGAGGTTGAACCAAAAATACACGCTTACATTGAACTTATTGAGCCCCAGGCCAGGTTGGACGCCGCGAGAGTGGACGCCCTTATCATGCGGGGCGAAGATCCCGGTCCCTTGGCCGGTCTCCCTGTGGCTTTGAAGGACAATCTGAACCTAAAAGGCGTGCAGTGCACTTGCGCGTCTCGCATCTTGGAAGGGTATATTTCCCCCTACGACGCTACGGCGGTCAAGAAGCTGCGCAAGGCTGGAGCGGTGTTCACGGGCAAGACCAACTGTGACGAGTTCGCCATGGGATCTTCAACCGAAAACTCAGCTTTCGGGGTTACCCGCAATCCGTGGGACCTTCAGAGGGTGCCCGGGGGATCCAGCGGAGGTTCGGCAGCCGCGGTCGCGGCGGGGATGGCGCCTTTGTCCCTGGGTTCCGACACGGGAGGGTCCATCAGGCAGCCGGCCAGCTTCACAGGTGTTTGCGGCCTAAAACCCACGTACGGTCGGGTTTCCCGGTACGGGCTGGTCGCGTTCGGCTCATCGCTGGACCAGATCGGTCCTTTCGGCAACAGCGTGTGGGATTGCGCCCTGGCCTTGGAAGCCATCGCGGGTGAGGACCCCAGGGATGGAACTACCTCCAAGAGACCGGTGCCGCGGTACACGGAGGGGCTCAAGAGACCGGTGAAGGGTTTGGTCGCCGGAGTCCCCCGCGAGATGATGGAACTTGTCACCGACCCGGGAGTGAGGCGCGAGTTCGAACGGGCGCTCAAGATCATATCGGACCTGGGCGTGACCGTTGTCGAGACAAGCCTGCCCACAACCGAATACTGCCTGGACGTTTACTACATCATCGCTCCCTCGGAAGCGTCGTCGAACCTGGCCCGGTTTGACGGCGTGAGGTACGGGCGAAGGGCGAAAGCCCGGGACCTTGACGAAATGTATTATGAGACCCGGGGGCAAGGCTTTGGAATAGAGGTACAGCGGAGAATCATGCTGGGCACCTTCGCGTTGTCCGCCGGCTATTACGACGCCTATTACTTAAGAGCGGCCAGAATCCGGACCTTGGTGCGGAGAGACTTCGATAAGGCTTTCGCTGCCCACGATGTTCTGCTGTCCCCCACCGCACCCATGGTGGCGTTTAAGATCGGGGAAAGGGTGGATGACCCGCTGGCAATGTACGCCGCGGACGTACTTACCGTGCCGGTCAACCTGGCGGGCATACCTGCCTTGTCGGTGCCGTGCGGTTTTTCCCGTCCCGACGAGTCCGGGCCCGAGCTCCCGTGCGGCCTTCAGATAATGGGCAAGCCGTATGACGAAGAGACCGTCTTGGCTTTGGGCTACGCGTTTGAGGAGGCGTGTTCTGACTGGTTTGTTCCCAAGACGGCCGCCATGAGAAAGAGCTTATCTTCCCAAGAGGAGTGTGAAGTCGTTGTCAGAGACACAATATGAACTCAATGTAGGGCTTGAGGTCCACGTAGAGTTGGCGACGGCTTCCAAGATGTTTTGCCGCTGCAAGACTAAGTTTGGTGATCCTCCGAACACTAATGTATGCCCTGTTTGTATGGGATTGCCTGGGGCGCTGCCCGTTGCGAATGAAGAAGCCGTAAGGCTCGGAGTTATGGCAGCTCTGGCTTTGAACTGCCGTGTGAACCTCTCCAGCCGGTTTGACCGGAAGAATTACTTCTACCCCGACCTGCCTAAGGCATATCAAATCAGTCAATTTGAGGAGCCCTTGGCGGTGTCAGGCTACGTCGAACTGGCAAGCGGGAAGAGAATCCGCATCAGGCGGCTGCACCTGGAAGAAGACGCGGGCAAGTCAATGCACGCCGGCGACGATATCACCACCGCCTCATACTCGCTACTCGACTACAACCGCAGCGGAGTGCCTTTGGCGGAAATCGTATCCGAGCCGGATATCTCATCTCCTGAGGAAGCGCGGGAATACTTGGAGAAGATGCAGCGTACCCTCAGGTTTGCGGGTGTGTCCGACGTCAAGATGGAAGAAGGTTCCATGCGCGTAGACTGTAACGTTTCGGTGCGCCGGAAAGGCGAGGCCCAGATGGGCGTCCCCGTTGAGCTTAAGAACTTGAGTTCTTTCCGGGCAGTGACCAGGGCGCTGGCTTATGAGTACGATAGGCAGTCCAGGCTTATCGAACAGGGCAAGCGGATAGTGCGCGAGACAAGGCATTGGGATGAAGACAAGGGAGTAACGGCCTCTCTTCGCGCCAAGGAGTCAAGCCAGGACTACCGGTACTTCCCGGACCCGGACTTGCCCCGGCTTGAGCTGGATGAGGTGTTCATTGAGTCTGTCCAAAGAGCCATGCCCAGGCTTCCGAACCAAGTGGTGGATTTTTACGTCAACGTATTAGGGCTGCCCAAATACGACGCGGAGGTCCTGACGGTTGACCCGAACCTGGTCAAGTTCTTCGATCGATGTGTTGAACTGGGAGGAGAACCGAAGCCGGTATCCAACTGGTTGATGGGGGACATCATGGCCTACATGAACGCCAAGGGCTTATCCTACGACACGATACCGGTCACGCCGGAAAACCTGGTGGCTATGTTGGGCCTCATAAAGGATGGCGTGATTAGCGGGAAAATTGCCAAGGATGTACTCATAAAAATGTTTGAGACGGGAAAAGCCCCCGGCGACATCGTTAAAGAAGAAGGACTGGAGCAAGTGTCCGATGACGCCAGCCTAAGCGTCATCGTGGACTCGGTTATCGCCGCCAATTCCGAGGTGGTAGCCCAGTTCAAGGCCGGAAAGGACAAGGTTCTGGGATTCTTGGTCGGGCAAGTCATGAAGGCCAGCAAAGGCAGGGCCAATCCGGCGAAGGTAAACATAATGTTGAGAGAGAAGATACTATCCTAGGTGGGTGGCATATTCTTTTACGGGGAGTTAGGGGGGTTAGGGATGACCAGAGATGAAAGCCTCGTGAGCATCGCCAGAAAGCTCTCCGATTCTCGCGTGCTTTTCTCTGAACCGATGGCAAACCATACCTCATTTAGAATCGGAGGTCCGTGCGACCTCCTCGTCCTTCCCCGCACTGTGGAAGACGCGGTGCTGGCCTGGACCATGTGCCGGGATCTTTCGGTACCGTGCTATATAGTTGGCAACGGGACCAATCTCCTCGTAAAAGACGGCGGAATACGGGGATGCCTTATCAAGATGGCTCCCGGTCTTTCCGGCATAGAACGGAACGGCGCCGGGACCTTGTTCGCCAAGTCCGGCACGCTGTTGCCGAGACTCGTGCAGGCGGCTTTGGAGCACGAGCTGTCGGGTCTTGAGTTCGCCGTCGGCATACCCGGAAGCGTTGGAGGGGCCGTAACCATGAACGCCGGGGCTTACGGCGGCGATTTCGGATCCTTGGTGACACGGGTGCAGGCGGCGTCCCTGGAAGACGGCATACGCTGGTTCGACAAAGACGAACTTGAGTTCGACTACAGGCACTCTCTTTTCCAGACGAGAAACGACCTCTTGATACTAGGGGTCGAGCTCGGCTTGGCGGAGGGAGATCGCAAATCCATATACGAGCTCATGCAAACCCGCGCCAAAGAGAGGGAAGCCAAACAGCCGTTGAATATGCCTTCCGCGGGAAGCGCCTTTAGGCGTCCCAAAGGCCATTATGTTGGCGCCATGATCGATGCCTTGGGTATGAAGGGGCTCAGGTATGGAGGAGCTCAGGTTTCCGAAAGGCATTCGGGTTTCATCGTGAACGCGGGGAACGCTACCGCAAAGGACGTTCTTACCCTGATGTCCATCATCCAAGAGAGAGTGAAAGAGGCTTTCGGAGTCGATCTGGAGCCCGAAGTGATAGTCATAGGAGAGGACGCTCCCCCACCTATAGAGTGAGAATGCGAGAAGATCGGTCTTGTCGGCAAATAGAGCGCAGGTCACAGGCCTAAATCACCGCGGCGAGGGTGTAGGAAGAGTCTTATCTGGCCCCGATAAGGGGCTTGTTGTGTTTCTTGAGTCGACTGTCCCCGGCGACGTTGTCGAGTACGTGGAGATCGAGCGCAGCAAGGGGTACCTCCGGGGCAGAGTCACAGAGATATTGGAACACGGTCCCGGGCGGGTGACTGAGCCCTGTCGCGTAGCCAGGGAATGTGGAGGATGTTCGTGGCAGCACCTGGACTATGGCCTTCAGCTGGAATGGAAACGCCGGATAGTTGAGGAGGCCTTTGCCCGAATCGCCAAGATCAGAGACTTGGAGATCCGCCCTTGTCTCCCTTCGCCTAAGATCCTGGGGTATAGAAACAAAGTGGAAGTTCCCGTGACCGAAAGGGACGGCAGGATCGTTGCCGGCTTTTATCGCCCGTACACCCATCAGGTGGTCGCGTCTCAGAACTGTCTCTTGGAACACCCCCTCGCGCGCGAAGTGGTCTCGGAGATGGTAAACCTCATAAGAGCCCGGAAGTACCGGGCCTACAACGAGAGGACAGGCCGCGGGCTCGTCCGTCATGTGGTTTCCCGGGTCGCCCCCGGAACCGGAGAGCGCATGGCCGTCCTGGTCATCAACGGGCGCACGGTGCCCGGGGAGGCGACGTTAGCTCGAGAACTTACCGAAAGGCTTCCCGGACTCGTTAGCGTGGCGCTCAACATTAATATGGAACGCACGAACGTCATCTTAGGGAAGACTGTTCGGGTTATCGGCGGAAAGCCCTACATAGAGGACGTCCTCGGCAGCGAACGCTTGGGCCATCTCAAGTTCCGCATATCGCCCCACTCTTTCTACCAGGTCAACTCGGAACAAGCGGTCAGGTTGTACGAGGAAGCGTTGGACGAGGCCGGTATTGGTCCGGATGACATCGTCTATGACGTCTACTCGGGTATCGGGACCATCACCCTGTTCGCCGCTAGGCGGGCCTACCAAGCCGTGGGGATAGAAGAGGTTGCACCCGCCGTGAAGGACGCGTGGAAAAACGCGGAGATAAACGGGATTGAGAACGTCTCCTTCATTGAAGGGCAGGCGGAGAGAGTCTTGCCCGCCCTTTCTCAAGGGCGGTTAGGATTGAGAGATCCGCGGGGAAGGCAAATCAGGGCGGCAAACTTGGGCGGTCCCGGCAGCGCTGCTTCCGGAGTAGTCATCTTAGATCCGCCTAGGGGAGGCGCGGACGAACGTGCTTTGACTGCCATCAGCAAGTTCAATCCTCGAAGCATTGTCTACGTGTCCTGCAATCCGGCCACACTGGCCAGAGACCTCATTGCTTTGGACGCCCTCGGATGGCGACCTACTTACTGCCAGCCTATCGACATGTTCCCCATGACGCCCCATGTTGAGACGGTGGTATTGATGTCAAGGAAAGAGGATAAATAGGCTCTGAAAGGCTTGATTTATGGGCTTTTCTGGT